>JAEEGL013352929.1_pt1 | contig 107321 bp, 79 predicted proteins | sample 9134231 | NCBI WGS metagenome assembly JAEEGL01 (sample SAMN16246548, study PRJNA631951) | gut metagenome | biome: gut microbiome; feature: rumen; material: fiber-attached | host: Bos | place: Iran: Karaj | collected 2018-10
CGGCGGCCAATGATGAATTCGCTTATCATGCAAGGAATGCCCAAAAACAAGACACAGGCCAAATACAGGAGAATGAAAACAGCGCCGCCATTCTCTCCTGCCATGTAGGGGAAACGCCAAACATTGCCCAATCCTACCGCCGAACCAGCTGTAGCCAGAACAACACCCAACTTACTGCCAAAACTGGCCCTTTCTTTATGTGACATACATTTTTAATCTGAAAACAAAGGAGACTGAAAGGCCAACGTCTTACTTTTCCGCACAAAAACAATAGGAAAATTTTAAAAATATCCTTAATTTTGCACCCTAAAGCGACAAATATGAAATATATCATCCATTTAGTAACCCAATACACCCTATCGTCACTGCTTATAGCTGTGATATGGATACTCTGTTTCTTCACTCCTCCCCACACACCGCTCGACCATGTGAACTATATGGACAAATGGACACATGTGGTAATGTACTTTGGCACCTGTACCATCATTTGGATTCAGTACCTCAAACAGCACAAGCAAGTGGAATGGGGAAAGGCCGTCACACTGGCCTGGCTTGCTCCCATCCTGATGAGCGGGATAATAGAATTCATGCAGGCCAACTGCACAGGAGGGCGAAGGAGCGGCGAATGGGCTGATTTCGCCGCCAATGCCATCGGGGGGACACTTGCTCTGCTTATCGGTATTCTTCTGGCAAAGAAGCGCGCCAGATAAAAAAAGGATACTTGAGCAAGTGTGAATTGTAGAAACGGCGGTCGCCCGTGACCTCCATGCCTAAGAAATCGGGATGCTCATAGACCTCGTTCTCATCCTTCAGTTCCACTTCAGCCATCACCAGACCATCGTTGTCGCCATGAAACTCGTCGACCTCGAAGACATGCTCGCCCACGGGCACCAAATAGCGGGTCTTGTCTATCTGCCCCGGACCACATAGGTCCATCAGGCTGGAAGCTTCTTCATAAGTGATTTCTTTCTCAAACTCGAAACGTGACATTCCGCCATTGACCGAAGGTCCTTTGATGGTGAGATAGCCCTTGTCGCCACGTATACGGATACGCACGGTAGCCCCCTCCGCACGAATATACCCCTGCCTGATATGGCTCGACGAGGTTGCCTGTTTTTTGAAGTCCACGTTTTTGTGCACAAGAAACTTGCGCTCTATCTCCATCCCGCTCATAAGCCTAAGCCATGGTTGAAGTCACATAAATGAAATAGACCAATGCCAACAGTATCAAGGCAACAAAAATGCCCTTAATCACGTTTGAGGCCTGTTTGGCCTGTTTTTTTTCTTTTTTTGCCAAACGGCTGGCTTTTTTCTCGTTCATAATTGATAAATTTATTAAGATTTGACTATTCTTCCTCATTCACAGGAAACTCCATAAGGTAGGCCTTGATGAAGCCGTCGAGCCCGCCATCCATCACACCGTCCACATCGGTGGTTTGATAGTTGGTGCGGTGGTCTTTCACACGGCGGTCGTCGAACACATAACTCCGTATCTGGCTGCCCCACTCTATCTTCTTTTTACCTGCCTCTATCTTGGCCTGAGCCTCCAGACGCTTTTTCATGGCGCGGTCGTAGAGTTGCGACTTGAGCAACCGCATGGCATTCTTCCTGTTTTCCAACTGCTTGCGGCTCTCGGTATTCTCGATAAGGATTTCCTCCTCCTCACCTGTATCAGGATCGACATACTGATAGCGAAGACGGACACCCGTCTCCACCTTGTTTACATTCTGACCACCGGCGCCGCCACTACGGAACAAATCCCACGACACCTTCGATGGGTCTACGAAAACCTCGATTGTATCGTCGACCAAAGGTGATACAAACACGCTGGCAAAACTCGTCATGCGTTTGCCCTGCGCATTGAAAGGTGACACACGCACCAGACGGTGCACACCGCTCTCACTCTTAAGATAACCATAGGCATACTCACCACCCTCTATCTCCATGGTGACACTTTTGATACCAGCCTCATCGCCATCCTGCAGGTTGCTGATGGTGACTTTATGGCCATGGGCCTCGGCCCAGCGCATATACATACGCATAAGCATCTGAGCCCAATCCTGACTCTCCGTGCCACCGGCACCACTGTTTATCTTGAGGACACAGTCCATAGGGTCTTCCTTCTGGCGCAGCATATTTTTCAGCTCCAAGTCCTCAATGGCCTTGACAGCCTTGGCATAGTCGGTATCCACCTCCTCTTCCGTCACCATGTCGTCATGGTAAAAATCGAAGGCCAATTGCAATTCATCGGCCAAGTCGCGCACCTCCTTGTATCCGGTGAGCCACTTGCCGATACCTTTCACCTTTTTCATTTGTTCCTGAGCCCGGGCCGGATCGTCCCAGAAATCGGGTGCCTGTGTACGGAGGTCTTCCTCCTCGTATTCAATTTTTTTCTTGTCGATGTCGAGATAACGGTGAAGCGCATCCACCCGCTCAAGCACATCTTTCAGTTGGTCGCTTGTTATCATTCTTCTTTGTACATTTCGTCGATTACATCGGCATAATTCTTGTTAATGACAGGACGCCTCAGTTTCAACGTGTTGGTAAGTTCTCCCTTGCTCATGCTGAAGAGTTCGGGCAGAAGGGTGAAACGCTTTATCTTCTCATAGCTGGCCAATCCTTGCTGAAGGGTCTCTATGCGGTCGGCCATCATGCGGTTGATGCGTTTGTCGGCACACAACTCGGCCCTGTCGGCAAAAGTGATGCCGTATTCCTTGGCATAATCCTCCAAAAACTCAAAAGCAGGAATGATGAGTGCCGACACGAACTTCCGTTCATCAGCTATGATGGCTATCTGCTCGATAAACTTGTCGACCAGCAGTTTCGATTCTATCATTTGCGGTGCGATATACTTGCCATTCGATGTCTTGAAAAGGTCTTTGATACGCTCGGTAAGGAAGAGTTCACCGTCGCGCATATAACCGGCATCACCAGTGTGGAAATAACCTTCCGAATCGAAACTCGCAGCAGTAAGCGCCTCTCTCTTGTAGTAGCCCCGGGTGATAGTCGGGCCCTTGAGCAGAATCTCGTTGTTCTCGCCTATCTTCACCTCTACACCAGCCAAAGGACGGCCAACCGACCCCACTGTAAACGGCTCGCCCAAACGGTCGTGCGACACTGTGGCCAGACTCTCGGTAAGTCCATACCCCACCATCATATTGATACCGATAGAGTGGATGAACTCCTCCACCTCGGGCGACACAGTGGCACCTGCTGTGGGGAAGAAATGAGCACGTTCAAGCCCCAATTGCTTGCGCACCTTGCTGAACACTGTATTGTTGTAGAAAGAATACTCCATCTTGAGGGTCAGCGGAGGGCGACGGCCCTTGCTCAGATATTCGATGTTGTATTTGTGTCCCACTTTGAGTGCCGTCTTGAAGAGCAAACGCTGGGCACTGCCCGAACTGTCGATTTTTGCCTGTACTCCTGCGTATACTTTCTCCCAAAAGCGGGGCACGCTGCTCATGCAAGTGGGGTGTGTCTCCCTCATCGACTGCTGTATCTCCTTTGGATAAGTGTTGATGATGAGCTGAGCACCCATTGTGAGAGCGAGAATGGCCCATCCGCGCTCGAAAATATGGGTGTAAGGCAAGAAATTCATCACGAGGTCATCTTCGCCCACAGGCACGCTCAAACCATTGGAACGCATGGCGGCATGATACTGACCGTAAGTCAAAATAACGCCCTTGCTGTCGCCAGTGGTGCCACTGGTATACAGGATGTTGCAAATGTCCTCCTCATTGGCCTCTGCATAGCGCTGCTCCACTTCGGGCTGACGAGGCAGATTCTCACCCAACTTCAGGAAGTCGTCAAAGTAGATGGAATTGCTGTCGTGTGGACCGATGCGCACACTGCTGTCGAATATGATGATGCGCTCCAGCGTGGGGCAATGTGAGAAAACACGGGTGGCCTTGTCATACTGCTCCTGCTCTCCCACAAAAAGGATACGTATCTGGGCATCAACAATCATAAACTGTATCTGTTCCTCACTGCTTGTGGCATAAAAGGGAACGGTGACGGCACGCACGCCAAAGGCGCCGAAATCGGTATAGAGATAATGCACTGCATTCTGGCTGAATATGCCGATATTCTCCTGTACTTTCACACCAAGGTTCAAAAGTGCGTTGGAGACGTATTTCACCTGCCGGGAGAAATCGTTCCACGTTACCGACTGCCATTTCCGGCTGCCAAACTCACGATACATAAGTGCCGGCTTAATTCCATACTTTTTTGCCTGCTCATGAATAAGAACAGATAAATGACTTGTTGTCTGCATAAATCTTCCTTTTTAATCATGCAAAAATACTTATTTTCTCCGAAAAACCAATAAAAAACATGAAATTCTTGATTAATTGGCTAACTTTGCACTATCATGACAAATGACAACACACTCAAGACCATAGAATTGCTCAGGCAACTGGTGTCTACACCTTCTGTGAGCCGACAGGAGGATAAAGCCGCCGATATAATGGCACACACCATTGCCACCTGCGGCTTTCAGCCCAATAGGGTGAAAAACAATGTGTGGACCATTGCTTCAGGATATTCACCCCACCGCCCCACATTGCTGCTCAACGCCCACCTTGACACTGTGAAACCTGTAGCCACATGGACCCGTAACCCCTATTCATGTACGATAGAGGGAGACCGGCTTTACGGACTGGGGAGCAATGACTGCGGAGGCGGACTGACGGCACTATGGCAGACCTTCACCATGCTGGCCAGGAAGCCTCAACCTTACAACCTGCTCTTTTTAGCATCGGCAGAGGAAGAGGTGTCAGGTGCCGACGGCATCCGTGCTGTCCTGTCTGCACTGCCTCCCATACAATTGGCCATTGTGGGAGAACCCACCGGCATGCAACCCGCTGTGGCTGAAAGAGGATTGATGGTGCTCGACATCACAGCGCATGGGAAATCGGGCCATGCTGCCCGGGGCGAAGGTGTGAACGCCCTTTATATAGCCAATGACGACATCAACTTCATTCGCCAATACCGATTTGAGAGAATAAGTGAGTTTTTAGGTCCCACTATGGTGAATGTGACCATGATTCAGGCTGGCACCCAACACAATGTGGTGCCCGATGTATGCACCATGGTGGCCGATGTGAGAACAAATGAACTGTATGACAACGAAGAAGTGCTTCATTTCCTACAAGCACACCTGAAGAGTGAGGTGAAGGCCAGGTCTGTGCATCTTCGGTCATCGAGGATAGCACTCACTCACCCCGTGATTGCCAAGTTGACAGCAGAAGGGATGCGTCCCTTCGGCTCCCCCACACTGAGCGACCAGGCACTGATGCCTTTCACTTCCTTCAAATGGGGGCCTGGCGACTCCAGCCGCTCACACACTGCTGATGAATACATCTGCATCAGCGAGATAAAAAATGCCGTCGACACATACATTCGTATGCTCGACGGCACTCCTATCAGTTAATTCATTCAATTCCTACATAAGGCATCTGTATCCGATTATCGGCCAAGCCACATCTCAGGGTTAAGTTTGGCCGTTTCCTTGCGCAACTGGAACTGCAGGATATTCTCCTGTCCCACTGTTCCAAGCACCTGACGCGTTGACACCTTCTGTCCTTTCTTCACATGCACTGAACGAAGATTGCAATAGACCGAAATATACTCGCCGTGGCGTACCATCACCACAAGCTGACCACCCCAATTGAACACAGCGCTCACCTCGCCGTCGAAAATAGAGCGGGCACTCGCCCCCGGCTGGCCAAGAATGTTGATACCCTTGTTGTCGAGCTTCACATTTTTCAGTCCCTCTACATTGTATTGTCCGAAATGGCTCACAATCTTGTAACTGCCGGTAATTGGCATGGGCAGACGGCCACGGTTGTTTTCAAAACTACCGCTGATTTTGCGGTCCACATCTGAGAGGGTCTCCATCCTCTCCTCTTCGCGGGTCACTTTCTCTATTTCACGGGCATGACGCTCAGCCTCTGCAGTGGCCTTACGCTCAGCGGCAAGTCTGTTGGCCTCGGCCTCACGGGCAGCCTGCTCGGCGGCAGCCTGTTCAGCAGCAGCCTTACGAGCAGCGGCATCAGCAGCGGCACGACGCTCGGCAGCGGCACGGGCAGCAGCCTGCTCGGCAGCGACACGACGTTCGGCGGCACGGCGCTCGGCATCAGCGGCAGCACGCGCTTTCTCTTCTTCAGCCGCACGTGAGGCAGCCTCGGCACGCTGCTGTTCCTCGGCGGCGGCACGGGCGGCAGCCTCAGCGGCAGCACGGCGCTCGGCGGCGGCACGGCGCTCAGCCTCGGCAGCAGCTTTCATCTCGGCCTCCCTGGCCTTGGCTTCTGCAATCCTCCGCGCATTTTCACGGGCGGCAGCCTCGGCCTCAGCCTTTTTCCTTGCCAGTTCCTCAGCGCGTTTCTTGGCGGCGGCAGCTTCTGCCTTCCGTTGCGCCTCAGCGGCGGCACGGGCGCGGGCCTTCTCTATCTCCACCGCTATCAGTCGGTCGATCTCGGCGTTAAGCTGTGCGTTCTTACGTTCCTGTTCTGAAATAATGGTCTGAATGGTGCGCTGCTCTTTCTGAAGGTCGTTCACCATCTGTTGCTGCTCCACCTGTTTCTGCCTGAGTTCCTGCTGAGCTGCCTTACCCTTGCTGAGCAACTGACTTTTACTACCTTTCACACTCTCAAGTTGCGAGTTTTTGTGGTTCAACTCATCCTGCTTTATTTTGATTTGCTCACCCTGTGCACGCTCATAAGAGGCATACTCTCTCACAAAACGCATACGACGGTAGGCCTGAGCCAGACTCTTGGCACTGAAGATGAACATAAGACGGTCCTGGATGTCTCTGTGTTTGGCCATATATCGCATCGACTGCACATATTTCTCCTTGCGCTCGTCGAGCTGCTGCTGCAGGTTTCCAAGTTGCGACTGCAACATACGGATATCACCGTTTAGATTATTTATCTCATTCTCACAATCCTCGATATCCTTCTGTTTGGCTGTAATCTCACCATTGATTGACATCAGGTTCTTAAGTCTCTCCTCCACGTCGGCCTTGTTGGCCCGCAGTTTGTTTTGCTGGTCCTTAATGTCTTTCTGCACTTGTGAGCGCTCGCTCTCGAGTCCTCTAATCTGGGCGTTGGTGTAGGTCTTTCGTTCCTTCTTGCCCGACTTGGAACTCCCTTTCTTTTGTTGGGTGGTCTGTGTCTTTGAACCAGAACGCTTGCTGGATTTGGTCTGTGCGTCGGCCGCCACTGCGGAAAATAACACCAACACCATCAACAATATATATTTTCTCATCATATCTTTGTTATTAAATCAAGAACTTCGTCAATTGTCACAGCCTGATACTTGCCTGGCACACTGGTCTTCGCATCCCATTTCGAGTCGGTCTTCATGGAGCCGAGTGTCAACTGGACAGTAATATCTTTCTTACCTCCCTTGAACTTGACTGTATGACTGACGGGGAACTTGCCCTTGCCCAATGTCTGGTAATCATCGTATGTCCACTTGAACTGTGATGTGCCGTGGTTGCTGCTGTGATAAGAAAGCACCGACTCGCGGATAAATCCACTCACGGTTTCTGCCCACCATGAATATTCCATCTTGTCCTTGGTGTACTGGAGTTTCCAAATGCTTTCCGATGGTTTGGTGACATTGACCACATCAAAACCCTTTCCGCCCACCACGTAGAGTTGGTTCCAGAAGAGCGCCTGCAGAGAATAGAAGTTGATGCCATTGTCTTTCAAGAAACTCACGTCATTATAGGTTCCCCTGACAAACTTCTTATGAAGTCGGTCCATGAAAAGAACAGAATCTCTAGAAAATTCCACACGGCCCACCTCGGCCAATCCTAAGGGTATAAGCTGTATGCGGATTACCTCGTCACGGCGCATGCTCAGTTTGCCGCCCACCGTTATGTCCTTGCTTCCGCTTTGGAGTCGGAAATCAATATTGGACACTATATTAGAGACTGCGGTCTTGTTCTGTGTGACCTTGTTGATGCAGGCTTCACGCAAGGCATTGGCAGCACTGGTGTTTACTGCCCCGGTTGTAGCCCCTGTATTGGCGTCGGTGCCGCCTGTATCGGTGACATGTCGCTTGGTGCCACAGGATGCCAGGAGAGCCACGAAAGCCAGTACTCCGAACAACCGTATTCCGTTGTTGTATTTTTTATTACTCCACATATTTTCGCAATTTGATTTTTCTTGATAACAACATGCTGTCTCCACCTTGGTCAATAGCTTTTTGCCAATATTCTATTGCCTTTTCGATATCACCGCACATGGCATAAATATCACCAGCATGCTCTATGATGACAGCACTAAGGGTGCTGTCGTTGCGCAGGGCCTGATCGATGTAGATTTTCGACTCCTCATAACGACCCTGACGGAAGAGAATCCAGGCATAGGTGTCAAGATAGGTGGAATTGGCAGGCTCGGCCTTAATGGTACGGTAACTCATTTTCTCTGCCCGGCTCAAGTCTTTATCACCAAGACTTAGATAATAAGCATAATTGTTCAGGCAACCGATATTATCGGCCTTCCAATGCAAACAGCTGTCATAAGCGGCAAAAGCCTCCTGGTCAAGGTCCTTGGAATGGAGAATGTCTCCCATAACAGCATAGAAGTCGGATACAATATCGGGATTGCTCTCACTGTTAATCTGGCTGACACCCCTTCTGAAAGCCTCGAGAGCTTCATCAAGATGATTCATCTGAAAGTGCGACAGACCCAGATAGTAGTAGAATATCATCTCGTCGGGGTTGTAATCAGCACCGCGCTGGCAAATTTCAGCAGAACGGGCAAAATCCTGCTGGTGAATAGCCAACTGCAAGGTCTCCAGTCGGGATGGCTTGTCAGACGGATCGATAGCGAGGACTCTCTCCCATGCTTCCATTTGCACATCCTCAGGCATCTTTTTCAGTTTTATGTATACAGCGCGCCAACTGGCCATCTCGGCATCCTCCTGCGGCTGGACAAGAATTCTGTCGAAGAGGTCAAGCACCATGGTGCTGTCGCCTCCTTGCTGCTCGTTTTCCCTGATAAGCTGACTGATGAGATGCCGTTTGGTCTCCGACGGCGTTTTGCTGCTGACCAGAAGTTCCTCGGTTTTAACCTTAGCCAACGAGTCCATACCCTGCGACTTGTAATAGTCGAGCAGCGACTCCTTAGCCGAATAGTTGTCGGGTTCCTTCTTAAGCACAGCATTGTATTCGGCAAGGGCTTCTTTCGGTTTTCCGTTTTTCAGGAGCCAATTACCTGTCATCACGCGGTAGTTGTAGTCATTTGGATGTTTCTGCGCAAGCTGTTTCAGCTCACGGAACTCTTCTTTCTTCTTGCCCTGAAGCGCATACATCTGCATCTTGGCCAAAGAGATGTCTTCGGAGGCACCTTCGATGTTCTCCAGCCTGTTCAGGGTCTCTATCACCATGGGGTAGTTTTTCTGCTGCTGATAGAGTCTGCCAAGTATGTGCAGGACATCGGTGCGTGACGGATGGGCCTCAGAAAGCGATTCATAGAGGCTCACCGCCTGCTCATAGTCCTGAAGTTTGAGGTAAGTCTGTCCAAGACGTTCAGCATAAGAGTCGTTGTCAGGATTCAGGGCCACGGCTCGGCGCATGTGAGCAAGCATGAGGCTGTCTTGCTCCAGAGCGGCATCATAATTGGAAAGTGTGAAATAGGCCTCGGCAGCATCGGGATTGATCTCAAGGCAATGGAGCAAAAGGTCATAGGCAGCGGCATAGTCTTCCTTTTCCTGCATACAGATGGCCTGAAGATAAAAATAATCGTATCGTTTCTGGTCATTCTTACTCAGCATGGAAACAGGGGCACTGGCCACAGCAAGTGTCTTCTTTTTGGGTTTCTTTCGAGCATGACAAGGCATAGCCACCAGAACACCGGCGACCAACAAACAAAGCCAAACATATTTGTGAGAAATCATTCCTGAAGACGATTTTTCCTTAATTTGTCCATTATTTCACACCCGTATGACCATAACCGCCCTCTCCACGCTCCGTGGCATCAAGCGAGTCGGTGAGGATGAATTGCACTTTCTCGTAACGGGCCACAATGAGCTGGGCGATGCGCTCTCCATCATTGATGACAAAAGGTTCCTCGCCAAGATTCACCAAAAGCACCATCACCTCGCCACGGTAATCGGCATCTATTGTTCCAGGACTGTTGAGCACTGTGATGCCATGCCGCAAAGCCAACCCGCTCCTTGGTCTCACCTGTGCCTCAAAGCCTTCAGGAAGTGCGATATGGAGTCCTGTAGGAATGAGACGACGCTGCATGGGAAGAAGTGTGACTGGACTGTCGAGATTTGCCCTAAGGTCAAGTCCCGCACTATGCGGCGTGGCGTATTGAGGTAGAGGCTGATGCCCTTTATTTACGACAAAAATTTCGGTCATTTATTCTCAATCTTGAATTATGGGACTGCAAAAATAACGATTTCCGTCCACATTCCTTTACTTTTAAGATGTAAAATGAATTAATTTAGTCAAATTTAGTTTACTTTTGCGCATCATTACATACGCATGGAAAAAATGATTTGGCAAAAACTGATATCCAACAAGCGATTGGGCCAGGAAAACAAGCCCAGCATGCGGCACGATGACCGTTCAGAATTCAAGCGTGACTACGACCGTCTCATCTTCTCAGCACCTTTCAGGCGCATGCAGAACAAGACACAGGTATTTCCTCTGCCAGGCAGCATATTTGTGCATAACCGTCTGACACACAGCTTAGAGGTGGCAAGTGTGGGGAAATCGTTAGGTGACGATGTGTCGGCCGTATTGCTTAAAAGGCATCCTGAACTGAAAGGGACATTCTTTGAGGAGATAGGCACCATTGTATCTGCGGCTTGTCTTGCCCATGATATGGGCAACCCGCCTTTCGGCCACTCAGGCGAGAAAGCCATCCAATCGTATTTCACGGAGGGGAAGGGTGTCTTCCTTAAGGAGAAGGTCAGCCCCTCGCTATGGAGTGACGTGATACATTTTGAGGGCAATGCCAATGCCTTCAGGCTTCTTGCACATCAGTTCAAAGGCCGGCGCGAAGGTGGCTTTGTGATGACTTACACCACACTGGCTTCTATTGTGAAATATCCTTTCGCATCCGGCTGCGCGGGGCAGCGGGGCAAATTCGGTTTTTTCCATCCCGAGCACGAACTGTTTGAACGCATAGCCGAAGAATTGGGCATAATAAAACTCAGCAAGCCAGGAGAGCCTTTGCGTTTCGTGAGACATCCTTTGGTCTATCTTGTCGAAGCCGCCGATGACATCTGTTATGAGATAATGGACATTGAGGACGCTCACAAACTAAGAATCCTGAGTTATGATGAGACCCGACAGCTACTGCTGGGATTCTTCGATGAAAAAACACGTGCCGCCATAGGCCAAAGGATGGTGACAGAGGGGGTGGATGACATCAATGAGAAGGTGGTATATATGCGTGCTTGCGCTATCGGTGCGCTGACCAAAGCCTGTGCACAAGTGTTCATCGATCATGAAACAGAAATTCTTTCAGGTACATTCCAAGGCAGCCTGATCAAAAACACACCACCATTAATATTGGATGCCTACAAAAGATGCAGCGAGATTTCTTGTAAAAGAATTTACAATAGCAAACCAGTTCTTGATGTAGAGCTTTCGGGTTACAAAATCATCCATACACTCATGGAGCAAATGGTCAATGCTGTAGTGTATCCCGAACGTTACTATTCAAGCCAACTCATCCAGCGGGTAAGCAGTCAATATGATATTGACTCAAAGAGTCTCGATGACAGAATTATGGCAGTGGTAGACTACGTAAGCGGCATGACAGATGTTTACGCCCTTGATATCTACCAGAAAATCAATGGGATATCACTTCCAATAGTATAGGGGGCAGGCTATTTCCAATAGGCCGTCAGTTCATGCAGCATGGTGACACTTTCCCCGCATGAGCCCGTGTGTTGTATGTGCAATCCACCAAAATGATTAGTTTTCACCTGTGCCGACAGGTGGACCTCTCTTTGCAGAAGAGGGTCATCGACAACGGGAAGAGAAGTTGATGTAACCACATCTGCTGTAAGGTTTTTTCCTTTTAATTTGACATCTATCAAACAACCCGTTCTGAAACAGATGGCACTCACTGGAGGAGTAAGGGCACGCACTTGACCATGGTCGTATTCCACCAAATAAAAATCAACAGCATTGGCATATTTCACAGTACGAATGATACGCAGTCCGTAACCTGAAAGTGTGCGGGTGTCGAACTTCAAGCAGACATCCATGTATTGACCAGTGGCACTGCCGAAGCCTTGGCCGGCAGTCTTGGCAGGATCTACCTTAAGCACCAATCTCATGTCTCCCTTGTGCGACGAGAGTGGGGTGTAGCGTAGCCGCGCGCCTTTTTGTGCCTGCATCAGTCCATAGCCCACTGCACCATTGTACCCCTCACCATACACCCACACAGGAGCCTCGGTATTGACACTCCAATCATATGATGCTGTGTCGACAGGTTTATACCCGTCGACTGTCCAGAAACCTGGCAACACATCAGGCTGCCAACGGCAGGGAAAATCGGCAAAATCGGTATGGAGAGAAACTTGCCGGGGCATTTGCCTTCTGCCGATACGTTTCCTGCTGAGGAGTGTATCTGGGACAGCGGCTTTGCTGCGCACACTCTTCAAGGTAAGCACAGCCATCAGATAATAGCCGGCATCAGCCTGTGAAAGAGTGTACTCGTGGCTATGGGTAGCCCAGCCTGAACTGACAAGGATAGCATCATGACCGTCGGCAGATGCACACCGATACCAGTCGACCCAGGAGTCATCGGTTTTGCCACCCATATCAGCATCATACACAACACGGGCAACACCGTCTGACATCTTCATGACAGCAGGACAATTGAGCAAGGGGGGCGGCAATTCTCTGGCTTTCAGTATCAGCTCGGCAGCTCCACAAAGTCCGTCAGCCGAAGTAGCCCACACACAGCAAGACATGGGGCGGTCGCCATCATAGTCACTCATCACCTCACACCGTCCGCCATGAAGAGGCCTAAGTTGCACAACATCCTGACATGCCTTTTCCACATGCCATGTCAGAGCCGATTCGGCCGAGGTGACGGGATAACCGCCGTGCAAGGTGAAACCGGCGGTAAGGACCATCGGGCCAGCCCCTGTGGTCAAACTGTCAGTACAGGGAGAAAGGCGCAAGAAAGTGGCACACTCTTCAGGCGGCAAAGGTGTGTCGGCCATGGGGTTCCATCCATCGTTGCCTGTAAGCAATGCGGCTGTACGATATTTGTCACCATCGTAGAAAATTTTCAGCAAGCCACTGCCCTCCAACTGAACTGTATTCTCCGGATGCCTTTGCCCCACGTAATATGGCCGGCCATTCATTGTGACACCCTTCTGGTAACAACGGGTCCATCTTTTGGGATAGGGTGTCCATTCGAGCGACATGTCTTCTGGAGCATGAATACGGCAGTCGATCAAGGTGAGAGGGCCATCGGACTTACAAAAATACGCGTCTGATGACCGTCCCTTTAAATTAAAGTCGCAGTCGATAAAAACGGCTCCCGAAGGATGGGTTGTGTAAAAAGGTTTCTGACCATAAAAATCGAAGTCGCAGTGGAGATAGACACCATTTCCCGTCAGAGCATCATCTGTGCACTCCATGTGACACCGGTCAAAAAGAATACGACGGGCACCATTGAGAGGATTCATATTGAGCCGGCTTATGAACCTGACATCGCGTGCCACCACTTTGTCGCCGTGGCAATAGGCCACATGGGCCTGCGTGATGGCACTGCTTCGTTTTTTGCGGCTTTGTTGTGGGTCGAGGGGATAGTCTAAGTCTACGTTGCAGAAATTGCCCATGGTAAGATGGCTCACCTCCAGACCATCGCCCCAAAAATCGAACATCGTAAAATTGCCCACAGCACCCTGCGTCTGTCCACGCCGCGAAGCAAGCACCACATCGGCAGGATGGTCTGTCAGCCCGATAAGGTGCAAGTACTCACACCTCACAGTCATCCCGAAAGGCCCTCTTCCGCCGACACTCTCTGCCACCCGTTCATCATCAAGATCATCAATCCAATACACATGCGGGGTGATGTAGACCGTCATGGGTGCGTCGGCCGTACCATCCACAAGGTGCATGTTTATCTCTTGAAAAGTGCGGTAAACAAAAGGATGTTCCAAGCCTTCTGGCAAAGAGCTATAGAGCAACAAGTGCTTTTCATCGAGCGGGTAACTCTTATCCTGAAAAAAGAAACGCCCATCTGAAATGGCAATCACAGGAGGAGCAATGGTATCAGCACTAACTACCGTTGCTCTCATTGCTGTGGAATGCATGAGAAGCAACAACCCAGTAAGCCAAATGCTCCAAGCCTTCATGGGAAAGGTGGTGAAATGAATTTCCCGCTTTGACCGGATTCTTATTCGTCCGGCCGATTGAGCGATATCACTTTGTTTGCGCCAGATGTAAACTTCAGTGCCTCAGGATGCTCTTTCAGATAGGTTTCGATATGTCGGATACGTTTTTCCTCCAATATCTCATCGACAGCAATCAGGATACCAGTCTCCTCCACATCGCCAAACCCGTCGTTGATAGCCGTTCCGAACATTTTCATGGTGGGGCTCAATCCCATATAGGCATTTACAAGCGGAGGAATATTGAAACCCATATTGCGAATCTCACGGTTCAGAATTCTATAGTCTTCCTTGAATGTGGGCTTATCGAAGAGCAATGCCAATTCAGCAGGGTCGGACTCCAATTCCAAGGGATGGAACGGGATAATAAGATTATCCTTGTCGCTGAAGTGCTTGTTGAGAAAATACAATATCATATCACGGCCTTTCCTGACATAGGAAGGGTACATGGTCATCTTACCGAAGAAATACTTCACATTGGGCATGATCACTGTCAAGGCTCCCAATCCATCCCAAAGATTATCGAGTGCAAATAGACTCTTTGAACCCATCTTGCTGCTCTGATACGGAAGGGTGACATAAGAACGCGCCAACTCTACTGTCTGGGGAAGATAATCCTTGATGAAGCGCTCAGAAAACCTGAACAGGTGGCTGGTGGCCAATATGGGCTGTCCATCGGCATCGAAATCCACTTCCGAACCCAGTTTATATCGGTATCCTCCCAATATTTCCTCCTCTTCCGGGTTCCAAACCAATAGTTGTTTATAACAATTGTCCATCAAGTCGAACTCGTCAAGGTCGAGCTCCTTGCCTGTACCACCACCGGCAGCACGGAACACTTCCTCACGCTGACGTCCTATCTCCCGCACCACATTGGGCGAGTCGTGGATATCAACAATGTAAATCTCATTGTGACTCTTATTGGTCATACGGAGCTGTTTGTCGGGAGTCAGCTCTTTTTTAAGCAGTTCCTTGTCAACAGGAGGTATAATAGGTTGTTGCGTCATAGTAATATGATATCATATAAAAACAGGCATTGGCCTTACAGTTCGTATACTTTATCTTGCACCCATTGTGCCCAGGCAGCAGGGGATTTCGACTTGTCAAAAGTCTGCCATGGTATCGGTTTGCCTATTGTCACTGTAAAATTACCGTGCTCGTTCTTGTACATCTCGTCCACCAAGAACAGCATGGCCACATTGAATTTGATGCCCAACTTTTTACAAATATTGGCAAGTTTGTAAAAGAAATTGGAATTCTGACCACTGAAATGGATTGGTACCACATCACGATGGGTTTCCACACTTTTGGACACAAAGGTCTTCTTCCAGGGCAGGTCGCGTATCACACCGTCGGTCATCCTCGAACACAGACCGGCTGGAAACATCAGCATGTGATGGTCGCTCTTGAAACCAGCCTCTACCATGGCTGGGAAATTACGACTCTGTCTGCCCGTCTTATTGATTGGAATACAGAGAGGAGCAAGTCCTGGAAGGTTCATGAGCAAGTCGTTGACCAAATAGCGGAAATTGCCGTCATAATGCCTTCCAATGATAGAACCAAGCGCCACACCGTCGACGCCACCAAGAGGATGATTGCTTACAAAGGTATACAATCTGCCGTCATCCTTGGAAGGCAAATTCTCCATCCCTTTTAAAACCAAGTTCATGTCAAGATATTTGACACATTCCTCCAACCACTCGACACCTGTCTTGTCACGGCTCTCCCAAAGGAATTTATTTACCCTGTCCTGGTGGATGATTTTCTTCAACCACGACTTAAGTATTCCAGGAACGTACTTTGAGCGCGCTCCCATCTTTTCGGCAAGTATTTTGTCCAGGTCGATTGTCTTCTCTGAAATCTCTCTCATCAATATAAGCTACTAATAAATTGCAAATATAGACATTTTTTTTTATTCTATTAATTTTTTAACCAAAAAAGTGTCAAAAAAGCCACAACCCGATTTGGAATATACTGTCAAAACAGCGTGAGGAACCTTGATTCAAAACCATTCAAACACAAAAAAAACAAATGGGGAACAGCAACAACAAGTCACTCCACCCTGCCCCATCATGCATACAAGTATGCATATCATTTAATGCCACATGGCTTAAACGCCATGTTCAAAGGTTTTTTGCCGAGAAAGCAGATGCCTCTATCGAACCCAACTTGTTAAAATTTACTAAATTGGTGGTTTCAACAAATTTAGGGTGGGGAGAAGTGGGTTAAAGTGGAGGAAAATTCGTATTTTTGTAGTCGAATTAATCAACAATGACAAATTCATGCCGTTCCTGGGAAATATAGACGCTAAAATCGATATGAAAGGGCGGGCATTTTTGCCTGCTGCCTTTCGTAAGATTCTTCAGGCAAATGGGGAGGATAGTCTCGTGCTCTGTCCGGACATCTACCAACCTTGTCTGGCGCTATACCCGGAAGCAGTATGGGAAACCCAGTTGACTTCCTTCAAATCGAAACTAAACAGATGGAATGCACAACATCAACTAATGCTGAGAAAGTTTTTGGAAGATGTGCAGACAGTAAATCTTGACGCGAACGGACGTTTTCTCATTCCGAAAAAAATGATTGACAAATTCGGCATCGACACCGATATTCGTTTCCTCGGAATGAATGACTACATCGAGATATGGAAGAACGACAGGGAAACGTTCATGGACGAGGAAACATTCCGCAAAAATATAGCCGAGTTGATGAACGACACAGCAGAACCAACTCCTTAATAAAGCAAAGACATTTATGACAAATGCTCAGACATACCATATCCCCGTTCTTAGAACGGAGAGCATCAACGGGCTCAATATCCAACCCGGAGGCACTTATGTGGATGCCACCTTCGGGGGTGGAGGCCACAGCCGGGAGATTATGCTGCATTTGGGTGAGCGAGGACGCCTTTTCGGCTTCGATCAGGATGCCGACGCATGGCACAACCTCCAGACCGGCGAGAGCAGCTGCCTGGCCCAGGACACCCGGTTTGTATTCATCATGAGCAACTTCAGATATATACGCAACTGGATGCGCTACTATGGTGTAGCGGGACTCGACGGCATCATGGCCGACCTGGGCATGTCCTCACACCACCTCGATGAAGAATCAAGAGGATTCTCCCTCCGGTTTGAAGCCCCTCTTGACATGCGTATGAACAAGAATGCCAACACTACTGCCGCCGATATCGTAAACTTGTATAACGAGGGGCAACTGGCTGACATTTTCTACCTATACGGTGAACTGAAAAACGCCCGCCACTTAGCCTCGGCCATTATAAAGAAACGGGGCATAAGCCCCATCCTCACAACCGGTGACCTTCAGGCCGCCGTGTCGGGACTCTTCCATAAGGAGAGAGAAAAAAAAGACATGGCACGTCTCTTTCAAGCGCTCAGAATTGAAGTGAATCAAGAAATGAGGGCATTGGGCGACCTGCTGAAGAGTTCGGTCAGCCTGCTGAAACCGGGCGGCCGACTGGTGGTGATAACCTACCACAGCCTTGAGGACCGGCTTGTCAAGAATCTCATCAAGTCAGGGAATATTGAAGGTAAAGTGACACAAGATTTTTATGGCCGCATCCAAGTGCCCTTGGAGGCCGTCAACACCAAAGTTATTCTCCCCTCAGAGGAAGAAATCAGTGTGAATCCGAGAAGCAGAAGTGCCAAACTAAGAATCGCCAAGAAAAAATGAGAAAAGAAGATCAAGAATACGTCCCCAACGACATAGACAACGAGCCCCTTGACGGTGCCTACACCGACGAGGAAGAAGAGATGGAAATGGAACCAGAGGCCAATGACAATGGCCGCACCATCTCGCTCAAGGAATATATCAAAGAGGCAAGCGAAGACGATGAACAGCCACAAGGCACAAGACTGTCACTAAGAAAAATCCTCGGCGGCGACATCCTATACACCCGTGCCATCCGCAAGCAGATCTGGCTTATGATGCTTATTATCGGTTTTTTTGTGCTTTACATATCCAACAGATACAGTTGTCAGAAGGACGAGGTGGAAATAGCTCTCTTGAAAAAGCAACTTGAAAATTCACAATACAAAGCACTGGCCATATCAAGCGAACTAACAGAGCAATGCCGTGAGAGTCATGTGCTGGAAATGCTCAAAGCCAACAATGACAGCACCCTGCACACCGCCGATCAGCCACCTTATATAATAATCGTGAACGAAAATGAGTAAATACAACCGTAAAAAAATACTGCCAAGATACCGGATCATTATCGTGTTCATGACATTGCTGGGCATCGCCGTCATGGTGAAAGCATTCTACATCATGACCGCGAAACGTGAATTCTGGAACAAGGTGCTGACCCAAATGGGCACAGACAAACAAGACACCATCTGGCCCACCAGAGGCGACATACTGAGCGATGACGGCCAACTGATGGCCAGCTCCATGCCAAGATACAAAGTATACATGGACTTCCAGACAGGAGGCGAGAAGAAAGACTCGTTGCTGATAGAGAAGTTGGACAGTATATGCGAGGGACTGCACGCCTTATTCCCCGAGATAAGCGAGGAACACTTCAGGGAACACATACTGGAAGGCCGAAAAAAAGGCAGCCGGCACTGGCTGATAGTGCCACAGCGCATCAATCACAACGTGTACAAAAGAGTACAGGCCCTGCCTGTATTCAACATGGACCAATACAAAGGAGGGTTTCATGAAGAACCTTTCCTCAACTCAAGGGAACAACCTTTCGGCTCACTGGCAAAACGTGTAATCGGAGACCTGCATGGAGAAATGGACTCGCCCCGTTACGGACTTGAAATGTCGTTCGACAGCGTGCTACGCGGAAAGCCCGGCCTGCGGCATATCAAAAGGGTGAGCCGCACCAATCTCAGCGTGGTGGACGAAGTGCCGGTAGACGGCGATGACATCGTGACCACTATAAACATGAGAATACAGGACATCGCCGAGGCGGCTTTGGTGAAAGAGCTGAAATTGATCAATGGCGAGACCGGTGTGGCCATTGTCATGGATGTTGAAACCGGCGACATCAAAGCCATGGTGAACATGGAGAGGATGGCTAATGGTGAATACGGCGAAATCATGAGCCATGCCATATCCGACCTGTTGGAACCAGGCTCAGTGTTCAAGACCGCCTCGCTCATGGTGGCACTCGATGACGGAGTGGTAGACACCTCTTACACAGTGGATACTGGCAGCGGTATCTACCATATGCACACACGCGACATGAAAGATCACAACTGGCGCAAAGGCGGATATGGAAGGCTCTCTGTGCCACGCATCCTTCAGGTGAGTTCGAATATCGGTGTGAGCCGCATCATCGACGAGAACTACAGCAAGAATCCCGAACGATTCGTAGACGGCATCTACAGGTTGGGACTGGCCGATGATTTGCATCTGCCATTGCCCGGTTATGCCAAGCCCATCATCAAGAAACCGAAACGCAACAGCCACGGCAAACTTGTAGACTGGCCGCTCACAAAACTCCCATGGATGAGCATTGGTTATGAGACACAAATACCGCCCATCTCTATGGTGACCTTCTACAACGCCATAGCCAACAATGGCAGAATGATGAGACCCCGTATCGTGAAAGCTGTGATGCGCGACGGGAAGGTGATACGCGAATACCCCACCGAAGTGATGAGGGAACAGATTTGCAAACCCACCACTCTGTCGAAAATAAGAACCATGCTTGAGCAAGTGGTGAGTATAGGATTAGGCAAACAGGCAGGCTCACAATCGTTTGTGGTGGCAGGTAAAACAGGTACGGCACAGATATCCAAAGGCCGCGGCGGATACACCTCCGGGACCGTAAACTACCTGCTTAGTTTCGCTGGCTACTTTCCCGCCGAGAAGCCCAAGTACACCTGCATCGTTTGTATCAGGAAATCGGGCCTTCCAGCATCAGGCGGTGGAATGAGCGGCGTGGTGTTCCACGACATAGCTGAGGGCATCATGGCCCACTATCTGAAAGTGGATGCCTCACAGTCATGTGACACCACAGAAAGCCTGCTGCCTAAAGTGAAGAAAGGCGACCTCAAAGCAGCCGACTTTGTCCTCACCAATCTCGGGTACCGCTCATCAAATCCAGGAAGTATGGACTCTTTTGGCGAGACAGAGAAATGGGGCACCATTTCCTTCAAAGACAACATTTTTCTGTTCAACACCAACAACAACCAGAAAAACATTATGCCCGACGTGACAGGTTCGGGAGCCAGAGACGCTGTGTATCAATTGGAAAGACTCGGTCTGAAGACTCATCTTGAGGGCAGAGGGAAGGTGGCCTCACAAAGCATACCTGCAGGCAACAAGATACACAAGGGCCAAACATGCATCCTGACATTGAAATGAGTAAACAGAGAGACATAAAAAAATCCCCAACATACGATATAACAACATTGCAATATGAATCTAAGCACACTGACAAGCAACATTCACGTTACAGCCATCACCGGTGAATTGGAAAAAGAGATAACCGGCATACAAATAGACTCAAGGCTGATAGAAGAAGGCCAACTGTTTGTAGCCATCAAGGGCACACAGGTGGATGGTCACAAATACATACCAAAGGCCATAGAAAAGGGCGCCACCGCCATACTGTGCGAGGACATGCCCCAACCCGTTGACGGTATCACCTACATCGTGGTGCCCTCGACCGAAGACATTGTGGGAAAGGTGGCAACCACCTTTTACGGCAATCCTTCCAAGAAACTGAAGCTGGTGGGAGTGACAGGAACAAACGGAAAGACCACCATTGCCACCTTATTATATAATATGTTCAGAGAAATGGGGCACAAATGCGGCCTACTTTCCACAGTGTGCAATTATATCGAGGGTGTGGCAATACCTACAGAGCATACCACCCCCGACCCCATCGCCCTAAACCAACTGCTTGCCAAAATGGTGGACGCCGGATGCGAATATGCTTTCATGGAATGCAGCAGCCATGCCATTCACCAGAAGAGAATCGGCGGACTGACCTTTGCGGGCGGCATCTTCACCAATCTCACAAGAGACCATCTCGACTATCACAAGACATTTGAAAACTACCGCGATGCCAAGAAGCAATTCTTCGACTCTCTGCCAAAGGTCTCCTTCGCCATAACCAATGCAGATGACAAAAACGGCATGGTGATGGTGCAGAACACAAAAGCCTGCGTGAAGACTTACTCCACACGTGCCATGGCCGACTTCAGGGCAAGGATTCTGGAGTGTCACTTCGAGGGTATGTACCTTGAAATCGACGGCAGAGAAGTGGGTGTGCAATTTATCGGCAAGTTCAATGCAAGCAACCTGTTAGCTGTATATGGAGCAGCTGTGATGCTGGGCAAAGAGCCTGAGGAGATACTTGTGATACTGAGCAAGCTCAAGAGTGTTAGCGGACGCCTGCAACCCATCCAGTCGCCTCTTGGATACACAGCCATCGTGGACTATGCCCATACTCCAGACGCGCTGGAGAATGTGCTCAATGCCATACACGAAGTGCTGAACGGAAAGAGCGGACGCGTGATCACCGTATGCGGCGCCGGCGGCAACAGAGACAAAGGAAAGCGTCCCCTCATGGCGAAAGAGGCCGTAAAGCAAAGCGATCAGGTGATTATAACAAGCGACAATCCACGCTTTGAGAATCCCGACGACATCATCAATGACATGATGGAGGGTGTGTCGGCACAGCAACAGCACAAAGTGCTGAGGATAACCAACCGGCTGGAGGCCATCAAGACTGCCTGTATGCTGGCACATAAAGGGGATGTGATTCTGGTGGCAGGAAAAGGCCACGAAGACTATCAGGAGATAAAAGGGGTAAAGCACCACTTTGACGACAAAGAAGTGCTCATCTCACTGTTTGAAGCTCAAAAACCATAAGCGACCGACATTCCAACACATTAAATAAAAGTTTTTAGTTTATGTTGTATTATTTTTTTAGATTTCTTGAGCAATTCGGAATCCCTGGCTCGCATATCTGGAACTATATCTCGTTCCGCTCATTGCTGGCTCTCATTCTCTCCATGCTGATATCGGCATGGTTTGGTGAGGCTTTTATAAAATTCTTGAAGAAAAAGCAAATCACAGAAACACAACGTGACAGCAAGATAGACCCATTTGGTGTGAACAAGATTGGCGTGCCTTCCATGGGCGGCATCATTATCATCGTATCGATACTGGTGCCGGTACTGCTACTGGGGAGAATGCGCAATATCTACCTCATCCTGATGATTATCTCAACGATATGGTTGGGATTCCTCGGCGGTATGGACGACTATATCAAGATTTTCAGGCACAAGAAAGACGGCCTCAAGGGAAAGTTCAAAATTGTGGGACAAGTAGGACTGGGACTGATTGTAGGACTGGTGCTTTGGTCGAGTCCTGATGTGAAAATACACGAGAATGTGAATACAGAGAAACAAGGCAAAACGCTCATCACTCATAAGACAGAGGCGGAGAAATCGCTCAAGACCACCATTCCCTTTATCAAAACGCACAATCTCGATTACTCTGAGATAGCCAGCGGCCTTGGTGACAAAAAAGAGGCTGTGGGTTGGATTATTTTCGTATTAATGACAATCTTAGTCGTGACGGCGGTATCCAATGGTGCCAATCTCAACGACGGAATGGACGGCATGTGTGCAGGCAATTCTGCCATTATTGGTGTTGCTTTGGGAATACTGGCCTACGTGAGCAGTCACATAGAATTTGCCTCCTACCTCAACATCATGTATATACCCGGAACACAAGAACTTGTAATATTCATGTGTGCCTTCGTCGGCGCTCTTGTAGGATTCCTTTGGTACAATGCCTACCCGGCTCAGGTGTTCATGGGTGACACCGGCTCACTCACCATAGGCGGCATAATAGCAGTTTGCGCCGTCATCATCCATAAAGAACTGCTCCTGCCCATACTCTGCGGTATATTCTTTGTGGAAAGCCTGAGTGTGATTATGCAAGTATGGTATTTCAAACTTGGAAAAAGAAAAAACAAGAAACAGCGCATCTTCAAACGGACTCCCATCCATGACAATTTCCGCATTGAAGACAAAGACCTGGATCCAGACTGCACATACGTTTTCAAGAAACCTAAAGGTGTGGTCCATGAGTCGAAAATTACATTGCGTTTCTGGATTGTCACAATCATTCTGGCAACCCTCACCATCATAACATTGAAAATCAGATAACAGAATGAAAAGAATAGTAATATTGGGTGCTGCCGAAAGCGGTGCAGGTGCCGCCGTGCTGGCCAAAAAACAAGGATTTGATGTCTTTGTATCAGACATGTCAACCATCAAAGACAAATACAAGGCCATGCTTGAGGACCACCATGTGGCATGGGAGGAAGGACAACACACTGAAAAGCTTATTCTCAATGCCGATGAGATTATTAAAAGCCCCGGCATACCCGAAAATGCTCCCATTATAAAGAAAGCGAAGGCAAAAGGTATCGGCATCATCAGCGAGATAGAATTTGCCGGACGCTACACCCACTCCAAAATGGTGTGCATAACCGGGTCGAACGGCAAAACCACAACCACTTCTTTGATATACCATATCTTTAAGCAAGCCGGCTATGATGCCGGACTTGCAGGAAACATTGGAAGAAGCCTTGCTCTCCAAGTGGCCGAAGACCCGCACGAATATTACATCATCGAACTCAGTTCTTTCCAACTCGACAACATGTACGATTTTCGTGCTGACATAGCCATTCTGCTCAACATCACACCCGACCATCTAGACCGGTATGACGGATGTATGCAGAACTATGTGGACTCGAAGATGAGAATCCTTCAGAATCAGACCAGCGACGACAGTTTTATCTACTGGAACGATGATCCCATCATCAAGAAAGAACTCGAAAAATACGACATCAAGGCCATACAGTATCCCTTCTCACTGCTCAAGGGCAATGGCTCTATCGGCTATATCGAAGAGGGTAAATATGTGCTTGAGGAGCCCACTCCCTTCAATATGGAACAGGAAGAACTCTCGCTCACCGGTAAACACAATATTTACAACTCGCTCGCCGCGGGACTAGCCGCCAACATTTCCGGCATCAAGAAGGAATGCATACGTCAGTGTCTCAGCGATTTCCCTGGTGTGGAGCATCGACTGGAAAAAGTGTGCACCGTAAGAGGTGTGAACTATGTGAACGACTCCAAGGCAACCAATGTCGACGCATGCTGGTATGCCCTGGAGAGTATGACCACCCCCACCATCCTCATCATAGGCGGAAAGGACAAAGGCAATGACTATGAGCCCATCCGTGAGCTTGTAAAGAAAAAATGCGTCGGAATTGTGTATCTCGGTGCAGACAACACCAAACTGCATAACTTTTTTGACGGGATGGGGATACCGACCCGCGACACACACAGCATGGCTGATTGTGTGAAGGCATGCTATGAGATGGCCCAGCCCGGCGACACGGTGCTGCTGAGTCCCTGCTGCGCCAGTTTCGACCTGTTCAAGAACATGGAGGACAGAGGCGAACAGTTCAAGACTCTTGTAAGAAACTTGTAAACAAGCAATAGGAAGAAAGGAATGAATTTCAAAATAGGAAATATCTTCAAAGGCGACAAAGGAGTGTGGATGGTTTTCTTCCTCCTTGTCTGCATCAGCATCTTAGAGGTGTTCAGCTCTACCAGTACGCTCACCTACAAGACGGGCAACTACTGGGCTCCCATCATCAGGCATGTGGGATTTCTCATCTTTGGCCTGGTGCTTATGGTGCTGACCATGCATCTCAACTACCGCTCTTTCAAGTCAATCTACTACATTGCATTTCCTGGCTCCATCATCCTCCTATTATATGTGCTGCTCCTTGGAGAATCAACAAATGAGGCTTCCCGCTGGATTTCCATCTTCGGCTTTCAGTTCCAGCCTTCTGAATTTGCAAAAGGTGCCTTGGTTCTGACTGTGGCCAAGGTGATGAGCACTATGCGCAACGAGACAGAAGAAAGTCCCTCACCACGCACCTTGAAATATGTTCTCATTGCAAGTGCCCCCATCATTTTACTGATTGGTGTGGAGAATTTCTCTACTGGCGGACTGCTTCTTATGGTGGTTCTTGCCATGGCATTCGTGGGGGGAGTGCCCTTCAGGCAAATAGGCAAGGTATTGGGATTGCTTGCCATCTTAGCAGCCCTCGGTGTCTGCTTGATTCTTGCCTTGCCTGACAAGGAAAAGAAAGAGAATGACAAACAAAACCTCACAGAAGTCGTAGCCACCAACCAGCAAAATGCTTCAGATGAACAGGAAGAGAAAGGTGGCCTCAACAAACTCTTTCACCGGGCCTCTACCTGGAAAAACAGAATTCTCGACTTTGTAGAGGGAAGTGAGGACGACCCTGACAAATACAAGATCAATGACATGAACAGACAGGTGAGCTACGCCAATATCGCCATCGTAAAATCAGACATAGTGGGCAAACTGCCTGGAAACTCATGGGCACGCGACTATCTGCCGCAAGCCTATTCAGACTTCATCTTCGCCATCATCTTAGAGGAGTTAGGCGTATTTGGCGGCATCGGCATCATTTTCCTGTATCTCGTCCTCCTTTATAGGGCCGGTATCGTGGCACAAGAATGTGAGCACTATTTTCCTGCTCTCTTAGCAATGGGCCTCGCCATACTGATGGTGGCACAGGCTATGTTCAACATGATGGTGGCAGTGGGACTTGCTCCAGTCACAGGGCAACCTCTTCCCTTCATCAGCCGTGGAGGTTCCTCCACTTTGGCCAACTGTATCTACGTGGGGGTGATACTGAGCATCAGCATATCCGCACCTAAGCGAAACAGGGGCGAAACAGCCATAAAAAGGTCGGGCAAATAAGCGCAAACAAATCTAAATCAATTAATTGCGCCGAAGGGCAACAAAATAGTCTGGAAATTAGAAAAAATAAAAAAAAAATCGTATTTTTGTAGCATTAAATTTGCACATGAGCAATCAATTGAGAATTATCATCAGCGGTGGCGGAACGGGAGGACACATCTTCCCGGCAATTTCTATTGCCAATGCGATAAAGGCCCAACATCCCGATGCTGAGATTCTTTTCGTAGGAGCACTTGGGAGAATGGAGATGCAACGCGTGCCCGATGCCGGTTACAAGATAGAGGGACTGCCTATTTGCGGTTTTGACAGGAAAAACCTTCTGAAGAATTTTTCCGTGTTGTTCAAGATTTGGAAAAGCCAGCGAATGGCAAAACGCATCATACGCAAATTCAAACCCATGGTCGCAGTAGGCGTGGGCGGTTATGCAAGTGGCCCCACCCTCAACCAATGTGCGGCAATGGGTATTCCCTGTATCATCCAAGAGCAGAACTCCTACGCCGGAGTAACGAACAAACTCTTGGCAAAAAAAGTGGAGAAAATCTGTGTGGCTTATGAGGGAATGGAGCGGTTCTTTCCCGCCGAGAAAATCATTCTTACCGGCAACCCCGTGAGACAAGATGTGGTCAACTCTTCCATCACTCCACAACAAGCGAGAGCAAAGTTCGGACTGGAGCCCGACAAAAAGACGATTCTTCTGGTGGGAGGCAGTCTGGGCGCAAGGACTATCAACGAGAGCATGTCACAGCATCTCGACTTGGTTGAGCAGTCGGGTGTGCAGTTTATCTGGCAGACAGGCAAGTATTACCATGCCAGTATTAAAGAACAACTCAGCGGTCACAAGTCCTTGCCTATGCTTCATGTCACCGACTTTATATCCGACATGGGAGCTGCCTATAATGCGGCCGACCTGGTGATAAGCCGTGCCGGGGCAAGCAGCATATCCGAGTTTTGTCTTATGGGCAAGCCTGTAATCCTGGTGCCCTCGCCCAATGTGGCAGAGGACCATCAGACAAAGAACGCCATGGCATTGGTACAACGAGGTGCGGCTCTCTACGTGAAAGACAGCGAGGCGCCCGACACACTGTTGGAACTGGCGGTGAAAACCGTAGCCGACGATAAAACGTTGCGAGAGTTGAGCATCCACTGCAAAGAGATGGGCCTGCCGGACTCTGCCGCCATCATTGCCAACGAAGTGGTGAAAATAGCCAACAGATACAAAAACAATTAGTAAAAAATGAACCCTAACGACATAAAGGCAGTTTATTTCATTGGTGTGGGCGGCATTGGCATGAGCGCAATAGCCCGCTATTTCCTGTACAAACACGTTTTTGTAGCAGGATACGACAAGACTCCCTCTGCGCTAACCATCAAGTTGGAAGAAGAAGGCGTCAAGATACACTATGAAGACAACCCCCAGCTTATACCTGAGGAGTGCCATGACCCACTATCAACATTGGTGATATATACACCTGCTGTACCCGCCACCCATCGCGAGTTGATGTGGTTCAGGAATAATGGTTTCGATGTGCAAAAACGCGCACAAGTCCTAGGTACACTGACCCAAAGGCACAAAGGACTCTGTGTGGCAGGAACCCATGGAAAAACCACCACATCGGCTATGTGCGCACATATCATGCACCAAAGCCACATCGGATGCAATGCCTTTTTAGGCGGCATATTGAAAAATTACGGTACCAACCATCTGCTTGCCGACAGCGACTATGTAGTGATTGAAGCCGATGAATATGACCGGTCATTCCACTGGCTGCGTCCTTGGGCCACTGTCATCACCTCGACCGATGCCGACCATCTGGACATCTACGGCACAGAAGAGGCCTATCTTGAGAGTTTCCGCCACTACAGCACACTCATCCAGCCAGGTGGTGCTCTTATCATCCACTGCGGTCTTAAGATGAAGCCCAATGTGGGGGAAGATGTAAAGGTATATACGTACAGTGTGAGCGAAGGTGATTTCCATGCCGACAACATCGTGATAGAGAATGGTGAAATCACATTCGACTTCATATCACCGCTGGGCAATGTGGAGGGTGTTAGGTTAGGACAGCCTGTGCCCATCAATATCGACAATGGCATAGCCGCCATGGCTATGGCACAGATATCCGGATGCAGTGCTGAAGAACTGCGCGAGGGCATGGGCACCTATCAAGGTGTACAACGCCGGTTCGACTTCATACTGAAAGACGACCGCCATGTGCTCATCAGCGACTATGCCCATCACCCAAAGGAGATTTATCAGAGTGCCAAGAGCATCCGCCAACTTTACAGCGGCCGTCATATCACGGCTCTCTTCCAGCCACACCTCTATACCAGAACTCGTGATTTCTATAAAGACTTCGCCAAAAGCCTGAGTCTGCTCGATGAAGTGGTTCTGACCGACATCTACCCTGCCCGCGAGGAGCCCATTCCTGGTGTGACATCACAACTGATATACGACAACCTGGACGAAGGGGTGGAAAAAGAAATGATAGCGACCAGCGAGGTGCTGAACTACGTGAACAAGCGCGATTTCGATGTGCTTATACTGCTTGGTGCCGGCGACCTTGACAATAAAGCAACAGAAATAGCACAACTGCTGCAAAAGAAATGAAAAGAATACGCATTAACTGGAAGAAGACACTGCTTGTGATTGCCGACTTGGGACTGATGGTATACCTGGCTTTCGCCATGGAGAACCTGAACACTCCTGAACTGTCTGACATAACATGCAAGGAGGTGGGCATCACTATTTCCGACCAGAACAAGTGCGGTTTTCTAAGTGCCCAGGAAGTGAAAAAAATACTCACCCGCAACAAAGTATATCCAAAGGGAGTTGAGATGAAAGAAATCAACCCGCGGGCAATAGAAAATGTTCTGAGAAAGAACTCGCTCATCTACGACGTTGAATGCCACAAGACACCCAATGGATTTGTGGGTATCAATGTGATGCAGCGGTTTCCCGTTATACGCATCAAGAGTGAGGGAGGACGCGACAACTATCTCGATGCCGCCGGCAATGAGATGTCGAACGAGCACTACACCTCCGACCTCATCGTGGCAACAGGGCATTTCAGCAGGTCTTTCGCCCGCGATTATCTCTCTATCGTGGGCCAATACATGCTCAACCACGATTTCTGGAACAACCAGATAGAACAGATCAATGTGCTGAACGACAAGAATATAGAAATCATACCCAGAATAGGCGACCATGTGGTGTGTTTAGGCCAATTGCCCGAATCATCCGACTCGGTTAAACGAGTGAAAAACGTAACCGATTTTCTGGACAGGAAACTTAACCGCCTCGACAAGTTCTACCGCTATGGTCTAAACTTGTCTGGTTGGAACAAATACGACTACATCAATCTGGAATTCGACAACCAGATAATTTGCAGAAAAAGACATCAGAAGACAATCATTCCGACTTAAAATACAGATATTTGTAACATATGGCAAAAGAATTTATTGTAGCCATCGAATTAGGCTCTACCAACATCACCGGCATTGCCGGTAAGAAAAACAGTGACGGCAGCATCCACGTCCTTGCTGTCGTAAGAGAGGACGCCACTTCTTGCATCCGCAAGGGTGTGGTATACAACATCGACAAGACCACACAGTGTCTGACTGCCGTGATGAAAAAACTGAAAACGGCACTTAAATCAGGCATCGAACATGTTTACGTAGGTGTGGGCGGTCAGTCCATACACAGTGTGCTCAATGTTATTGTGAAAGAATTGCCCGACGACACCCTCATCTCTCAAGATATCATCAACGGGATGATGGACCAGAACCGCAGCATGTCATATCCCGACCAGGAAATTCTGGATGCCGCCACACAGGAATACAAGGTTGGCGCTCAGTATACCATCGAACCTTCCGGTGTGCAAAGCAACCGTCTGGAAGGCAATTTCCTGAACATTCTGTGCCGTAAGAGTTTCTACCGCAATCTGAATCTCTGTTTTGAGAATGCAGGCATCAGCATAGCCGAGCTATATCTTGCTCCCGTTGCTTTGGCCGACAGTGTGCTCACCGACTCTGAGAAACGCACCGGCTGTATGCTTGTGGACCTGGGTGCCGACACCACCACAGTGGCCGTTTACTACCGCAACATCCTTCGCCAGCTCACCGTCATACCCCTCGGTGGCAACAGCATCACAAAAGACCTCACCTCTTTCCAGATGGAGGAAGACGAGGCCGAGAAACTGAAACTGAACTTAGCTTCTGCCTACACCGACAACAACGAGATTGACCGCGAAAAGGTAATCAAGATAGAGAATGGAGAAGTAAGACAGGAAGAGTTCCTCTTCTGTGTTGAGGCCCGACTGAGAGAGATTATTGAAAATGCATGGAATCAGGTGCCCGACGAGTACAAAAACCATCTCATGGGTGGCATTGTGCTCACTGGCGGCGGTGCCAACATGAAGAACATCAAGCGTGCCTTCACTGAACATACAGGCATCAAAAAGATTCGGGTAGCCACCTCTGTGAAGCAGAAAATCACCACCGAAAAGAGCGATATCGAACTGAAAGATTGTTTTATGAATACTGCACTGGGACTTTTGGCCAAGGGTGACATGAACTGCGCCACACCCGTCAAGCCCGTCAACAATGGTGGACTCTTCGAACAAACAATCAATCCCCAAACCAATGAAACCAAACAACCCGTAAACGTAGGCAACCGTCAACCAGGAACTGTACTCAAACCGGAAGAAAGAGAGAAGATTGAGCGTGAGCGTAGAATCGCCGCTGCAGAAGAAGATGCACTCAACGACCGAATCAAAGAGCAACTTGAAAAGAACAAGAATAAATCGCCTAAACGCCCTGGTTTTCTGAACAGATGGAAGGATGCCATTGGCGACTTTGCGAATAAAATCATTTCTGCCGAAGAGGACGAGGAGAAATAATATTGCAACAATTATAAGGAACCATCAAAATAATGTGATTTAGAATATGGCCAATAATTCAGATAAAAAGAAAAATTCTATCCCTGAAACTCTCGACTTCGAGGTTCTGGAGAAGGAACACAGTATCATCAAAGTGATTGGTGTAGGTGGCGGCGGCGGCAATGCCGTAAACCACATGTACCGTGAAGGCATCCACGATGTGTCGTTTGTTCTCTGCAATACCGATAAACAGGCACTCAGCGACTCGCCCGTACCCGTGAGACAGCAACTTGGCAAAGAAGGCCTCGGTGCCGGCAACAAACCCGAAAAAGCCAGAGAGGCCGCAGAGGAAAGCTGCGAAGACCTGCGCAAACTACTTGACGACGGCACCAAGATGGCATTCATCACAGCCGGCATGGGCGGCGGCACAGGAACAGGTGCCGCACCTGTCATCGCGAGAGTATCTAAAGAATTAGGAATCCTGACTGTGGGCATCGTCACCATCCCCTTCAAGTTTGAGGGCACTAAAAAAATTGACCAAGCTCTCGACGGTGTGGAGGAAATGGCAAAACATGTGGACGCACTGCTCGTAATCAATAACGAGCGTCTGCGTGAAATCTATTCCGACTGCTCCGTACTTAATGCATTCAAGAAAGCCGACGACACCCTGAGCATTGCCGCAAAGAGTATTTCAGAAATAATCACCGTGCATGGACTCATCAACCTCGACTTCAACGATGTGAAAACTGTGCTGAAAGACGGCGGTGTTGCCATTATGAGTACCGGTTACGGCGAAGGTGAGGGACGTGTGAAGAAAGCCATCGAAGATGCCCTGAACTCACCGCTTCTCAACGACAACAATGTGTTCAACTCTAAGAAGATTTTGCTCAACATCTCGTTTGCCAGCGACAATCCCGACAACGGGCTCATGATGGATGAAATGAACGACGTGAACGACTTCATGGAGAAATTTGACAACGATTTCGAAATCAAATGGGGTCTTGCCCTTGATCCCGAACTCGGCCAGAAAATCAAGGTCACTATTCTTGCCACCGGTTTCGGCATAGAAAGTGTACATGGTCCGATGACAGACCGCATGAAAAAACGTTCTATCGAGGAGCAGGCTGCCTATGAAGAGCAGATTGAGAAAAATGACGTCCGTCGTGGCCATTACTATGGCACCAATGGTGAAAGCACCCAGAAAAAGGAGCCAAAAATTTATATTTTCCGCCAAGAGGATCTCGACAATGAAGAGCTCATCATACAGGTAGAGAACATTCCTACATACAAACGCTCACGCGCTCAGAGAGATGAGATTCACAAGTTGTCCGCCGGTATCCAGGAGCGGGACAACGATGAGAAGAACAATGTGGGCGGTACCATCACATTCGGCTAAAAAACAGGAAAAAATGTCTTTATTTGAACAAATAAGCGAAGATATCAAGGCTGCGATGAAAGCCCGTGACAAAGTGAGGCTCGAAACGCTCCGCAACATCAAGAAAGTGTTTCTTGAGGCAAAAACCGCTCCCGGTGCCAATGACACGCTCACCGATGCTGATGCCTTGAAGATTATTCAGAAACTTGCCAAACAAGGCAAAGAGTCGGCCTCCACTTTCTCCCAACAGAACCGTCAGGACCTTGCCGATGCCGAATTGGCTCAGGTAGCCGTCATAGAGGGATATCTGCCCAAAGCTCTCTCCGAGGAAGAGATTGAGACGAAAGTCAAGGCCATCATCACCGAATTAGGTGCCACTACAATGAAAGATATGGGCAAGGTTATGGCTCAGGCATCGAAAGCCATGGCTGGCTGTGCCGACGGCCGCACCATATCCACCATTGTGAAACGGCTGCTGTCATAATGGAGTCAGACGAACAGTTCTTGCACCACAGCAAGCGACTTCATCTCTGAGAATCCGGGCACATGCAACCGATAAAACTCAACAATCACCTCTGTGCATCTATTGCGCTCTATACGCGACATGGCACAGAGGTGCATTGTTTCATACCGAAGCCTCATGAGAAGGGCTATACGGGCAGCTTCCTCGGGTTTCAGATAATGGCTGTGATGTGGAATATCGTGACAGAAACTGCCTTCCTGCAAATCGAAATAGTCGCCTTCTGAATAATCGTCCAGATTGGGCAAAAAACCAACAAAGCGTGACAAACGCATCATGAAAACAAGATGAAAATTGGAAAAGGAGTCGCGCACACTGTCAAGCCAGGCAAGACTGCTGACAATATACTCAAAAAGTAGTGCGTTCTCCTGTTCGCCCCGGGTGACGTAATACAGAAACTCTGAAAGGAAAAACACCAAAGACATCTTGTAGGAATCGAAATGGAGTGAGGCCGAAGGCCACCAGATGCGCACATCCTTGAGCCGTTGCACCGATAACGATGGCCTATAGTCGAACACCACTTCAAGAATGGCGAGCGGCTGAAAATAGAGTTTTTTCTGACGCGAACGTGCAGAGGAACCGATATTGGTGGCAAATGTGAGTCGTCCGTACTGCTCGGTAAGCATATCCACCAACATCCGTTTGTCGCCGTATGGCACTACACGCAACACTATTGCCCTGCATTTTGTCAACATACTGCAAACTTACAAAATAATCAATGAAAAAAGGCATCATCGCCCTGAAAAATCGAATAAGGCATCTCAATTAAGACCCGAAAACAGTCCTAAGGGATGAAAAACGGCCTAAAAAACAAAAAAATGCAGAAAAGTGACAGTAAAATAAAAATTAATTAAAAAAAAATTTGGTAGGTTTCCAAAAAAGTAATACCTTTGCATCCGCAAATCAAGTCGATGGTCCCTTCGTCTATCGGTTAGGACGAGAGATTTTCATTCTCTAAAGAGCAGTTCGACTCTGCTAGGGACTACAAGAAAATACAAAGAATAAAACAAGATGGCAAATCACAAATCATCACTTAAAAGAATCCGTCAGGACAAGAAGAAGACCCTGCACAATAGATATTACGCAAAGACCATGCGTAATGCTGTTCGCAAACTGCGCGCTATCACCGACAAAGAAGAGGCGCTGAAAATGTATCCTACAGTTCAGAAGATGCTCGACAAGCTGGCAAAGACCAAGATTATCCACAAAAACAAGGCTTCCAACTTGAAGTCGGGTCTGTGCAAACACATCAGCAAACTCGCATAAACACTTTTACATCTAAATAAACACAGGAGGACTGGAGCAATTGCTTCAGTCCTTTTTTTTCCATTACAACCATCCCAAAACACTTCTCCCCCATACAAAAAAAACGATGGAAATAGCGGCAAACAAAGGCAGGAAAACAGACAAATAATTTCATCAATTAGGATATTTTTTGTATCTTTGCACGTTATTATTCGACTACATCAACATGCAAGAATTACACAAGAACGAAAGCAATTATTCAGCCAACAACATACAGGTGCTTGAGGGCCTTGAGGCCGTGCGCAAACGTCCCGCCATGTACATTGGTGACATCAGTGAGAAGGGGCTCCACCATTTGGTAAACGAGACTGTGGACAACTCCATCGATGAAGCCATGGCTGGCTTCTGCAGCCACATTGAGGTAACCATCAATGAGGACAACTCCATCACTGTGCTCGATGATGGCCGCGGAATACCCGTTGACGAACACAAGAAACTGCATAAATCCGCATTAGAGGTAGTCATGACAGTGCTGCACGCAGGCGGCAAGTTTGACAAAGGCTCATACAAGGTGAGTGGTGGTCTACATGGCGTGGGTGTGAGCTGTGTCAACGCACTTTCCGCTCACATGCTCTCTCAAGTATACCGCGACGGAAAAATATATCAGCAGGAATACGAAAAAGGCAAACCGCTCTACCCTGTCAAGATTGTTGGCGAGACCGACAAGAGAGGTACCCGTCAGCAATTTTGGCCAGATCCAACCATTTTCACCACTACTGTTTATCAATGGGACATCATAGCCCGCAGAATGCGTGAACTGGCCTATCTAAACGCGGGCATAACCATCACGCTCCGTGACGCCCGGCCAGATGAAGACGGACATCTGAAAGAGGTGGTGTTTCATGCGAAAGAAGGGTTGAAGGAGTTTGTAAGATACATTGACCGTCACCGTTCCCATCTTTTTGATGATGTTATCTACTTGAAGACCGAAAAACAAGGTGTGCCCATCGAAGTGGCTGTGATGTACAACACTGACTATTCTGAAAACATTCACTCTTATGTGAACAACATCAACACCATAGAAGGCGGAACTCACCTGATGGGATTCCGCATGGCACTCACCCGCACCCTGAAAAAATATGCCGACAACGATGCCGCCATATCCAAACAAATTGAGAAGGCCAAGATTGAGATTGCCGGCGAGGACTTCAGAGAAGGTCTTACGGCCGTGATTTCCATCAAGGTGGCTGAACCACAGTTTGAGGGTCAGACCAAGACCAAATTGGGCAACAGTGAAGTGACAGGAGCAGTTCAACAGGCTGTAGGCGAGGCTTTGACCAATTATCTGGAGGAGCATCCAAAAGAGGCCCGACTAATTTGCGACAAGGTGGTACTTGCAGCTACGGCACGTATAGCAGCTCGTAAGGCCCGGGAGAGTGTTCAGCGTAAAAGTGTGATGTCGGGCGGCGGCTTACCTGGGAAATTGGCCGACTGTTCCAACAAAGACCCTAAAGAATGTGAGATTTTCCTCGTTGAGGGCGATTCAGCAGGAGGTTCTGCAAAGCAGGGTAGAGACCGTTACACACAAGCCATCCTGCCATTGAGGGGAAAGATTCTAAATGTTGAGAAAGTGATGTGGCACAAAGTGTTCGAAAGCGAATCGGTGATGAACATCATACAAAGTATCGGTGTAAGGTTTGGTGTGGAAGGAGAAGACGATAAGGAGGCCAATATCGACAAGTTGCGTTACGATAAGATAATCATTATGACTGATGCCGATGTCGATGGCTCACACATCGACACCCTCATTATGACACTGTTCTATCGTTTCATGCCCCGTGTGATACAGGAAGGCCATCTTTACATAGCCAATCCCCCACTCTATCTCTGCACCTACAAAAACAAGGTGAAGGAATACTGCTACTCCGACCAGCAGCGGCAGGCTTTCCTCGATAAATATGGCGACGGTGTGGAAGGCAATAATATTCAGACACAAAGATACAAAGGTCTTGGTGAGATGAACCCCGAACAACTGTGGGACACCACCATGAATCCCCAGACAAGACTTTTGAAACAGGTGAGCATAGAAAATGCCGCCGAGGCCGACGAGATATTCTCCATGCTAATGGGTGACAATGTGGAACCCCGCCGTGAGTTTATTGAACGCAACGCCACCTATGCCAACATAGACGCATAAGAAAGAAAGACTGACAATAATGCTTGTATAAGCTGTTGCCAGTCTTTCTCTTTTTTTCTTTCCATACTTATTAAATAACCACATGAAAAAATGGTCAGTAACAATTCTGATGATTGTATTGTCATGCTACTCCATGGCACAAGACAGTCTACGACTCGTTTTCGACCATTATATCAAGACCAAAGGACGGGAAAGAATCCATTTGGCCAATGTGATATGCAAACAGTTGAATGACAAGAAAGAAACCGACACACTATATATTTTTGACCACACAAGCAAAAACGAAGCCATTGATTTTCTTGTCTTAAAAAACATGGCCAATCACTATCTTGCCCTTCATGAGTTGGACTCGGCTTTGGCATTCAGCAAAAAAGCGATGAGGGTATACAAACCAGGAATTTGTGACAATGAATATGCCGAATGCCTTAATACCATCAGTGTGATATGCCAACGCACTGGAAGATTCTATGAGGCTCTTACCGCCCAGAAAGAATGCTATGAATATGACATAAAGAGCGGTGACCCAGAGAGCATGAGTTCCTCAACCAACAATCTTGCCTGCCTATACCTCGCCACAAATCAATTCAGTGCCGCCAGAAACTTCATCCTCAAATCCATTGAAATCGAACAGCATCTAAATCATGAAGACCGTATGGCCATCCGCTATGGTTCGGCCTCCGAAATCTACTTAAATCTTGACAGTTTGGACAAGGCACTGCAATTTGCCCAAATGGCCTACCAATTGGACAAGAAAGGCGGAAGAACGGAAAAGATGGCCATACGACTGTCGGAGTTGGCGAGTGTATATATCAAGATGAACAAATTGAAAGAAGCTCATAACGCTATTGGAAAAGCCTTGCCCATACTGCAACAGTATGACAACATCCATTCAGAAGCCATCTGCCACAATCAGCTTGGAGACATCTACCTCATGGAGAAAAAGAATGCCATGGCAGCCAACCAATACAGAGAAGCGACTGGTCTTGCAAAGAGAATCGGTAACCGGCTAATTGAGAAAAAAGCTCAAAGAGGACTTGCTCAGGCCATCCAGACACAGAATCCCATCGAAGCATTGCAATGCATGCAACGTTATGTCGAACTTTCCGACTCACTCTATAAAGAAGAATCAGCATCCGAATTCAGTCAGTTCCATTCTATCTATATGGCCAAGGAGCTGGATGAAAAAAACGCGGTCCTCAACAGCAAGAATGAAGCACAGCGGCGTTATCTGATATATGTCTCTGTCATATTCATCCTCATTTTCCTGCTTCTGGCATCTTTGATCGGCTTGCTTTATCATATGCTCAGGATGCGAAACAAATCCAACAACCTTCTGAAAGAAATAGAGGAAATGCGTTTGGATTTCTTCACAAAAATCACTCATGAATTCCGGTCGCCGCTCACCATCATCAACGGTCTGAGCGAACACATTACAAAAGGGAAGATGAAAAAGGAAGAAGTATATCATGCGGCAGAAATGATATTAAGAAACGGGCAGCAACTGCAATTGCTGACAAACCAATTGCTTGATATCTCAAAAATGAGAGCTTCTTTCATTGAGCCGCATTGGCGCCATGGAAACATTGAGGACTATACGAAAATAACCATTGAAACATTCTCACAACTTGCCAGTCAGAAAAACATTGACCTAAACTACCGGCACATAGGAGAAGACAATAATCACATTGATTTTGTCCCTGATTTATATAATAAAATAATCTATAACCTCTTGTCAAACGCACTGAAATACACACAGCCTGAAGGTTGTGTGTCGGTCACAACAGAAATAAAAAGTAGAAAACTCATATTGACAGTTAAAGATACCGGTATCGGAATTCCAAAGAAAGACTTTCCCCATATTTTCGAAGAATACTATATTGGAGATGCCACAAATTGCTCTATCAGCACAGGAGTGGGCCTTGCACTTGTAAAACAGATATCCGACACCCTCGAAGGCACCATTCAAGTGGAAAGTCATGAAGGAGAAGGCACCATTTTCGTATTGGAATTACCTGCCATGTGTCCCAGCGGCACGGCCGAACCTCTCATAAAAGCTGAGATATGCCCCTCGCTCTACCCGCTGACTTCTCAGCATGCAGCTAATGAAAACGGCATCACTGAAGAGACATCCGAGATGCCTAAGATCCTCATTGTGGAAGATAATGAGGATGTGAGCCGTTTCATCTCTGTGTTGGCAGGTGACAAATATCAGATTATTCAGACAGACAATGGAGCCGATGGACTGAAGAAAGCAAGAGAAGTGGTTCCTGACCTGATTCTAAGCGACTTGGTGATGCCCAAGATGAATGGTATCGAACTCTGTCGGGAAATAAGAAAAGACGAGATGCTCTCGCATATACCTTTCATCATTATCACCGCCAATCCCGATGAAGACGAACGAATAAAGGGTCTTGACAGCGGCGCCGACTCTTATCTGCTCAAGCCATTCAGCGTGGAAGAACTTACCATACGCATCAAAAGACTCATCGAACAGCGTGAGAACATGCGCAAAAACTTCTCCAGGACTGCCCAAGGGAAAGATAATGAGATAGAGGCTATACAAATGCCCCAAAGAGATTTTGATTTTCTACAGAAGTTGGAAGATTGCATTCAACAACAAATGGTGAACGGAAATACAGATGTGGAAACCATTGCCTCCGAACTCTGCGTAAGCAGCAAACAACTGCGCAGGAAAATCTTCGCATTGACTAATATGACATCTGTTGCCTACATACTGCATGTAAGGCTCTCCAAAGCGAAAGAACTTCTCATGCAAAAACCGCAAATGTCCATATCTGAAATATCCCTACAATGTGGTTTCGATGACAGCGGATATTTCACTAAAGCATTTAAGCAACATTATGGTGTGACGCCCTCAACTTACCGAAAAGAAGGGAAAACAGCCGATTAATCGACAAATAATGGCATTTCTTGTCAAAAATGGCAGAAAATCCCATTTCTTTGTCCGAAATTTCCATATAAAAAAAGGCAGCAAGCATTATCTTTGCAAATGAAAATCTACAGATTAATGTACTTGCTGGAACATCAATATATTTTGCTGTCGGTTTTTAAACCGTAAAGCACAACTGTATTTAGCGTAAAGTTTTGTTATCTTTTACAGCATAGCTATCGTGATGATACCTCTGCTGTTTTTTACTTGTGCATAACAAGAATTTGACCTTCGGTCATATCGCAGTTGTATTTTTTTTCATATATTTGCACAATGAAGAAAAACCTATTCCTTTTATGTCTGTCATGCGCCATCAACTCCATGGCACAACAATTGCCCATGCGGCTTCACTATAATCAACCAGCCGCCTTCTTTGAGGAGTCACTGCCTATAGGAAATGGTAAGATAGGAGCACTTATTTACGGCGGAACCGATGTCAACACCATTTTCCTAAACGACATTACACTTTGGACAGGTTCCCCTGTGAACCAAGATGAAGACAAGGGTGCTGCTCAATGGATACCAACCATACGCAAGGCACTGTTCAATGAAGAATATGCTTTGGCCGACAGTCTCCAACTGAAAGTACAGGGGCACAACTCACAATTCTACCAGCCCCTGGCCACTCTACATATCTACGACCATAATATTGGTGAGACGACCCAATATCAAAGGACACTTGACCTTGACAGTGCCCTTTGCAAAGACTGGTACATGCGTGACGGAACGATGATTACACGCGAGTATTACGCTTCTCATCCCGACAAAATGATAGCTGTCCATATCACCTCAAGCATTATTGGTGGCATCAACAACACCATCAGTCTCACTTCTCAGACCCCACACAAAACCAAGAGCAACGGCAAGAACCAACTTATTCTGACTGGGCATGCCTCCGGCGACGAGAACCAAAGCATTCACTACTGCTCCATGCTCACAGCTATGAGCAAAGACGGTGAGATAACCTCCACAGACAGTTGCATTCAGGTGTGCCATGCTACAGAACTCACACTTTATTTCCTCAATGAGACATCATACAATGGTGCAAGAAATCACCCTGTTAAGCAAGGGGCTGCTTACATTGACAAAGTGAATGACGGAATGTGGCACCTTGCCAACTTCGGATATGAAGACCTCCGCCTGCGTCACATCCAAGACTATCAAAAATACTTCGGCCGATTTACACTCCACATAGAAGGCTCCATTGCCGACTGGCAACACAGCACCGACGAACAATTGCTGAACTATACTGACCAAGGCGGTCACAATCCCTATCTTGAAACCCTCTATATGCAGTATGGCAGGTATCTGCTCATAAGTTGTTCAAGAACCCCTGGTGTGCCTGCCAATCTCCAAGGACTGTGGAGTCCACATTTATGGTCACCTTGGCGCGGCAACTATACCATGAATATCAATCTTGAAGAAAACTATTGGCCAGCCGAGGTGTCCAATCTGAGCGAGATGACCATGCCTTTGGAGCAATTTGTAAAAAATCTGGCAGAAAACGGACATCATACAGCCATCAACTATTATGGTATAAACCGAGGATGGTGTGCCAGTCACAATTCTGATATATGGGCCATGACCAATCCTGTAGGCGAGAAACGAGAGAAACCCGAATGGGCCAATTGGAATATGGGGGGAGCCTGGTTGGTGAATAGTCTATGGGAACACTATCAATTCAGCACCGACAAGGAATACCTCCGCCAAACGGCCTATCCTCTTATGAAAGGAGCCACAGAATTTTGTCTCGACTGGCTTATCACCAATCCACTGAAAAACAATGAACTTATTACGGCTCCAAGCACTTCGCCAGAGAATGAATACATTACCGACAATGGATATCATGGTATGACCTGCTATGGGGGCACAGCCGATTTAGCCATCATCCGTGAACTGTTTCAAAACACCCTTCAAGCTTCCAAAAAGTTGGGGTGTGACAAACCGCTAAGGAAAGAGATAATCCATGCGCTGGCCCGTCTTCATCCCTATACCATTGGACAAGACGGCCATTTGCAAGAATGGTATCATGACTGGCGTGACTATGACCCGCATCACCGCCATCAGTCGCATCTTATTGGCCTCTTCCCTGGCACACATATCACTCCACTTCACACTCCGTCACTTGCTGAAGCCTGTTCCAAGACACTGCAAATAAAAGGCGACAACAGCACAGGGTGGAGTACAGGATGGCGCATCTGCCTGTGGGCACGCCTGCATGACGCAGAGCAAGCCTATCACTTCTATCAGAAACTGCTCACCTATGTATCACCCGATGCATATAAAGGCAACAACAGGCGCCGTTCAGGAGGTACCTACCCCAATCTTTTCGACGCACATCCCCCCTTCCAGATTGACGGCAATTTTAGTGGCACTGCAGCTGTGTGTGAGATGCTCATACAAAGCCACACCGGAATCTTGGAATTGCTCCCCGCTCTTCCAAAGGCTTGGCCTACAGGTCAGGTGAAAGGTCTACGAGCACGTGGAGGCTTCGTTGTGTCGATGGATTGGAAAGACGGCAAGGTGGTACAGGCAACCATTGAGGGGCAACCGCAGACAAAAACGATCATCCATGCCAACGGAATAAAGAAAACGATAAAATTCAGCAAGAAAAAGAGGGTCATAAGTCTCCAGTTTTAAGCCTAAAGAACCTCATTTGCATAATACTATACACAATGACAGATATCACCATTCCATACGTCAAGGCCAGAAACAATTGTCCAAGCTATATTGGAGATGATTTGGTTTTGTTCGACCGTTTTGAGGATGTCCCCCTTACAACGGATCCACGCCGTATGTGCTGCCTCTTTGTGGCATTATGCTTGGAAGGCAGTGCACAATACAGTGTGAACACTAAGGAATACAAGGTGCACAAGAACGATGTTATTATCATCAACGACAGCCATGTCATCGGAGACTACATGCTAAGTCCCGACTGCCATGGGGTGGCCATCATGAGTTCCAGCGACTTCTTTTCAGAGATAATAAAAGAAGTGCACGACATATCCTCTCTCTTCCTTTTTGCCTATTCCTTTCCCGTGTTCAAATTGCCACAAGAAAAAGTGAGCACTTTTATGGAATACTTCAACCTCATCAAGGAAAAGGTGGATGAGAGCAGCCATCTCTTCAAAACCCAAATAGTCATGTCATTGCTCAAAGCCATGATTTACGACATTGGTAATGAGATACACCAATATCAGGCCAATACACCCAAGAGGACACGGGCAGAAGCTATATTCAACCAATTCATCACATTAGTGAAGGATAACTTCAGGCAAGAGCGCCGCGTGAGCTGGTATGCCAAACAACTGTGCATTACACCCAAGTATTTGTCAGAAACCATCAAACTCGTCAGCAAGCAATCACCCAACGAGTGGATAGACCACTATGTGACAATGGAAATAAGGGTCTTGCTGAAAAACTCCACACTAAGTATCAAAGAGATAGCACAGCAAATGCACTTTCCCAACCAATCCTTTTTGGGTAAATATTTCAAAGAACATGTGGGTTTGTCACCCACACAATACCGAAAAGAATAATTATTATTCTTTGAGCAATTGCTCAGCCACAGCGACTAATTCTTGATACCAGTCCTCGCCAAAACGACGTATAAGAGGTTCTTTCAAGAATTGATAAAGCGGCATCGACATTTTCTGTCCCAGACGTACTGCCGCATAACAAACACTCCATCTGTTGTAGTTCAGCCCTACAAGTCCACCAGACAGATGTTTCTCACGAATGGGATACAAAGCGCAGCTTATAGGCTTGCAGAACCCTGTTTTTCCTTGCCTGTAAGCCTTCTCCAAGGCACAGAGGCAGCATCCTTTATCATAACAGGTAAAGACACAATCCTTACCATTAACAATGCTCGTCACCAAGTCGCCCTCACTGTCAGTGTAGGCAACCCCCTGTTTGTCGATAATCCTCTGCGCACCGGCCGACAACGACGGCCACACCACATCGAGCACCTCTTCTATTCGGGCCACCTCCTCAATAGTGACAGGGGCGCCTGCGTCACCCTCTACACAACAAATACCGCGGCAGTTTTCGATGTCGCAACAGAATTCTTCATACAATATTTCAGGTGAGAGCAAAACATCACCCACCTGAATAATCGGCATCTCTTCGATTTTTTTATGTCCCATTTAACAAGCAAAAATATAAAGTGGCGATTACCATTGAATGGGCGCCATTCCATGAAGAACGAGAAATTCATTGGCCTTTGAGAAATGGTGATTTCCAAACCAGCCGCCTCTGTTTGCCGATAAAGGAGACGGGTGAACCGACTGCAACACCAGATGCCGACTCACATCTATCAGAGACGCTTTACTACGGGCATAACCTCCCCATAGCAAAAACACCAGATTCTGTCTTCCGCTGTTCAAGTGCCTTATCACGGCGTCGGTAAACGTCTCCCATCCCTTGTGTTGATGACTTCCCGCCTGATGTGCCCGCACAGTGAGTGTCGCATTAAGCAGCAACACTCCCTGACGGGCCCAGCGGGTCAGATTTCCTGTTAAGGGCAAAATCGCACCTGTATCGTTGGAAACCTCTTTGAATATATTCTGGAGTGATGGAGGAAAGGGCACGCCATCGTTCACAGAGAAACTCAATCCATGTGCCTGTCCCGGTTCATGGTAAGGATCCTGTCCAATAATTACGACCTTCACCTCCTGCCAAGGACATTGTGCAAAAGCATTGAATATCAAGCCTCCCGGTGGATAACAGGGACCTTGCCGATATTCCCGCTTGACAAAGTCGACCAGTTGGGCAAAGTATGGTTTATCAAATTCCTCTTGAAGATTTTTCTGCCAACTTTCCTCTATCCTCACATACATAACGTTCAGCCTTAATCCATTATCAGATTGTGACCAGTCATATCCTCAGGCTGCTCCAGACCAAGAATATGAAGAATAGAAGGAGCCACGTCGGCCAATCGTCCATTTATCACCTTTGCACTGTTGTTATCAGTCACATAAATGAACGGCACGGGATTAAGAGAGTGTGCTGTATTGGGAGTACCGTCTTCATTAATGGCGTTGTCGGCATTACCATGGTCGGCTATTATAATCACCTCATAGTCATTGGCCTTGGCAGCCTCCACCACATCTTTCACGCAATGGTCTACGGCCCAAACAGCCTTTGCAATGGCATTGTAAACACCCGTATGACCCACCATGTCGCCATTTGCGAAATTGACTACAATGAAGTCATACCTTTGGGTCTGTATGGCCCCTACAAGTTTTGTCCTCACCTCATAGGCACTCATCTCCGGCTTCAGGTCATAGGTAGGCACCTTGGGTGATGGCACCAAAATACGGTCCTCACCTTTGAAAGGAGCCTCGCGTCCACCATTGAAAAAGAAAGTGACATGGGCATATTTTTCTGTCTCAGCAGTATGCAACTGCAGCAGGCCGTTCTTGCTCAGATATTCAGCCAGAGTGTCTTCCACATTCTCTTTAGGATAGAGGATGTGCACTCCTTTGAAACTGGCGTCATAAGGAGTCATGCAGTAGTATTGCAGTCCCGGGATGGTCTTCATGCCGTTTTCAGGCATATCCTGCTGGGTAAGTACGGTTGTCAGTTCTTTTGCGCGGTCATTGCGGAAATTGAAGAAAATAACCACGTCTCCTTCACCGATTCTTCCATCGACAGAAGCATTATGGATCGGTTTGATAAACTCATCTGTCACACCTTCCTCATAACTCTCCTCCATGGCCTTCACCATATCCTGTGCCTGCTTTCCAGTACCTTCCACGAGCAAGTCGTAGGCTTCCTTCACACGTTCCCAACGCTTGTCACGGTCCATGGCATAGAAGCGGCCAACGATATTGGCAATATGGGCATCATTTTTCGCACACACCTCAGTTAGTTCACGAATGAATCCCACACCACTTTTGGGGTCTGTGTCGCGACCGTCCATAAAGCAGTGCACATAGACATCTTTCAGTCCATACTCCTTGCCTATCTCCACAAGTTTAAACAAATGGTCGAGCGAGGAATGGACACCTCCGTCAGAAGTCAGACCCATGAGATGCAGTTTTTTCCCAGTACGCTGTGCATAACTGTAGGCCGATACGATTTCTGGGTTCTGCATAATACTGTTGTCCTTGCAAGCCCGGTTTATTTTCACGAGGTCTTGATACACCACTCTGCCGGCTCCGATATTGAGATGCCCTACCTCCGAGTTGCCCATCTGTCCGTCGGGCAGTCCGACATCCTCGCCAGAAGCCTGCAGCTGGGAGTGAGGATTTACTGCATTAAGATAATCAAGATAAGGTGTAGGAGTGTTGAAAATCACATCACCTTCACCATGCTTTCCGATACCCCATCCATCGAGTATCATTAAAAGAGCTTTTTTTGCCATAACTATTTTGAAAAACTTTAAAACGTTTCTATTATTAATTGTTAAGTCAGATTTAATTACAAATATATGATTTGCTAAAATAAGTGTCAACTGCATTTTGGGTAACTCCTGCAGTGCAGTTGACACTTATTCAAGCGTTCAATCAATCATTTTATTTCACAGATACTTTCTTTCCATTATGAATGTAGATACCCCTTTGAGTGGGTTTACCATTCAGTTTTGTACCCGTCAGGGTAAACCATTCATCTGTAGCATCACCATCCATGCCATCGATAGAAGAAGCGATGCCTTCGTGATGTCTCGGTGCCCTGATTACAGGATCGTCGATATCCGGCAGGAGTGACATCAGCACATAGTCAACATCTTGTACATCTGATACCGGCAAGGGCAGATAAGCACTGTTGGCAGCCAAAGCAGTTTCTGTACTGATAGGATAGAAGGCATATCCCTGACTGCCGTTCATCAGGCAGAACACTTTATTATTGTCCATAACAGGACTTAGTGCCGTTTCCTCAAGCACACCAACAAAGAGGTTTTCAAGAGAAGCGTTCACACCTTTACTCATTACATATTGACGGCCCACTACACCATGTACCAATATACCCGTGCCGGCCGGTACATTATTCAGTCGGTTCATCTTTATCTTTCCATCCCGGTACAGAGGAGAGGTGAATGCCTGCAGACCACCGGTATTGGTAAAATCAAGATTATATGCTGAGCAGAGCGTCTCATATTCCTCCTGGAGTGTCAAGGTGTAATAGAAGGTGTTCACTGCTGTCGGGAAACTATTCACATATAATTTGGCCGGAACAGTTACAGTAGCCAGTTTGTTGCACCTTATAAAAGCATTGTCGCCCACGAAATTGACAGACTCAGGAATCATAATGCTCTCCAATGTAGAGCAATAGTTGAAGCAATTGGCACCTATGTATGTCAGGCCTTCAGGCAGATTGATTGCGGAAAGGTTTCTGCAATTCTTGAAAGCATTTTCACCGAACACAGTCACATTGTCAGGAATTATAATGCTCTTCAGACCAGTACAGCCGGAGAACGCATCAGCACTGATTTCGGTCAATCCCGTGAAATACTGTAGTTCCTCGAACATCTTAATAGCACTGTTTCCAGAGAACACGGTTCCTGTAGATGTTACCACAGCAGCCTCGTCCATGCTCAGCTCTCCATCACCATTTGTATCCCAATTACTCACACACAATGATTTCACCACATCATCGGCAAATACGATATAATTGCCAAGTGAGATGTGCACCATATCAACATCATAGTCTCCAGGCAAAGCCAAATAAGCTGTGTATGCATCCATAACCACATCTTCCGGCATAGGATAGAAGCCCAGTCCCTTCAAGTTGTCGATATCAAGCACCATACGTGTCTCTCCATAAACTTTCGGCTTCACATAAGAGGGTTTCAGCAGGCCCCTCAACAAGTTCACAGGAGCCACATCATTGCCTTTGGAGAACACTACTTCCGTATCAGGGGTACCATGCAACACAAGACCAGTGCCTGCCGGAACCGCATCGACAAGCTGCAGATTGGCTGTTCCATCCACATAAGATGAAACGACATAAGCCTCAACATTCTCAGAAGAAGAGAAACCAAGCGCATTGTTACTGCAGAATGTAGACCATTCAGAAGGCAGTGTATAGTAATAGTAATATCTTTCCACAGTGTTGGGCAAGCTGTTTACCACAAGGTTTACAGGCATTCTCACGGCCTTCAGATTAGGACACAAATAGAAGGCATAATCACCTACAGTCTTCACACGAGATGGTATTGCAATGCTATCCAAACTAGTACAATTGCGGAATAAGCCCACAGGTATCGTTTCCACCCCGTCTGGTATATTGACGGAAGTAAGTTTTGTACAATAATAGAAAGCGCGTTCACCCAAATTGACAGCTGTCTCCGGCAACGTTATCTGATTGAGTTTGGTACAAGCGCTGAATGCTGCAGTAGAAATAGTCGTCAAGCCTTCCGGCAGTTCTACAGAAGCTAATTCATAACAAGCACTGAATGCGGCATTGCCAATCCTGGAAACAGAGTTGGGAATGATAACCGACTTCACGGTCGAACCAGAGAAGGCACTATCACAAATTTCCACCAAACTTGTAAAATACTTCAATTCGGGGAAGGCACCTATAGTTTTATTCTTTTTGAAAACCGTTCCAAGATCTGTCACAGCTAAAGCTTCGTTTATATCAAGCTCACCATCACCATTTTGATCCCATGCAGCCACGCAAAGCGACTTCACGTTTTGATCAACAAAGAAAATAATCTCTGACGGGATGTCATCGACAATTGAAAGTTGGACAGTTGAATAGGAACCTAACTGATTAACATCCAGCGTCAAGTAAGCCTCATGAGCTTTTATTTCTATCGGCTCTGTTAAAACATTGAAAGAACCCTCTTCCTCTGTTGAAACCAGAACCAAGTTAACATTATTCTCCTCAGAGGGAGTAATTACGGTATTATTTTGCACACCTACAAGTAGATTGTCCTGATCCAAAGGATTGTTGGAACCAAGTTGAACAGTATATTCAACATTCGGTGTACCAACCAGCACAACACCCGTTCCAGCAGGCACATCTGATACTTCCAGAAGATATGCCTCACCAATCTGCTCAACAGGAACAATGTAAGCCTTTAGACCTTCTGTTCCACTGAAATCAATCGGATTGGCACCACAGAAACTGCTGTAAACGGTCTTGGGTTTAACAAAGAGGCTAAGAGATGTCACGCTTGAGGGAACGAAATCAACTGCCAGTGCGGCTGGTATTATCATATCAGTAAGTTCATTACAACTCTTGAAGACATTCATACCCATCACCACAGAACATGAATTCACCCTAACAGATTTCAAACGTATACAGTAGTAGAAAGCCTTGTCGCCGATGCTGACAACCGTCTCGGGTATCTCGAGATTCGCGATGTAGATGCAGGCGGTGAAAGCCTCGGAACCTATCGTCTCAAGACCATCGGGAAGAGTCAGAGAGGACAGCTTATAACAGTATTGGAAAGCACCCGAGCCTATCGTGCGGATGGACGGGGGAAGAGCCACAGACACCAAGCCCTTGCAGCCCTTGAAAGCACCGGCGGGTATCTCGGACAGAGACGTGAAATACTGAAGCTCGTCGAAACTGACAATTCCGGTATTGTCAGCAAAGACGATGCCGAGGTCGGTCACAGCGGCAGCCTCATCATAGCTCAGTTCACCATCAAGGTCGGTATCCCAAGCGGACACGCAAAGGGACTTCACGGCAGCATCGGCAAAATGTATCACCTTGACAGGTACACGGTCCGAAACCGTGAACGGATAAATGGAGCCCTCGGTAATCGTCTCGTCAGAAATATTCACATAAGCCTCATGGGCACCAAGGTCATAGGGGGAGGACAGGACACTGAAAGAGCCCGACTCCTCGGAGGGAACGAAGACAAGATTCCAGGCTTCACCCTCGGAAGCAGGGACTACAGTCGCCGACTGGATGCCGACAAGATAGTTGGGCACCTCAAGCGCGGTGCTAGTGCCCTTTAACAGCTCGTACTCAACACCGGGAGCGGCATTCACAATAACACCAGTACCGGCGGGAACATCGGAAACCTCCATCAAGTACACCTTGTCCTCAAGGAAACCCGACACCACATACGCTGTAACGCCCTCAGTCTGACTGAAGTCTATCGCATTGCCACTGCAGAAGGTGCTATAACTGGTCACTGGGGTGAACTTCAGATGGAGAGATGTCACCGTCGACGGAACAAAGGAGTCGGACAGAACGGCGGGAATCGTCATCTCTGAAAGCACGTTGCAACGGGAGAAGACAAGAGTGCCCATCACCACCGATGGAGAGAGAATTGTCGCTGACGTCATCTGTGTACAATAGTAGAAGGCTTTGTCGCCAACACTGGAAACTGTCGCGGGGAGGATGATAGAGGGAAGGACAATGCAGGCAGAGAAAGCCTCGGAGCCTATCGTCTCAAGACCATCGGGAAGAGTCAGAGAGGACAGCTTGTAACAGTTCTGGAAAGCGCCCGAACCTATCGTGCGGATAGACGGCGGAAGCACTACTGACACCAAGCCCTTGCAGCCCTTGAATGCACCGGCGGGTATCTCGGACAGAGACGTGAAATACTGAAGCTCGTCGAAACTGACGATGCTGGTGTTGCCCGCAAAGACCGTGCCGAGGTCGGTCACCAAGGCGGCCTCATCATAACTCAGTTCACCGTCATGGTCAGTATCCCATGCGGACACGCAGAGGGACTTCACGGCGGCATCGGCGAAACGTATCAGCTTGGCGGGCACACGGTCCGAAACCGTGAACGGATAGGTGGAGCCCTCGCTCATCGTCTCGTCAGAAATACTCACATAGGCCTCATGGGCACCAAGGTCATAAGGGGAGGACAGGACACTGAAAGAGCCCGACTCCTCGGAGGGAACGAAGACAAGGTTCCAAGCATCACCGTCGGAAGCAGGAACTGCCGTCGCCGACTGAACGCCTACAAGATAGTTGGGCACCTCAAGCGCGGCGCCTGTGCCCTTGAAAAGCTCGTACTCAACACCTTGAGCGGCATTCACAATAACACCGGTGCCTGCAGGCACGTCGGTAACCTCCAGCAAGTACACCTCACCGCCAAGGAAACCGGTAACCACATACGCTGTCACGCCCTCAGTCTGACTGAAGTCTATCGAGTTGCCACTGCAGAAGGTGCTGTAACCGGTCGCGGGGGTGAACAACATGTGGAGTGACGTCACGGTCGACGGGACAAATGAGTCGGAAAGAACGGCGGGGATTGTCATCTCCGAAAGCACGTCGCAACGGGAGAAAACATTCGTGCCCATCACCACGGAAGGAGAGTGGACTGTCGCTGATGTCATACGTGTACAGTAGTAGAAGGCCTTGTCACCGATGCTGACGACTGTCTCAGGTATGTCAAGAGTCACAATGCGGATACAGGCGGAGAAAGCCTCGGAACCTATCGTCTCAAGACCATCGGGAAGAGTCAGAGAGGACAGCTTGTAACAGTTCTGGAAAGCGCCCGAACCTATCGTGCGGATAGACGGCGGAAGAACAAACGACACCAGGCGGTTGCAGTTCTTGAAAGCGCCGGCGGGTATCTCGGACAGAGACGTGAAATACTGAAGCTCGTCGAAACTGACAATGCTGGTGTTGCCCGCAAAGACGGTGCCGAGGTCGGTCACGGAGGCAGCCTCGTCATAACTCAGCTCATTGTCAAGGTCATTGTCCCACGCAGAAATGCAAAGAGACTTCACGCCCGCGTCGGTGAAGTTTATCACCCCTTCTTGAGCATATGCCCAAAAAGGCAAAAACACCAAACACAGGCTCATCAAAAAGAAAAACTGTTTTTTCATTTATATTATGTATATTTGATATTACACAAGAGCATAGATTTGTCATGATATTCACGTTCTCTTATCTTGCAAAAAGCTAAAAGACAACTGATAATGACATACTTCCCAAAAACTATTTAGCAATTAAAATATTGGCTACAAAATTACTTTAAACTTAGCAGAAGATTGGAAAAAAAAGGTTAAAAAACATAAAACCTCAATATCTTGGGAACGGCATACTGAATAATTGTTTTTTTTATAATTTAAAAACGAACTAAAGTCCGAATAATTATATCTTCAATGCAATAAGAAGTTCAAATAAAGTATACCAGCTCCTTTCGTTTTTTTGCTGGGTCGGGATTTAAATCAAACGAACTGATTATTCACAAATCCCAAAAGTTGAGCACGAGCGAAATGCGTAAAATATGGGCTTAGAAACTACTTTTCAAGATTTTATAGCAGCAGTTTTCCTTAAATTCACCTTTGTTTAACGAAATTTGCACCAAACGATAACGTATATAAATATATTTTTCTAATTTTGCAGTCCGTAAATAGATTTGCCAAATGAATAATCAGAAAATAGGCTGCTACTATTCACAAAAGATGCGAGGAATATACATTAAGCATACTGACAAACATATGAATTTGTTTGTTAATTTGACGGTTTGTACGAATCAGTCGGGGAGTCGCTTTTCCATGCTCACTTAATGTTATCTCTCTAAAAATGAATCACAAATAACACTTGTTTATTGATTATAATTTTTATTAGAAATGAAAAAGATAATAATTGGAATCAAACAATTTATCCAGAAATGCATCAACAGGTATTATTACTCGAAGTTTTCTAAAATGGTCACGATTTTAGGAGAAGGTGTAAGGTTCTACAAAACCACTCATATTAACTATTTTGAAGGAGCCTCAGCCAGCAATGTCAAAATAGGTGCTAAATGTCGTTTACATGGAGACTTGACAGTATATGGCAAAGGCATTATAGAATTAGGCAAATATTCGAAAGTCGGGGTTAACTCTAAAATAAAATGTGTGAACAAGATTGTTATCGGTGATTATACCGCTATGGCAACAAACTGTGTCATCGTTGACAATAACAACCACCCTGTGAACCCTCTTGACCGACTAAAGATGCGCAAGACTCCGTCTGGCTCTTTCGAACGTAGCTGGCAGAACTCCGACAATGCTCCAATCATCATAGGGAGCAATGTTTGGATAGGTGAGAATGTCAGAATATGCAAGGGAGTAACAGTAGGTGACGGTTCGGTGTTAGCCGCCAATTCAGTAGTGACGAAGGATGTTCCTGCCAATTCTGTGGCTGCCGGCAACCCTGCCAGAATTGTCAAGACTGATATTGATAAATTACCAAGATATTTTGATTGATGTTATTAATGGTGGTGTTTGATTATATGATGACACCACCTATATTTTTATGAAGGGTAGGCATTCTCTCCAAAGTCTTTTTGGTTTTAGGCCTCTGTGTTGTTTATGTAATTAAGCAAAGACCAATTCATAAAATAGCAGCTTCTGTTTTTTCCCATTTTAGGTTGTAGTCACATATTTTTTATTTAACTTTGCAAAACATTTCTCTATATCCTAAATTGGAACAACGCTCTTGGAAAGCGTCAGAGATAGTTGAATTACAGTTTTAAAACTGAAATCAACGCTATTTATACCCAATATTCATTCAACCCATCAAAATAGCAACTAATGTCCAATATCGACAGTAATACCCTGAAGAAGAAGGCCACGGCCGGCATGGCATGGAACGCATTGAAGACATATTCCGCTATGTTTATTGCGTTCGTATCAGGTGTTGTAATGGCTCGTCTCCTCACCCCGCATGAATTTGGATGTATTGGGATGTTAGGCATTTTCATGACATTAGCGGCTACTTTTATCGATGCCGGATTTGGAGCAGCTATCATTCAGAAAAAGAATCCCACGCAAGCTGACTATTCCACGATTTTTTACTGGAACATGGGTATGGCAGCTATAATGTATTTAACATTATACTTAGCTGCCCCCGCCATAGCCCGTTTCTATAACATCCCATTATTATGCTCCGTGCTTAGGGTACAGGCAATAGTGCTCATAGTCAATGCATTCAGCATTGTACAGACCAATCAATTAAGGAAAAGCCTTAATTACAAGGTTCTCTGCAGTGTGATTATTATAGCCTCTGCTATTGCATTGGTAACCTCGATTATTATGGCCTATAATGGAATGGGTGTATGGTCTTTGGTCGCTCAAAATCTGATTATCGCAGTCATTCCCACACTGGTGTTTTGGATATATGTAAAATGGCGTCCAAGTTGGATTTTCTCATGGAAGAGTTTCCGCGATTTATTCAGTTTCGGAGTTTATATGCTGATGTCCACCTTCATTGACACATTAGGTACGCAAATCCAAGGTTTGTTGATAGGAAAAATGTTCAACGCTTCCACACTTGGTTACTATTCCAAAGCTGCAGGTACAGAAGAATTGGCTTCCAAGGCCATAAGTAGTGTTGTTGCAAGTGTGGCTTATCCTCTTTATGCAGCAGCACAAGACAACAAAATGCTTTTGGCCAATATCATCAGACGTTTAATGATGGTGATTTCGTTCTTGACATTCCCATTGATGTTCATATTGATACTTATTGCCAAACCTTTATTTGTATTGCTTTATTCGGAACGTTGGTTACCAAGTGTTGGATATTTTCAAATCCTTTGTATTGTCGGCATCACCTTCTGCCTACAATCAGTCAACACCCAAAGCATTGCGGCAATTGGAAAAAGTAAAGAAATGTTTTTATGGACACTTGTAAAAAGAGGATTGGGATTGACAGTCGTTATCGGAGGTCTTTTTTATGCCGGCATGAAAGGTCTGCTAATAGGAATAGTGATATATAATTTCTTTAATTATTTTGTCAATATAGGCCTCGTTTCAAAATTTATCGGTTATAAATGGTTTAATCAATTGAAAGATCTCACTCCGGTAACTATCATGTCGCTTTTAGCACTGGCATTAAGCTATATAAGTACTTCTTTCATGCACTTAGGTATGTACGCCGAAGGAGCAGTCCGACTTCTTGTCTATGTTTTAATCTATTTCGGATGGTCATTCATTTTCAAACCTGAGGCATATAGATATACTTTGGCCAATATTCCTGCCAAATTCCGAATTTGGGAGAAGTTTTATTCTCACCGCAATATTGAGAATAATGATAATCCCGAAAAAAACTAATTATTGTTGGAAAACAGGTCATATAGATAGAAAAAATGGGTAAAATATTGATTGTTTCTTGCGTATTTCCTCCAGAGCCGGTGGTTTCTGCAATGTTATCTTACGATGTTGCCATGGCGCTGCATGCCCTTGGAAAAGAAGTGGTAGTAATAAGCCCACGACCGTCACGTCCGCTCAATTACGTTTTTGACAAGACTGGAGGAAAAGATTACCCGTTCCATCATGTTGTGTTAGACAGTTATATCTGCCCCGAATCAAGGATAATAGGCAGGACCAGAGAGAGTTACAGCTTGGGAAAAGCTATAAAGAAGTTTATCAATGATTATCCAGAACCGATAGATGCAATTTATGCCAACACATGGCCTTTATTTTCTCAAAAGTCGGTGGCGAAAACAGCCAAGAAGCTGGGAATACCCTATTATATCCACGAACAAGATATCTATCCAGAATCGTATTGCACCAAGCTGCCCAAGATAGCTGGTGAGATGCTCTACAAGTTACTCATCCCCATAGACAATTATGTGTTGAGAAACGCTACTAAGATATTCGCCATCTCTCCGGCTATGACTTCATACCTTTCAGAGTCAAGGAAGATAGAACAAAATCGATTCATTCTGACTCGTAATTGGCAAAACGACACTACTTTTATTGAGAATTACAAACCGGTTTGTTGCAATAGTGATGTCTGCAACATAATGTATCTTGGCAACATCAACCCTACAGCCAATGTGACTTTGATTGTCAGCGCCGTATCCAAACTTGACAAGCATAGGTTTCATCTTTCCATAATTGGGAATGGGCCCGACAAGGAGAAATGCCAAGAAATGGGCCAGAATCTGGGATTGGACATCACATTTGGTTCGGTAGAACCAACAGAAGTTGCCTCGAAACAGTCAGAGGCTGACATTTTGGTGCTCTGCCTTAAAAAAGGGGTCGCAAAGACTGCTACCCCATCCAAACTGACAGCATATATGCTGACCGGGAGACCTATTGTGGTGAGCGTGGACACCGATTCTGACTGCGCCAATATCATAAGGAGCACCGGCTGTGGTATTGTCGTAGAACCAGAGAACGAAGAGGAATTGTATAATGCCCTCTCCAGCATAGCCATGATGCCAGCAGAAAAACGCCAGCAAATGGGTTTGGCTGCCTATAACTATGCGAAAGCAAATCTTTCCAGAGAGAGCAACCTAAAAAAAATCACTGACGCAATACTCTCAAAAACCTGAAAACACAGTACAATTATTTGGAGATTCAATTTTACTCTTATTGCCTAAATCATAACGTTATGATAACGCAATAATTGAAATGGCTCGTTTGTCATAAACGATTGTATCATGCCGCTCAAAGATTTGCATCCTATTTTAAATCCCGTTTTTTCAGTTCCTTTATCAAGTCTCGTGTGAATTCATCAGCACCGCGGGCGTTAAGATGTGTGCCATCTTTGAAGTATTTGTTGCAATGAACATATTTGGGACTGTTTGAGAAGTCTATTAAACTTACATTCCCTTTTTCGCATATTCGTTTTATAGGTTCCATTACCAAAGTGTCTTGACCATACCAAATAGGAGACACAACAAACACCATGTCCATGTCTTTGGTTTTTTCCATGAACTTGTTGAGATATTTAATTTTCAGTGAGTCATATTCATAACCGTTTATTGTATCGCAAAGTATCTTGTCCTTCTTTATTTTCATCGTATCCATTTCCTGATTGATTGGTTGGAATCCCCTGACCCCATTAGGAGTTGACATTTTGAGGAAATAGACAATCATGTTCTGAAGGAATGATGAGTTGTGACGATACATCCCACTTAGCATCTTGAATCTTTCCGTCGGGTCTATATCCCATAATATGCTGTCTATACCCTGCCTGTCATAATGCTGTTTGAGTCTATAGGGATAACTATGTTTGTTTTCTTCATACAGGTAATCAAATGAGGGAGAGACTTCGTAGATAATGGTTTTGGGTGTATATCTCTCCGTCAGCATAAGTAATCTTCCATATGCGAAAATGATACCACATCCGTCTTCGCCTACATTATAACAAGTTTTTCCTAAAGAGTCGGTCAACATTTGAGCATTATAGTGATGCACAGCCCTGGATGAGCCAAATACCAATATATCGTCAGTCAATTTGTTGCAAATATAGTTGTCCCGACCGGTGCCACCGATATCTATCCGTTTTGTAATTGCATCCATTGAAAAACCGAATAAGGTATCAATTATGACAATGATAAGGAAGAACAAACAAACTTTTCCAATAAATTTTTTCATAAACCTTAGAAATTAGCATATATGAACTGATCGGCACCAAATACTCCCGTTATCATAATCATAACAAGGATAAAAACGTATGTACACCATCTAACATATTTAGACCGGTTATTCATCATAAGACACTTTGTTGGCATGAATTCGTCCCTAATGTCTTTCATTAACAGTAATCCGACACCCACCAAAGTGAAAGGCAGGTTTGGAATTAAATCAATATAGACACTCATCGGCAGTGTCGGATCAAATATCCGTGCTATAACTCCACAGGCATCGGCGAGAGTCGGCATTCGGAAGAATATCCAAGCAAAGTTGACAATAAGAAATGTAATCAATATTTTAACAGACTTGCCAAACCATCCGTAATTGCATTTTTGTTGTCCTAGCATCTTTTCAACAATTTGACATATACCGTGCATGCATCCCCATACTATGAATGTCCAATTAGCGCCGTGCCAAATACCGCTTACGAGAAAAGTGACAAAGATGTTCCAATAATTACGTGTTTTAGAACATCTGCTTCCTCCCATAGGAATGTAGACATAATCCTTCAGCCAGGTAGAGAGGGAAATGTGCCATCGGCGCCAGAAATCGGTTACACTGACAGAAAAGTATGGGCGGCGGAAGTTTTCTGTCAGTTCAAAACCCAGTACCTTTCCTACTCCGATTGCCATCAATGAGTAGCCTGCGAAGTCGGCATATATTTGGATGGTATAGAGGATACTGGCCACAAAACATGATACGCCTGTATAGTTCAAGTAATTGGGCAATACAATGTCTACATATAAGGCTACACGATCGGCCACAGCCACTTTCATGAACATACCCCATAAAAGCATTTTCAAACCTCCGACTGCTTTTCCATAGTCGAAATAGGGCCGAAGTTTCTTCAATTGGGGAATCACAAGAGAAGCCTTGTTGATAGGACCAGACAATATGCTTGGAAAGAACGACACAAAAAGGGCATAAATAAGAAAATCTTTCTCTGCTTCCTGCCGCTTGTAATAGACATCAAACAGATAACCCAATGATTGGAACGTGAAGAACGAGATACCGATAGGAATTGCCCAGTTGAGGCCTGGCATTTGAAAATTCAGTCCCACAAATGTAAGCATTTCCTTTACACTGTCGTTGATGAAATTGTAATACTTGAAGAACGCCAAAGGAAACAAAGCAAGCAAAACACCCAGTGTAAGAATGGGTTTAGGACATCGTGCCTTTTCAACAGACAATGCTGCAAAGTAGGTCACAGCAGTTACTGCAAGCAAAATAAAGGCATAGACAGGTTTCCATTGCAGGTATAACAGATAACTAACAAGGAGGAGGTATATGTTTCTTGCCTTTCCGTACTGGGCTGGGATAGCATAGTAGAACAGGAAGATAAGTGGAAACAGAATGATGAAGTTGAACGAGTTAAATATCATCCGTCGAGTCAATTATGTCTGATGATACCCGGAAACAGACTTTTTTGAATTACATGCTGACTACAAAAAGAAAAAACGGGGTATCTTGCTTCTGCCGGTCAGTAATTCCAGATATTAAACCACCATTTCAAAAAAATGGCAGAAGATTCCTGAATATCATCCTGACTTGCCATATGATAGATGGTCTCTAATCGAAAAGACAAAGCGTCTGCAACGTATTTCAAAATGTAGTATACCTTCCTTGCAAGTGCTCCGGATATTTATGAATCCGGAGCGAAGCAAATAGACAGGTGCAAAGTTACTCATTTTTCACAAAAATGAGAGGATTGATTTCTTTTTTTCCTTTTTTCGCCTTTGTTAGTGACATTGTCATAGCTTTACCCAAGAGTGTACATACCTCAAAACGTTATCATTAGGCTAAGACCTGAAACAAAGAATGGGAAATATCAAATAAGGACTACATTTTCGCCGGACATGTATTTCTGCATGGTTTCAGCCATGAAAATGGTTTCATCATGACGCAGACGGGCAGTTTTTGGACGATGATTGTAGATACACGACACAAACTCTTGTATCTCGTAGCGAAGTCCCTCCCCATCCCAAGAATAAAAGAATTTCTTGTTGTTGTTCTGATTCTCATAGCGCAGCTCAAAGAAATCCGTTTTCCACCATGGAGCCGGAACGTAGGCATAGCCCTTTGTGCCTGAAATCACCAGATTGCCCTCTGTCTTAACACCTAACCCGACTTTAAATGAACCTGTTGCTTTGGAGAAATGCAGAATACCTTTGGTGAAAATATCAATACCATTTTCCATTTTAGAGTAAAAATGCATATCTTTTACTTCTGTGCCCAATAAGCGCACTAATGGCAGCAAAGTATACGAGCCAAGTTCATAGAATGAGCCTCCTGCCTGATTCGGATCCAATTCACGAAGGGTAGGATCTCCCCATACTTTCGATTCAGAGGCTTCAATATCCACAACATCACCAATGAGACCGCTCTTAATAATAGTCACCAAATGATTGAATGCCGGACAATGGGCTGTCTTGTTGGCTTCCATCAAAATGAGATTGGCATCCTCAGCCATATCGAACAACTCCTTTGCCTGATTACCGTCGAGAACCATCGGTGTCTCGCACAACACATGACGACCCTGTTGCAAAGCATAGTAGGTCTGTTTGTAATGCTCCAAATGAGGAGTAGCAATATAAACAGCATCCACCGCATCAACCAATTGCTCATAAGAGTCATAGGCAAAAGAGATGGCATTTCGCCTGGCAAAATCTTTCCCTTTCTCCACATCGATATCATACACACCGGCGACCTTGATGCCATTCACTACCGCAGCCTCTTTGGGAAAACGATTGGCAATCCTACCAGCGCCCACAATACCGACACTCAGCTCTCCGCTTTCCTTCTCTCTAAGCATGGTAGAAGAGATTCCCTCTGTTCTGGGAAGATAAACCACCTCGCAATACTCGCTGAGATAATCGAATTTGCCTACCCAGTCGGACCCGACAGTGAATATATCGACATCATATTTTTGGATGTCGTCTATCTTTTGGCCGACATAATCCTCAATGATGATTTTGTCGGCCAGGCCGGTGGCCCTGACAGCTTCTACCCGTTCCAGCACATTGTTCTTGACATTCAACTTGCCCCGTTCTCTGTCGAAATTGTCGTTGGTCACACCCACAATGAGGTAGTCGCCCAAGGCTTTAGCACGTCTGAGCAAATTAACATGACCCTGATGCAGTAGGTCATATGTGCCGTAGGTAATTACGATTTTCATTTGGAATACTCAAAAGCAACCGACTGACTCGCAATGCCATCGGGTAAAGTAAGGGACACTTTGTCGCCATCTATTTTGCACTTCACCTTTTTGCCTGTAGCCAAACAACGCACACCACCTTTAGGCAAATTGCCATGCCATGAAATAGTTTGTGGACTGGCATTGGAATCACCTTTCTGCATAAAAATGGCATACATTTTTTTGCCATCCTTACTTTCTGTGAACCATACATCACCATCATGATACAAAGGAGTGGCAACAGTATTATATATAGCCTTACCATTCTTCTTGAGCCAGTCACCAATTTTCTCCAAGCGGCTTACTGCTTCTGGTTCTATCAATCCCTCAGGTGTAGGACCTACACCAAGCACCAAATTACCACCTTTTGCCACAATCTCAATAAGGGTGTTTACCACCTGAGCAGGACTTTTCCATGTAGGTCTCTTCACATATCCCCAGTCATTGGTGAGAGGAATGCAGCTTTCCCAAGGGTAATCCAATTGGTTTTCAGGGATTGTACGTTCAGGGGTCTGATAATTCTCATAAGGGCCGTGAATAGTACGGTCCACCATGATAAGTCCTGGCTGGTGACCACGCGCCATCTGAGCAATATGAGGCATGTCGATGTCTTGATTGCGCTGTGGACAAACCCATCCTCCATCCATCCAGAGAATGTCTACTCTGCCATATCTGCTCAGAATCTCCTCCATCTGGTTGTATGTATAGTTTTTGAACTGTTGCCAACGCCAAGGGAAAGTTTTGATAGGATAATTGACATTACGTCCTTTTGTAGGATACACATCCCACCAATAATACTGTGAATGCCAGTCTGGTTTGGAGAAATAGGTACCTACCATGAACCCTTGGTCACGGAACGCCTCAAGCACATATTTCAACACATCACATTTGGGATTGTCCTTAAATGCATGATTCGCTATGGTAAAATCAGTGTATTTGCTGTCGAACATGCAAAAACCATCATGATGTTTGGTTGTGAAAATCATATATTTCATACCGGCACTCTTCATGACCGATGCCCATTGCCCGGGATCGAACTTAGTAGGATTCAACTGATTGGCGAATCCCCAATACCAATCCTTGTACTGCTGATAGGTCATTGTGGTGTCACGAGTAATCCAGTCTTCATCACAAATCGACCACGACTCTACGATGCCCGGCACACTGTATAGTCCCCAATGGAAGAGGACTCCGAATTTAAGGTCTTGCCATCCATGCAGTTTTTCCACCACCAACGGATCCGACGGCCACTCATATACTTTTGATCGTTCATACACATCCCCCTGCGCCATGGCAATTGAAGATGCAAAAACGAGCATAAGAAGGAATCCAAAACAACGATTTTTCATGGTATTATTTTTTGGTTTAATCATTCTACATTTTTCTTCCTACGGGAGAAATGGTCAATCAAATCCTGCACAGGCATCCACATTGTCTCACTAGGATAATGTTTCAGCAATCGCAGATTGAACGATTCAAGTACAAGGAATCTCTTGAAATGTCCCTTAGCCGATTCAAGTTCTTTTTTTATGCGACTGTCGTGGTAACCAAAATTACCACCTTCAAGCACCTCATTGATAATGAAAAGTCCTTCTTTCTCATCTGGTTCCAAATAGAGATAATCGGCATCAATTCCAAGCAAGGCACTTTCAATATATAAAATAGCCCGGGCAAACTTCTCCAATTTGAACTGTTTCAAGAGCGACAGAAGATTCTTGTCTGCCTCAGGATCCACCCCGTCTTCTTTTCTCTTTTTGAGCAAATAGAAATAGTCAATTATCTGACGCAAGCCTATTCCACGTTTGATGAGATGCCTGTGAATATGCAGTAATTGATAGAAAAGATTAAAGTAATTGGTAGGTGCATAGAAAGGTTCTGTCACACCCTCACGTTTAACAAGATTGGAAAACTGCTCATCAGCTACATGGTCAAACCACTTCACAAGTTTCTTATCCAAAAAAGGATTCAACAAATAACTTGGGCGAAAGTGAACCTCTACAGGAAATTTCGAAATAATGGGAAAATCAACATGTATCTTGGTAACTTCCTTGGGTTGATAATATTTCTCCACAAGGGCAAGCACTTTCTCCTCTCCGCCCTCAACCCAGATATCAATATCACCAGCTCCACGCAAAAGAGGGTATTTGTAATTGATGGCATTGCCCTGCCCTTTCAAAATACAATTGCGGAATCCCAGCTTTTCAAACTTTTGTGACACCTTGGCTGTATACAAGAAGGCTTTATTGTTTAGTCTCTCAAGTTTCTGCTTCTCGAACATCCACTCCATGACATCCTCATCAGTAGGCTTATTACCGCCAAAATGCTCTATCGACAACCGTCCATCCTCCATGAGCAAAGTAGGAATAAACATACCGGTAATGCATTGTTTTTGCGCAAACTCAAGAAGGTTATGCCAATTAATCTGTTTTATACATTCGGGCACTCGCCTACCGTCATTCAGGCAGAAACGCAAAAATTCCAAATAAAGGGCTAATGTTTTGTCCATTTTACCATTATCAATGTTTTGTTACGCAACGGATTATCCGTTCCACCTCATCTTCGCTAAGTCCATGGTGTAAAGGAAGACAGATTACCTCACTTGCCAGTTTGTAAGCATTGGGCAAGTTTTCACGGGCAGCACTTTTAAGCCTCTTATAAGTGGAGAACTCACTGATAAGCGGATAAAAATATCTACGGCCAAGAATATTCTCCGACTTCATTTTTTCATATAGTTGGTCTCGGGACATACCATATGCCTTGGAGTCGACAAAAATTGGGAAATGAAAATAGTTGTGCCTTACACCATCCATATCATCCCAGAATGAAATACCCTCTACATCCTTCAATGCCTTTCGATAGAGCATGGTCACTCTCTTACGCTCCTGTATTGCCGCATCCACCTGACGAAGATTCAGCAAACCTACAGCTGCCCTGATTTCATCCAGTTTGCCATTAATGCCCGGTGCTATAACCTCTGTCTCATTTGCAAAGCCAAAATTCTTCAGATAGTCTATCCTTTTCTTCATCCTGGCATCATGCATCACCATGGCTCCACCCTCAATCGTATTGAACACCTTTGTGGCATGAAAACTAAGCGTCGACACATCACCAGCGTTGAGCACACTCTTTCCATTTACTTCTACGCCAAACGCATGTGCGGCATCATAAATCACTCTAAGACCATAACGGTCGGCAATGGTCTGTATGCTTTCTGTGTCGCAAGGACGACCATAAACATGAACAGGCATGATGGCTGTCGTATTAGGAGTAATGGCCGCTTCTATCTTATCAGGGTCAATATTACCTGTAGCCAAATCAATATCGACAAAAACCGGTTTAATGCCGTTCCACCAAAGTGAGTGTGTTGTTGCCACAAAACTATAAGGCGTAGTTATCACCTCTCCTGTCACCCTTAAGGCTTGAAGAGCCGTAATCAACGGCAATGTGCCATTGGTAAATAAACTGATGTATGGCACCTTGAGGTAGCTGGCCAATTCTGCTTCCAATCTCTGATGGAACGAGCCATTGTTAGTGACCCATTTACTCTCCCATATCTCTTGGAGCATGGCATTGAAATCCTTCAGGTCTGGCAGTAACGGTGATGTTACCGTTATTTTGGATAGTGGCATATCAACTTATTATTTTCTTGAAAGTAAGAAAAATGATTTTGAAATATTCTCCCACTGTATGGTGGTTGATGTATTTCATATTGTATCTGATCTTTTCGGGCATGATTTGTTCGATATATGTCTTTTCCGGATCCTCGGCCTTGCCAAGAATCACGTTCTCATCGGCATACTCGATAGAAGCATAGTCGGTTATTCCAGGTCTTACAGAAAGCACAACTCTTTGCTCGGGAGTATATAAATCCACATACCTTCTTACCTCAGGACGGGGACCTACAAGGCTCATTTCACCTTTCAGTACATTCCACAACTGAGGCAGCTCGTCCAACTTGTATTTCCGGATAAAGTAGCCCGTTTTTGTAATTCGTGAATCGTGTCCACCTATTGTGATAAGGCTGCCCTTGTCGCTGTCAGGGCGCATGGAACGAAACTTGTATAACCTGAATGGCACACCGTCTTTGCCGATTCTCTCCTGCGTGTAAAAGCCTCCACCCCGGCTCTCAGTCACTATGAGAATCCAGATAACCAAAAGCAATGGAGACAGGATAAGAAGTCCCAATGCAGAGAAAAGGATATCGAAAAAACGTATCATCACATTTTCTGTCCTACAACACTCTGATAAGCATTGACAACTGTCTCAATAACGAATTTCACCTGCTCATCCGTAAGCTGGGGATAAATGGGCAATGATATCTCACCGGCAAAATTGGCGTATGCCTGTGGATAATCGGCTATATCATACCCCATTCCCTTGAACAGTGTAAGCATGGGCATAGGGATGAAGTGCACATTAACAGCCACCTCATGCTTGGAAATTTCGGTGATTATCGCATCGCGCTGTTCCTCATTGGCACCTTTTATACGGAGTGCATACACATGATAGCTGCTTTCTCTGCCGCCCACTCTTGCTGGCGGGACAATGGCCCAGGCATATTGTGAGAAAGCCTCGTTATAAGTGTCAAACACACGCTTACGTTCATGCAGAAGCTTATCATACTGCCGAATCTGAGCCAAGCCAATGGCTGCGTTGACATCGGCCATATTGATTTTCATACCCTGCCCCACAATATCATAGCGCCAGCCGCCGGCCTTCGTCTTTGTGAAAGCGTCTTTTGTCTGGCAGTTAAGTGTGCGCAGCCGCAATGTTGCATAAAGTTCATCATTGTCGAACGGTTCAGGCATGTTCATACACACAGCGCCACCCTCGGCAGTGGTGATGTTTTTCACTGCATGGAGGGAGAAGATGGCTATATCTGTTTTGGAGCCAGCACGGGCACCATTATAGTACGCTCCAATTGAATGGGCACTGTCGCTGACTACAAGAATGCGTCCTAACTTCTCCTGTACCGGAGAGGAGGCTGCAAACATCGATTTAATATCTGGTTCCTGTACCAATGACATAATAGCATCATAATCACACGGATAGCCTGCGATATCAACCGGAATAATGGCTTTAGTGCGGGGGGTGATGGCGCTGCGTATCGCCTCGACAGAAATATCAAAATCATCTGAACTGTCGGCCATTACTGGCTTTCCGCCTGCCCACAACACGGCCAAAGCAGTGGCGCAATAAGTATAAGCGGGCACTATCACTTCGTCGCCAGGCTGCAAACCCAGCCAACGGAGCACCATGATAGCGCCTGAAGTCCAAGAGTTTACACAAAGGGCACGTTTGGTCCCCGACAATTTCACGATTTCTTCTTCCAAAGCCTTCACTTTGGGACCTGTGGTAATCCATCCCGATTTAAGGGAGTCGACAACTTCGTCTATAACGCTGTCATCAACATAAGGAGGAGAAAAAGGTATTTTCATATTTTATCAATTATGTGCTACAGATGGGATTTTATGTTTTGGGGCTCTGCTTATTTTACTTTTTGGCTTGAGAAACCGGGATCCACGCCTGCCATATGTCATCTTACAATGCTCAAGAAACGCAAAATACATCATAAAATTGAAGTAGGTCGTTTTTCCAAAATATGACACAGCACCATAGTCTGTTATCAAAGAAGTAAGAATCAACATTAAGAACAAAACAGCGACAGAACTGTTTTTTCTATATCTCAACAACTGTCTCAACAAATCGATGTGTATTGAGTAATAAATTAGGGTACCCACTATGCCGCCACAAGCCAGCAATTCAACATAATTGTTGTGGAAATAGACAGACTGTCCCAATTCTCTTGACATCACAAGATCAGAATTACCGATGCCTATTCCAAGAATAGGATTATCCAAGAATGTTTGTATTCCGAGTTCTATCATCTCAAAACGCAACAGTGTCGATGAATCAGTCTCTTCAGAACCCTGCAATCCATAGATTAGAGATTCCATACGAGAAACAATACCGGCAAAAAGATTGGAATCATAAAACAGACTCGCAATGAAGCCTACAATGAAGAGGCCAAAAATGATTTTCAATAGAGGACGTAAGTCTTTGGTTAAATTACGGCTGTTTTTGTAGACATACAACAAAATCGGGGTGAAAAACACCATAAACAAAGCTTTTCGACTTTGACCGAATGAAATCAAGATAATGGTCGGGATGGCAAATATTAACGACCAACGAAGTTTCTTGTTATATAGAGATAGATAAACATCAATGATGACGGAGGTAGCTGCCATCATACAGATATCGTTCACATTGGCATAATCATTTCCCAAGCGAACACCCTCCATTGCCATTTGATACATTGAATCCCATCCCCAATAAAAAAAGGAGTAAATACTGATAGTATAACCAGCATATACAATAATCTTTAATAAGATGGTATAATTGTTGAGCCGTATGTAATAATCATAAAACACACACATACATATAAAAATCTCCAAGATTGTGGTGCTTCTGAATAGAACATAGTGATAGTTTAGAGCCCAGAACACAGAAAACAGACAAAAAATGTAGAATGCCAGCACATGCTTATGGAAAGAACCCAAAGTCAGCTTGAAATTCGTAGCAAACAGCACACCCAATGTTATAACGATAGCTATAATGTAACCGCTGACTACTTTAAACAAGACAATAGAACCTACCAACCAAACATAAGTCAGGAACCAAACAAATATATCACTCTTCGTATAAAACTGAACAGGTTTTTTCATATTATGACAAAAACTTCCTTATATTTATTGATCGCAATTGTGATTTTCACACATTAGTACTTACGCCACACCATTTTGTTCACAACACCAGTATAGCTTTGTATAATCTTCACGACTTTTGTTGACACATTCTCTTCCACATAATCTGGCACAGGGATACCATAGTCGCCATGGCGGTTCATCTCCACAGCGGTTTCAACGGCCTGCAACAGACCTTTCTCGTCAATCCCCGCAAGAATAAAGCAAGCCTTGTCGAGAGCTTCAGGACGTTCAGTGGATGTACGGATGCAGACTGCAGGGAAAGGATGTCCCACAGAAGTGAAGAAACTGCTCTCCTCTGGCAGGGTTCCACTGTCAGAGACCACGCAGAAAGCATTCATCTGCAAACAGTTATAATCGTGAAATCCCAATGGTTCGTGTCTGATTACCCTGCTGTCGAGCTGAAAGCCACTCTTCTCCAACCGTTTGCGTGAACGCGGATGGCAAGAATAGAGAATGGGCATATCATACTTGGCAGCCAACTGGTTGATGGCGCCGAAGAGCGAGAGGAAATTTTTCTCCGTGTCGATGTTCTCTTCTCTATGTGCGGAAAGCAGGATATAGCGTCCCCGTTCCAAAGACAGACGCTGGTGAATATCGCTGGCTTCTATTTCGGCCAAATTCTGATGCAGCACCTCAGCCATGGGCGATCCGGTGACGTAAGTACGCTCAGGGGGCAAACCGCAGTCGGCAAGATACCGCCGCGCATGCTCACTGTAAGCCATGTTCACATCACTGATGATATCTACGATACGGCGATTGGTCTCTTCTGGCAGGCATTCGTCCTTGCAGCGGTTTCCGGCCTCCATGTGAAAGACAGGTATATGCAAGCGTTTGGCACCTATTACCGAAAGACAAGAGTTGGTGTCACCAAGCACCAGCACAGCATCGGGCTGGGTTGCCACCATAATCTTGTAACTCTTGTCGATGATATTGCCCATGGTGGCACCCAGGTCATCACCAACAGCATCCATATAGATGTCGGGGTCATCCAGTTTCAAATCACGGAAAAACACTCCGTTTAGGTTGTAGTCATAGTTTTGTCCTGTATGGGCCAAAATCGTGTCGAAATAGCGGCGACACTTGTTGATTACCGCCGAAAGGCGTATGATTTCGGGGCGTGTGCCCACGATGATAAGCAACTTCAAACGGCCATCGTTTTTAAAATTCTTCATATACAGTTTTTATTTAACTGGATCAAAATAGGTGTCGGGACGGTTAGGATTGAATGCCTCGTTGGCCCACATAATGGTCACGAGATCATCTGTTTCCGACAGGTTAATGATATTGTGTGTGTAGCCAGGCAACATCTCCACCACTTGAATATTGCTGCCGCTCACCTCATATTCTCTTATAGGGAAAGGATTTCCATGTTCGTCGAGGCCCTCTCGGCGGAGTTGTATCATTCCGTGACCGCTCACCACCACGAATTTCTCATTCTTGGTGTGATGCCAGTGTTGCCCCTTTGTGATGCCGGGCTTTGATATGTTTACCGACACTTGCCCACGGTCGGGGGTGCGGATGATTTCCGTGAAACTACCTCTTTGATCAACATTCATTTTCAATGAATAGACAGTTTTATCCTCTGGCAGGTATGACAAGTAGGTAGAGTATAGTTTTTTGGCAAAAGCATCTCCAAGATTGGGGACCTCAAGTGTCTGAGGCATGTCATGGAAAGAATAAAGCAAGTCTACGATTCCGCCTAAAGTAATATGATGGCTCACTGGCACTTCGCAGAATGGGTCAGCACGATGTTCATCACCAGTCAACGAAGCTATCAGTTCGTCGACGACATCATCGATGTATACCAAATGCATCTGCACAGATGGGTCGTTCACCTTTATGGGAAGTCCATTGGCTATATTGTTGCAGAAAGTGGCAACTGCGCTGTTATAATTGGGGCGGCACCACTTACCAAACACATTGGGGAAACGGTAAACAAGCACACGTGCTCCTGTCTCCTCTGCATACTTGAAGAAGAGTTCCTCTCCAGCCCGTTTCGACTCACCGTATGGATTGTCGAGTTTGGCCTGAATGGACGAAGACAACATTACCGGACAGGTATTATTGTGTTTTTTAAGTGTATTGAGCAAGGTGGAGGCAAAGCCAAAATTCCCTTCCATGAAAGCGGCAGGGTCTTTGGGACGGTTCACGCCAGCCAGATTGAACACAAAATCGGCCTCACTGCAATAGACATCGAGCAGCTGAGGTGAAGAGTCAATATCATACTCAAATACAGTGAGGTCGGACGGACATGCATACCATCGAGCCTTTCCCTCAGCTATATTGCGAAGTTGGGAACAAAGATTACGTCCCACAAATCCTTTAGCGCCTGTTACAAGTATCTTCATAATCCTACTCGCTTCTTATTTCTTTGGAACGCTGTTTAGGAAGAAGCCCCAAATCCTCGCGCACAAAACGCAATTTCATAAGCAGTTCCTTCAAACCTTCAACATCCAGACGATGGGTGTTGTGACTGTGATAGTCTTCTATACGGGCCACGTTCTCATTGCCCTCTGTGAAGAATTTGTCATAATTCAAGTCGCGGGTGTCACAAGGGATGCGGTAATAGCCACCCATATCAACAGCGCGCACCATTTCCTCACGGGTGACGAGTGTCTCATACAATTTCTCACCATGGCGGGTGCCAATGATGCGTATTTCAGGCTCCACACTGATAAACGGTTTCCCCGTTCCCTGAACTGGTGTCTTGCAATAGACGTCGATAAGTGCCTTTGCCAATGTGTCAAGCGTGGCGGCAGGAGCTTTCTGAACAAAGAGATCGCCATTGTGGCCATGGGTAAAGGCATAGACCACCAGATCCACAGCATCGTCGAGCGTCATCATGAAGCGGGTCATGTTGGGATCAGTGATGGTAATGGGCTTGCCTTCAATCATCTGCTCCACCCAAAGGGGGATTACCGAGCCACGGCTGGCCATCACATTGCCGTAACGGGTACAGCAAATAGTCGTGGCTCCATTCTCGCCAAGCTCACGTCCCTTGGCAATGGCCACTTTCTCCATCAAGGCTTTGCTCATGCCCATTGCATTGATAGGATAGGCAGCCTTGTCGGTGGAGAGCACCACCACATTCTTCACACCATGCTCAATGGCAGAATTAAGCACATTCTCTGTACCGAGGATATTGGTTCTTACGGCCTCAGCGGGGAAGAACTCGCAAGATGGCACCTGTTTCAATGCGGCAGCGGCAAACACATAGTCCACCCCCTGCATGGCCACATCGACAGACGACTTGGTACGTACATTGCCTATGTAGTATTTTACCTTGGGGTTCTGCAACGCATGACGCATGTCATCTTGTTTCTTTTCATCGCGCGAAAAAATACGTATTTCTTTAATATCAGAATCCAGGAAACGACGCAACACGGCGTTGCCGAACGACCCCGTTCCACCAGTTATCAACAATGTTTTGTCAGCAAATACACTCATATTTTTATAAAACTAAATTAATATCATTTTGAGGCGAGCATCACTTCGTCATAGCATTGACGGAAAGCCTCCATGTCTATTCTCTTTTCGGCAGGATAAAGGATTTCTTCATGATGTTGCACTTCGTCTGGAGAAAACTTGAACCCTACCACTTTAGCCGGAGTACCAACAGCTATCGCATAAGGAGGTATTGATTTTGTTACAACAGCCCCACTTCCTATGATCGCGCCACGGCCTATATGAACGCCAGCCAGCAATGTGACATTGGCACCAAGTGACGCATCGTCTCCAACCACCACATCCTTGTCCAAACCGTCTGGTTTCTCACTGTCGGTTATTGTATGTGACAAACGACCCACCTTATGGTAATGATTACCTGTTATGACAGTAAGACCCACCGCCGCGCCAGCCCATGGCTCCATGACAAACTTGGCTCTTGTTGTCAAAATTACAGCATGTCCATCAATATGGCTATGTTCGTACATATAAACATTTTTATAGCCACTTATTAATATCGGAGGTGTTAATTGTACAGTCTTATGAGCATAACCCATTCGCCATTTCCAAACACAGAAATACTCATTCAGCAGGTTGTATATACCCCTTAGTATGGAATTTTGCTTTAACGATACAAATAAACTCATAGCATTCTAATTAGCCACACAAAATTTACAAGCTTTTACCGGCAACTGGCTGCGTATCGCCAAATGCCGGTCATTCTACTCCAAACAGAATCCATGTTGTACCTCTCGTTCACCCTTTGACGGGCATTTTTGCGACATTCTGTTCTCAATACCTTGTCTGATAATAATCTGACAATAGCCTGTCTTAATTTTTCAGAGTCCTGAGGCGGTACCAGCAGACCATACTGTCTACCGTTTTCTTCCCCCAACATCTCCGGAATAGCACCGACAGTAGTTGACACAATTGCACAGCCGCAACACATACTCTCCAAAATAACATTGGGGAAACCCTCTGTATATGATGGCAGCACATATACGCCACACTGTATCATCAATCGGAGGATCTCCTCATGGGGCTTCTCTCCAAGCATCATCAGCCAAGGTCCGCCATGGGATAATTCCTCCAGTTCTTTTCTCGTCTCATCAAATATTTGTCCTGCCAGCACCAACTTTATTCCCTCGATTCCACTGCAAGCGCGCACCAATTCATAGATTCCTTTGGTCTTTATGCAATGGCCGGCATACAGCACCATTTTCTCATCTCGAATAGCATCCTGCTCATTTGCCTGAACAAAATCACTCACCGCCAGTGCTAAAGGATTGGGCAAATACCTGGCATGAGAGAAACCGAAGGAGAGCAAGGTGTCGTACGACATCTGGTCGATAGGCACAACGACATCGGCCATTCTGACCACATGGCACAATAGTTTCCACTCCCAGTTTTTTGCATTTGCCAACGAAGGGATTCTGCCGAAATGGAAATGTATCACCGTGCGCACGTGAAATCTCTTAGCCATACGTATCATCACAATGTCTTTCAGCAGGCTCATCGAGGCACTGGAACAGAGATGGAGCACATCATATTGTTTGCTTTTAAGCATACGTCGCTCCTTACATATTATTTTGGAGTATTCCCACAGTCCCGTAAATGCACGCGCCACAAAGGAAGACACATCAAAATTGGCATTGCGTCCCATTGGAAGCACGTCGATTTCAAAATCAGACGACTTTTGTGTTTGATAATAGTGCATGACGTTGTCGGCCCATCGGGCAATGCCACCACCTATTCCCGACTTATAGGGTGTTGCAAACAGTATGCGCAATTTCCTCTCGTTCTTATTATCCATCTTCCAAAAGACTTAAAGCAACGACAAGTATCTCTCCAAAAACACTCTCTCCGACATATTGACTTCCGCTATGGAACGGCTTCGCTGACAGAATTCGCCATACTCCTTATCATTAAGATTAAGCAAGGCATCCATCTTTTCGCTCATATCATGGGTGTCACGGGGATCAAACAGGAAACCATTCTCCCCCTCATACACATATCTGGGATTGTCGCACACACGGCTGCAGACAACAGGAAGCGAACATGCCATTGCCTCGCAAAGCACATTGGGAGTACCCTCATAAAACGAAGGCAAACAGAAATAATCGGCATTGCGGTATTCCTCAACTATATGTGGAGTTTTAGGATAAAAAAAGACTGTATCTTCCAATCCGTACTCCTTTACCAGCCGTAGGCAGTCGTCCATATATTCTTTGTTTTGCTGTATCTTGGTCTTTAAGTCAAGGCCGAACCATTTCACCACAAAATCATTGCGGCGTTGCCTCAACAACCTCACAGCCTCAATAAATCCCTTAGTATTCTTACTTGCCCATATTGATGCGGCCACGAGTATAACCGCCTTGTCGGCACGACGACGCTCTTTCTTGCATGAAAATTTCTCCAGGTCGACAAAATTAGGTATAACCACGGTCTTGTCCATATACTGAGGATAGTGACTCGAAATAAAATCACCCTGAGAATAGGAATTGGGGACAATGTAATCAGCCTTTCTGTAGAGCCAAAACTTCATGCGTTCCCTGCGTGTAAGAATTTGTGTGGTATTCCGTTCGCTTACTATGAGTTTGTATTTGCCTCCGAGAAAACGTATCAGACAAGCCAGGATGCAAGGTGTGTCAAGAAATGCAATTACTACATCGGGGCTTTCGCTGAGCAATTTCTTTCTCAACTTGAACAAACGCTTGCTGTGGCTTGTTGCGTCTTCTATTACTTCACATACAATGCCATTTTGCTCTATTTGTTCTTTATAAAACATTATAGGAAAATAGGTATAGACACACACATCCATACCTTGCCCTTTAAGCATGCAAGCCAAACCGGCCAACTGCCTTTGGGCTCCTCCAGCCCCAAAATGGTCTATCAGTAAAGCTATTTTCATTACCTAAAAAAGTATCTCAACAAACATCTGCCATTCATATTCTCACCTATATGCACACATCTCCGTTTTTCCACATCTTATTGTAAAGATGCAGATAAACCACGAAAAATGTGCCTATCAGCAAGAAACCACCTCTGAGAAAATTACTCGCGCAATCGCCTATATATCAAGGTGTTACACAAATAACATCTCGCAGATCCTGCAAGATACGCAAAATTCTTTTTATTCAATCTGCAAAGTTAATTACTTTTTTTGTTTTTTTCCAATTACATAAGAAAAACTTTTCCTAAAAAAGGTAACAGTCAACAAGCAAAATCTATAAAGACTTTATCATTCTGTACATCCTCCGCTGCGGATAAGTTACAAAATCGTACCATTCCTGATAGCCCAAAGCATGATAAAAACCTACCGCCTTTTCATTGTCGTAATAGTCGGTCGTTAACGAAAGTTTCTGACCATTTCTTTTCTTCACCTCTGTCTCCAGTGATTTAAGAAGTAATTTACCAGCACCCGAGCCTTGTACGTCTGGATCCACTCCAATAGAGAGCAATTCTGCATAGTCGCCAGTGTCTCCTTCTTTCGCACTTTCCTTGGAAAAATTACGAAATAGACGCCAAAGAGCCTTAGGACGGGTAAACGACAATCTCATTCCCATCAGCATATAATCGACGAGACGGTCCATTATAAGACGTTTGTTGAACCCTGCTGACTTGATGGTAGCAGCGCAAAACCCAATCAGTTCTCCATATCGTTCACACTTAAGCAATATCCCGTCACTGCTGGTACGGACAGAATCATAATAAAGCCGAAGGAAATGCTCCCCCAAAGACGTGAGAAAAAATCCTTTGAAAGCCCTCGTATGGATATCCACAATGCGGGGAATATCACTTAACTGCGCAGCCGAAACCTCTATTGTATTCTTCTCATTCATCATCTATCGTTTATCTTACCACATACTTCTTTCCATTGATGACATACACACCTTTGGACAACTTTGTAAGACCGTCAGTACCTTTGGCCACACACCGGCCATCGAGGGTGAATACATTGTTCGTGGCCTTGTTCAGGTTGTAGTTCAACTCGCTGACACCCGTTGGATCGGCCACCACCTTGAGTGTGCCCTTGATGTAGCGGAAGTCATAATTCTGGGCCTCACCGCCACCGATAGTGATAGGATACTCTCCTTCGGGTGAATCGACAGTGGCAGTGGTGGTGGCGACAGGAAGTTTGACAAGCACATCGGGGGTCTCACCGAGTTTGAAACCATTATATACAAGCTCAAACTCAGGATTCTCCTGACCGACAAAGCGGGTATACTCGTCGACACTGACCTTTAGAGTGGCTTTCCATATCTTCAAAATTCCATCAACATACTCCACAATCTCGTCGGTGATGGTGCCCGGCTCTACATGAATGGTATATTCGCCAACAGGCGAGTCGACAGAAGCCTCACAAGTGAGTACGGGTATACCATTAGGGCGTTCGCCACTGAACTGGTATCCAAAAACAGGATTTTCCTCACCGTATTCGCGGCCGGCATTACGGGCTACGACTGCGGACCCAAACTCTACGATATTGTCATATTCACTATTGAAGAATCCCCACTCAGAATGGTACTTATAATTATTTTTCGAACCTGCAGGCACATAAAGACGGCATGCTGACTTTCGTATACCGGTGAACAGATTGGTGCCGGTGTTGACAGGCTCGCGTGAATAGCAACGTATAGCCATCATACTGTTGCTCTGATAGAAGGCATAATTGCCGATAAAGGTGAGCGAGCTGGGCAATACCACCTCGTGCAAGCGCAAGCATCCCGCCATGGCATAATCGGCCAGAACAGTTGTGCCGTTTTTCACTTTTAAGGTCCCTTTGGCTGTGGGGGGCACACAAATTAAAAAAGTGGAGTCGTTTCTGCTATACAGGGCGCCACCCTCCATAATGTAGTTTTTGTTGTCACCCGTAGGGATGTACACCGTATCGAGACGGTTACACAATGCCAAGGCACCGTTCTCTATCGTAAGCAAATCCTCGGGCAGGTAAAGCTGACGTAATGTGCGGCAATTGTAGAAAGCACGCTCAGGCAGTATATCCTTGCCGGTAGTGAGACGTCTGCCCTTGTCTATGAGATAGGGGTCACCTCCACCTACAATATGCGCATTCCTTAAATCAAGCACCTCAAGATTGCCTCTTGTGCTTTCGCCTTTCTCATTACGGCCACACATCTCCCGCATCACGCGCAAGTCGCTGCTGTTTATGGGACCGCTCACGGTGAGCCGTCCATAATCAAAAAGATGTTCCTGGTCGAGTGCTGAAAGCAGAGTGCCGGCGGTTGCCAGTTCCACATCAGCCGTAAGCAACTCTCCATGAGGAGCATCACCCTTGATATCAATGATTACACCTTGCTGCATATTAAACGAATAGGTGAAAGGGTTCAGCAGAGCAATGTTGTAATAACCATTCTCGCTGCCGTTCCATCCCCAGTTGACACTTACAAGTCCATTCTCGTCATATCCGTCAAGAACAAAGGCATGACCTCCACCATCCACCGGATTGGGATCAACACCTGAATAGTACACGGGCCAGCCATTGCTGAGCTGCTCAAAGATAATGTCCATCCATGCTTTCTCAGAATAGCTATCCCGGCTTAGATATTCAGCCTCACTGTAGCCGAAGTAACGGCTCAAGGCATCGGCAGCATCAAAAGAATAGGCACCGGAACCATCAGGCGAGTAATCCATGTCGACTGCCACACCACAGTGATAGCATAATTGGGCAACAGCATTGGCCTGTTCACTGGTATAGGGTACAGTCGCATAGAAATCGAGCATGTTGTCAAAATCATATGTGGCATTTCCAAAGTCGGCAGAATATATATTTCCTTCCAGCCATATAGAATGTGTGCCTTTTCCATGGACTGGATTCCGATGATAATAGATAATCTGCGACATGGCAGTGGCCACACATCCTACCACGCAGGTATCGGTGGTTACTGGACAATAATTCCAGTAAGGGCCAGCCTGTCCCCATTCCGAACGCATCAGCGTGGACACAGATGCCTTAAACCGGGCAGTGTCGGGCTTTACCACCTGTACTGCTTTTTGACTTTTTCGCATCTGCCGGGACACCTCCTCCATCCCACTGAGCCACCAGCGGAAATGGGGGTTATCTGTTTGCGACCGGTAAATTTTCGATGAATAGCCAAGCACTTCGGGAAGCAGGTCGTCGGTGGCAACAACAGCAAAGCCACCCTTTTCATAACCATAGACACAATATTCTGACGTGATTGCCATGGCAAGCAGTTCACCGTTTCTTGCAGGAGCCATTGCTCCGTGACAGCTACGGCTCAAGGCCATTGCCGCCGCTGATTTCATCTGTTCTTCAGTTCTGGGACCGGCCTGTGCGAGAGCACAAACGAGGAGACAGGCTGCCATCGAAAAAAATCTGTTCATATTGTCATGTTAATTACTGTTGGAGACTATTATTTCAACACCACCTTGCGGCCATTCACCAAATATATACCTTTAGGTAGTAAGTGAAGGCCGGTGCTATTGCCAATCTTTACACCGTTTGTAGTGAACACATCGTGGGGTTTGCCATCCTGGCCTAGTTCAACAATACCGGTGGGGTTTGCTTTCACTTTCAAAGAGCCAGCTTTATAACGGAATTCATAATTTTGTGCCTCGCCACCACTTATGATGATAGGATATTCGCCTTCTGGCGAATCAATAGTGGCAGTTGTTGTTGCAATTGGCAACTTAGTGAGGACATCTGGTGTCTCATCAAGTTTGAAGCCATCGTAAACCAGTTCAAAAACAGGATTCTCCTCTCCCACATAACGCTCATAGTCGCCCACGCTCACTCTCAGTGTGGCTTTCCATACCATAAGTGTGGCATCGAAATATTCAACAATCTCATCAGTGATAGTGCCTGGTTCTACATGGATGACATAATTGCCTGCCGGAGAGTCAATGGTGGCTGAACATGACAATTCTGGTTCTCCATTGGGACGATCACCAGAGAATGTGTATCCGAACCGTGGATTCTCCTCTCCATAATCGCGTCCTGCATTGCGGGCAGACACAGCCGACCCATACTCCATGATGTTATCTCTCTGCGAAGTGGCGAACTGCCCCCACTCACTGTGACTCTTGAACATATCTTTTGTGCCGGCGGGAACATAAAGCTTGGCAAAAGAGAAGTTGACTGCATTGAAAACATTCTTGCCTGTCTGCGGCACTTCCCTATGGGCCACTCGGAACTCACTAACGGAAGAACAACTCTGGAAGGCGTTGTCGCCTATTCGGGTCACCGTAGAAGGCAAATGTATCTTGGTGATTTTCCCACATCCGGCAAAGGCATAGTCTTCGATGCCGGTCTTGCCTTTCGCTACCACATACGTACCTTTGAAAGTGGGCATAACCTCAAAGATAACTGTGGTATCCGACTTCAAATAGAGTGTCTCATTTTTAAGCAGATATTCCTGATTGGCTTTCTCTTCAGGAAACACAATAGAATCAAGCCTGCTGCACAATGCAAAGGCACCCTTACCAATTTTAATGATATTGTCGGGCAGAACCAATTTTTTCAACGAACGGCAACCATAGAAGGCCAGTTCTGGCAGACAATTTGTTGATGTGGAAATATGCCGGCCTTCAACATTGATGAAACTGCCACCACCACTCACGATATTTGCCTCACTGAGGTCGAGCGACCGAAGTGAGCCCTTAAAGATGTTCATCTTGTCATCACACCCTGCCATAAAACGTAATGTCAGCATGTCGGCACCATTGATTGGTCCGGTTATCTTCAGTTCACCTATAAGACTGAGCGAGTCGGCTGGTACAATCTCAGCAAGTTTGTCATGCAGGGTACCGGCGTGCTCCATGTGAACCGCCTCGCTGAGAACGGCTTTTGCCGTTTCTTCACCATGAACGCCAATAATCATATCCTGCTGTGCACTGAATTTGTAGCCAGGAGGATTCAACAGAGAAATGTCATACCATCCATCATCATTTCCACTCCATCCCCAATTCACATACACCATTCCATCTTCGCGGTAACCATGTAAAACAAAAGCATGGCCTGAAAATAATGACATGTCGGAACCGCCATAATAAAGAGGACCGACATTGGCCAATTCGTTGAAAACCATGTCCATCCATTCTTCATCGGTAAAAGAGACACGCTCTTTACATTGTGCTTCAGGCATATTGAGATAGGTGCGCAGGCCATCGGCAGCGTCCATCGAATAGGCACCACTTCCACCATCCCAAACACCGCCATACTGCATATTGGCCGCCACACCACAGTCGCGCATGAGCAGAGCAACGGCATCAGCCTGCTCAGCACTGTATCCGCCATTATTATACGAATCGAGCATGTTGTCCCAATCGTAATAATCATCTTCGAAGGTAGCCTTCACAGGTGTGCCCTTTGCATATATGGTGCGTTCACCCGTACCATGTTCAGGCGCTTTATGATAATAGAGCACTTGCGCCATGGCTGTAGCCACGCAACCTGTATAAATGCCTGAAGGCAACAAATTGTTGTAAGGAGTGAGCTGGTCCCATGTGGAAGTACACAATGGCCCCACTGTGCCGGGATAGATTGCCGGGTCGGGAGTTATGATACGAGCAGGCAAATTATTAGCGGCGCGATAGGCAAGCGCTCTTGACATGGCATTTAACCAAAACTCGAAATTGACATTCTGCCCCCCCGAATAGGGAGTCATCGAAATCCCGAGCACCTCGGGGAAACGGTCATCAGTCGACACCACGGCAAAAGGGCCATCTTCATAGCCGATCAAGGCCGTCTGTTCTTTCACGACCAAGGCTTTAATTTCCTTCGATGTTCCCTGATACTGCAGGTGTGAGGACTTAATAGCTGACTGTGCAGCCATTTTCATTTGAGGCATGGTCCTTGGACCTGCCACAACGCTCTGTACTACTATGGTAAGCAGAACGGGGAGCAGTTCCAAACGTTTGTTTATCGTCATGTTATAATACTATTGAAAAAACTGAATGGTAATAATAATAAAGCTAAAAACGTGGTTGCACATTAAAACCACCTTAGAAAACAATTTGCAAATATAATAATAATATCTTTTTTTTATGCACTTGCAAGATAAAAATACTGATAAAAGCTTATATTTGCTCAATTTGACTATATAACATACTATGAAAGAAAGGGCTGCATCCCTGAATGGAATGCAGCCCTTATTATCAGAATAATTGGTGAAGAAGGTTATTTCTTGGAAATGCCCCTCACAGCACCTGTCTCATTGTTCTTTATCACATACACACCTGTGCGGAGTGTATTGTAAACGCCCTTGCCTCTGGCTATGATAGCACCATTGGCACCATATACGGTAATGTCGGCGTCGTTCAGGCCCTCAGCAGTCTGGATTTCCTCGATGGCAGTCACCACAGATACGGTGTTCGACAAAGGAGACTCGATAGTGCCATAGAGAGCGGTCACATTGTAGTAATGCAGACCCTCTGTCTCGTTCACGTCGATGTACTCAAAGACATCTGCGTCAACAGAACCAATGAGCTGACCATCACGATAGATGTTGTAGCCCGTCACCTCGGCATCAGCACCCTTGGCTGCAGCCACTGTAGCACTGGCTTCATAGGTCACGTCATCAATCATCAAGCCGAACACATCGACAGAAATGTTGCGGATAGCGAAGTACTTGGCACCCTGAGGCAGGTCAACAGTCACCTCTTCCCACTCTGTAGAAGCCTTACCATCATAGAGCTTGGTGAAGCTCTCAGGATTGGTGTCGGTTGATGAGAAGAGCACCTCGAAGCTTTCATGACCATACTGGTCTGTGATTTCAGTTGCATAGAAACTGATGGTCTGGGCATTGCCAGAGAGCTCAGGAGAAATCAGCCAGTCGTCAGTGGCAATCGGATTGTAGTTCTCGTCTGTAGCAGTATCATGCGACATCATATACTGGTCACCAGAATAAGGTACAAGAGCTGAACCTTCAGTCAGGTCAAAGTAGTTGCCGGGATTGAACACGATGAATGCCCGGGGTACATCCTGGCCGGGGAATGTAACACCATTCCAACCATAAGAGTAGTAGTTATCGCCATCGTAGAGAGTCCATCCACCAATCATTCCAGTTTGGATGCCAAAGTCGATACCGCCATTGTCGCAATCCTGGAACACATCAGTATCTTCAAAGTCCTCAGTGATGAGAGCACCTGCGCCGCCACCCTGTGGTTTGGGCTCGCTCCATGTGAGCTTCACAGCAGGATAACCCATTGTGAGGGCAGCAAGGTCACTGACAGCATCAACCTTGTTCTGACGGACATTTATGTTGGTCTGAGCGGCATTGTTCAACAAGTCAAGATCCTTGGCGTATACCACCTCTGCTTTCAATGTGAGAGGAGAGGCATCCGTCACAAGAGCGGTGTATTCCATCGACACTAAACCAGTTCCAATGTAAGCATCGAGAGCAGGTGTCTCTGTAACCTCAGCCACTTCCTTTTCACCGGCGAAAAGTTTCACGCTGTAAGCACCAGCCTCAACAGCATTGGAACCATTGTTGAGCACGGTCACATTAACTGTTCCAGTCTCACCCACCTGCAGAGCCTTAGGAGCTGTCACTGCTGCAACAGCAAGGTCTTCAGCATAGACATCACCAAACTTCATCTCGTCCACAAACACAGTTGCACCGGCTTCTCCTGCCTCAGCTAAGTATGAGAAGATAACGGGAGTGCTGCCCACCAGTGAAGCGAGGTCAACAACAGCGGTCTTCCAACCTGTATCTGTAATATCCTTGCCATCAGCCACCTGGCCAACAACAACCGGACCATTGCCATCCTGCTTGTCATAGCAGAAAGAGAGTTTGATGTCTGTACCAGGAGTGATATAATACTTGAACAGAGCCACAGGAACCACAGCACCATCAAGGCTGATACGCGGAGTGGTAAGATAACCGGAGTCGCCGGCTGCTCCTGCAGTATAGTAGCCACAAATATTATCGTCATCACTCGACATCTCATCGGTAATGTTCCAGTTGGTCGTAGAGCTGGCAGGACTCGAAATACTCCAGAAATGAACCAGCGAACCATCTTCTGTCAAATCGAAAGAGTCGATGAACGGCATGCTTTCAGGAGCACCACCTATCAAAGCACCTACTCCATATTCACCTTCACCCACATCATTCTTAGGATAGATAACATACTGCACAAAGCCTACAGGCAGCTCATCAATATTGACAGAAGGATCAGACCAAGTGTTCTCTGTCACTGTGGCAATCACGTCACCAATGCTGCCATCCACCACATCGTGAATCTCATATACCACATCTGCGGGATCAACGTATCCACCATTGGCACCTACAGTGCTTGCAGGATTCCAGGTAAGGGTAATACCCGGCATATCGTCTCTTGCCACAACCTCAGGAGCTGCAGGAACATCAAAGCCTACATATACGGAGGTAGTAACCATTACACCGGCACCCGACTCATTGAAGGCCTGGATAGTATAAGTGTAAATACCTGACGCGGACAAATTCTCATCGAATACCGACAACTCTGTACCCACAGAAGGATTTTCTATTGTACCCACCAGTATGCCATCACGTTTCACCTCAATCTTGGAGATGGAAGTGAGTTCTTCACCGCCGCTAGTCAGAGTAGGAGAAGTGAAGTTGATGGTTGCACTGAGAGTACCCATATCACCGGCAACAGCCAGAACATCGGTCACGGCACCAGGTGTGCTACCGTCGAGCAATGAGAAGTTGTCAACATTCAGATAGTACATGTCAGGATCAGAAATGGCATGAATACCTATATAGTATTCGCCATCTTCAGGCACTTTAATCGTGGCTGTCAAATTGTGGATGTCGTCTGATGCCCATGTCACATCTGTTGGGTCAATGACAAATTCATAAGTGGTAACATCAAAGCCTTGGCCTACACCGACTTCAACACGCTCGGGATAATAAGAACCTTGAGCCCAGCAGTCGAAGGAAAGGAGATAGGCCTTACCACCCTTGAGCGAAAGAGCAGGAGTGAGCAACCAGTCGTCAGCAGGATTGGAACTGTCGTAAGCATAGTAAGCACGGCCTGAGCCAAAGTACCAAGAACGTTCATCACCATTCGCGTCTAATACAGTCCAAAGAGCGTCTTGTGTACCGTCAAAATCGTAACTATAAGAAGGAACGATTGCCGAACCTACTTTCACAGAATTGGTAGCTGTGGGTTGGCTTGGATTACCGTTGAAGAGTGCAGTAATCTCATAGTAAACCATACGCAGAGGATCCAGCTGCACTGTTTCAGAGAAGGTTGTCTCAGCAATACCATCGGCCACCACTTCAGCCTCGGGATAACGAACCACACGGTAAGTCACCTCTGCAGGGTTCACGATACCACCATGGATTCCCTCAGTCACAGGAGCCCAAGTCACGGTGGCGAGCAGATTCTCATCGACTGTAAGAGTTGCGAATTCAGGAGCTTTTACAAGGTCAAGTCCCACCCAGATTGATGTCTTGGCACTTATACCATTACCTACAGAATTGATGGCTCTCACCACGATATTGTACATAGCAGTCTCAAGATTCTCGAACGACCTTGTCACAGTTTCACCCGGCTGGGCTTCTCCTGTATAAACGGTGCCGTTCAGGTCGATAGAATACTGAAGTGTGCCCAGCAAAGGCTCTTCTGCCACAGTGGTGGTGGGCATGGTGAAGCTCACATTAAGTGTGTTGGGATTGTCATCAGCCACAGAAACGGTCAGGTCGGTTACGGCCGCGGGAGCATTATTGTCGGCTTCAGGTGCCATCGACTGCAGATATACAATCTCTGTCAAATTGGTGAACGGGAAGATCTCAGCTGCCTCAGCAGTCTCGGTGTTGACCTGATAGAGACCGGAAGTCATACCATCCAGGAATGCCCAATACATCACACCGGTAGAAGGATCGATGGCAGCCGACTGTAAATACATGGGAATCAGACCTGTGTTGCCCACAAGAGTTTCAGCACCATTGCTTAAGTCAATTTTATAAAGCTCGCCTGAAGTAGTTATAGCAAAGAGTGAGCCCTTGCCGTCAGGGGCACAAACGAGATACTCGTTTGCGGTGGTACCGATAACCACTTTGGTTTTTGTAACATAGTCATAACTGGCAATCTGAGAAGCAGTGCCGTTCTCGTCAAAATAAATACCATACGACAAGCCTTTGGAAGCATCAAAAGAGCAGCATTGTGCCAAATCGGGGATATCAATTTCTGAATCCTCAAGGGTCACCATCTCTCCTGTTTCCAAATCATAGCACTCACGGTACATGAACATCATGCCCCAGAATTCTATGTAATAATGTACATAATACTTGTTGTCGATAATGGCACCACCATTGAAATCACTCAAATAGTTATGCAACAATACGGGCTCAATATTGGCTGGAGCCTGGGGAATCATCGAATATATACCATATTGAGCTTCTTCCCAACTTGAGTCATAGACCATTTGTCCGTAGAGAGGATTAAGAGCAGCAGCTTTGATGTCCGCCTTTTTGATATTGTTGCGCTTCACGAGTCTGGCATTGGGAACATTCTTTTGGTGGATGTTCATTTTCTGTGCCGTACTGTGAATCCTTTTTGACACCTTACGGTCAAACTTTGCGCGGTCCAAAACCGACTGCTTCATCATTGAAGGATCCGGACGTTTTTGCGCCGAAACCGGAACAACGAACAATACCAGCATGGCCAGCATTGTTACAACGATAGATGTAAATTTCTTACTCATATCAATCCTTTTTAGTGAAATAATAAAATATAGATAAATTAAAAGTCTAATCAGGCAAATGGTTTTGCAAATATAGGCAATAAGATTGAAACAAATGTAAAAAAAACCATTTTTTTACAAAAAAACTCTTGAAAATTACATTTGTATTTGTTTTCCTGCCTTCAAACACACATATTAGTAGTTTACGGACTCATAAAATTGCATAATAACAAGTGATGGATGTGACCATTCAGACACATCCATCACTTATGAATCTTCTTTTTCAAGGCAAAGGCCGTATTCTTACTTCACCATGATTTTATACGAGCGACCATTTGACAGTTTCACGATATTCAACCCACTCTGAGGGGTCATGATGCGTCGGCCGTCGATGGTGTAACGGGCCACTTCCCTTACAGATGTGGTATCGTTGGCCACATTCTCGATGCCGGTCGGGTCTACACCGCTCATATAATATTTGCCTGCATTCATGACACGGCCCTGACTGTCGAGCAGCATTGCAATCACAGCCACATCGTCATAGTCAATAGCATCAAGCAGTATTTTCTTGGTGGGCATGTCAAGTGTATAGTCCACAGTTACAGATTGCCCCTGTGCAAGATCGCCAATACCCATTTCATACTGTCCGCTATCATAATAGGTACCAATAGCCACATCATTGAACACCCAGTAGAAAGAAGACTGCCCAAATTCGCCACCAGCACAAAACGGAGCCAAATCTTCAGCAAATTGCGATGCGGAATAGGAAGCATAGTAGTTCTGCTGTTTCCAGGAAGAGGAAGTGCCGGTCAGGCTGTCGGCGATGAGCACGAAGGTGAGTTGCAGACCTTCAAGATTGTCTTGGGCTGTAACAGTAGCTGTAGCGTCGACACTGGTCTTGTCTTCATTATAGGTACCTGTCACCACAACCGATGCAAAAGCACCCTCTTCCATTGCTGCCTCGAAATCATCACAAATATCCCCGCCGGTACCATCATAAGGATCAGTGAATAAAGTGCGGTTGACCAAACAGGAAGGAGCACTATTGAAACCAAGGTTCTTGTATCGTGTGGGGTACATGGGGTCAGAAGAGTTATACTGGTGGATACCAATTCCCACAAAACGGTCACCATATTTGTTGCGCATTTTCTCCATGCCTACAAGTCCACGAGGGCACCATCCACAACCGGTGCCGGTGAATTCCTCCACCACCACATTGCGTTTCACTTTTACACCAAGTCCATACGTATTATCAGAAGGGATAGCGTCCTCACCGCCCTCGATTCTGGAAATGCTTACAGTGATGGGGTAATCAAATCCCAAGCCATCGGGCACATTCTCAAGCGTAATATCCAAAGTCCTTGTGCTGCCAAGTTCCATAGCTTCAGTCACATTAGCCACATAATTGAAACCTTCGGCAGAGTAAGTCAGGTCAAAATTGGCAGGTACCACCTGTCCTCTATTGGTCACAGTTATAGAGGTGACGAGTGTTCCGGGTGCACTGAGCATACCCCTGGCACCATCCAAACGCAAGTCGTATTGCGGCATATTCTCACCGTCTATCAGCATCTCCACACTCAGATAGCCTTTGCTGCTGGCATCTTCCCATGCACCAGTACCACGTTTTATATAGGTTCTGTTCTCATCGGCACTGCCCACAAAAGAAATACCTTCACACTTATAGCGCTGATAGAAGATAAAACCGATATAGAATTCCTGACCTTCCGTAATAGCAACAGCATGGTTCAAAGGCACGTTATTCCATCCATTGACAGGACGTCTGCTTGGATCAGTATCTTTACGGGTTATGAAACCGGTAGCGAGATATTCCCCATCCAGTTCTGAAGCCACAAACACACGTATAGAGTCGCAGTACTTCGAATCGATTACACCGACTGAAATGCCACGAATTTCATTCCCCATATAGGAAGCGACCAAATCGGGCGACACTCTTGTGGCAGCCGACAATGCACCCTTTCCGTTTACGACATAATCACTTGAGCCAGATATCATGCCGTTGCTATATCCCACAGGAATCTCCACGGCATAAGCCGCCACACTCATCACGGCACAAAACAATAAAAGTAAAAGTTTCCTCATTTTATATTATTTTAGATATTTGGAATTATAGTTTTGATAAGCAGCAACCGTTATCACTTTTTTATCATCATCTACACAAAGATACTGAGCCACATAGTTATTATCTACTTTGTCTATCGGTACTCTGTGTTGATAAATAAAGTAAAGCCTATCTTACCGCCGACTTCCTCACACTGCCATCCGAATAACGCACAATTTGGATGCCTTTCTGAACATGTGAGGCAATGCGTCCGTCAAGGGTATAACACTCTACAGGAACGATTGCTCTGCTGTCAGCCTCCTTGATGCCTGCCGGATCAGGATTAACAAACTCGACAGTGATTTTAGGTCCATACTCCAGGAAGGTAAAAGTGCCAAAGCCGACAATCTCGCCTACTTCAATCTGCATTTCCACCACACACTTGCCATAGTCGAATGCATACCACTCAGTGAGCAAGTCGCCACTGGCAGCACCCAAGTCTAATATCTGAGAAGAAGTGTAGAATTCACCAGGTTGAGACTTTGGAGGAATACAATTGCCCAAAGCGCAGGTGTTGAACTCTCCATTGTCTATCTTTGTGATGTTCATGCAAAGGCGAACAGCCTCGCCAAACGTATTGGAGACATTCTTAACCTGAAAATCAGCAGGTACTTTGTAAGTGACCTCGCCTGTTCCAGGATCCTCTTCCTTTTCCACATGTTGCATCACAATAGTGCTGCCATCGATAATCACCTCACCAGAGGCTGAAATAAACTGATAGGTGTCGTTTACCTCGTCATCTTGTGCCACGACAAAACCACAGCACCCTACGAGGGCAAACATAAGAGTAAAGATTTTTTTCATATTATGATCTTTTGTTGTTATACTCTCTATTGATTATTCTCATTATCTGAAGTGGGTATCAGCGGGCAAGTTGTCACTTGCTGCACTCCATTATCATTATATACGAAAGCCACAAGATGCATATTAGCCGGTATCCAACCACCTTTCAACCGACAAGAAAACTGCTGCGATTTCTCTTCGCCCTCCTTGATAGAGAAATTATCCCCCCAAAGGCCGTTCACACCCATGCGGAAGACATGGTTATGCACATACTCCCTATTGATAGAGGCATCTGGCATATACTGGAAATCGACAATATTGTCTTCAGTGAGCCACAACTGCAACATACCGGTTGTATTGCCGTCGGTACCAAAAGCATGCACTTCTATAGAGCAAACTGAGTCGGCGGCATTGTAGTTCTGAACGGTGGCACTCAGTTCCAAAGAAGCCTTCTTCTGCAGTTCCTCGCGCACCAAAGTGGGCCACAGCGTGGTGGTTTCATTGAGCGTAAGTCGGTCTATCAACACACAAGGCTGATTCTCCACTTTCCAATGACCGTAATAATCCTCGCCATCTTGAGTCCACAGGTCATAGGGTTTGTGTCGGGGCGACATGGCAAGCGGTCCAGAGTGGAATCCCACCACGATGACTGTATCTGCGCCATACTGCTCTTGCAAGGCATGCAGTTGGTCGTTTCCGGTGGGACAGTTCACGCAGCGTTGTCCTGTATAGTCCTCAATAAGAATCTTGCGTCCTACGGCAGCGGGCTTCACATATACATATCGGTCGGTCTCATCCACCTCGTCGCATCCAATGAGTGAGAAGAGCGCAGGCAAAGCCAATATATAAATAAGGTGATGCAGTCTTTTCTTCATGATTAGAAATTATAATTGTACGAAAGTGTGAAGCCTCGGCTCGAAGGCACATAACGGCAAACGCCACCCGAGCAGTTGTAGCCGTCGTTGGTGCGTCCATAACCTGCCTGTAGGCGATGACTGCCCACATTATAGGTTACAAGAGCCTGATAATAGTGTATATCGGTCAAGCCACAGTTCCACTCATCAGAAACGGTAAACATCCAATGGGGCAGGAAGCTAAGTTCAAGCAGACCGAATGCCCAGTCATGGTCATCCTCACCAGTGGTGAGATACTGGAGTTCTCCACGCAAGGTTAACTTATTGTTGATCCGATATTTACCCTCAGCCACATAGATGTTCGAGTGAACCATACCGCCCTCACCTTCCACAACAGTCATGTTATAGAACTGATTCATCAACATCAGGTTGAGCTTGAAATCTTTGGTAAGACGCTTCTCAATCTGTATGTTCATATCCTGATAGTACATGCCTCCACCCCATTTCCAGAATGCGGAACCATAGCCTTTGGTGCCTTTAAGTGTGGGTGTTGACAGATCAACCAATTGAGCCGACTCATGTTTATCAATACCATGCACATAGGAATAGTTGAGTTTCACATTTGTGCCATACTTGCCTCCTAAAAAAGTCTTACGCTTAAAGTTGTAACCGAACTCAGCCTGATAAGCCCACTCGCCCAAAGGCTGAGTGGCATAAGGGTACATTGCGGCCAAAGTATAGGTATGGTCCATAGTGAAGGCTGGCAGATGGTTGATAAACGATGAGGTACCCACCATGCCACGGTCGCTCCTGAACGCCATGTTGTCGCTGCGCTTGGCCTGAAGCAACAGACTCATGCCCTTTTTCGAATAGGATGCAGAAAGCATGGCCACATTGCCCTTGCGGTAGATATAACCATTGTCAAAAGAGGGGTCTTGTGACTTCTGGGCATATTCAGCAAGCACATTCACATTGCCATGCTGGAAACGGGCCCGCACATCGAAGGCATTCACATTCTCTGGCATATTGAGACGGTGGGTGGCATCAGCGAAGATTTCATCCTCTTTCTCGTGCTTATTGACAAAAGAGGCGCCCAGTGAGATAAAAGTGCCGTGTTCCTGCAGTTTCTTAGACCACTCCTCCAAATTCAACTCCACATCAGCTCCTGATATCCAAGAATCATTGTGTGCCCAATAACGCCGCTGCTCACCAGAAAGGGCTTTCAGCGTTACGCCCTTGAAAGGACGATACACTATTCGGCCACCAAGCAGAGAATTGTCGATGCCCAGACTACGTTCCTCATAAGTGCGCAGGATAAAACCTGAGCCAAATTGCTCATAAAAATTTCCGGCTGTGACTTCCAGATTCTTATAATGTCCTTTTACAAACACATAAGGTACACCCCAACCCTTTATGTCATTTTCAAAACCAGGTAGAGGATGCTTCAGAAACTCCAAACGGGCCCCGGCATCCACATACTCACTGTTCATGTTCAGTTCAGCATAAGTGTTGGTCAGTGCCCAGTCATTGTACTTCTTGGCTCCAATAGTTTCGTCTTCTTCCGGGATGAGCACATCGCTTTGGATACTTCCGCTCAGCGTCAGCTTGCGATGTTCCTCCTGAGCCGACAATGAAACTGACAGGCAAAGAAGTGCATACAGACAAACAGTCTTTCTCATCATCTCACCAATTCACGTACCTTCTCAATCAGTTCTTCCTCGGCGCCTTCTGTATAGCCATTGTGCTTATAGACGATATTGCCTTTGCCGTCAACTATCAGCACATAGGGTATCATCTGAATGCCCAAAGCGCGTTTGAAGTCACTGTTTGGGTCAAGCAGCACCTCATAAGGCCATCCATGATTGTCTACTAAAGGTTTTACTTTATTGATATTCTGTGCCTGGTCTATCGAGACAGCTATCACCTTCACGCCTGTCTCTTCCTGCCATTCTTCATACACCTCACTGATAGCCGTGAGTTCGCGGTTGCATGGCTTGCACCATGTGGCAAAGAAATCGATAATGAAAGGTTTTCCATTGTTCGACAGCGTATCGGTACTTATTGTTTTTCCATCCATACTTTTCAAAGTAACTGCTGGAAGCTTTGTCTGTGCATAACCTGCAAGGGCAATAAAGACACAGATAAGGGAGATTAAAATTTTTCGCATCATATATGAATGGTTTAAGTTTGTATTATTTGGATGCAAAATTAAAGAAATAAATTGCTATTAACCATACTGGGTTGTTAAAAGTTGTTTATTTGATTGGCAAACACATAAAAAATTCGTGCTTGGCCCACTCAATATAAATGGACCAAGCACGAAATGTTGAAAATATTATGACCGTTAAGGTTGCACCTTAACCACAGCAAATGAGCGCTTGGGCATAGTTACCGACAATGTGTTCCCATCGGGTTGAACCTTGGTGGTGAGGGGAACGATGGCCTTGTCGTTGGCCAACGTATTCTCCACCTCATCATTGCGTGCAGAAAGCATAATAACTTCTGACTGTGAGATTTGTTTCAGGCCTTTGAACTGCAGACTCACCTGCTGCTCACTGGTCAGGGCATTGGCAATCTTCACATAGTAAGCACCTGCATCCTTGTCATAGACAGCACTGGCATATAGTCCGTCGGCACCTGCAACGGAATTTTTGTTTTCGGTAATGCCAATCACATGGGTGCCTTTGTATACTCCGTAGAGCATCTGGACATACCAGTTGGCCGAACGTACCGTTTTAAGGTTGTCAAACCAAATGAGGTCCGGCTTCCACTGCCATCCCTCCACATGAGCAAACAGAGGTGCATAGGTGGCCTGATACACCACATCGGCATTGCGCTCCAGACCTGTCATGAAAGCAGCCTCTGAGAGAGCGGCCTCCCAATTGTTGAACTCACCCTTTCCATGGGCGGCGTACTCGCCTGCAAACACTTTCGGCCCCTTGCGGTCATAGGCATCATAACGGGCGGCATTGTCGAAGAACCACTGAGGCGGCTTATAGTAATGCTCGTCAACAAGGTCAAGTTTAAGACGTTTCATTTCTTTCCAGCCATACTCGAAGTCTTTACCGTCGGCAGAGGGACCACTGGTGCCGCAAATCTTCATCTTGGGATACTTGGCACGGATAGCCTGGATGAACTTCTCCAGACGGGGAGGATACAGTTCACCCCACTGCTCGTTACCCACACCTATCTGCTTCATGTTGAATGGCTCGGGATGACCCATCTCGGAACGAACCTTTCCCCACTTCGTATTCACATCTCCGTTGGCGAACTCTATCAGGTCAAGGGCATCGTCGATATAAGGCTGCAGGTCGTCAACCGGCACATGGGCATCATCGGTACGGTTCTGGAACTGGCAGGCAAGTCCGCAACTCACTACAGGAAGAGGCTCTGCTCCGATTTTCTCGGAGAGAAGGAAGAATTCATAGAATCCCAAACCATAGCTCTGATAGTAAGTGGGATACATACGGTGAGCGAAGGTATAATTCCAACGGTTCTCATTGAGCGGACGGTTCTCCACTTGTCCCACAGAGTTTTTCCACTGATAGCGGGTTTCCAAATCGGTACCCTCTACAATACAACCGCCAGGGAAACGGAATATGCCAGGATGGAGATCTTCCAAATCTTTCACAAGATCAGCACGCAAACCGTGCCAGTTGTCGGAGGGGAACAGCGACACATGGTCCAAGTCCACTCCCTCTGACGTTTCAAGGAATACACGCATAAGTGCTTTTGCATCAGTCACTCTTGGCTCAAGCGAGGCGGTGTACTTCTGCCAATTGGCACTGTTCACAGTGATTCGCTGACGGGCCACGATTTCATTTCGCGAGTCGACCAACTCCACACGGATACGGGCATTGCCCGATGATGCCACATGCTTGCGTGCATAGACAGAGAAGTCATAGCGAAGTCCTTTTTTGATTCCCATACCGAAGAAGCCGCGGTTCTCCAATCCCGTACGCTTCTCTATATGGCCAGAGTCACCAAGCACCACATAATGGGGATTGCGGTCGAAGGCGGGACGCGCGTCACTCACCGTCACATTGCCGTAAGAGTTCCACCCCATCAGTGTCTGAGGGAATTCGAACGAGCGGTTGATTACCATCTCAGCATACAGGCCGCCATCGGCGCCGAAGTTGATGTCCTCAAAAAAGATACCATACATTGTGGGCTGAATAGGAGCGCCCAACTTTTTGGTCTGCACAGTGAGCTGTCGCTGTGCAGCTACTCCTCCACAAACGGCAAGCATGCCCAGAAGGATAGCTGTAATAGATAGTTTTCTCATTGTTTGTTGTTGTAATATAAAAAATTAAGATTATGTGAATTGTCATCTTAACTGATCTCACTCATACGACTTAATATCTTACGGCAGGGGCTATAGTTACCGGTTTCAACATGAAAGTAAAAGAGCGCGGACCATAGTTCACCCTGTAGGGAGGCAGTGCGAAACCATCAAATCCCCAACTGTTGATACCGCCCACACCAGCCATCTCGGCATTAATGCACAAGTTGGTATAAGGTGACTTATCCAATTGCTCAGGATGGCGCTGATGTTTGTCGAGCCCCTCGTCGAGTTCATCGATTTCATAGTGCAGAGCCGAAGCAAGGAATGGCTTGTCACGAGTGGTAATCTCAATACCGAAACCGGCCGTGTCAGTCTGTCTCCACCAGCGTATGTCGGTTTTCGTGCCCGTTTCCTGCGGACGGATATATGGATAGAACTGCTCATCGGCTGTCATCGTATACACTCCCAAGTGCTGAGAGTATTTCCTGTCAGAATAATTCTCTATTGGGCCACGGCCATAGAAAGAGCTCACGTCCATGCCATAAGGCATCTGCAGCACCATGCCATAACACAGCATATCGGCCACTTTCTCTTCACCATCGGCAGTGAGTGTCTGTGTCACCTCAATGGCTCCGTCACCCTTCACAAGATATGACAGAATGAGATGCGACTTCACTTCGGGCATGGCATATTCGGCTGTAATCATGGTTGTACGGGCACGCTTGTTGGGTTGGACACGGAAATTCTCCAACTGCATCGACGGATTCTTCCATACCTGATACATACGCTGCACACCTGCACCCATATCGTTGTCGGTCACGGCACGCCAGAAATTGGGTCTCAGTGTACCTCCTTTGGCCAAAAGGGGCCTTCCTGTCATCTCATAGCGTGTGAGCCATCCACTCTGTTTGTCAAACTCCACCACACATTGTCCCACATTGATTCTTAAAATCTGCTGTTTCTTGTCGTCTTTCACCTTCTGCTTGGGCATCTTCATTGCATTAGCATCAGCCTGAGAAAGAAAATAGTCGCCACACACAGCCAACTGCTGATGAGCCACCACCTGTCCCGCAGACATCAACGGCTCTGCCCTTTTTAAGCGGAACTGCACATTGAGCAGCAACTCACCGTCTTTCTCCCCATATTTTGAGACATCGTATGCAAGTCGGTACTCCTTGCGCTGTTGCGGACCTACTTTCAAGTCATCAATAACACCTTTTTCCATCTCCTCGCCGTCCAGCGACAGGCTCCACATTAGCTGATAATTGTCAATGCCGCGGAAGAAATGCTCATTAAACACACGTATGCGGCCTGAAGCCAAATCCACAGGCTCCACCCACACATTCTGATAGTAATAACCCACCTCGTAAAGTTGAGGATTGGGCACGCGGTCCGGACTTACAAGTCCGTTGCAGTTGAAGTTGTTGTCGCTTGCGTCATAGTTGTTGTAGTCACCGCCATAGGTGATGATTTTGCGTCCTTGGGCGTCACGGCCATGAAGTCCCTGGTCTACAAAGTCCCAGATAAAACCGCCCTGATACTTGGGTGCTTTACGCACAGCGTCCCAATACTCCTTGAAGCCTCCGCTCGAATTGCCCATGGCATGGCTGTATTCACACTGTATGAGCGGCTTGGTGGAGGCAGGGTCAGAACCATATCTGGCACAAAACTCCTGCGAGGCATACATCGGGCAGAAGATATCGGTGTTGTCGCCCAGACCGGCCCGCTCATATTGAACAGGGCGGCTCAAGTCCTGGCTCTTAATCCAACGGTATGCCTCAGTGAAGTTGGGACCGTCGACGGTCTCATTGCCCAAAGACCAAGTGATGATACTTGGATGGTTGAAATTCACTGTTACATTGTGCTGGTTGCGTTCCAAAATCTGTTTGGCAAACTGAGGTTTCTTGGCTTCCGAGGAGTCATGATAACCGAAACCGTGACTCTCTTGGTTGGCCTCGGCACAGAGATAGATACCATATTCATCGCACAGGTCATACCAAATGGGGTCATCAGGATAATGGCATGTCCTCACAGCGTTGATATTGAAACGCTTCATAATCTGAATGTCCTCTATCATCCGCTCACGGCTCACTATATAACCTCCGTCGGGATCCATCTCATGCCGGTCGGCACCTTTTATATATATAGGTTGCCCATTCACTAAGAGTTGTCCATTGCGTATCTCCACGCGGCGGAAGCCCACCCGCTGTCTGACAACCTCGACAGGCGTTTTCGACATTTTTCCATACATTTTGGCGACAAGGGTGTAGAGGTAAGGGGTCTCAGCCGTCCATTTGCGTACAAGCGGCATTTTTAGCTGGTATTGGAACCAAGCACCGGCCTTGGCCTGTGGCACGGCGGATGAGTTGGCCACCACCTGTCCGTTTTCGTCGAGCAACTGATAATCTATCCTTGCCACACCTGTGGTCTTAGTGCTAATCTGAAGCAAGCCGTCGGTATAGGTGTCGTCCAAATCACCATCCACGCGTATGTCGTCAAGATGACAATTGCGGTCACGGCTATAAAGATAACTGTCGCGCGCCACACCGCTAAGGCGCCAGAAATCCTGGTCCTCACAATATGAGCCGTCACACCATCTGAATGTCTGGAATGCAAACAAATTGTCACCTGAATGCACATAAGGGGTGACGTCAAACTCCGCCGCAGCCTTACTGTCTTCCGTATAGCCGACATAATGACCGTTCACCCACAAGTACATATTGGAGGTGACACTGCCAAAATGTGCTATCACCTGACGGCCATCCCAGGTGTCAGGCACCTGCACCACCTTGCGGTAGCTGCCCACATGGTTGTCCTTGACGGGCACCTCAGGTGGGTTGTTTTTGAAATGTCCTCGCCAGGCGAATCCGATGTTGACATAGACAGGGTCGCCGAAACCGTTCAACTCCCAAATTCCCGGCACAGGCATCATGCGCCAAGCAGTGTCATCATACGACTCCTCGAAGAAGTTGTCCGGTCTCTCGTCCGCATTCTCCACCCAATTGAATTTCCAGTAACCCTCGAGTGTCAGGTAGCGGTTGCTGTCCGAAGGTTTACCTTTTTTTGCCCCCTCTTCATTTTCATAAGCGAAAAAAGAAGTGTGCATGGGGAAACGGTTCGTCTCATTCACTTGCATGTCATGCCACTCCTTGAAAGAAGGAGCGGCTGCCTTGATCTGTGCGTTGACCTGCATGCAAGGCAATACAAGCAGGAACGCAATGATAATGTAGTTTTTCATATTTTTGTGTTCGTTGTCAGTCTTCCAATCCGCTCAGCGTTTTGGCGAGCCACACATCCATGTATCCCGCACCACGATGGTTCCAGGCATAATACGGTATAAGAGTGAGTGTCACATCCTTCACATGAAGTAAGCCATCACTGCCCTGTGACAGTTCTTGTGCCTGCGCCTTAAGGGCAGTCACTTCAAAAATCCGGCCGTCGCCCTCGGTGTTGGTGATGCCAAAAGATGTCACCTCCTTGAAGTCCGGATTACCCTTGAGAAGAATATGATGCAAATTGAAGCCCTTATTGTCGGGCCATTCAGCACAATAGACGAGAGGACCACGCTCCACGGACACCTTACCACGGTCATCTGTCACACGGGAGTTGGCCGTCACCATTCTCGGTGCCATATCGAAATGGAGCTTCACCTCGTCACCAGTCTTCCACTTGCGCTCTACCACAAAGTAGCCGTTGCTCAGTTCGCCCGTCACGGCTTGGCCGTTCACACTTACCGAATAGGCCAATTGCCTTCCGTCACCATAAGCATAAAGATCGCTGGGCACCACCTGCCCTCTCACCCAACCTGGTATACGGAGCATAAGGCGGAAGTTGCCGGCCTTGTTTTTCTTTATTTTAAGAGCCACATCGCCGTTCCACGGATACTCCGTCTGCTGTTCAAGGGTCACGTCTCGGCCTCCTATCTGGACAGTTGCTGTATTGCCGGCAAAGAGGTTCACATAGAGGTCTTTGTCGCGCACAGCATAGAAATAGCCGGGCAACGAGGGTATGAAACGGCTCAGATTGCTGGGGCAGCAAGCACATCCGAACCAAGGTTGACGGGTTGTTGTGCCGTCAGCGTTGAACTTGTACTTTCCGTCACTTGCCAATGGATTGGGATAGAAGAAACGTCCTCCATCCATACTCATGCCGCTGATAAGCCCGTTGTAGAGGGTGCGTTCCAGACAGTCGATGTATTTGGCATCGCCATGGAGCAGGAACATACGGTGGTTGAGATACACCTGTGCGATGGCGGCGCAGGTCTCGTTGTAAGCCGTCATGTTAGGCAATTCATAATCGGCACCGAAAGCCTCACCGGCATGGCGTGCACCCACGCCACCAGTGATGTAATACTTGCGTCCCACAATGTTATGCCAAATGGCATCAATGGCCTTGATGTAAGCCGAATCGCCAAGCAATGCCGCCACATCTGCCATACCGGCATACATATAACCAGCACGTACGGCATGTCCCCATGCCTCAGTCTGTTCAGTGATGGGTTTATGACTCTGCGAATATATATCATGGATGGTGGTTTTGCCACGGTAGTCGAGGAAAAACTTCGCCTGGTCAAGATAGCGTTTGTCGCCAGTCAACACATACAGTCTGGCAAGCGCCATCTCGGCTATCTGATGTCCCGGAACCACGCAAGCCTGGCCTGGATTGGGACCCACTTCCCTTATCACGCACTCGGCGTAGCGTTTGGCGATATTGAGAAATTTGTCCGACCCTGTAGCCTGATAGTGGGCACAAGCCGCATCCACCATGTGGCCCAGATTATAGAGTTCATGACTCAACACCTCCACTTTCGACCAACGCCTGTCACCAGCCCAATGATGAGGTTTTTTCGGATTGATGGTGCGTGCTGTATAGAGATAGCCGTCTGGTTCCTGTGCCGCAGCCACCACATCAAGCACACTGTCTATATAGTTCTTAAGTTTCTTGTCGGGATATGTCTGCAGAACATAGCTGGCACCCTCAATTGTCTTGTACACATCAGTATCATCAAATGAGAAGCCCATGAAGGTACTTACATCGTAGGCATCGCTTGGATGGGCGGCTTTAACAAAATTCTCATAGCGACCTTCGCTTTGACATTTGCTGAAAGCCAGAGGGATGGTCACCTCACGGGCAGCCTTGATGCGTTGACCGAGGAATGTGTTCTCATTCACCTTTACCGCCGTGAACGGCACTTGAGAATAAGGGTAACCATGGTCTTGAGCTATGGCCGTCGGACCCGACAGTATTGCTGAAAAGCAAAATAACACAACTCTATAATAATGCTTCATATCCATTTGTTTTTTGATGCCTGTAGTAATTATTTCAAATAGTCTTTGTCAACAAACCGCACATACTCACAGGCAGCGAGCAAGAAAGCGCCCACTCCGAAGTTGGCCTGACTCTTTGCATCCACTACCTGTCCTGGTATGGCTTTCTCACCAATAGGCTGCACATATCCCACACTGCCATCGTTCTGCAGAGCCTGAGTGGTGAGGTATTTCCATGCGCGTTTTATTACAGGTTTGAAAAATCTCTTGTCAAGATAGCCATGATTCACACCCCAAAGCAGTCCGTATGTGAAGAATGCCGTACCACTCGTTTCGGGCCCAGGTGCCTGTTCAGGGTCGGCCATCGAACGGGTCCAATATCCCTCAGACTGTTGGAGAGCTGCCACAGCCTTTGCCAGTTTCACATATTTTTCCACGAAAAACGGTCTTTTTGGATAGTCATCGGGCATATCCGCCAGTACCTTGGCCAGTCCGGCCAACACCCATCCGTCACCCCTGGCCCAAAAGTCTTTTTTCCCGTTGGCAGTAGTGTGTTGAGGATAGACGTATTTGCCGTCACGGAAATAGAGTCCGGTTTCCCGGTCAAGCATGATACTGTCGCAGTAAAGCAAGTTTTCGTACAGTTTGTCAAGATATTTTATATCTCCAGTGAGCCGGTGCATTTTGGTCATTACAGGCATCACCATATACAAAGCATCGGCCCACCACCAATAGTCATGTTGGGGTGAGTCGACCTCATACTTCATCACCTCCAGGGCACGCGCTATTTTACGCTCCGGACGGTTCATCTTTGGCCTCTTGCGCATACCGGCAGGGGTATACCCTTCTTCCTCTTTCTCCAGGAAATAAAGATCCAGATAAGTTTGGAAACAGATTTGCCAGTCACCAAAAAGCACGTGGCGCATATCCTCGCCATAAGTCTTATACTGCCATAAGGCAGGATTGGTCTCTGTGGCACCCATCCATCTGTTATGTTCAGCCCATTTCTCCGAATAGTCTCTATAGGCAGAATCCCTGGTCAAAAAGTATGCCTCCATGTTGCCGGTATGGTAAGCTGCATGGTCCCAAAAAGCAGAGGTTGAGGGCGAGTGATGACTCTGCCAATAACCATTCACCTTGTGTATCAAAGCAATTGTCTTACGGGCTTTCGAATTCTGTCCATCGGCCGTGGCAGGAATCATAACCATCATCAAAAGTGCTGTCCTGATGATTTGGCCTGGCAAGGAATTGAAAAAACGATAATTCAACTCTAATCAATATTAAAGGTAAGACATTGCTGTAACGGCCACAAATTTATATAAAAAATGTGAGAATATAAAGAAATTAACCAAAGAAAATGGTTCCTTGCCTTTATGGCTGTGGCGAGATATGCAACAAATCACCTCTATTCATAATCCTATATCCATTTTTCTTTATATCGTATTTCGCATTTCCATCTTCATCCCTCTCTAAAAATAATATACCCACAAACCAAAACTATAATTGTTTTCTGACGAAAATGGTAACTGAAAAAACTACTTCCACAAACAAAAACAAAATCAAAAAGCGGATGGTTTTGCAACAAAAGTGACGAAGATTCCCTATTTGTGACCTTTCTAGGAAACGGAAATGGCTAACAAATTGACAATCAATTTATTAGCCATTTGAACTGTAGTCCCACCGAGAATCGAACTCGGATCTAATCTTTAGGAGAGACTTGTTCTATCCATTGAACTATGGGACCCCCTCTTTTTAGTGCTGCAAAGGTACTTAAAACCTAATGAATAACCAAATTATCACTCATTTTTTTCATCAATCGGTTAAAAAGTAGACTGTCTATTTGATGACACACATTCTCCGCATGGAAATTGTAATCCTTTAATTTGGTGCTGCATCCGTTTTTTCGTACTTTTGCATGGAATAATAAAAATGACCATTCAAGTCGCAATGAAAACCACCAAAATACTTTTTGTCTGTCTTGGCAATATATGCCGTTCACCAGCCGCAGAAGGCATCATGCGTCACTTAGTTGAGCTAAGAGGTGTGGAACATCTTTTCAGTATCGATTCGGCAGGTATTGGCAACTGGCATGCCGGTCAGCTGCCCGATCACAGGATGCGCCGACACGGGGAACGTCACGGCTATCACTTCAACCATCACGCACGGCAGATATGCAGAGATGACTTCGCACGTTTCGACATGCTTATCGGTATGGACGGAGAGAACCTCCACAGCATGGCTGTCCTCGCACCTGACAAGAAATCTCGCGACAAGATAGTCGACATTTCTCTTTACCTGCGACATCATCCCGAATTCCGTACCGTGCCCGATCCCTACTACGGCAATGACCAGGACTTTGAGACAGTGATAGAACTCCTTGAGGACGCATGCGAAGGACTCCTCGACGAACTGCTGAACCGATAATACCTCTGACATCATCATTTAAAAGCATAGAAACATGAAAAAGACAATAATCGCACTGTTCTTGATACTGGCAACAAGTGCTCAGGCTGCCTCAACAAAGACTTTTCCCGCCAATGACAAAGGCGTGACATATACAGGACGTATCGCCATCAACGCCGACCAAAGCGTAAGCTATGACTGGGTAGGCACCTACGTGGAAACCGACTTCACCGGTGGCTGGATTGCCATCGAAGCGTCGGAAGCCGGCACCAGTTATCACAACGTTTTCATCGACGGACAACTCAAGGAGAAAATATGTATCACCGGCACTACGCCGCAACGTATTATCCTGGCACAGAATCTGGGAAAAGGAACGCACCGACTGAGGCTGCAAAAATGTACGGAGGGCGAAAATGGATGTACCACCCTTCATGCTTTTGTCGTAAAACCAACAGCCACTCTTTCAGCAGTAGCCCGTAAAGAACGGATGATTGAGGTGTACGGCGACTCCTACACTTGCGGATACGGCACAGAAAGTGAGAAAGCAAGCGACCCATTCCGTCTGGAGACAGAAAATTGTGACAAAGCCTATGGGTGCATCATCGCCCGTTACTTCGACGCCGACTATGCACTGGTGGCCCACTCCGGACAAGGCATGGTGCGCGACTACGGAGATAAAGAACAAATCTCAAAGGTGAACATGTCGACACGTTATACTCAGGTGTTCGATGCCCACGGCACCCAACCCTACTCTTTCAAGGACTATACCCCCCAATTGGTCATTATCAATTTAGGCACCAATGATTTCTCTCCCACCGCCATCCCCACCGATGAACAGTATGTAGGCGCCTACCAGCGCATGATTCAATATATCAAAGAGATGTACAAAGGTGTGAAGATCCTGTGTATAACACCCCATTCGGCCAACCGTTACCTCTCTGCCTGCATTGAACTGCTGGCTAAACGTGTATACGGCACCCCTGACGTGTTCATGGCCAATCCGCTTACCGACATCGTGACCGTGGAAAGAGACATGGGCGCCGACTGGCATCCTAACTATCAGGGACAGAAGAAAATAGCCATGTGTCTCATACCGCAGATTTCGGCCATCATGGGATGGAATCTCACCGACAAGATTGTGGAGTAACCATGACCATTCACCCCCTCAAGACTTCGATATCCCCTCCTGCCCGGCTGAATAACCCTTTCAGCTATGTGCCACATGAGCTGTGTCGTCAAGCCGTCCGACAAATGACAGACTATCTGCATGAAAAGACGGAATGGCAATGCGAACTGGCCAAAGGAAAAATGTTCGGGGTCTTAGTGGTGGAAAAAGCTGATGGGAACATCGGTTTTTTAGCCGCCTATTCGGGACTTTTAGCCAACCGAAACGACTGGCCTTATTTTGTACCTCCTATATTTGATTTCCTTCAACCCGACGGATATTTTAAGCAGGAAGAGGCCCGCATCTCTGACATCAACCTACAAATCAGAGAGATGGAAGGGAGCGGACAGATACAAGGACAGGCCAAACGGCTCAAGTCTCTACAGGAAGAGCGCGACTCTGCTGTTGAAGACTACCGGCAAAAAATGGCTGCCGCCAAACTGACCCGCGACCAGATAAGAAAAGAAATCTGTGAGGGACTACGGCCTCAGAGTGAGGAGCAACAGCTCATTGCCGAGAGCCAGTTTATGAAAGCCGAGCTACACCGTATCAAGAAGAGGTTTATTCCTCTTCTGCAACAAGAAGAGGAGGTGCTGCAACACACTCGCCACCTTTTGCAAAGGATGCGGCATGAGCGGCACCAGCGTTCAGACGCTTTGCAACGATGGCTTTTCGACCGTTTTGTTGTTTACAACGCAAAAGGCGAAAGCCGCACACTGACCGAAATCTTCTCCACCACACCACAGGGCACACCACCCGCCGGAGCTGGTGAATGCTGTGCCCCCAAACTGCTTCAGGCGGCTTACTTGCTGAAAGTACATCCACTCTGTATGGCAGAATTTTGGTGGGGAGACTCGCCTGCGGGCGAAATCCGGCATCATGGACAGTATTATCCTGCCTGTACGGGCAAGTGTCGTCCCATTCTCCAGTTTATGCTGCAAGGACTTGACGTAGAGGAACCCGTCACACCCGAAGACCAAGGCAATCTCCAACCTACGATTCTTTATGAAGACAATTCTATCGTGGTGCTCAACAAACCGGCAGGGTTGCTTTCCGTCCCCGGCAAGGCGACCGACCATTCTGTGAAGCAGTTTCTGTCCAGACGTTATCCCAATGCAGAGGGCCCACTTATCGTACACCGACTCGACATGGACACCTCGGGCCTTATGGTAGCCGCTCTCAACCTGTCGGTCTATCATCACCTGCAGAAACAATTTGCCTCACATATCATAAAAAAAAGATACGTGGCCTTACTCGATGGTCTTTTGCCTGCAGGATTTCCACAAGAGGGAACCATTTGCCTGCCTCTTGCACCCGACCTTTCCGACCGACCCAGACAAAGAATAGACTATACACACGGGAAAATAGCGGTTACACGCTATCAAGTGGTGTCTGAACGTGGAGACACCACTCATGTGCATCTTTGGCCACAAACAGGCCGTACCCATCAGTTGCGGGTGCATTGTGCCCATAGCCAAGGTTTAGGCACACCCATTTTGGGAGACCCTCTTTATGGCCGGCGTGACAAACGACTGTACCTACACGCCGAGAGTATCAGTTTTGAACATCCTGATACAGGCAGATGGATGGAATTCTCAGAAAAAGCAGATTTTTAGAAGCTTTTTTAAGCCAAAACGCACCAGCATCTTACAACAGGTGCAAATAATTCTCAAGGGGTATACCACGGTTCTTATCGGCATTCCCCTTGTTTTTTTCTATCAACATAGCCACGGCATCCATAGCGCGGCGCGTGCTCAGCTTCAGCGGTTCACCACTGAGAAGATGACCGATAAGTACGGCAGAGAAAATGTCGCCAGTACCTGGGAAGTGGACAGGAATCTCCTCATACGGCAGTGAGAAATACTCATCTTCATCGGCATGATAACCCACCACAGAAGTCTGCCCTTCCACCTTGATGCTTGTGATAAGAACAGAGTGAGCGCCTATCTGGCGCATCTTGTCGACAAGTGTCCTGGCTTCACCGGCATCCACGCCCTCCTCACGATAAGGCATGCCTGTGAGATAGCATGCCTCCGTATAATTGGGATAAGTGAGGTGTGCCACAGCCACCATTTCGAGCATACTGTTTATGGTGGAAGGGGTAACACCATTATAGAGATGGCCCTCATCACCCATGATGGGATCTACGTATATCGTGGTACCCTTCAGTGCCTGCTCCTGGCAATAATCGGATACAATACGTGCCTGACGCTCGGAGGCGATAAAGCCCGTGGCAATGGCATCAAAATGGAAACCCAGTTCCTTCCAGACAGGGAAAACACCTTTGATATAGTCGGTGGTATCCAGAATATTGAACTTACCATAGTCGAGCGTGTTCGAAACCAAGGCCGTAGGAAGATTGTACACAGGCAGGCCCATGTAAGAAAGAATAGGCAACATAGCGGCTGTGGCCACCTTGCCATAACCTGCCATATCGTTAATAAGAAGTATTTGTTTGGTCATTCTCTACAAATTTGGCCGCAAAATTAGATAAAAAACAACAAAATGCCCCATCTTGCATGAAGAAAAACCACGATGATTACCGAATCCATGACAAAATGGGCTATTTCATCCCTCCTTTAACTATTTTCATGAAGAAATGGCTCGAAATCCGTTTTTTTTCGCTAAGTTTGCCACACATAGTCAAAATACATCATGAAAAAGACCTTCCTGCTACTACTATTATGCCTTTGGGGGACTGTTACCTATGCCCAGCCCATCGACCGAAAAGCCGTAGTGATTCGCAACAATCCATTTGTCAAAAGCATGGATCCGCTTTCGTCGCTCACAGTGGGCAACGGCGGATTTGCCTTCACCGTCGATGCAACCGGACTTCAAACTTTCCCCACCATCTATTCGAAAGGGGTGCCTTTGGGAACGATGAGCGATTGGGGCTGGCATTCTTTCGACAATCCCGAGCAATACCGACCGGAAGAGGCTCTTATGGTGTATGACTTCGGGCATGGACACAAAGAACTCTATGCCACACAGTTCAAGGAAGATGGGCGAGCCAAGGGCGCTTCAGAATGGTACCGTCAGAATCCTCACCGCTTGCATCTGGGTTGTCTTGGACTTGGACTCAACGACCCTGAAAAGGTGAAAGACATAGAACAGGTGCTCAACCTTTGGACAGGCATCATCGACAGCCGGTTTACCTATAATGGCATACCCTATCATGTGCAGACAGTATGCCACCCTACGCGCGACATGGTGGCCGTGCGCATTGAGGCAAACGATATCAAGAGCATAGTGCTGCGCTTCCCCTATCCCACGGGGCAACATAGCGATGATGCCTGTAATTGGGACGAATGGGAAAAGAACATAAGCAGTTTTGAAGGCTGCAGCAGCACCGAATGTGACACGCTGAAACGAATACTCGACGGCAAGTCGCGCTTCGACACTGCCGACTACTATGTGACCCTTCACTGGGAAGGTGCTCACCACTATGTGAATCTGTGCGGAGATCATCCGCTGTGGAATATGCAAAAATGGGAATGCGAAGGTCCCAGTGTGGCACTCACCTGTGAATTTCTGCCCGACAAAGGCACAGGCGACAAGGCCCTCACTTTCGATGATGTGGCACAGGCCTCTGCTGACCATTGGCGTGACTACTGGACTAAAGGTGGTATAGTTGACTTCGCACATTGTACTGACCCAAGAGCACCCGAACTGGAACGCCGCATTTTACTGAGCCAATACTTGCTGGCTGTAAACGATGCCGGAGACACCCCGCCACAGGAAACCGGACTTACCTACAACTCATGGTTTGGCAAGTTCCACCTTGAGATGATTTGGTGGCACCAGGCACAATTTGCACTGTGGGGACATCCCGAACTATTGGAACATTCACTCGACTGGTATTTCCAAGTGGCGCCAAAGGCTCGGGAGATAGCACGCCGACAAGGCTTCGAAGGCCTGCGCTGGATGAAGATGACCGATCCAAGCGGCACAGAGGCACCTTCCAAGGTGGGCAGTTTCCTTATCTGGCAGCAACCCCATCTCATCTATCTGGCTGAGCTTCTTTACCGTGCCGCCAATGCCGATGACAAGCAACGTCTCATTAACAAATTCGGAGGTCTGGTGGACGAAACGGCCACTTTCATGTACTCATTCGCCAACTATGACCAAGAACACGACCGGTATGAGCTGAAAGGGTGCATCCCGGCACAGGAGACCCTGCGGGCGGATGAGACAGTGAACCCCCCATTCGAGCTCTCTTACTGGCATTTTGCCATGCAGATCGCACAGCAATGGCGTGAACGGGCCGGCAAGGCACGGTGGGTACACTGGGACCGCCTCATCGACCGTATCTCACCCCTCGCAGAAAAAGACAGTCTGTATCTTGCCGCAGAGACAGCTCCACAAACCTATTCCGACATCCGGTTCACCAGCGACCACATGGCTGTGCTGGGCAGTGTGGGCATTCTGCCCGAAACACCCCAGGCCGACAATGACATAATGCGCAACACGCTGGCATGGATTTGGAACAATTGGAACTGGGACAAGACATGGGGCTGGGACTATCCCATGACGGCCATGAACGCAGCCAGGATGGGAGAACCCGACAAAGCAGTCGATGCCTTGCTCATGCCCAAACGCACAAACACCTATTTGGTAAATGGGCACAACTATCAAGACGAACGCTTGCGCATCTACCTGCCAGGCAACGGAGGCCTGCTCACGGCCGTGGCCATGATGTGCGCCGGATGGGACGGTGCCAATGGCCCTCACCCAGGATTCCCCGACAACGGTCAATGGGACGTCAGATGGGAGAATCTGCTTCCCTTACCCTAACACAACTTTATGAAGAGAAGTCTGTTACTGTTACCTATCATCGCGATGACGCTCTTTCTGCACTTTTCGTGCCGGGAGAGTATAGACAAGACGTATAGTCTGCTGCCAGACTCGTTGCAAATGAAAGTGGGTGATGTGGTGTTCAGACGGGGTGGCGGCATGACCAGTCAGGCCGTATTGCTGGCAGACAAAGACGGTTCATACTCTCACTGCGGCATAGTGGTCGACTCAGCAGGCATCTTGCTTGTGGTGCACGCTGTGCCTGGAGAACCCGACTTTGAGGGAGACCCCGACCGCGTGAAGGCCGACCCGCCCAGTGTTTTTTTCAGTAATGTTTACGCCAATGCCGGAGAAGTGTGCCGAGCCGACAACGATACCATTGCCAAGGCTGCGGCTCATAAGGCTTGGGAAATATACCGTAAGGGGGTGCTCTTCGACCATGATTATGACTGTGAAGACACCACCCGAATGTACTGCACCGAGTTGGTTCACCTCGTCTACAATAAGGCAGGATATGTGCTCTGCGGTCCACCCACACATCGATTCGACTTGCCTGGTCTGCATTGCACCTGCTGGCTTCCATCTGACCTCTACACGTCGGAACACCTCCATTCAATAGGAAAATTCTAAACATTGTTCAACATATTAATATTGTTCAACCCAATAATTATTAAGTAATCATGAAAAAATTCTTATCATTAGCCCTCTTTTGTCTGATGGCACTCATCATGGCATCATGCAGCAAAAACACCCCCACTGCTACAGTTGAGAAAGCACTCACATTGTTGCAGAAAGAAGATTTCAGAGCCTATGTTGACCAACTCTATCTCAACAAGCCCAACAAGGATAAAGAAGCCATCGAGAAAGAGAAGGAACAACTGGCCTCCCTTCTACAGGAAAAATACACCCAAAATCCCAACGGAAAAATATCCGACTTCAAGGTGGTGAGCGAGGAAATCATCAACGATTCCACCGCCAATGTTACTGTAGAAATCGACTTTGAAAAAGGCGAGAAGAAAACAGAGACATTCACCTGCCGCACCGATGAAGACGGAAATTGGAAGATGAAACAATCCAAGTGAGCACTTCTGGAGCCATACATTCACTTCAGCAGCAACGAATGCTCCTGGAGTTTGAATATCATCATGAATGGGAAACATTCCGACAGCAGACTGAGAGCATAGGAATAGAGCGTAAAGTGAAGCGGGGTGACGCATGGTATCCCGTACGGATTGGTCGTGCCTATTACAACTCGCTCAATCAGCAAGTACTAGAGATATTCCGCACCGCAGATGATGAGATAGAGCACAATTTCGAGTACGGACGGCCCGTTTGTTATTTCCAAATGCACGATGACGGACATGGCCGGATGGTGCCGCGCTATCTCAATTTCAACTCAACGGTGAGTTATGTCGACGGCGACCGCATGGTGGTGACACTCGACGGGAGCGGTCAGGCAGCCACCTTGCAAAATGCTGAGCGGCTGGGGGTGCAACTCTTCTTCGATGAGACCACATACCGCCTCATGTTCGATGCTCTGGACCGTACCATACGGGCAAAAAACAACCGTTTGGCTTACCTGCGCGACCTTTTCTACTCACATGCGCCTTGTGCCCGTTTCACCTTTCCTTCTATCCGGTTTCCATGGCTCAACAGCACTCAGGAGAAAGCCGTGAATCAAGTGCTCAGGTCAAAAGACGTGATGGTGGTGCACGGACCTCCTGGCACCGGCAAGACAACCACCCTCGTGGAGGCCATTTGCGAGACACTGCGGCGTGAGAGTCAGGTTCTGGTGTGTGCTCAAAGCAATATGGCTGTCGACTGGATATCAGAGCAGTTGGTCGACCGCGGTGTAAACGTATTACGCATTGGCAATCCCACCCGTGTGAACGACAAGATGCTTTCGTTTACCTATGAGCGGCGTTTTGAGGCCCATCCCGACTATCCTCAA
>JAEEGL013294867.1_pt1 | contig 107318 bp, 87 predicted proteins | sample 9134231 | NCBI WGS metagenome assembly JAEEGL01 (sample SAMN16246548, study PRJNA631951) | gut metagenome | biome: gut microbiome; feature: rumen; material: fiber-attached | host: Bos | place: Iran: Karaj | collected 2018-10
CCAGCGCGGTTTAAGACTTCCGGTACCGGATCACCGCGCTGCAATAATACACAGTCCGCCGCGGTGGGAAGGTTTTTCTATGCGGTAAGTTTTCATTGACAAATCGGTTGTTTAGAGTATAATTTTCGTGTAAAGGCAATGGCGTCTTCGGGTAACCGAAGTACCAGCGCCTTTTTTCATTGCAAAGACACTAAAACTCCGGAGGTTATACTATGTCAAATTGCGCAATCGTAGGTATTAACTGGGGTGACGAAGGAAAAGGCAGAATGGTCGATCTTCTTACAGAGAAGTTCGACGTTGTTGTGCGTTTTCAGGGCGGCGGAAATGCCGGTCACACGGTTATTAACGAAAAGGGTAAGTTTGCCCTTCATCTTTTACCCTCGGGTATTTTCCGTGACAACGTTGTAAACGTTTTGGGTAACGGCGTTGCATTGGATCCCGAGAACTTATGGACTGAGATAAGTGATATCAAGGCAAAGGGTGTGTCCATAACGCCCGATAATCTTAAGATCAGCGACCGTGCTTCGCTTTTGCTTCCCTGGCACAGGGAGCTTGACGGACTTGAAGAAGCACGTCTGGCCGACAAAAAGTACGGTTCCACAAAGCAGGGAATAGCACCTTTTTATTCGGATAAGTTCCAGAAGAAGACCATCCTTGCGGGTGAATTGTTCCACCCCGAAAAACTTAAAAGCCACCTTGAGGACTTACTTGAGTGGAAAAACTTAACGATCACAAAGGTATACGGTGCAAAACCCCATACCATGGAAGATATACAGGAATGGCTCGATACATATTGCGAAAAGATCAAGCCGTTTGTATGCGATACCTCAAAGATCTTATATGATGCAAAAGATGCGGGAAAGAGCATTCTTTTTGAGGCACAGCTCGGTTCTTTGCGCGACATCGATTTCGGTATCCACCCTTATACGACATCATCGAACACCCTGGCTGCATACGCTCCGATAGGATCGGGTGCACCTTCGCTTAAACTTGATGAGATAGTGGGTGTGGTTAAAGCATATTCGACCTGTGTCGGCGAAGGCCCCTTCGTATGCGAAATGTTCGGAGAAGAGGCCGATAAGTTAAGAGAAGCAGGTTTTGAATACGGTGCAAAGACCGGTCGTCCCAGACGAGTGGGACCTGTCGATATCGTGGCAACAAGATACGGCGTAAAGGTCCAGGGCGCTACTTCCATAGCTCTTACAAAACTCGATGTATTAAGTTACATGGATAAGATCCCGGTATGTACAAAGTACATCGTGGACGGCAAAGAAACGGACGATTTCCCGTTCCCGTCCGATCTTGATGACGCTAAGCCCGTTATCGAGTACTTTGACGGATGGAAATCCGACATCTCGGGCATCAGAAAGTGGGAAGATCTTCCCATAAAGGCAAGAGAGTATGTCGAGTACATCGAGAAGAACATCGGATGTCATATCGGGTATGTATCCGTAGGCGCAGCAAGAGATGAGATCATACGGAGGTAGGGCATGAGAGATATATACGAATCACCGCTTTCATCGCGTTACGCATCAAAATATATGCTCGGTCTTTTTTCGGCAGACACGAGATACAAGACCTGGAGAAAACTCTGGGTGTCTCTTGCAAAGGCTGAGATGAAACTCGGACTTCCGATCACCGGGGAACAGGTTGAAGAACTTTCGGCTCATCTTGATGATATCGATTACGATGTAGTGGCAGAACGCGAAAAAGAAGTCCGCCATGATGTTATGGCACATATATATGCATACGGAAAGGTAGCACCGAAGGCAGCAGGCATCATACATCTGGGAGCCACAAGCTGTTATGTGACCGACAATGCGGATCTTATCCTTTACAGAGATGCGCTTTTGTATTTAAGAAGAGAACTTCTTACCGTCATAAAAAATCTTTCAGATTTTGCTGATAAATATAAGGCAATGCCCACTTTGGGCTACACGCATTTCCAGCCGGCGCAGCCGGTGACTGTCGGAAAGCGCGCAACACTTTGGATGCAGGATTTTATGTCCGATATAGCCGAGATCGATTTTGCGATTTCCAATATAAAGTTTCTGGGCTGCCGCGGTACTACCGGTACCGAAGCAAGTTTCATGGATCTTTTCGAAGGAGATACAGCCAAGATCGATGAGATGAACAGACTCATCGCGGCGGATTATTCTTTTACCGAATGCTTTGACGTATGCGGACAGACATATCCCAGAAAAACGGACAGCCGCATTATGGATGCGCTTGCTTCGATAGCACAGAGCTGCTACAGAATGGGCAATGATATAAGACTTCTTGAACACGATCATCAGATAGAAGAGCCGTTTGAAAAGAATCAGATCGGTTCTTCTGCAATGGCATACAAGAGAAACCCCATAAGAAGCGAGAGAATGTGTTCTTTGGCCAGATATCTTATGTGCGATTCCATGAATGCCCAGATGACGGCTTCGGTTCAGTGGCTGGAGCGTTCGCTTGACGATTCCGCAAACAGACGTATAAGTCTTCCGGAGGGCTTTTTGTGTGCGGATGCGATCATAAGACTCGCACAGAACATTACCGACGGCATAGTGGTCAACGAGACCGTTGTTTCAAGAAACATGAGAGAATACCTTCCTTTCATAGCTACCGAGAACATTATGATGGAGGCTGTAAAGCGCGGCGGAAACCGTCAGAGCATACACGGTATCATAAGAAAATGTTCAATGGAAAGTTATGAGGAGATGAAGGCCGGAGGAAAGTGCGATCTTTTATCAAGACTTTCCAAGGAGCCCGAGATAGGCTTAAGCGAAGAAGAGTTAAATTCCTGTTTGAATCCCGATGCTTATATCGGAAGATGCGCTGAACAGGTTACCAATATCATAAAGAAGGCTGCACCGATGCTTGAAGGTATCGAGCACGGCTCCGAAAGGGTGGAGATTTAATGGATAAGATTCTTGTACTTGATTTCGGAGGCCAGTACAATCAGCTGATTGCAAGGCGCGTCCGTGAGAATAACGTATATGCCGAGATAAAACCCTACAATAAGATCACAGTTTCGGATATTAAGGAAAAGGGTTACAAAGGTGTCATTTTTACGGGAGGACCCAACAGCGTATACGATGAAAAGTCGCCTCATTACGATCCCGAGATATTAAATGCGGGCATTCCGATACTCGGAATATGCTACGGAGCACAGCTCATGGCTTATATGGGCGGAGGCGTTGTAGAAAGCGCAGCCGATTCGAGCGAATACGGTAAGACCATAGTCAATTTTAAAAACCACGCCATCTTTAAAGATGTAAAAAGTCCGAGCGTGTGCTTTATGAGCCATACGGACTATATAGCCAAAACACCGGACAGTTTTACCGTTATCGCCGATACCGATAAATGTCCCTGCGCGGCGATGTGTGACGATAAAAGAAAACTCTATGCGGTCCAGTTTCATCCCGAAGTTACCCATTCGGAATACGGAAAGCAGATAATAAGAAATTTTGTGTTTGATATCTGCAATTGTTCGAAAGACTGGGTCATGGACAGCTTTATAGAGACCACGGTCTCTTCTTATAAAGAAAGGCTTTCGGGCAAGAAGGTCCTGCTCGCACTTTCGGGCGGAGTCGATTCTTCGGTAGCGGCAGTGCTTTTGCACAAAGCCGTAGGCTCGAATCTTGTGTGCGTATTTGTGGATCACGGCCTTCTTCGTAAAGACGAAGGCGATTTTGTGGAGAAGACATTCAAAGACAAGTTCGGCATGAATCTTATAAGGGTCAATGCCGAGCAAAGGTTCCTTGAAAAATTAAAAGGTGTGACCGAACCCGAAAAGAAAAGAAAGATCATTGGTGAAGAGTTCATCAGGGTATTTGAGGATGAAGGAAAGAAGATAGGCAAGGTAGATGTTCTCGCACAGGGTACCATCTATCCCGATGTGATTGAAAGCGGAAAAGGCGACTCGGCTGTCATAAAGAGTCATCACAATGTCGGAGGACTTCCGGATGTTATTTCGTTTGACGAGATAGCAGAGCCTTTAAGAGATCTTTTTAAAGATGAAGTAAGAGAGGTGGGTCTTAAGCTCGGTATACCTAAAGAGCTTGTATTTCGTCAGCCCTTCCCGGGTCCGGGTCTTGCGGTCAGAGTTATCGGCGAGCTTACAAAGGAAAAACTTGATATACTTCGTGATGCCGATGCCATCTTCCGCGAGGAAGTGGATAAGGCCGGTATAACCGATGCCAACCAGTATTTTGCGGTGCTTACAAATACAAGGACTGTAGGCGTTATGGGCGATGCAAGGACTTACGGCTATACGCTTGCATTAAGATCCGTTACCACGGATGATTTCATGACTGCGGAATGGACCAGGATACCGTTTGAGGTTCTTGAGATTGCAAGCCACAGGATCACAAACGAAGTCAAAGGCATATCAAGAGTCGTATATGACATTACTTCCAAGCCCCCGGCTACGGTCGAGTGGGAGTGAGAAGCCATTTGGACGAAGTCCAAATTTTGCATGGCTTCGAGCGATTTGGCAAGATTACGCAATAATCGTGCCGGCTTAAAGATATCTGTAACATCGGGCTACTTAAAAGGAGAAATTATAATGTGCGGAATAGTAGGTTATGTAGGAGGCAGTCAGGCAGCACCTATTTTGCTTGACGGACTTTCGAAGCTTGAATACAGAGGATATGATTCTGCGGGACTGGCCGTAAGAGACGACAAGGCTCCCGTAAGGGTCGTTAAGGCAAAGGGAAGGCTTAAGATCCTATCGGAAAAGACCGACGGCGGCAAGGCCATAAAAGGTACCTGCGGTATAGGTCATACACGATGGGCTACACACGGTGAACCGTCGGAGCTTAACGCTCATCCCCATATTTCGGGCAAGAATCCCGAAGGCAAGGGTGTGGATGATTCCAATGTTGTGGGCGTTCACAACGGTATCATCGAAAATTACGTTGAGCTTAAGGAGAAACTTCTTCGTCACGATTACGAATTCTATTCGGAGACAGATACCGAAGTTGTGGTAAAACTTGTGGATTATTACTTAAATAAGTACAAGCTGGGTCCCATCGACGCGCTTAACAGGACTATGGTGCGTGTAAGAGGTTCCTATGCTCTGGCCGTAATGTTTAAGGATTATCCCGGCGAGATCTGGGTTGCCAGAAAAGATTCTCCCATGATCATAGGTGTGGGCAAAAACGAAAGCTATCTGGCTTCCGACGTCCCCGCGATCCTTAAGTACACAAAGAAAGTCTACTACATAGGCAATCTTGAGATAGCAAAGCTCACTCCCGGAAACGTCAATTTCTATAACCTTGACGGCGATGAGATCAAAAAAGAGATAAGTGAGATAGAATGGGATGCCGAAACAGCCGAAAAGGGCGGTTTTGAGCATTTTATGATGAAGGAGATCCACGAACAGCCCAAGGTTGTGGGCGATACGATCGCTTCAGTCGTAAAAGACGGAAAGATCAACCTTGAAGGTGTCGATCTTTCGGACGACGAGATAAAGTCACTGGATCAGATAAACATAGTTGCCTGCGGCTCCGCTTACCATGTGGGCATGGCAGCCAAATACGTCATAGAGGACCTTGCAAGGATCCAGGTAAATGTGGATCTTGCAAGTGAGTTCAGATACAGAAATCCGTTACTTACCGATAAAGCGCTTGTGATCGTGATAAGCCAGTCGGGTGAGACTGCGGATACGCTTGCGGCGCTTCGTCTTGCAAAAGAACGCAAGATCAAGACCCTTGCGATAGTAAATGTTGTGGGTTCTTCGATAGCAAGAGAAGCGGACAATACCTTCTATACTCTTGCGGGGCCCGAGATATCCGTTGCCACCACCAAGGCGTACAGCACACAGCTTATCGCTTGTTATGCGATCGCAATGCAGTTTGCCAAGGTAAGAGGTCACTTAAAAGAGGCTGTTTACAAAGATATGATCAAAGAGCTTCAGACACTGCCTCAGAAGATATCAAAGATTCTTGAAGACAAGGAAAGGATACAGTGGTTTGCTTCAAAGTATTCTCATGCGCACGATATTTTCTTTATCGGAAGAGGTCTTGATTACGCAATATGTCTGGAAGGCTCGCTTAAGATGAAGGAAATTTCCTATATCCATTCGGAAGCCTATGCGGCAGGCGAACTTAAGCACGGTACGATAAGTCTTATCGAAGACAACACTCTGGTGATCGGTGTGATCACGCAGAACAGCCTTTATGAAAAAACGGTATCAAACATGGTTGAATGTAAGGCGAGAGGGGCTTACCTCATGGGTCTTACTTCCTATGGAAATTATATGATAGAAGATGTGGCGAATTTTGTGGCTTACATACCTAAGACCGACGAACATTTTGCTACGAGCCTTGCGGTAATACCGCTTCAGCTTATGGGATATTATATCTCGGTAGCAAAGGGTCTTGATGTGGATAAGCCCAGAAACCTCGCAAAGAGCGTTACTGTAGAATAATCGCCACCGAGGGGGAGGAGATTATCATGAACACAAAGTACATTTTTGTCACGGGCGGCGTTGTATCGGGACTCGGAAAGGGTATAACGGCAGCGTCACTCGGACGCTTACTTAAGTCAAGAGGTCTTAAGGTTGCGGCTCAGAAGCTGGATCCTTATATCAATGTCGACCCCGGTACCATGAGTCCTTTCCAGCACGGCGAGGTGTATGTTACCGAGGACGGAGCGGAGACCGATTTAGATCTTGGGCACTATGAAAGATTCATAGACGAAAACCTGAACAAATATTCAAACCTCACGACCGGAAAGGTGTACTGGAACGTACTTAACAAGGAACGCCGCGGTGAGTATCTCGGATCGACCGTTCAGGTTATCCCGCACATTACGAATGAGATCAAGGAATTTATCTATAAAGTCGGCAAAAAAACAAATGCCGATGTAGTCATCACCGAGATCGGCGGTACTATCGGCGATATCGAGTCACAGCCGTTCATAGAAGCGGTCCGTCAGATCTCTCTTGAGGTCGGACGTGAGAACAGTCTTTTCATCCACGTAACATTGGTGCCTTTCTTAAGCGGTTCCGATGAACACAAATCAAAGCCCACCCAGCATTCGGTAAAAGAACTCCAGGGTATGGGTATCAATCCGAACATTGTCGTATTAAGATGCGACAGACCTCTGGAAGAATCGATATTCAATAAGATCGCTTTATTCTGTAACGTAAAGCCCGATTGTGTAATCGAAAACATTACGCTCCCCATTCTCTACGAAGCTCCTCTTATGCTTGAAAAGTCGGGATTTTCCGACATTGTCTGCAGAGAGCTTTCCATTGACGCAAAAGCCCCCGATCTTAAAGAATGGCAGGATATGGTCGATGACATCAAAAACCGTACTCAGACGGTAACGATAGGCCTTGTAGGTAAGTACACGGGACTTCACGACGCATATCTTTCGGTTGTGGAAGCACTTCACCATGCGGGTTATCCCCACAAAGCCGAAGTCAATATCAAATGGATAGATTCGGAAAGCCTGGAAACGGGTGATATAAAAGAAGCATTTGACGGAGTTGACGGCATCATCGTGCCGGGCGGGTTTGGTAACCGCGGTATCGAAGGTATGATAAAAGCCGTTAAATACGCAAGGGAAAACAACATTCCTTTCTTCGGCATATGCCTCGGTATGCAGATAAGCGTTATCGAGTATGCAAGGAATGTTCTTGGTATCAAGGATGCTGATTCAGGAGAGTTCGACGAAAACTGTGCCCATAAGGTAATAGATTTTATGCCGGGACAAAGCGACGAGATCGATAAGGGCGGTACCTTAAGACTTGGCGCATACCCTTGTGTGATAGGTGAAAATACCGCTATGGAGCGTTTTTACGGTACACGGGAAATAAGCGAAAGACACCGTCACAGATATGAGTTCAACAATGATTACAGAGAAACTTTTACAAACGGCGGACTTACATTAAGCGGCATGTCGCCGGACAAGATGCTTGTCGAAACGGTTGAACTTACGGACAGAGATTTCTATGTGGGAGTTCAGTATCACCCCGAGTTTAAATCTAGACCCAACAAACCCCATCCTTTATTTAAGGGATTTGTGGGAGCAGCACTTAAAAGAAAGAATGAAAGCCGATAAAAATGGAACAGGATTTTAACAGAAAGATCGTATTTGAAAGCGGAAAAGAAATATACGGATACGGCTTCGGAGCCGGGACCGATAAGGTTCTTGAGATCGTGTTCAACACATCTATGGCAGGGTATCAGGAAATCTTATCGGATCCGTCATATACCTATCAGGCAGTTGTAATGACTTATCCCTGGATCGGAAATTACGGCATGAGCGATGCGGATTATGAGACAAAGATCCCAACGATAGGTGCGATGATAGTGCATGAATACAACGATAAGCCCTCATATTTCCGCTCCACGAAAACTCTTGGCGACGTGATGAAGAAATACGATATCGCAGGGATATACGGCGTGGATACAAGGGCGCTCACCCGTCACATAAGGGATAACGGAAGCGCAAAGGTCCTTATCACAAATGCCGATACTCCGTTAAGTGAGGCTGTCAACATCCTTAAAGAAAAAGAAGTTCCGCGTGATGCGGTGAGTCTTGTATCGCGCAAGGAAGAAGAAATATATGCCGCTGAGAGCGAAAAGTTTCTGGTAGTCGCGATCGACTGCGGTATGAAAGCCAATATCGTAAGATCTTTAAACAGACTTAACTGTAAAGTCATAGCGGTCCCTTACAATACTCCCGCCGAGAGGATAGAAGAGATAGATCCGGACGGTGTATTTGTGTCAAACGGACCGGGGGATCCCGAGGATATCCCCGAAACCGCCGAAACGATAAGAAAACTTATAGGGAAATATCCCATTTTCGGTATCTGTCTCGGGCATCAGCTCATTTCTCTTGCATACGGTGCAAAGACCTACAAGCTTAAGTTCGGACACCGCGGAGGCAATCATCCCGTCAAAAACCTTGAAACGGGAAAGATCGAGATCACAAGCCAGAACCATTCTTATGCCGTTGATGATGAAAGCATAAAGAACACGGGTTTAAAGGTTACTCACATAAATCTTCTCGACAATACGGTCGAAGGCGTAAGCGCCGAAGAAGACCGTGTATTTTCGGTACAATATCATCCCGAAAGTGCTCCCGGTCCGCAGGACAGTTTTTATCTGTTCCCGAAATTTATCAAGTCTATGGAGAATTCGAAAAATGCCTAAAAGAAGTGATATCCGCAAAGTAATGGTCATAGGCTCGGGACCGATAGTCATCGGTCAGGCGGCTGAGTTTGATTATGCCGGCACACAGGCATGTCTTGCGTTAAGAGAAGAAGGTTACGAAGTGGTGCTGTGTAACTCAAATCCCGCCACGATCATGTCGGACACCGCCATAGCCGACAAGATATATATGGAACCGTTGACCGTTGAATTCCTTTCAAAGATCATACGTCACGAAAGACCCGATGCCATTCTTCCGGGCATAGGCGGACAGACCGGCATTAACCTTGCGGTCGGCCTTTATAAAAGCGGAGTGCTGGATGAGTGCAAGGTTGAGCTTTTGGGCACAAAGATCGAAAGTATCGAGCAGGCAGAGGACAGGGAGAAGTTCAAAAGTCTTTGCATAAGCCTCGGCGAACCTGTGCTTCCTTCGGAGACTGCCACCACAATGGAAGAAGGCCTTAAAGTTGTCGAGGAGATCGGTTATCCCGTGGTATTGAGACCGGCCTTTACGCTGGGCGGTACGGGCGGCGGATTTGCTGCAAACGAGGAAGAATTCATACCTCTTATGAAGAATGCCCTTGCGCTTTCGCCGGTGTCCGAAGTGCTTATCGAGAAAAGCATAAAAGGCTACAAGGAAATAGAATACGAAGTAATAAGAGACGGTAACGATACCGCGATCACGGTCTGCAACATGGAAAACATCGATCCCGTCGGTATCCATACGGGTGACTCGATAGTCGTATGTCCTTCGCAGACACTTACCAACAAGGAATATCATATGCTCCGTGACAGCGCTCTCAAGATAATAAGAGCCTTAAAGATCGAAGGCGGCTGTAATGTACAGTTTGCATTGGATCCGAAGTCATTTAAGTATTTTCTTATAGAAGTAAACCCGAGAGTTTCAAGATCGTCGGCACTTGCATCGAAGGCAAGCGGTTATCCGATCGCCAGGGTTTCTGCCAAGATCGGTGTGGGCATGACGCTTGATGAGATACCTATAGCCAATACACCCGCTTCTTTTGAGCCTACTCTTGATTATGTGGTCACAAAGATGCCGAGATTTCCTTTCGATAAATTCGCCGATGCCGACAACGCTCTTTCTACTCAGATGAAAGCGACCGGCGAGGTCATGAGCGTCGGAAGGACTTTTGCGGAAAGTCTTCTTAAGGCCGTAAGTTCGCTTGAAATAGGCTTATTTCACATGGAAAGTTCAAAGTTTGAAGGTATGAAGGACGGAGAGCTTGCGGAATATATAAAAGAAGGAAGAGACGACCGTATCTATGCGATAGCCAAGCTTTTAAGAGACGGCGTTTCCGCAGGCAAGATATCTGAGATCACGGGTATAGACAGGCTGTTTACCGAGGAGTTTTCAAAGATAGTAAAGGCCGAGCGGGAGATATCTCTTAATGGTCTTGATAAAAAAACAGTACTTAAGGCCAAAAAACTCGGTTTTTCGGATAAAGAGATAGGAAAACTTACCGGTAAAACCGAAGATGAAATAAGGCAATTCAGGATCGACAACGGGATCGTTCCGGTATATAAGATGATCGATACGTGTGCATCGGAGTTTTTAAGCTATATCCCGTATTTTTATTCGACTTATGAAGATGAAAACGAGTCGGTCATATCCGATAAAAAGAAGATCATCGTTATAGGTTCGGGCCCGATCCGTATCGGACAGGGTGTTGAATTCGATTATTCGACCGTTCACGCGGTAATGACCATCAAGGCCAACGGCTACGAAGCGATAATAATAAACAATAACCCCGAGACCGTTTCGACCGATTATACCTGTTCGGACAAGCTTTATTTTGAACCTCTTACATTTGAGCACGTTATGAACGTTATAGATATGGAAAAGCCCGACGGGGTTATCGTATCACTCGGCGGGCAGACTGCCATAAATCTTGCGGATGTGTTAAGCGCCCACAAGGTACCCATCATCGGAACGGGCCGTGAGGCGATAGATACTGCGGAAGACAGGGATCTTTTCGAAAAGCTTCTTATAAAGCTTGATATACCGAGACCTGCGGGACAGGCCGTTACTTCCATAGAAGAAGGCGTTGAGGCCGCAGCGGCTATAGGCTACCCCGTTTTGGTGCGTCCAAGCTTTGTGCTCGGCGGCCGTGCAATGCAGATAGTCGCCAAGGAAGAGGAACTGTTAAATTACTTAAAAACTGCTGTTGAGATCGATAAGGACAAGCCTGTTTTGGTGGATAAGTATATCCGCGGCAAAGAAGTGGAAGTCGATGCGGTCTGTGACGGTGAAAGAGTATTCATACCCGGTATCATGGAGCTTGTGGAGCGTACGGGTATCCATTCCGGCGACTCAATAAGTGTTTATCCGCCCTACAGTATCTCAAAGAACGTTAAAGACAAGATCCTTGATTATACCGAAAGACTCGGCATAGCAATCGGCATAAGAGGTCTTTACAATATCCAGTTTATCGTCACCAGGGAAGAGGATGTTTATATCATAGAGGTCAACCCGCGTTCTTCGAGAACGGTACCGTTTTTGTCAAAATCAACGGGTTATTCGCTCGCGGATATCGCCACTAAGGTAATGATGGGCATTTCCTTAAAAGAGCAGGGGATCACCGATAAATATCCGGGTGAAAAGGATATGTTCTACGTTAAGGTTCCCGCATTTTCGTTCCTTAAGCTTCAGGGAATGGATGCATATCTTTCACCTGAGATGAAGTCGACCGGCGAGGCTATCGGCTACGATAAAAAGCTTCATCGTGCGGTCTACAAAGCGCTTATTGCTTCTGGCATCAAGGTTACGGATTACGGAACGGTAATATTTACGCTTGCCGATGAAGATAAGATCGAAGCACTTCCTCTTGCAAAGAGATTTCTGGACTTAGGCTTTAATATCGAGGCCACAAGTCTTACGGGAACGGTGTTCAAAGAACACGGCATCCCCACCAAGAAGCTAAAAAAGATAAGCGAAGGAAGCGAAGAGATACTGGATGCCATCCGTTCGGGCCGCATAAGCTATATCGTCAATACCCGTGCGATCTTATCGGGAGTTCACTATATAGACGGTGAGCTTATACGAAAATGCGCGGTACAGAACAATATCACGATGTTTTCATCGCTTGATACGGTAAAGATGTTGCTCGATGTACTTGAAGAGATATCCATCGGAGTATCCACGATCAACTGAAATATATGATGCTTTGAAAGAGGCATGCCACGGAGGGGAAAATGAAATTTACAAAAATGCAGGGACTCGGAAACGATTATTTGTATGTGTACGGTGAGGTTCCGGAAAATATAGAGGAGTTGGCGATCAAACTTTCCGACAGGCATTTCGGTGCGGGTTCAGACGGTATGATCTATATAAGTCCTTCGGATATCGCGGATTTTAAGATGCGGATATTCAACGCCGACGGAAGCGAAGCCATGATGTGCGGAAACGGCATACGCTGTGTGGGAAAGTACGTCTACGAAAAAGGTTATACCGATAAGACCAATCTGAAGATAGAAACGCTTTCCGGCATCAAATATTTAAGTTTAAATCTCTGCGGAGGACTTGTGAAAAACGTATCCGTCAACATGGGACAGGCAACTGCGGGAAAAGACAAAAAGCTGATCATAGACGGTAAGGAGATCATTTTGACGCCCGTATCTGTCGGCAATCCTCATGCCGTGATCTTTACGGAAGATGTTGAGAGCGTAAAACTTGAAGAGATAGGACCGAAGATCGAAAATCACGAAGAGTTTCCGGGCGGAGTAAATGTCGAATTTGTGCAGGTCATAGGCGAGAACGAATTAAGGATGCGTGTGTGGGAGCGCGGAAGCGGGATCACAATGGCGTGCGGGACCGGAGCCTGTGCCGTAACGTTTGCGAGCGTAAAAAAAGGTATAGCGGACAGCGATACCGATATAAGGATCTATCTTGACGGCGGTGTTCTCACCACAAAAGTATCGAACAACGATTATCTTTTGATGACCGGCCCTGCCGAATTTGTTTATTCAGGCGAAACCAATGTGGACGAAGTCCGCATTTCATAAATGGTTTCGCCGTCGTTGGCAGGTGCGGTTTCATAGAAGCCGCGCGTGCCGTTACAACTTTAATTAGGGGAGACAGAAGTATGTTAGTGCCCAATAAAAATTATGCGGATCTAAAGGATTCATACCTGTTTTTTAATATTGCGGGTAAGGTAAAAGAATATAGCGAAAAGCATCCGGACGACCAAATATTCAGGCTCGGTATAGGGGATGTTTCTTTGCCTCTTTGCGATACTGTCATAAAGTCTTTGCACAAAGGCGTTGATGACCAGAGCGTTAAAGAACGCTTTCACGGGTATATGCCTGAGGTCGGCGCAGACTTTTTGAGAGAAAAGATAAAAGCCTATTACGGCAAAAGAAACGTAACTCTTGATGCGGACGAAGTGTTTGTGTCAAGCGGAGCGAGCGATGAACTCGGCGATATTCTCGATCTTTTCGACAGATCGAATTCAGCGCTTGTGATCGAGCCCGCATACCCCGCTTATGTGGATGCAAATATCATCGCAGGCAGAAAGATAGTACATCTTGAATCGGGAAGGGCCGATAATTTTCTACCGATGCCCGACGAAAAGCTTTCGGCCGATATTTTGTATATCTGTTCTCCCAATAACCCGACAGGCGCGGTTTACACGAAGGAAGGCTTAAAGGCATGGGTCGACTATGCCAACAGACACGGCTCGGTCATACTGTTTGATGCCGCCTATGAAGCTTTTATTGAGGAGGACAGGCCTCACAGTATATTTGAGATAGAAGGCGCAAGAACATGCGCGATCGAGATATGCTCGCTTTCAAAGACCGCGGGCTTTACCGGGACAAGACTTGGCTACACCGTAATTCCGAAAGATCTTGTGCGTGACGGCATGAGCCTTAACAAGATGTGGGTAAGAAACCGCACCACAAAGACAAACGGAGTCTCATACATAATCCAGCGGGGCGGTGAAGCGGTATTTACCGACGAAGGCCAAAAGCAGATAAAAGAAAACATAAAGGTCTATAAGGACAATGCAAAAGTTCTTATGAAGGCACTTGATGAGATCGGTATATGGTATTGCGGAGGAAAGAACGCTCCTTATATCTGGCTTGAATGCCCGAATAAGATGGGGAGCTGGGAGTTCTTTGACCTTCTTTTAAATAAACTTCAGATAGTCGGAACTCCGGGTGAAGGTTTCGGTAAATGCGGTGAAGGATTCTTCAGATTTTCAACCTTCGGAGATCCCGCCGACACGATCGAGGCTGCAAGAAGGCTTAAAACCCTGCTATAAACTATTGACAATCAATAAAATTGTGCTAAACTAAAAATCAGTAATGATTATTAATTTTGAGGCTGTGGGTGTAATTAATATAATCCGTTTTTTTCTACTATGAAAGGAGATACTATGGCTGAGATTACATTAACTAAAGATAACTTTGAAGCAGAAGTACTTAAATCGGATATTCCGGTTGTTGTGGATTTCTGGGCAACATGGTGCGGACCCTGTCAGATGATGGGACCGATAATCGAGAAGTTCGCCGAAGAATTTGAAGGCACATATAAGGTTGGCAAGGTAAATGTCGATGATGAAGAAGAACTTGCCGAAGAATACGGTATCATGAGCATTCCCAGTATCAAGATATTTAAGAACGGGGAGAACGTAAAGAGTGTTGTGGGAGTTCAGTCAAGAGAGAAGCTTCTTGATCTTCTTAAATAAGATATACTTTAAACAAAGCAAAAACTATATAAAAGGAGAGGTTGGCTATGAAAACTTACAAATGTTTGGTGTGCGGAGAAGTCTTTACGGTAGAGGACGGAGTTGAACCCGTATGCCCCAGATGCGGTGTTAAAGGCGATAAGCTTGTGCTTGTAGAGGACAAGAAGAATCCTTACGCAGGCACTCAGACAGAGAAGAATCTTCAGACTGCATTTGCAGGCGAGTCTCAGGCTCGTAACAAGTATACCTACTTTGCATCCAAGGCAAAGAAGGAAGGCTTTGAGCAGATAGCGGCTTTATTCTTACAGACAGCCGATAATGAAAAAGAACACGCTAAAATTTGGTTCAAAGAACTCGGCGGTATCGGCACCACAGCCGAAAACCTTGCTGCAGCGGCAGACGGTGAGAATTTTGAGTGGACCGATATGTATGATGATTTTGCAAAGACAGCCGATGCGGAAGGTTTCCATGAACTTGCGGAAAAGTTCAGGGGCGTTGCTGCTATCGAGAAGCATCATGAAGAGAGATATCGTGCTCTTTTACACAATGTAGAGGCTCAGGAAGTATTTAAGAAGAGTGAAGTTAAGGTTTGGGAATGCCGTAACTGCGGTCATATCGTGGTAGGTACCCAGGCTCCCGAGGTTTGCCCCGTATGTGCTCATCCTCAGAGCTACTTTGAAGTGAATGCGGCCAACTACTAAGATATTGGGACTGCTTTAAAAACCAAGGCCAATATGCTAACATAATATTGCCCGCTGCCTTTGGGGTAGCGGGTATTATTTTACGCACGGATTAATACCGATAACGCACAAAAGCCGTAATAAGGAGGGTTTACATGATAAAGATAGCTTTTTTCGATGCAAAGGATTATGATATCAATTCTTTCAACAAGAATCTTACCGATGAGTTTGAAGTAAAGTATTTTGAAACTCATCTTTCGATCGATACCGTTTCACTCGCCGCGGGTTTCGATGCGGTCTGTGTATTTGTAAACGATATGATCGACAAGGCCGTGATAGATGAGCTCGTAAAACTCGATATAAAGCTTATTGCCCTTCGCTGCGCAGGATACAATAACGTGGATATCGAATATGCATTTAAAAAGATCCATGTCGTAAGGGTACCCGCATATTCACCTTATGCGGTCGCCGAGCATGCAATGGCACTTTTGCTCACATCCATAAGAAGGATCCATAAGGCCTATATCCGTACCAGGGATTTTAATTTCAGTTTATCGGGTCTTACAGGTTTCGACCTTCACGGAAAGACCGTAGGTGTAGTGGGTACCGGTAAGATCGGCCGCATCTTTATAGATATCTGTAAAGGTTTTGGCATGAACGTGATCGCCTATGATAAATTCCCTGCAAAGGACAGCGGTATAGAGTATGTGGACCTTGATGAGATATGGGCAAAAAGCGATATAATCTCATTCCACTGCCCGCTTACAAAAGAAACAGAGCATGTGGTAAATGCAGATTCGATAGCCAGGATGAAAAAGGGAGTTGTGCTCATAAATACATCCCGTGGTGCTTTAGTGGATTCGGAAGCCCTGCTCGAAGGCATAAAAGCCAGAAAGATCGGTGCGGCCTGCCTTGATGTATATGAAGAGGAATCCGATGTGTTCTTCCACGATTTCTCGGGTCATATCGTAAACGATGATGTGCTTGCACGCCTTATCTCCATGCCCAATGTCATAGTTACGTCACATCAGGCATTTTTGACGGCAGAGGCTCTTGAAAACATTGCCGATACCACATATTCAAATATCCGTGAGTTCTTCAAAGACGGGAAATCGGTCAACGAAGTATGTTATGTATGCGACAAGATCGCTACCTGTCCGCAGGAACATAAGGGTAAATGTTTTTAGACGGAATTTTGATGTTATGAAAGTTTAATATGCCGGAGGGGCAGAATGTACAAACACGATTATAAGCATACGGTTCAATATTATGAAACGGATAAAATGGGAGTTACGCACCATTCGAATTATATAAGGTGGATGGAGGAAGCAAGGGGCGATTTCCTTGAGAAAAACGGTATAGGCTATGCCGGAATGGAAGAAAAGGGGATAGTATCGCCGGTAGTATCGATAAATTGCGATTACAGGCGTACCACGACCTATGCCGACACCGTTGATATAGAACTTTGGATAAAAGAATACGACGGGGTCAAACTGACTGTTTCATATGACATGAAACTTGACGGGAAAACGGTATTTACGGCCGAATCATCCCATTGTTTTTTGACCAAAGAAGGAAAGATCGTTATCTTAAAGAAAAAATTTCCGGAATATGATACAATACTTAACAAGCTTAAGGGGTAGAACGTATTTCGGAGAAGAGAATGAAGAATTACTTTAGCGGGTTTTTAAGGGCTTTGGTGGTATCCCTTTTGATCCTTTTGCAGTTCGGGATAATAATCGCGATCGGGATCACTTTAAGGAACAAGGGAATATATGTATATCTTCTGGTGGAGTTTGCCTTTACGATAGTCATACTCTGCCTTTTAAACAGGCGGGCCAACAATCTTTATAAGTTTGGCTGGCTTTTTCTTATTGCCGTTTTGCCGGTGAGCGGCATCATCATGTATCTTCTTTGGGGCAGGGAAAGAAGCACCAAAAAGATAAGAGACAGGTCCAAGAAGCTTCTTTCTTACGGAGAACGGTTTGACACATATTCGCCCGAAGCATCAAGAAGATTAAACGATCTGTTCCCCGACGAAGTAAAACTGTCAAGATTTCTCGAAGGCTTTCATTTTCCGCTTTCGGTCGGCAATATGTTCAGATATTACAATTCCGGCGAAAGCGTGTTTGAAGAGGTGATCGCGGATATAAAGAGGGCAAAAAGGTTTGTTTTCCTTAATTTCTTTATCCTTGCCGACGGAGAACTTTGGAGCCGGGTCAGGGAAGCGATACTTAAAAAGCGCGAAGAGGGCGTTGAAATAAGGATACTCTACGACGATTTCGGTTCGATGTTTCGTACCGACAGGCAGTTTTTCAAAGAACTTGAAGATAAGGGAATATTGACTGCCTGTTTTAACCCGATCTCAAAATATCTCAATAAACTCTACTTTAATTACAGAGATCATCAGAAGATGATAATAATCGACGGAAATATCGGATATACCGGCGGTTTTAACCTGGCAGACGAGTATGTGAACATCATAAGCCGTTTCGGACATTGGAAGGACGGCGGTGTCAGGATCGAGGGACCCGGCGTTAAGGATATGACTTCCAGATTCTTGAATATGTGGGGACTTTCAAAAGGCAAGAATGCGGAAGATTACAGAAAGTACGATCCGGATGCGGCTCCGAGGTCAGCGGTCGGCTTCATGCAGTTTATATCCGACGGCCCCGAGAATAATCCGGACAACCCGATCGCCGATACGATAATGCAGCTTATATATAACGCAAAAGATTATCTGTATATATCAACACCGTATCTTCTTATCGAGGACGATATGAGCGAAGCTTTGGTGCGCGCAGCAAAGTCGGGAGTCGATGTAAGGATAATTACACCGCATATTCCCGACAAGAAGATGGTCTTTTTACTTACGAGAAACAACTACGGAAAGCTTTTGCAGGGCGGTGTTAAGATATTTGAATATACTCCCGGTTTTGTTCATGCGAAGAACATAGTCACAAGGGACGTTTCTGTCATAGGTACCATCAATCTTGATTACAGAAGCCTCTTCCTTCACTATGAGTGCGGTGCGGTGATATATGACAATAATCTTTCTTTTAGCGTGAAAGAAGATCTGTTAAAAACTATGGAAGCCTCCGAAGAGGTTACTTACGAAAACTGGCTTAACCGCCCGTTATGGGATAAGATTCTTCAGTGGTTTTTAAATGTATTTTCGGGTCTTGCCTGATCGAAAAACAGTAATAATTCCTATTTTATTCTTGACTTTACTTAAAAGGATGGTATAGTAAAAAAGAGGAATGATTACTGATTTTAGGAGGCAATATGAATCACAGCAAGCAACGAGATCTCATAACGGATTATCTTATGAGCACGAAATCTCATCCCACTGCTGAGGAAGTATATAACGAAGTCAAGCTCAAAGAACCCACCATAAGTCTGGGCACGGTCTACAGAAATTTGAATCTTCTTGCGGACAATAACATTATCGTGCGGCTTCACATGAAAGACGGCATTGATCATTTTGATGCGGATACAAGCGAGCATTACCATTTTTACTGTAACTGCTGCGGCCGCGTATACGATCTTGATATAAAGGCTCCCGCGGCATTTAACAAATGCATTGCTTCGAAGGGCGATGCATCGGGGCACAGGATCGAAGGAGCCATGGTGTATTTTTACGGAACTTGCAAGGACTGTGTGCTTAAGACAGACTGATGAAAAATTAAACGCTATATGATAAAATGACCTTGATCTTAACGATTAAGGTTTTTTATTTGGGGTCTTTATGGACGATAAGAGATTATATTACATAGATTTTTTAAAATTTCTGGGGCTTACGGGTATCATTCTCGTGCATGCCGATCCGCCGTTCTGGGCTGTCTGGCTTCGAAGCTTCGATGTGCCGATAATGGTGTTTTTGTCGGCTTATCTGGCGGCACGTTCTTTTAAAAAATACAGTGAAAAAGGAAAGACGGCCGATTACATCATAGACCGCGTAAAAAGGCTTGTGATCCCGACATGGGTATTTTTATCGCTGTATTTTATACTTGATCTTATATTCGGAAATCTGTATGACGTCGGTTTTTATCTTAGATCGTACGGCATGACGCTCTACGGGATAGCTTATGTATGGGTGATCCTTATATATCTTTATTCGGCGGTTTTAACTCCGGTATTTGACAGATTTAAGCCCACAATACTTGTTTTTCTTGCTTTGCTTATCATATATTCGCTTTACGAGATAGGGATTTATTACGATCTCAACAGGAATCCTTTTGTAAATAACACCGTATTCTACATAATCCCGTTCGGGATCGTTGCTTATATGGGTTATCACTATGCCGGATTTGACACAAAAACAAGGATTTTGATATTTGTATCGTTTCTTACGGTATTTGTCGTCGGAGTGATCATGTATGCAAGAAACGAAGGAAGGATCGTAAACGTAAGCACCGCTTCTTTTCCTCCGAGGATTTATTATCTGAGCTACGGTTTAAGCGTTACAACGGGGCTTATGCTTTTATGTCGGAAAAAGGAGCTTAAGCTGTTTAAAAATCCTTTGATCGTATTTATCTCAAAGCATTCGATGTGGATATATCTTTGGCATATACTTACGGTAAGGATCGCTGAGTTTTTGAATCTTCCGGACAGCTGGTTATTGAGATTTGTGTTTATATATGTTTTTGCGGTACTGATAACATTCTGTGTCGATCTTTTCTTTAAAAAGATCGATAAGGACAATAAAATTGCATTTTCAAAGTATTTGCGTTAGGAGCCTTATGAAGGAAGGTTTATCGATAGCCTTTACCGGTGATATCGGTTTTGACGGCTATATGAACGGAAAATGGAACGACGAAAAACTCATATCAGGGGAAGTCATGGATTTTATCGCTTCTTCCGACCATGTATGCGTAAATGTCGAGGGAGCGCTTTCGGCAAAAGAAAAAGTCAGCCGTAAAAATACGGTAGCCGCGCTTACCCACAGCATGGATCCCGAGGTTACGGGCTTTTTAAAAAGGATAAAGGCCGATATCTGGAATATCTGCAACAATCACATCATGGATGCGGGTCCGGACGGTCTTTTCGATACGCTTAATGAAGCGAAGGCGGCAGGGGCTTCAACGATCGGCGCAGGAATGGATATAAATGAGGCTTCAAGACCGCTTATCATATCCGATGCGGGCGGGATAGGTATTTTTGCGGTCGGCTATCAGAGAGCCTGCAGGAAAGCGGATGAGAATACGGCAGGCTGCTTAAGCTGGAGCGACCTTGACCGTATTAAGGAAAACATCGATAAAATCAAAAAAGCATGCAGGCACTGTGTGATCGTGGCACATGCGGGCGAAGAATTCACCGCTTTACCTTCTCCTTACACTCGGGAAAGATATTTAAAGTATCTTGAAATGGGTGCGGACATTGTGGTCGCTCATCACCCTCATGTCCCGATGAATTATGAAACTGTCGGCGATAAGGCGATATTCTATTCGCTCGGAAACTTCGTGTTTGATACGGATTACCAGCGTTCTCAGTATTATACCGAATACGGTATGGTGCTTAAGATAAACTTTACAAAGGATTCTTTTTCTTTTGAAACTCTGGGTATAAAAATAGACAGGGGCGAAGAAAAAGTCGTTATGGACAGACTTCCCGATATCTGTACCGATGTTTCGGAGGACGAATACAACCTTTTGCTCCCGTTATCGGCCAAGGCGTTTTTAGAGGCCACAAAGAGGCAGCAGACTTACCTTTATCCCGACAGATACAAAAACGCAACGGACGAAGACTGGCATGAAAACTTTTATGAACCTCTCCGCTCGGGCCGCGTTCCGGGTGAGACGCTCGATCTTCAGATCATCTGTCCGATAGCCGAAAAGGAGAAAGAAAAGGCGTGGGAGAAGAGTAAGCTTGAAGGCGTAAAAGAGTATATCTTAAAGATGTTAAAGCCTATTTCGTAAATTTGTGAAAACCTCTTTGAAAGTGTTAAGTAAGTATTGAGTAGAGTTAAACCTATTGACGTTGAAGATTTTAAAATGGCAATATAAGTGATGTAAGATGCAAAGTTCATTTTGGAGTGAAATATGAAAGATTCAACCACAGGGGCCCGGGTAATTGACGAGAATACACCTCTTCTCGTAATTGCGGGGCCTATGTTTTTGGAATTACTGCTTAATATACTTATCAACAACATAGATACGCTTATGTTGAGCCATTACTCGGAAAACTCCGTCGGAGCGGTCGGTAATGCGAATCAGGTAATGTTTCTTTTCATTATCATGTTCAACATTATCGCAACGGCCACTTCGGTAGTGGTTGCCCAGTATCTGGGAGCCGGAAGATATGAGGAAATGAATAAGATATATACTCTTTCCTTTATCTTTAATCTTGTATTCGGTCTTCTTTTGTGTTCGGGCCTTGTGTTCGGAAAAGGCCTTATAATGGATGCTTTAAACATCTCGGCCGAGATGCGCCCGGATGCTATGACTTACATAAATATAGTGGGCGGCGGACTGTTTCTGCAGGCCTGCTATAACGTAATGCTCCAGATACTCCGCTGTAACGGATACCCGAAGGTCGGTATGTATATTTCCGTTGCGATAAACCTTATAAACATAGTGGGCAACTACCTTTTCCTGTACGGACCGCTTAAGTTTTTAAATCTGGGAGTTGCGGGTGTTGCGATCGCTACGGTGACCGCAAGAGCGGTCGCACTTATTGCTTCGCTCGTATTCTTTTACAGTAAAAAGGTTGGTCGCATATCATTACGCTTTATCAATCCTTTTCCGGGAAAACTTTTGTTTCAGATGATAAAGATCGGTATTCCTTCCGCGGGTGAGAGCTTTTTCTACAGCCTTTACCAGATGCTTCTTTTGTCGTTTGTAAACCGTATGGGCAACGATTCGGTAAATGCGCGTGTGTATTGCAATTCGCTTATTTCTTTTGCCATGGTGTTTTCAAATTCGAGCGCCATGGCGACCCAGATAATAACGGGGCACCTTGTCGGTGCGGGTAAAGAAGATGCGGCTTACAAGAGAGTTTTCAAGACTCTTAAGCTTACGCTTCCGATAACCGTGGGACTGGCAACAATTAACTGGCTTTTATCTCCGATAACGCTTAAACTGTTTACAGGCAACGAAGAGATCATCCGTCTCGGTTTTTACATCATGCTCGTGGATATCTTTATTGAGTTCGGAAGATGTCTTAATATGACATTTGTAAGCAGCCTTAAAGCGGCGGGCGATTATGTATATCCCCTGATCGTCGGTATGATATGCATGTGGGGGCTTGGTGCCACGGTAGGTTACGGACTCGGTATCGCGGCAGGGATCGGCGTTGCCGGTATATTTATGGGTACCGCCACCGATGAGTGCATAAGAGGCTTTATCGTCATGAGCCACTGGCGGCGCAAAAAGTGGGTCGGCAAGGCCGTTGTAAAAAAGAAAATCGATTAGTTTAGGAAGATAGATTTAAATGACTGAAGGTTCCATTTCCAAGAAAATGATCATGTTTGCCCTTCCGGTATTTTTGGGGCAGCTTCTGCAGCAACTGTACAATGTTGTGGATTCGGTGGTAGTAGGCAATTTTCTGGGAAAAGAAGCCCTCGCGGCTGTCAGTTCAACGGGCAGCCTTATTTTTTTGCTGGTAGGATTTATAAACGGTCTGTTTACGGGTGCCGGCGTAATAGTCGGAAACCGTTTCGGGGCAAAGGACTATAAAGCCGTACACACGGCTGTCCATACAGCGATCGCTTTCGGCGTCGTCATGGGCCTTACCCTTATGGCGATCGGAGTATTCGCTTCTCCCGCCATCTTAAAGATGATGGGTACACCCGATGATGTAATAGACAATTCTGTTCTTTATTTAAGGATCATCTTTTTGGGCGGGCTGGGAAATGTCTTATACAATACATGCTGCGGTATCTTTCAGGCTATGGGAGACAGCAGGCATCCGCTCTATTATCTTGTTACGAGTTCGGTGATCAATATGATCCTGGACCTTTTGTTTGTAATAGTGTTCGGAATGGGTATAGGCGGTGCGGCTCTGGCTACGATAATAGCGCAGTATATAAGCGCAGCGCTCGCATTTACGAAGCTTACAAGGACCGACGGTCCGCACAGGCTTGCGGTAAAAGACATAAAGATCGATGCAGACACTTTAAAACAGGAACTTAAGATAGGCTTTCCCACGGGTATACAGAATTCGGTGATCGCAATTGCCAATGTGATAGTACAGTCCAATATCAACGCATTCGGCTCGGTGGCCATGGCGGGTTCGGGAAGTTATTTTAAACTTGAGGGTTTTGCGTTCCTTCCCATAAACAGTTTCTGTGTGGCTCTTACCACATTTACCAGCCAGAATCTCGGTGCGGGCAATTTCGAAAGAGCGAAAAAGGGAGCACGCTTCGGCATTACTGCGGGAGTATGCTGTGCAGAACTTATCGCTGTTTGTCTTTTCGTGTTTGCACGTCCTTCTCTTTCGATCTTCGGACAGGACAATGACGTTTTATCATACGGTACACTTCAGATCCGTACCGAAGCGTTGTTTTACTGTTTACTTGCATACTCGCATTGCATGGCGTCGGTCTTAAGAGGCGCAAAGCGCTCGATCGTGCCTATGTTTGTAATGCTCGGCTGCTGGTGCCTTTTCAGGATCACATATATTACGGTAGCGATAAAAATCTTCCCGATGATAAGGACGATCTACTGGGCTTATCCCATCACCTGGTCTTTAAGCAGCATAATCTTTACGATCTATTATTTTAAGGTAAAAATGTTTGATCCGAATGCTTACGAAAATCTTAAGAAAACCGTATGATTTTTACACCCTATTGAGAAACGAAGCATTTTCTGCTAATGTTTTGTTATGTTTTTTACAGACATATCTTAGGGAGATTTATTAATGAAAAAAAGGATTTTAGCTGTTTTGACAGTTATTTTGACAATACTTGGTATGACAGCCTGCAGTACGGGTGTAAGCCTTCCTTCGATAAGCAAAGAAGACGTTCCGGATATGCCCGAGGTATCCGTTTCGGTTTCTCCGGCTTCGGAATCAGCTGAGGTTGAGCACGAGATCGAGCCCGAACCTGCGGACGACAACTCTTTTGCTTTGATAGCAAAATCATATCGCAAAGTCACATATTTGGATAATGACGGAAAAGCTGCCGTAACATATGATTTTTCCGATAAAGACGGTGAGATCGCCGAGGTTATCGACGATAATGTGATATTTATCGAAGGCAGATTTGACGGGGATATTTATGAGTATCACGCAACCGCATATAACGTAGTCACCAAGGAAAGCAAAGAAATCTGGAAGTCTGAGGATTATATAAAAACGGACAGTTACGACGGTGTTCTTTATCTTTGCTCGTACAGCTACAATGATAACCACTATACCGAAGCGGCATTTGATGCACAGTCATTTAAAGAGATCGATAATTCAAAGAATCAGAAATTATATGATGCCTTAGACGGTTATACTCTTATGAATTCGGAGCCCGTATCCGGCAATTATTATAATTATACCTGCGTACAGAGAATATTCGATAAGGTAGGCTTTGCTCTGGTGGCCGATGACACGATAGAACTTTCAACCGTGTACAAATTTGACGGAAAGAAAACGGAAGCGGTTTCGTTACCCGTACGCGCCGGAAGTATCGAAGCGTACGACAAGAATTTTGTGTACTATACGGATTACGACACATCGGATCTTATTTCCTTTGATTATAAGGATAAGTACTGTGTCATGGACGAAAAGATCAACTCCGTAATGGCCTTTGAGGACGGCGTTTTATATTGGTCGGAAATGGATCCGGCGTGGTACGGTGCCGAGCTCGTAGCTTTGTATTCTTTTGACGAAAATACAGGGAAGACCGATCTTATCGCAACACCTCAAAAGCATGCGGGCATGACAAAATCGGTCATTCCCGGAGTGACCGGATTCACGGTAGCAGGCGACTGCGTTTATTACATTGCCGACGATTCGGTAAAGACCGAGTGGTACAGGATCGTTCCTGATGATACTTTTGCATATATAATCGAGCCCATAGGAGAAGTATTGCAAAACTATGATTTCCTTAGATACGGAAAGGTTAAATATGTTAACGACGTTTTCTATTGTCCTTATTGCAACGAAGCTGTCGGCAAGGGTTATATAGAGTATTTCGAGTTAAACGACAATGTTTCGCCAAATGCCGCAAAGATAAACGAAACACTCGCCGACGCCGCAAAGAATACTCTTGAATCATTTATCGAGCATGAAAGATTAACGATAGGCGATGAGAGTCTGTGCAAAGATTATCATGGCGAATATTATTCGGTAACCTATCAGAACTACAATGTTAACGATGTATATACTGTCGGAGAGAACTATATCTCCATTGATATGGACGGATACTGGTACGGCGGCGGCGCTCACGACCTTCCGATATATTCCTTCAATCTTTTCGATCTTACAACAGGCGAGCAAGTCGGCATAAGAGATCTTTTCAAAGGCTCCGAAGAGGATCTTAAGAAGGCGGTTGCCGAAAATACAAAAAAACTGGCTGAAGAGCAGATCGAAGATTACGGATATTCCGTATTCTTTGCTGCCGATGCGGAAGGTGTATATAAGGATGCTTACGAATATATTACCTTTGATAACTTCGAAGCAATGTACGGCACTGACAGCCTTACCTGCGTGATCCCGCCATACGCTCTTGCTCCTTACGCAGCGGGCATCATCGAGGTTAAGATCCCGTATTCCGAACTCGGAATTAAACTTGATTGATACCGGATCGAAGCTTTAGCTGAACTTATGGTGAATTTTTAGCGGAACTTAAGAAAATGAATTGATCATAAAAGGCATCGGATGTTATCCGACGCCTTTTTTGTGTTGCCTTCATGAAAATCGATGACAAACCGCTTTCATTTTCCAAATAAAACGCGTAATATGGGTAATGTAAGTGTTTACATTTTATGAAAAACCGGTTTGGAGATAAATAATGGCTTCTTACAATAAAAACGGACAGGTCAACATCTATGATATAGCCCGTATGGCGAATGTATCGATCGCAACTGTATCGAGAGTCGTAAACGGGTCCGATAAGGTCAGCGACAGCACCAGAAAAAAGGTGCTTGAGATAATTGAAAAGGTCAGTTTTACGCCTAATGTATTTGCAAGGGGACTGGGACTTAATACTATGCATACCGTTGGGATAACAGTGCCCACGATATCCGATATGTATATGGCCAGAGCCGTATACTATCTTGAAAAGTTTCTTTCAAAGAACGGATACAACTGTATTCTGGGTTGCAGCGGTTTTGAACAGGACGGGAAAAAGGCCCAGGTCGATCTTCTTTTGGCGAAGCGTATAGATGCGCTCATACTTGTGGGATCTACATATGCCGGTTCAGGCGAAAATATTCACGATACGGACTATATAAGGGAAGCTGCAAAAAATGTGCCGGTATTTGTGATAAACGGCGATGTCACCGGAGAAAACGTGTATGCCTGCGTATGTGACGATAAGACCGCAATGTATGAAGTTACAAGTGCTTTGATAAAAAGCGGCAGAGAGAAGATAATGTTTCTTTCCGATTCTCATTCCTACAGTGCAAATAAAAAGCTGGAAGGTTATGAAACTGCACTTAAAGAGGCTAAGATTCCCGTAAACGGTGAACTTAAGATGTATGTCCAAAATGAAATCCATTATGTAAGGGACATGCTTCTTCAATATAAAAATCTTTCCTTTGATGCCGTGGTGGCAACCGATGACGCTATAGCGGTCGGCGTTTTAAAATATGCGGCAGCAAAGGGCCTGTCGGTACCCGGTGACATTTCGGTTGCGGGATACAACAATTCAAGCATGGCAATAGCCAGCGAGCCCGAACTTACAAGTGTGGACAATCATGTCGAACAGGTATGCTTCGATACGGTCGAGCGCTTGCTTAAAGTTATCCGCGATGAGGCAAAAGAAGTCGAACCGAGAATCATGGTACCCTGTCACATTGTCAAGCGAAATACAACCGATTTTTAGAATGTAAACGTTTACAAAATCATATTGACAATATCTGAAGAACGCTTTATAACAATGATGTAAGCGGTTACACAATATTTTCGGATTGCATGAGCCGACATTCATATAAACAGGCTTCTATACATATAAACCCGGATCACAAAGGAGTACACTATGAAAACATTTATGGACAAGGATTTTATGCTTTACAACGAGACGGCAAAGCATCTTTTTCACGACTATGCGGAGGCACTTCCGATAATCGATTATCACTGCCACCTGTCGCCGCAGGAGATATATGAGGACAGACGTTACAACAATATAGCCGAAGTGTGGCTCGGAGGAAAGAATCCCGAAGGCGGTTATTTCGGAGATCACTACAAATGGCGTCTGATGAGATCGAACGGCGTGCCCGAAGAAAAGGTTACGGGCGATGCGGATGCATACGATAAGTTTGTTGAGTTTGCGAAGACCCTTGAAATGTCTATAGGAAATCCCATGTATCACTGGTCGAACCTTGAGCTTAAAAAGTACTTCGGCATAGACAAGGCGCTTACCGAAGACAATGCAAAAGAAATCTGGGACAAGACATGCGATATGCTTAAAAACGATAAAGACCTTACCACAAGGGGGATCATAAGAAAGTCAAACGTTAAGTTCATCGGCACGACGGACGATCCGACAGACGATCTTAAGTGGCATGAGCTTCTTGCAAAAGAAGATCTCGGATTTAAAGTATGCCCTTCTTTCAGACCCGATAAGGCGATCAATATAACCAAGCCCGGATTTAAGGAATATATCTTAAAGCTTGCAAAAAGTGTCGGAAAGGATACGCTTTCGTCTGCATCGGAAGTCTGTGATGCTCTTTCCGAAAGATTTGATCACTTTAAGGCACACGGCTGTAAGGCGACCGATCACGGTCTTGATTATGTAATGTTCAGACCCTGTTCTATGGAAGAAGCCGATAATGTGTTTAAAAAGGCCATGGAAGGAAAAGAGATCACAAAAGAAGATGCCGAAAAATATCAGACAACGCTTCTTTTGCATCTTGCGCGCAAATATCATAAGGAAAATGTTGTTATGGAGATCCATTTCTCCTGTTCAAGAAATGTAAACGAACGCATGCTAAAACTCGAAGGCCCCGATACGGGCTATGATATGATCGCAAAGAGCAATTGCTACGATGAGCTTGCGGCGTTCTTTTCAGAACTTGATAAGACGGGAGAACTTCCCAAAACAATAGTTTTTTCTTTGGATCATAACGACTTTAACCAGATCACGACCTGTCTTGGCGCATTCCAGTCATCGGAGGTTCCCGGAAAGATGCAGCTTGGCGCCGCATGGTGGTTTTTGGATTCAAGAGACGGCATGGAAGAGCAGATGAAGTCTCTCGGAAACTTGGGAATCCTCGGCAATTTTGTGGGCATGCTCACCGATTCGAGATCTTTCCTTTCCTATACAAGACATGATTATTTCAGGCGTATAGCATGTAACCTCATCGGAAAGTGGGTCGAGGACGGCGAATATCCAAACAACGAAAAAGCACTTAAGAAAATTGTCGAAGGCATCTCGTACTGTAATGCGGCGAGATATTTCGGTATAGAATAACAGATCATCGGAGGCAGTAATGGCAGAAAAACTTAATTATGATGTACTTAAGAAATCGGGATATGAGGGGTATGTGTTAAAAGACGCGCCCGTAAAGGTTTTGCAGTTCGGTGAAGGAAACTTCTTAAGGGCGTTCGTGGATTACTTTTTCGATATGTCCAATGAAAAAGCCGGATTTAACGGAAAAGTAAAACTTGTGCAGCCCATTCCGAACGGTCTTACGGATCTTATAAACGAACAGGAAGGACTTTATACCCTTTACTTAAGAGGCTCCGAAAACGGGGAGAAGGTCAACAAAAAACGTGTGATCTCCGTAGTGGATTCCTGTGTAAACCCTTATAAAGACTGGGATGAAGTTATAAAGACAGCGGAAAGCGAGGATCTTTTGTTTGTGGCCAGCAACACGACAGAAGCCGGTATAGTATATGATCCCGATTCAAAATTCGATCAGGTGCCGCCTGTTTCTTTTCCCGCTAAACTCTGTGTTCTTTTGTACAAGAGATTCAAAGCGGGCAGGAGGGGACTCGTGATACTTTCCTGCGAGCTTATCGACAATAACGGCAAGGAACTTTTAAACGTTATAAACCGCCACATCGATGAGTGGGGCTTGGGAGACGACTTTAAAAAGTGGGTCAACGAGGAAAATGTATTCTGTTCGACGCTTGTGGACAGGATCGTGCCCGGAAGGATCCGTGATGAAAAGGAAGCAGCGGCTTTAAACGAAGAAAACGGCTACGAAGACGGACTTTTGGATGTCGGCGAAGTATTCGGCGTCTGGTATATCGAGGGTCCCGAATGGCTTTCGGATAAACTTCCTTTTAAGAAAGCGGGCCTTAATGTGCACGTGGTTCCCGAAGTTGCTCCGTACAAAAAGCGTAAGGTAAGGATCTTAAACGGGGCTCACACGGGTTTTGTGCTCGGCGCATATCTTGCGGGATTTGATATAGTGCGCGACTGTATGCACGACGACACGATCAGAAATTATATGAACAAGATGCTCTACGAAGAGGTCATCCCGATCCTTCCGCTTGATAAGGCCGACTGCGAAAACTTTGCCGCGGCCGTCACCGACAGGTTCAACAATCCCTTCGTGGATCATCTTTTAATGAGCATTTCTCTTAATTCGACATCCAAGTGGAAAGCAAGAAACATGCCATCATTTTTGGAATATATAGATAAGTTTGATAAGCTTCCCAAGGTTCTTACGATGAGTCTTGCGGCATACATTGCTTTTTATTCGTCAAAGATCGTAAGACGCGAAGAGGACGGCCTTATCTGCGTGCGCCCCAAGGGAAACGAATATAAGATACAGGACGATGCCTGGGTGCTTGATTTCTATTATGAAAGAAAAGACGCTGACGATGCATTGCTTGTAAAAGATGTGCTTTCAAACGAAAAGATGTGGGATCGTGATTTAAATAAGATATCCGGTCTTTACGATGAGGTATTAAAAGACCTTACGCTTATAAGAGAGAAGGGTGCAAAAGAAGCATACAAAAGCGTTCTTTGACCGGGGTAAAAATATGCAGATAATAAAAATTCACCCACTTGACAATGTGGTAGTGGCACTTACGGATATTGAAAAAGAAACCGCACTGAACGTCGACGGTGATCGGATTACCGTTAGCGAAGATATAAAGCGCGGACATAAGATATGCATATCTTTCATCAAAGCCGGAGAGCCGGTCGTAAAATACGGAAATGAGATCGCGAAGGCCACAAAGGATATAAAACCGGGCGAATGGGTTCATACCCATAATGCAAAGACGGGTCTTAACGAAGGCGGAGAATATGTATACGATCATAAGGTATATAAGCTCCCGGAAGTCGCACCCAAAACTTTCAAAGGTTTTAAGCGCGATGACGGCCGCGCGGCCATAAGAAACGAGATCTGGATAATTCCGATCGTGGGCTGCGTAAACGGTATAGCCAGGCAGATAGTCAAAGAGGCGGAAGAATATGTGCACGGAAGCGTTGACGGCGTATATTATTTTCCTCATCCGTTCGGCTGCTCACAGCTTGGAGACGATCTTAAAAACACAAAGAAACTTCTTGCCGCGCTTGTAAAGCATCCGAATGCGGCAGCGGTATTGTGCCTTGAACTCGGCTGCGAAAACCTTACGCATGAGCTTTTTTTGGAAGAACTCGGCGGATACGATCCAAACAGGGTTAAGTTTCTTAAATGCCAGGATGTCGAGGATGACGTATCGGAAGGTGTTAATATAGTAAAAGATCTTATTGAATACGCTTCAAAATATACGCGGACCGATATCCCCGCAAGTGAGCTCATCGTCGGCATGAAATGCGGAGGAAGCGACGGATTGAGCGGTATTACCGCAAATCCCTGCGTAGGAAGATTTTCTGACAGGCTCATATCTCTCGGCGGTTCTACGGTCCTTACGGAAGTTCCCGAGATGTTCGGTGCCGAGAATATCCTTTTTTCAAGATGCGAAAATGAGTCGGTCTTTAAAAAGGCCGTCAATATGGTCAACGATTTTAAGGATTACTTTGTTTCCCACGGTCAGGTCGTGTACGAAAATCCGAGTCCCGGCAACAAAGAGGGCGGCATAACGACTCTTGAAGACAAATCCTGCGGGTGTGTGCAAAAGGGCGGAAGTGCACAGATAGTGGATGTGCTCGGATACGCCGAACCGGTTACAAAGAAGGGGCTTAATGTATTAAGCGGTCCCGGAAACGATCTTGTGAGCGCGACCGACCTTACTGCGGCGGGAGCGCACCTGATCCTTTTTACGACTGGCCGCGGCACACCGTTCGGAGCACCCGCGCCTACGGTTAAGATTTCCACAAATACAGCCCTTTATGAAAAAAAGCATTCCTGGATCGATTTTAACGCGGGAACCGTTGCGGAGGGCGAAGACCTTGACGCAGCCGGTGACAGGCTCCTTGATTTTGTGCTTAAGATCGCAAGCGGTCAGAAAACCAGATCCGAGGAAAAGGACATAAGGGAAATTTCGATATTTAAGGACGGCGTTGTTTTGTGATACTAAAGGAGATCGTATGGGCAAATCCCGTTTTGGTAAAAGAATAATAAGTATGATAACGATCTTTTCCGCAATGTTTGTCTTTGCCTCATGTATGCCGGTCGAGCACACATACGATGTAAGGCATAAGATCGAAGAAGATGCAAAGCTGCTTATAAATGATTTTCTTGATAAGAATTTTAGAGGCGCAATAGCATCCGATGTGAAAATGGTCGAGGGTGACCTTGTTAAGATCCCCGACGGTCATTATTGGGGAAATTTTCCGACATATGTCGCTAAAGCGGACTTTGAGTATAGCGGTGAAAGCTACAGGATATATGCCGATACCGATACGAAAGAGATATATACAGACTATTATTTCGATGAGGTGATGACTTCGATGAGCGGGATCATCGAAGAAGCCTTTTTTGATATGGGAATGGACGTTAAAGCGGCCGTAACGGAAATTTCTTTGGATACGAAGATCGAAAACAGCGGGATTGAGACAAAGAATTACGGTTTTTGTCCCACGACAGTACGTATTTCGGATGCGATATCCTCGGATATAAAGCCAGAAAATATAAGGGGATTTTTGGATAAAGCGGTCCTTGACAAGGAGAACCTCATTTCGGTGACGGTTTCGATCTCAGAGGTCGGAAGAGTGCTTGACGCAAAAGACCGGGATGAGTTAAACGCAATGTTTCCGGGAATATCCTCATATAAGATTACGGAATATGCAGCCGATGTTGCGGATATCATAAGATCCGGTGCCAAGCCTCCCAAAACGGCCGGCCTTTTAATGCAAAGCAGATGCAACTTTTACACTGACAGCTATTATGCTTATGAATATGATGTTATAAACGAAGATTATGTATATATAAATGTTCCCGTAAAAGAATATACGGAAGACGGCGTAAACGACTTGGCGATCCCAAGGATCACGGTCTCATACTCTACGGTAACCGTCGATATCGATAATGAATTGATATCTCCGATGTTTGTGTTCTTTAAAGACTTAAAGGATCCGGATGCCATGGTCAACGTAAGATTTTTGGCTTCCTACGGAAAAGCCGATGACGATGAAGGTGAAATGTATTCTCTTGAGGATTGCGGAGGCGGATATTATACCTTGCGCGGAGCTAACAATTCCGAAGGCTTTAAGACCTATTCGGGCATCAGGATAGAAGGAATAAGATAATAATGGTTAAATGTAAAAGAACATTCGCTCCCGTTATGGGGATGAATGTTTTTTTGCATGTTTTATTCCGAAATCATAGGATATCCGGACTCCCGTTTTTTATTTACAAGGTTTTTTGTTACCACTTACCGCATGTTTTGTTACCTCTTAGTTAAAACCTATTTTCTTTTGCATATTTATCGATATAATCAAATTGTAAGTTAACCAACCGGAGAAAAAGATGAAGATTAGAGTCGAAGTCGAACCTGATCTTAAAGATACGGAAGTGGTCATAAGGTGCAATGAGGTCAATGAAACCGTGATCCAGCTTCAGAATCTTATCAATCAGGCAGAAAAAGAAAAAAAGAGAATAGTCTTTTATAAAGACGACACCGAGTTTTTCATTCCGCTTTCAAACGTGTTGTTCTTCGAAACTTCGGGCGAGCAGGTGTGGGCCCACACCGCCGACGACGAATTCCTTGTAAAGTTTAAGCTCTATGAGCTTGAGAACATGCTTCCGGAAATGTTCATGAGGGTATCGAAGTCCACGATATTGAATACGGCAAAGATTTACAGTATTTTGAGAAACCTGACGGCAGCGAGCAAAATTGAATTTTATCAAAGCAAAAAAACGGTTTTCGTATCAAGATTTTACTACAAAGAACTAAAAAATAAACTTTCACTGGAGATGGAGAGGTAATAATTATGAAAAGAATGAGTAATATTTTTTGGGGAATCATCCTTATATTGATCGCAGCGGGATTGATCCTTTACAAGCTGGGCTTCGGCTTCATGAGCTTTATTCCTTCGGTTTCGTTTTGGCAGCTGGTGCTTGCGATAGCATTTATCTGCATATTCATAAACTCGCTGATCGAACTTAATTTTGGCGGTGTGTTCTTCTCGGCGGCTTTCTTCTGTATAGTATTTGCAAATCAGCTTCATATTGAGAAACTTGTACCCTGGACGGTGCTTATCGCAGCTTTGATCTTAACGATAGCAATGGAAATGATAATTCCGGGATCGAAAAGATATAAACATGTTTCGGCACACGGTTCGATGACATCGGATGAGGTGTCCGGAGAGCGTATATATGAATCGGCACATTTTACCGGAGCTTCCAAATATATCAGATCCGAGAATTTTAAGAGTGCCAAGCTGGTTTCAAGTTTTGCGGGCATGGAAGTATATTTTGATAAGGTCAAAGTTCCCGAGGGAGAAGCCACGATCGAGCTTTATTCAAAGTTTGGCGGAGTTAAGCTTTTTATCCCCGCAAGCTGGAGGATCATAAATGAACTTAATTCCGTTGCCGGTGCGGTAGACGAACAGGGCACATGGACAGGTGAGACAGATGTTACCGTAAGACTTGTCGGAGAGAATAAATTCGGCGGCGTTGAAATAGTAAGAGTTTAATATGGTAAAGCAATAAAGAGGAAGATTATAAAAGCCCGAAGCAATTTACATTGCTTCGGGCTTTAAGTTTTCAGACTTTGGTGTGCCTAACCTAAAAGCGCGTGTATGTACTTTAAGAAGAAACCTTTCTGGAACTTCTTCCATGTGTTGTCACAGTTGTAAATGGTCTCGTCCATTGCCCATTTGGGAAGATATTCCGTCTTTCTGGTACCTGAAATGAAAGTTTCGACATCATAGAAATAGTTTGCCATAATGAAACCTCCTTTATATAAAAAATTGCGTTAGGAGAATCCGCGTCTCGCGGACATCTCTATACTTGGATAATAACATATTAAATAGTTTTGTAAAGAGGGTAAATTGCAAATTATACGAAAATTAACAAATTCTTTCGCTTTGCAAAAATGACCGCTAATAGCGGATTAATGTACGTCACGCACGGACATTAATTTAATAAGTTTTTATGCCAAAACTATGGACTTTTAGGCTGTTTTAAGGGAAAATTTAGGTTAGTGGCAAAACTGTTAGAGGGTTATAAAAAGGAGAGGACAATGTTTAAGATCACCAAAGATACGGTACTTATAAGACCTGAAAACGACTACCCGGGCGTAAACAGGGTATTTGATATTTTTAAAGAAGATCTTATGAAGGTATTTGACAGCGAACCTAAAGAAGTATCGTTAAGCGAAGCAAGCGGATCGACTTATACGACAGCGATCATTGCGGGTACTTTCGGAAAAGGAGGCCTTATCGACAAGCTTGCGGAAAAGGAAAGTTTATCGGGAAAAAGAGAAGTATACAGTCTTTTTACCGTTGATGATCCGATCCCCGGTGTAAAAAAAGCTCTGGTGGCGGCAGGTTCCGATAAAAGAGGTACGATATACGGTCTTTTTGAGATTTCGCGACTTTGCGGGGTTTCTCCTTTTATAAACTGGAGCGGTGTGACTCCGGCTGTAAAGGAATATGTTGATATAAAGGCTGAGGATCTTAAGGTATCAAAAGAGCCGTCCGTAAAGTACAGGGGAATTTTTATCAATGATGAATGGCCCGCATTCGGAAATTGGGCAACAAAACGCTTTGGCGGAGTCAACGCGGCATGTTATGCCGAAGTTTTTGAAATGCTGTTAAGACTTAAGGGTAACTATTTCTGGCCGGCAATGTGGGCTTCGGTATTTTCGGACGACGGACCCGGCCTTAAGAGCGCGATCCTTGCGGATGAGCTTGGGATAGTGATGAGCACTTCACATCATGAGCCCTGCATGCGTGCGGGAGAAGAATACAGCCGCGTAAGAGGACCGGAATCGGTCTACGGAGATGCATGGGATTTTATTTCAAACCGTGAAGGTATAATCCGCTTCTGGGAAGACGGACTTAAGCGGAACGGCAGATTTGAAAATGTTATAACAATGGGTATGCGCGGCGAACGTGATACAGCGATCATGGGAAACGCTACTTTGGCCGAGAATATAGCGCTTTTGAAGGATATAATAAAGACCCAGAACGATCTGATAAGGAAGCACGTAAATCCTGATTTAACAAAAGTTCCGAGGCAGATAGTTCTTTTTACGGAGGTAGAAAAGTTCTATTACGGTGACGAAAATACTCCGGGACTAATAGACGATCCGGAACTTGACGGCATCACGATAATGTTTTCCGACAATAATCACGGATATATGCGTACACTGCCGACCGAGAGGATGAGAGATCATAAGGGTGGGTACGGTATGTACTATCATGTGGATATGCACGGCGGATCCTATTCATATGAATGGATCGGCTCCACTTATCTTCCGAGGATACAGGACCAGATGCTTACCGCATATGATTTCGGAGTCAAAGAGATATGGGTTGTAAATGTCGGCGATATAATGACTCAGGAACTGGAGATATCCTTCCTCATGGATATGGCATATGATATGGACAAGTTCGGAAGAAAGAACTTAAATGCCGCGGAAGGCTACGTAAAGGGCTGGATAGAGGAACAATTCGGGTGTTATTTTAATGATTCCGATAAGGGCAGGATCTTTGATATCATAATGACCTATACCAAAATACTGGAAAGACGCCGTCATGAGATAATGAACGAGAAGATTTATCATCCCGTTCATTTCGGTGAGACATACGATCTTATATCCGAGTGCGGAAGGGCAATGACCGAGTGCGACAGGCTCTTAAAGAGCTGCCCTGAAAAAATTAAAACAGGATTTTATGAGCTGGTATATTATCCCGCATACGGAACGCTCAATCTCATGAAAGCCTGGGCTGCATCAACATTGAACAGATATATGATCGAGCAGAACAGAAACACGGCAAATCTGTGGAACGATGTGATCGATAAGTGTATTGAAGATGATAAGAGAGTGGTGGATTTCTTCCATACGATCGCGGACGGAAAGTTTTACGGGCAGGGTCTTTCCGAACATTTCGGATTCAGATCATGGAACGACAACAACAACCAGCTTCCGCTCAAAGTCTATTGTTATCCGGCAAATAACAGGCGTCTTTTGATCAGCAAAAAGGACGAAACCTGGTATCTTACCGGAAGGGAATATTTCCAAAGATCGATTACGATAACGGACTTCTTAAGACCGGATAGGGATGAGATCATCCTTGAGTTGTCCTGTGCGAGCAGGGACGAAGTTTCTTATAAGATACATAACGATGCTGAGTGGCTTTCTTTTTCCAAAACCGAAGGCACCACAAGGTTTACGGATGAGATCAAGGTCACGATAGACAGAAATCTGCTTACCCATTCGGAAAAGTGCGTTGTAAGGATAACGGGAGAAGCGGATATATTCGTGGATATAACTTTTATGGCTGTACCTAAAGATTTCTTTATAAATCTTATAGGAGATCATAACCGTGAAGTTTTTGTGGGTATTGAAGGTTATACAGTGATGGAAGCGGAGCATTATGCTTCAAAGCACGATACGGATACGGCGAAATATGAACTTTTAAAACCGTACGGTGTCACAGGCAGCGCAATGAAGCTGTTCCCTAATACCGTAGATGCCGAAACGCTGAACGATAAGCCTGCGCTTGAATATAAAGTGTATGTACAGGATGAAGGTGATTTTGATGCGGAATTTGTATTTGCCGCCACAACACCTGTATCTTCAAAACCCGAACAATCGTATTCGGTATCGGTCAATGGCGGGGAGCCCGTTAAGGTCAATACGGTATGGGATACAAAGAGGGAATTTCATAACAGTCCGCAATGGAGCCATGAGACAAAGACAAGTACCAAAAAAAGCGTTACAAAACTTCATTTAAGTGCGGGCATCAACACCATAAGATATTGTCAGCTTTCACCCAATCTTATCCTGGAGAGGATAGTGGTTGCCGCCGACATAAAAAATGTTCCCGAATCTTATCTTGGTCCTTTGGAAAGTTACAGAGTATAATAATAAAAAAATAATAAAAAAGGAGAATGCTTATGGTAGGAATAATTGCAAGAGGCCTGCTCATACCTTTTCTTGGGACTTCGCTCGGAGCATGCTGCGTGTTCTTTATGAAGAAGGAGTTAAATCCGAAGCTCCAGCGTGCGCTTATCGGATTCGCGTCCGGAGTCATGGTTGCCGCATCGGTATGGAGTCTTTTGATACCGGCTATGGAGCAGAGCGAACATCTCGGTAAGTTTTCTTTTGCACCTGCGGTCATCGGTTTTTGCTTGGGTATGGCATTTTTGCTGATACTTGATAATGTTACACCGCATATGCATTTAAATAATGTAGTTGAAGGTCCGAAGGCCAACTTAAGAAAGACCACGATGATGGTGCTTGCGGTCACGCTTCACAATATTCCCGAAGGCATGGCCGTCGGAGTCGTATATGCGGGCTGGGCGACCGGTAATGTCAATATTTCCGCTTCGGGAGCGCTTGCGCTTGCACTCGGGATAGCCATACAGAACTTCCCCGAAGGTGCTATCATATCAATGCCGCTTCACGGGAACGGCGAATCCAAAGGAAAAGCTGCCTGGTACGGCATCCTTTCGGGAGTCGTGGAACCCATAGCGGGTCTTGTCACAATACTGCTTACACGTGTTGTGATCCCGATACTTCCGTATCTTCTCGGGTTTGCGGCGGGCGCAATGTTCTATGTGGTGGTTGAGGAACTCATCCCCGAAATGTCAGAGGGTGAACATTCCAATGTTGCCACGATCCTTTTTATGCTTGGTTTTTCATTAATGCTTGCCCTTGATGTGGCACTCGGATAAATATTATGATCAAAATTTTTCTTGTCGAAGATGAATATGTGGTGCGTGAAGGCATCAAGAAAAACGTGGACTGGACCGCTCACGGTTATGATTTTGTGGGCGAAGCGGGCGACGGTGAGCTTGCGTTACCCATGATCAGGGATTTAAAACCCGATATCCTTATAACCGATATACGTATGCCTTTTATGGACGGTCTTGAACTATCAAGACGCGTAAAGACCGAACTTCCCGATACCAGGATCATCATCCTTTCGGGATATGCGGAATTTGAATATGCCAAGGAAGGACTAAAGATCGGTGTTTCCGAATATCTTACAAAGCCCATAAACAGTGAGGAATTATTGCATTGTATCGATGTGGTCGCAGCGGATATCATAGCCAAGAGAAAAGAACGCGGGGTAAAAGAAACCTTTGATAAGGTCCGGGGCGATCTTATGGACCGCATTAAAGAGATGTATTCCGATATCGGACTTAAGGACGATGATTTCAATGCGGCAAATATAGATCCTGAGGTTGTGAACATAAAGCGTGCGGAGGCATTTTTAAAAACGGGCCACACAGCGGATGTTGAAAACTTCGCAGATCGTTATCTTGAAGAACTTAAGGATTCGGTAGATTCTTTCATATTCAGACAGTACATAGTGCTCGGCCTGTATTTCTGTGCGGTTTCTTTTATCGAAGGACTCGGTGCCGACAGAAGCGGGATAGAGGCTCCGGATCTTAAAACGGGTACTGTTTCGGACAGGGATAAGACCAGAGAATATATAATAAGAGTATTTACCGAAGCAATTAATATAAGAGACAGACTTACAAAGGGTAAATACGGTTCGGTCCTTGACGATGCGGTCGCTTATATAGGAGAGAATTATAGCGACACCGAGCTTTCTCTTAATACGGTCGCCCGCGTTGTCAACGTTACTCCGAATTATCTGAGCAATCTTTTCAGTCAGCAGATGGGTGTAAATTTTGTAAAATACATAACCGATCTGAGGATCGAAAAGGCCAAAGAACTGCTTTTGTGCACATCCATGAAAAATTCGGAGATAAGCGAGAAGGTCGGATATGCCGACCCGCATTATTTTTCTTCCTTATTCAAGCGCACGACCGGCAAGACGCCCACGGGATTTAAGGAGGGCTGAGCATGATAAAGAGGCTTAAACGCATGATCATGGATCTGCCTCTTGCGTCGAAGATAAGGATATCCTATTTTGTGGTCCTGGTGCCTACCGTAATACTGATGATCATTTTCTTAAACAGTCTTATCAAAAGCAACAGGACTTACGAGGACATGATAGAATCCGCAGTTGTGGCCAGCGATTTCAGTCTGGATTTCAAAAAGGATTTCGATTATGAGACCTATCTTGTAATAGTGGGCAACAAGACGTTTGAGGAATCGGGGCTTGACGAACTTTTGGACAAGGCCAATGAGGTCGTAAAAGAACTCGAAGGTATAAGCGTGTCTTTAGACAACGCAGACAGACTCGAAGCGATCAAAAAATACCTTGTAAACCTAGAGACATATAAGACCCGTATTGCGGACAACCTTTCCGTCGGCAACCGATACGCGGAAAATATCGAAATCTGGGAAAACGATGTTCAGATCGTGACCGGTCTTATAAGGGAGAGTATCCTTCAATATATATATTATGAAATGGAAGCCCTTGATGAGGCCAGAGCCGAATATCAGAAATTCAACGTAAGTCTTATACGTGCAACCGTTATCGCCCTTTTGGTCATTACCGTTGTAACCATGGCTCTTTCGATCATCATATCCCGAAGCATCACAAGCCCGATAAGAAGGATAAGCGCCGTTACCGACAAGGTTGCAAAGGGGGATCTTTCCGTAAGATCGAATGTTAAATCATCCGATGAGGTCGGTGTTCTTTCGGATTCGCTCAATACCATGATCGACAAGATAAACGATCTTATAAAGCAGGTTACGACGGAACAGATCTCGCTTCGAAAGACGGAGCTTGAACTTTTACAGGCTCAGATCAACCCGCATTTTCTGTACAACACGCTTGATACCATAATATGGCTTGCGGAGGGAAATAACGAAAAAGAAGTCGTACATATGGTAAAGAGTCTTTCCGACTTTTTTAGGGCAGCTCTTAACGAAGGCCGCGATGTGGTACCCGTAAGGGATGAACTTGTGCATGTGAGAAGCTACCTCGAGATCCAGCAGGTACGTTATCAGGATATATTGAGTTTTGATATAAATGTTCCCGACTCCGTCACCGGATATGCCATACCCAAGATATCTCTTCAGCCGCTTGTGGAAAACGCACTTTATCACGGGATAAAGAACAAGCGCGGCGGCGGTAAGATAAGCGTTTATGCCGATGAGGACGAGAATTCTTTTTCCGTATATGTAAAAGATGACGGCATAGGAATGACTCCGGAAAGACTTTCAGAGGTAAGAGAAGGCATTAAGAGAAGTGAAAAGGGCGGTGCTATGTTCGGGCTTTACAGTGTAAACGAACGAATACGCCTTAAATTCGAAGGAGATTACGGATTAAGCGTAGACAGTGTATATAATGAGGGCACGACCGTAAGAGTAAGGCTTCCAAAACAGTTTATAACGACCACAGTTTAAAAAAATCAACCCAAAACTTAAAATATTCAACCTTCCTTGTAATTGTCCGTTAATTTTTGAAAAAAGTTTCGTAGAAATTGGGTGTAACGTTTTACGTGAATCCAGTATCATCAGATTAACGGGAAATAGTTCCCAGACTTTTTCAAAAACTACAAGGGAGGTTTTTCAATGAAAAAGAGAATTTTAGCAGTTATTATGGCATTAGTTATGGTTCTCTGTGTTGCAGGCTGCGGTGGCGGCGGTGCAGCAAAGAAGGGTAACGGACTTATCAAGGTCGGCATTATCAACAACGACCCCAACGAATCCGGTTATCGTACAGCTAACGACAAGGATCTTAAAGCAACATTCTGTGAAGCAAACGGCTATGAAGCTTCTTTCGCTTACAGCTTAAAGAACGACGAGCAGATCACATACGCTCAGAAGTTCATCCAGGACGGTGTTGACTACTTACTTCTTTCCGCAGCTGATACAGCAGGTTGGGATTCGGTTCTTAAGGATGCGAAGGATGCAGGCATTCACGTAATCTTATTCGACCGTACCATCGATGCAGATCCTTCACTTTATGATGCTTCTATCGTTTCCGATATGGCAAAAGAAGGCGATACGGCAGTTAACTGGTTAAAGGGACAGGGATTATCCGAATACAACGTTATCCACATCCAGGGTGTTATGGGTTCCGCAGCTCAGAAGGGTCGTACAGGCGCTCTTGATGCTCAGGTAGCAGCAGATGCAAGCTGGAATCTTGTTACACAGCAGACAGCAGAGTGGAATGCAGAAAAAGCACAGCAAATCGTTCAGTCGGTTATCGACTCCGGCGCTTCCTTCAACGTAATCTACGCTGAGAACGACGATATGGCAAAGGGTGCCGTAGCAGCACTTGACAAAGCAAACATTTCTCACGGCGTTGGTAAAGACGTCATCGTTATGGGCTTCGACTGCAACAAGTGGGCACTTCAGGAACTCCTTAGCCAGAACTGGAACTACGACGGACAGTGCAATCCTTTCCAGTCATCTTATATCGACGAAGTTATCAAGACGATCGAATCCGGAAGTTCACCCGCACAGAAGACCATCATCATGGATGAGAAGGGCTTCGATGCATCTACGATCACAGCAGAAGATGTTGAGAACTACGGTATCTAATAACATTATTGTTTGAAGTTAATGCGGCGCGGCGGAAATCGCTGCGCCGTATTTTAGAAGTTGGGAGAACGAAAGGAAAGTCACTCCATGAATGAAAATTCCATTCTTGAAATGAGAAATATAGATAAAGTTTTCCCCGGTGTAAGAGCACTCTCGGGTGTGGATTTTACTTTAAGAAAAGGTGAGATACATGCTCTGATGGGTGAAAACGGAGCCGGCAAATCCACGCTTATCAAGGTTTTAACCGGTGTATATCCCAAAGACAACGGTGAGATAAGAATGGCGGGTCATGATAAGCCCGTGAACATCAAATCTCCCGAGGATGCACAGAATATAGGCATAAGTACCGTGTATCAGGAGATCACGCTTTGTTCAAACCTATCCGTGGCGGAAAACATCTTTATAGGTCGTGAGAAGAGCTTTTTCACAAACTGGAAAATGAGGAATAAGCGCGCGGGAGAAATTCTTAAGTCACTCGATATTCCCGCTTCACCCACTCAGCAACTCGGTACCTGCTCGATCGCGGTCCAGCAGATGGTTGCCATTGCCAGAGCGGTTGATATGGAATGCAAAATACTTATTCTTGACGAGCCTACATCTTCACTTGACGAGCAGGAAGTTGCAAAACTCTTTAAGCTTATGCGCGAACTTAAGCAAAGAGGCGTAGGTATAATCTTCGTAACCCATTTCTTAGATCAGGTTTATGAGGTATGCGACCGTATAACGGTACTGCGTGACGGAAAACTCGTGGGTGAATATGAGATCAAAGATCTGCCGAGACTTATGCTTGTTTCCAAGATGTTAGGTAAAGAGCTTGACGATATGTCGTCCATTAAGAGCGACAGCGGCGGCTATAACGGGGAAGATAAGGATAAGATCTTATTTGAAGCAGAGAATCTTTCGAGTGTGGAAGCGGTCAATCCGTTTGATTTCCACATAAAGAAGGGTGAAGTTAACGGCTTTACCGGGCTTCTGGGCTCAGGCCGAAGCGAAAGTGTACGTGCGATCTTCGGCGCCGACAGGGTACTTAGCGGAAAGCTGAAGAAGGATGGCAGGGATATCAAGATCACAAAGCCCATAGACGCCATGAAGAATAAAATAGCATATCTTCCGGAAGACCGTAAGGAAGACGGGATCATCGGAGATCTTTCGGTAAGGGAGAACATAATCCTTGCACTTCAGGTGCTTGAAGGTTTCTTTCACCCGTTTTCAAGAGCCAAAGCCGAAGAGTTTGCCGACGAATATATAAAGCTTCTCGAGATCAAGACAGCTTCGACAGATACTCCGGTCAAATCCCTATCGGGAGGAAATCAGCAGAAAGTTATCCTTGCAAGATGGCTTCTGACTCATCCCGATTATCTGATACTTGACGAGCCTACGAGAGGTATCGATGTAGGTACCAAGGTCGAGATACAGAAGCTGGTTCTTAAGCTTGCAAGCGAGGGTATGGGAGTTACTTTCATATCTTCCGAGACGGATGAGATGCTGAGGACATGTTCGAGGCTAATCGTAATGAGAGACCGTCATGTGGTCGGAGAGCTTACGGGCGAAGATCTCAATCAGCACAAGATAATGAGTACGATTGCGGAAGGAGAGAGTGAATAATGAAAACCGGAAATATATTTCAGAAGATTTTCAGACGTCAGATAATGATACCGCTCGCTGCATTTTTACTCCTTGCGATTTTTAATCTTGTGGCGGATCCGTCTTTTTACAAAATAACATTAGGCTATAACAGTGCAGGAAACCCTGTATTGTCGGGATATCTTATCACCATACTTGACTACGGTTCGGAACTTGCGATACTTGCGATCGGCATGACGCTTGTAACCGCTGCATCCGGCGGACAGGATATTTCGGTCGGCGCGGCAATAGCGATAAGCGGAAGTATGTTGCTTCGTTGCCTTTGCGGTGCGGATACAAGATCAGAAAATCTGAATATGCCGATAATCTGTGCTTTCCTGATAAGCATGGTGGTTGCAGGTCTTTTCGGAGCATTTAACGGTGTGCTCGTGGCGTATTTTAAGATCCAGCCAATGGTCGCGACTTTGATCCTGTTTACCGCAGGCCGTTCAATAGCCGCATGGATCAACAACAACGAGCTTCCGATCGTAAATGACCAGAGTTTTGCGATATATGGCGGCTTCATACCGGGTATTCCGATCCCGATGCCGTTCTTTATAGCCGTGATCGTAATGATCATCACATGGCTGATACTTAAGTTTACGAACTTAGGACTCTATGTGCAGTCCGTAGGTATAAATGAAAAATCTTCAAGACTTAACGGATTGAATCCCGAACTTTTAAAGGTTCTTACCTTTGTGCTCTTGGGTGTATGTGTAAGTGTTGCTGCACTTATCAAGACCAGTCGTCTTATGACCATCAACTATTCGGTCATCGCCAAGGATATCGAAATGGATGCGATCCTTGCCGTAGCGCTCGGCGGTAATGCATTAAGCGGCGGTAAGTTTAACATCCCCGCATCGATACTCGGTGCATATGTTATCCAGTTTTTGACGACAACGCTTTACAAATTTAATGTATCGTCCGATGCACTTTCGGCTTACAAGGCCGTTGTGGTAATCCTTCTTGTTGTATTCAGTTCCGAATCGGTAAGAGGCTGGATCGGAGGACTGTTTAAGAAGAGCGTTGCCGTAAAAGCCGGAAAGGAGGCTAAGTCATGAAAAAGAAACTTATGAACATGAGTGACACAAACCTCCTTTTGACCATAACGATAGTGGTATTTGTCGTTATGTATCTGTGTGCCATTATTTTTGAAGGTAAAGGTTTTTTAAAGCCCCAGACCTTCTTTAACATCTTAAATGCCAATGCGGCGCTTATCATTCTTTCCTGCGGCTTAAGCCTTGTCATGATAACGGGAAGCATCGATATTTCGGTAGGCGGTATTACTGCTCTGGTAAGTATGTGCTGTGCTGTATATCTTGATTATCACGGCGGTTCCGTGTTCGGTTCCGTCATGATAGCTTTGGGTATCGGTCTTGCATTCGGACTTTTCCAGGGTTTACTTATCGCTTACCTCGATATTCAGCCGTTTATCGTAACTCTTGCCGGAATGTTCTTTGCAAGAGGTATGACGACCATAGTGCATACAAATCCTTTCAACGTTGAAAATGAGGCGTTTGTTGCACTCAAAGAGACAAGGATCATCGTTCCGGGAATGGGTTCATACAATAAAAACGGTACTTACGTAAATGCTTATGTGGAGATCGGTGTTATCGTAGCCCTTTTGGTAGTGGCGATCATGTTCGTTCTTTTGAGAAAAACCCGTCAGGGCCGTGCATTTTATGCGGTCGGCGGTAACGGACAGAGTGCATTGATGCTCGGTATCAACGTTAAGCGCACCAAATTTATCGCACACCTTATCTGCGGTATTCTTGCGGGTATCGGCGGATATGTGTATTTTCTCCATGTAGGATCGGGTGCCGCATCTCATGCAAGCGGTGCCGAGATGAACGCCATAGCTTCATCGATAATCGGCGGTACGATGCTTACAGGCGGTGTAGGTAACATTATTGGTACACTGTTCGGTGTTCTTTCATTAAGTACCATTCAGAATATCGTGTCATCCGCAGGTCTCGATCAGGCGTGGTGGACAGGTATCACAATAGCGGCAATGCTCTGTCTGTTCCTTGTTATACAGAGTGTGGTAATGGCCCGCAAAAAGAAAATGACAAAGAAATAATAATAAGTTTCATGATCGACTCTCTTATAAATGGATGGTTTGGGCAAAAGATGAACACAATATCTGTTGTGTTCATCTTTTGTCGCATGTTATTATATTTAAAGTATGAAAAAAACAACGATTTTTCTTTTGATCTTAATAATGATCCTTTCTTTTTCGTCCTGCAAAAAAGAGGTTAAGGAAGAGAAAACTGAGCCGGAAACCGATAATCTTATCGTAGTGGGCTTTTCGCAGCTTGGGGCGGAATCAGACTGGAGAGCCGCCAATACAGAGTCCATGAAATCGGTTTTTACCGAAAAAAACGGATACAGGCTCATATTTGACGATGCGCAGCAAAAACAGGCCAATCAGATCACTTCGGTAAGAAACTTTATACAGCAGGAAGTTGATTATATCGTTATCGCTCCGGTTACCGAAAAGGGCTGGGACACTGTATTAAAAGAGGCAAAAGATGCCAATATACCCGTTATCATAGTGGACAGGCGTGTGGATGTTTCGGACGAAAGCCTTTTTACTTGCTGGGTGGGTTCGGATTTCGAGCTCGAAGGTAAAAAGATGGCGGAATGGCTGTACAGGTTTACCGCAGAGCACGACATCGCACCCGAAGACGTGCATATTGCCAATATTCAGGGTACTATCGGCGCTACCGCCCAGATCGGCCGTACCAACGGATTAAGATGGGCTGTGGAAGAATACGGATTTGACCTTCTTGCGGAAGTTCCGGGTGAATTTACAAAAGCCAGAGGCTATGAAGCAATGGAGAGCCTTCTTGCGGATTATCCCGATATAAATGTTGTATATTGCGAGAACGACAATGAAGCCTTCGGTGCGATAGAAGCATGTGAGGCGGTCGGACGGATTGTCGGAACCGATATACAAAACGGCGAGATCATGATCCTTTCTTTTGACGGAGTTAAAGAGGAAGCTTTGACGGATGTACTTGAAGGAAAGATCGCATGTATAGGTGAGTGCAATCCTCTTCACGGTCCGAGAGTAGAATCTTTGATAGCAAGACTTGAGGCGGATCAGTCCATTTCAAAATATACCTATGTCGATGAGGAGATCTTTTCCGCGGATGAGAGTATCGAAAGTCTTTTGATCGACAATACCGTGTACAATGTAATACGACTCACACCCGAATATGTGGAAGAAAGAATGGAACTTTTCAACGTGGGAAGTTACACCAACACAAACCAGTCGCAGGATGCTTATTAAGACAAAATGCACCTAAAAAGTGCCGATTTTATGCGGTTTGCAACTGCCGGTTGACAAATTTCAAAGCAAACTTTATAGCCTGCAACCGTTACATTTGTTAGATTGAGGTTGTTCGAACGAAAGAAGATCATCAATCACAAATTTGTAAGGTGCAGGCAGTTTTACAACATTCATTTAAAAGGAGAAACTGCTATGGCATCGGAAAGGAAAAACATGATATTAGCAGATAAGATCATAAATGAAAGAAAGAAACTTAACTGGTCGCAGGAAGAGCTTGCCGAGAAACTGGATGTATCACGACAGTCCGTATCAAAGTGGGAGGGAGCACAGTCTATTCCTGATATTTCAAAGATCCTGGCAATGGCAGATCTCTTCGGAGTATCTACGGATTATCTTTTAAAGGATGAGATACTCCCTGAAGAAGCGGTTTCGGATTCTTATATCAGAGAAGACAGCGGATCTTCCGAAAATTTGAAAAAGGTTTCCATGGAAGAAGCAAACGAATTTCTGAGTGCCAGAGAAAAGGCGGCTCCGAGAATGGCAATAGCTTCGATGTTATGTGTATTCAGCCCTGTTACACTGATCCTTCTCGCGGGTCTTTCCACACTGGAGAATCTTAATTTCTCGGAAAACGCTGCAGCGGGTATCGGGCTGGCAGTACTCTTTTTAAATATAGCGGTTGCGGTATGTATCTTTATCACAACATCGCACGGGAGCAATAAGTTCAGATATCTTTATACCGATAATTTTGAAACCGCTTACGGTGTGAGCGGAATGGTAAAAGAAAGACGCGATGCATATGACAATACGACTCATACTTTAAATACGGTCGGTGTAATGATCTGCATCTTAAGTCCGCTTCCGCTTATCATAACAGCGTGTCTGGGAGCAACACCGTTTGTGATAGTCGTAATGGTATGTGTACTTCTTACCATGGTTGCTTCGGCAGTTCTTTTCTTTGTACTGGCAGGAGTCGTAAACGGTTCCTTTGATGTTCTTTTAAAAGAAGGCGATTATACCGTAAAGGCAAAGAGAAGCAACAAGAAACTCGATAATGTTACCGGGATCTACTGGTCGGTTGTTACGGCAGGTTTCCTGCTTTACAGCTTTGTGACCAATGACTGGGCTCGTTCCTGGATAGTATGGCCCGTTGCCGCAGTCCTTTTCGCCGCATACAGGGGCATTATGGCGATGATCCTTAAGGCAGAAGAGTAAGCTGTCATTAAGAAGACACCAAAAAGGTGCATAGATATCGTTTGTTATCGCAACACGGGCCCGCCGGCCCGTGTTGTTTTTTCTTGGAGCCGATTACCACATTATGATATAATAATTCATAAAGATAGAAGGAGAGAAGAACATGAACAGTACTCAGGCTTATTCCAATGCTCCTTTTGAACTTATGAGCGAATGGAAAGAAGATCAGAAATTCGTCCTTGCAGATCCTGCGCCCGCTGATCTTGACGAACTTAAGGCGGCAGCAGACGTTACAGACCCGAGAAGTGTAGCGGCGTACTGGGTTCTGGCAGTTAACAGACTTACAGAAGATTATGACGACGGCATGGCTATGATGAAGTATCTTTTTGCTGATATCGAGCCCTTCGGAAGAGGCTACACCGAAGGCGGCGGAGCAGGCAGAGCAGGCTGGGACAGCTATTTTAACGAGCGCCTTAAGGACAGCAACTATTCATGGCTCCCACGTGCGTATTTTAACGGAAACTCCGGCAGAAGCGACAAGTTTGCTCTATGCGCGCCGCTTTCCATAGACCTTTACTACAACGAACCCAACACCAAGACTGTTAACAGCCAGTCACTTGAATCACTCGGAAGACTTAATATCGTATACTGGGTTAAGAGTCGTGCGGCAGGCAATAAGGTTAACATAACTCTTGGCCGCTTTGACGGAACCGACCGTTGGTACGTAACAAGCGGAACTTCTTCCGCTGCGCTTTTCTATATGCAGTAGATTGGGGGGAATCTATGAGAAGATTGGGTATATTTTTCTTGATCCTTTTATGTGTTCTTTCTTTTGCCGGCTGTGCTTCAAAGGAGGGTTCGGACGTGAAACTGTTTAAGAAAACATTTGAGGTGGGCAAGGATATTGAGCGCTACAACATCAAAGAATTTTACTACACTTACGAGAATATAAATTACGACGCGTTTTATCAGCGCTATCACGTTTACAAGACCGATTACGGTACACCTTATTTTACCCATATCACCAGACAAAGAAAGAACGACTACGGCCCCACAACTCCGGCGGATACCGTTAATTCCGGTACCATCGAGATGACAGACGAGCAGTGGAAGAAGTTTTACGAGCTTATCTTAGGCGGAACCGTTTCGGAGCGTGAGGATACCGCAGACGCCGGGGGCAGCGGCCCCTGGTACTTCCTTTACTGGGATAACGATAAAGAAAAGTACAGGGAATACAAATTTGTATCCTATGCGGCCGAGAAGGCTCTTGAAGAGTTTTTTGTTTCTTTGGCCGATGAACCCATAGCGGTGGCAAAAGAAGACTACCCTGCTCTCGAAGACTCCGATATCGGCGGATGGCTTGGTTACTTTGGCAACGTAAGCGGACAGTATTACATGGAAATAGGCGCAGCTTCAGATAATGCTTATCCCACGAACATCCGCTTTATCTGGAACTATTCGGAGGACGGCGACAACGGAATGTATTCGGGAGAGGTAACTGTCGACGGTTTTATCACTAAAAATGCAGACGGACTTACCGTTTTTTGCGGCACCACAAAAGAGGACGACGAACTCATTGAAGCGGTGATAGGCAAGTCAGGCGACACACTAAAGATGATCGTCACAAGATCCGACAGCGATCGTATATATGCCGGCAACCGCTTTGAACTGACGCGCGAGCAGTAAACATCACTTAAAAAGATACTTGGGCTAAAAAATGAACACCGTAACGTATTTATCGAATCGCACAACACTGATCATGCTGGCAATAGTTGTGCTTTTGGCAGCTCTTCTTATCTTTGTGCATATCAAAAACGCTCCGAAACGTGAGAATGCTAAGAAGATAAGAAATTTCAGAAAAACGCTTAAGAAAAACCGAAAAGAAAACCCGGATATTAAATCCGACGATCAGATCTTTCGGGAAATGGCATTTAAACAGGGCAGGGTCAATCCCTGGCTGTATCTTGCCCTTCTTCTTACTGTCATTTTGTTTGCAATCGTAAGATGGGATCTGATCGTGGCCGTATCAAGGTGGGGCGGAAATGTTGCCTCTATGATAGGAAATGCGATCAAGGAGACATTGTATCAGTTTGCAAGGATAATAAGCAATGGAGGTTAAAAGATGCAGGAACAGGATATAAGAGCGGTAGAGTCGATGTGCAGGATCGGGATGAGTTTAGAGACGGTCAAGGCAAGCTTTAAAAAGTTTCCGGAGGATGAGTTAGAGGCAATTTATAACAGGATACAAAAGCTTAACGATGTGCCGGAAGAAAAACCGGCTTTTAAGATAAACTGTTCGTAAAAGAACACAATGTTTTTTCTTTTAAAGTTAAGATTTAATTAAGGTTTTCCCTCTGCAAAGATGATTGACGCTGTGCTATCATAATTAGCGGAGGGAATTTTAATGAGAAAAATCAGTATTGTAATGGTCATTGCAGCACTGTTTTTGTCGGGATGCGGCTTTGGCGCATCGGAAACGTCAGGGTTTAAGGGTGGTAAAACAGAATATAAGGATGTTCCGACCGAGATAACGTCTTTTTTGTGGCAGGAATGGTCGGATACGCCTGTGCACGGATATCTTATAGAACGCAGGAATTCCGGTAATTGTATATGTCTTGAAGGCAATGTCAACGAACGTGAGTCCATGACAGAATGGGATATAGATGATTCCGTAATGGATGAACTTGCCGATTGGGTGGATGATTACAACATTCGCGAGTGGGACGGTTTTGACATGGACAAGGACGATCGTAAACCGTCCTCGGGCTTTGAACTGGTGATCGAGCTCGGTACCGGCGAGAAGATAAAAGCGACGGGCAATAATGTCTTTCCAAAGGATTACGACGCTGCCAGAAATTATTTAACGGAGTTGTTGAGCGATATGCCGCTTGCAGCCAACGAAAAATCTGCTGATCAAGAGGCAATAAACGGCGGTTACACAAGCACATATTACGAAGAAGATAATTATTCGGAGCCTGTATACTCGGACGATCTTGGGGATATGGACGGCGACGGTATCAACGAATATGTTGAGTATCAGCTTGGTCATCTTGAGTTTATGCTTGACGGAGTCTCGATATTTAAGCACGATGAGCCGGTACTTTACGTTATGGGAACGGGTGGATCGTCTTATATCGATCTTGACGGTGACGGCAAAGAAGAAATATTCTTTTCGTTTTATCCGTCGGTTAATTCCATGCCGCTTGTGGAATTTGCGGTGCTTAAGCAGGATGCATACGGATGGACGGCGATAGATAAGCCTCTTTTCGAAGGAGAAGATTACTTAAATGTTAAACTTCCGTTTAAGGGTATAAGGATTTCCAAAGATGAAATGGAAGTTTCCCTTGAAGGATATGAGGATACTTTAACGGTCGATATAGGATCGTATTTTAAGGATCAGATCGCTCAGTTTAAAGAAGAAGGCGACGAATTCATGCTCCACGAATTTGAAGGAGTATACAACGGCAAGTACGGTGATGAAGAGTTTCCCGAGGGCTGTGAGTTCGGTTATCCGATGGAGTGGGGGATCTGGGAGATCGATGCCGGCACATATGACGGCAAAAACTGTCTTGTGGCAACCGAAGGCATATGCGGTCCTTATGGAAAAGATGAGTTCTTCGGTGTGATAAAGGTTTATTTTGACTATACATCCGACGGAAAAAGAAATATACTGAATATGGAGTTTACGCCGTATGAATTATACTGAATACGGAGTATACGCCATATTAAGCAGTAAGGATGTATTGGGTTAATGGAATTGGATACAAAGGGCAAAGTAGCATACGGTCTGGGCGGTTTCGGTAAAAACGTTGCCTATACTTTTGTTGCATCCTATACTTTGTATTATTACAATACGGTTTTATCAATAAGCGCAGCGTTCATAGGCACCATGCTTATGGCGATGCGCATTTTTGATGCTTTTAACGATCCTTTCATGGGAGTTTTGGTCGCAAGGACAAGGTCAAAGCACGGTAAATACAAACCATGGATATTATCGGGTGCGGTACTTAATGCACTTGTGATAGTTGCAATGTTTTCCGTGCCGAAAGCTTTGAGCATGGGCGGTGTTAAAACCTATGTGGTCATAACGTATCTTATCTGCGGGATCACATATACACTTACGGATATACCTTACTGGTCGATCATACCGGCTATCACAAAACCCGGAAAGATCAGAGAAGATCTGACGGTTTTTGCCAGAATGTTTTCGGGAATAGGAAGCGGAGTACCGACGGTCTTTACCATGTTTTTTGTATCGCTTCTTGGAAGCGGAGTGGGACGCGAGGCATACAGAAGCGGCTTTTCAAGGCTTTCGGTCGTAATTGCCGTTATGTATGTGTCTCTTACGATCATAACGGTTTTGCACATTCCGGACACGAAAGAAGATGACAGTGTCCTGCCTACATTCGGCGAACTCTTTAAGGCCCTTTTTAAAAACGATAAGGCGATGGTCGTTTCTTTGATCATTATCCTTTTTTACTCGGCAACGAGTCTGACCGTTAATCTTGTCATATATGTTTTTGACTATGATATATCAAGGGCGGATCTTTATACGCCGTTTATGGCAGTGATCGGGGTCATGCAGTTATTGCCGATGCTTTTTTACACATGGCTTCGCAAATTTTTTTCAAACAGACGTATCTTTATCGTTGGAATATCTTTGGCACTTATAGGCTATACCAGTCTTGTGTTTTTGATCCCTGTCGAGAGATATACGATGGCGCTTATTCTTTTACCCTGTTGTCTTATAGCGGCGGCCAACGGGACAGCATATGTGCTCACGACCGTTCTCGTGGCGGACGCCGTGGATTACGGGGAAAAGAAAAACGGAAGACGCGATAACAGCATGGTCTCATCTCTTCAGACGCTCATGGTCAAACTGTCATCGGCGTTTGCCGTGTTCTTCTCGGGACTCGGGATAGAGCTTATAAACATTACCGACACGGCAAGCCAGAGTGAAGCGACGATAAGGGGACTGCACATTATATTTTCGATCCCGTCGTTACTTCTTGCATTCGGGGCTATCATATTACTTATAAGGAGAAAGGATATCTGAATGAAGATCTCATCACAGCTTAAGCTTTTAAACGACGAATACGAAGGCTTCTATTCCTGCGGGCTTACGATGTTCAACAACAGGTCGATGAACCGCTTTAAGACAGTTAAGGATACGGAAAAAGAAACTGTCCTCGAATCGGAAGACGGGCTTATATTTACCGTTGAGAAAACAAAGGACGAAGTTACCGATGCTCTGCATATATGCACAAGCGTTGAAAACAAAGGAAATGATCCCGTTACCCTTGAAATGCTCGACACTTTTGTGATCTCGGAAATAGAGGGCGATAAGCTTCACCGCTTTACGTCATTCTGGTCGGCAGAGGGGCGTCATAAGGTTGACGAACTTTGCGACTTAAACCTGGAACATGCATGGAATCATATGGCATACAGAGTTGAAAAATTCGGGAATACGGGGAGCATGCCTGTAAGACGTTATTTTCCTTTTGCCGCGATCGAAGATTCGAAGACAGGCAGGTTTACCGCCGTACAGATCTATTCACCGGCGTCCTGGCAGATCGAAGTGATAATAAGAAAAGACGATAAGGTGACGCTTGCGGGAGGTCTTGCGGACAGGGATTTTGGGCACTGGACAAAGAAACTTTACCCGGGCGAGACCTACAATGCCCCTAAAGCTGTGCTTGCGCAAGGCGATTCTTTGGAAGAAGCATGCGATAAACTTGTAAAGTCGCAGCATCCGAACGTAAGCCCCGTTGATGATAAAATGGGGGTTTCTTTTAACGAATACTGTGCCACATGGGGCGATCCCGATGAGGGAAAGATGATGCGTCTTGCGGATAAACTGTACGGTCACGGCATTCAGTATCTTGTTATGGATTCCGGCTGGTATCTTGACAGGGGTGCATACTGGTGGGAACACCGCGGCGAATGGACAGTCAACAAAGACCGCTTTCCCAACGGTTTAAAGCCTGTTTCCGACTATATAAGGTCAAAGGGCATGATACCCGGAATATGGTATGAATTCGAGACGATCTCCGACCACTGTCCTATCTTTAACGATGAAGACATGCTTCTTTCAAAAGACGGAAGCCCGCTTACGATAGCCGGAGCGAGATTTTTGGATCTTGAAAAGGAAAAAGCATGGAACTTCCTTAAAGAGAGTGTTATAGATCAGCTTAAAGACAATGATTTCGGTTATATAAAAGTCGATTACAACGATAGCCTTGGCATAGGCTGCGACGGTCCCGACGGAATGGGTGAGAATCTTCGAAGGAAGATCCTTAAAACCCAGGAGTTCTTTAAACTTATGCGCACAGAGATCCCGGATCTTGTGATCGAAAACTGTTCAAGCGGCGGGCACAGGCTTGAGCCTTCAATGATGGAAATCTCATCTATGGCAAGCTTTTCCGATGCTCACGAGATAGTATCCATCCCGCTTATCGCGGCTAACCTTTTATATCTTGTGCGTCCCGACCAGAATCAGATATGGTCGGTGCTTCGCGCTTCCGACTCGATCGACAGGCTTCACTATTCCATGTGTGCGACTCTGTTCGGCCGTATGGGGCTTTCCGGCGATGTCTACGATATGTCGGATGAGCAGTGGGCTATAGTCGATGAGGGCATTTCTTTCTATAAAAAAGTTGCGGACGTGATCAAGAACGGAACGCTTAAGTTAAGGATCGCAGAACCGAAATACTATAACGATCCCGAAGGCGGTCAGCTCGTGATAAGAGAGTACGGAAAAAGAACGCTGCTCGTATATCACAGGTTTAAAAATTCCGTCAGCCTTTCCGAGTTCTTGAAAAATCATAACGTCGATCTTCCAAAAGGAAACAAGACCGTGTACGGCGCGGCTGAAGCCGATTTCAGCGCCGTTTCGATAGAATTTGCCTGAATATGTGCTCTTTATAAGCCCGGTTTAATTATTTGATAATTTTCATTTTTGGGCTAAAGATACTATATATAGTGGTCGATATATACATTGAGAAACAATATGTAGCAAGGGATTGCATCAGTTAACTGATTACTTTCATTGGCAAGGAGGGTAAAGTATGCGTAGTGTTTTGTATGACCGGCCCGAATTATTTATTCTGGCACCCGTAAAGAACACCCTTAAGGAAAGACCTAAGGACGAAGTTCAAAGCAAAAAGAAAGAAAACGGATCAAAGGATGACTTCGATAAGATGCTTGTGGCTCAAATAGCCTCTCTTACAAAATTTTAAAGGATAAGTCGAAGTTACTTACAAATTCCCCGTGAGAACATGATTGTTACTCACGGGGTTTTTGTGTTATTTTAATATTACAGTGTTCATTTCGGAGGCTATATTTGAAAAACGGGCGGCTACGGTTAAGTTCCTTAAGTATATGGGTAATAACGGGTATTCTCGCGGTACTTACGGTACTGCTTATTTTCTATTATATTTCTTTCAGCACAAGACTCGGCGCACAAGAGGAAAATACGGAATACGAAAGATATTATGCGATGATCACCGACGATTCCGATTCATCGTTCTGGCAGTCTGTCTATAAGTCCGCACTTGCATCGGCAAAAGAACAGAATGCATATGTGGAGATGATGTCGGAAAATCTTTCGAAGGATTATGATATATACGAACTTACCGAGATCGCGATCGCATCGGGCGTTGACGGCATCATCATAGAGGCCGATGAAAGCGAAGAGATGACAAGGCTTATAAATAAGGCCAATGATGCGGGAATAAGTGTTGTGACCGTTTATTCGGACAATTCAAATTCCGATCGTTTAAGCTTTGTGGGCATAAACAATTACAATCTGGGCAAGCTGTACGGCGGGCTTATTTTAAGCCTTTCGGCCGAAAAGTCTTTCTCAAAAGGCAAGATAAGAGTTGTCGTTCTTACGGATGCTTATGCGGTAGATACGGGTCAGAACGTTTTGTTCGGTGCCATTCAGGAAGCCATCGAGACGGAACCGGGTTCCGGTAAGGCCCAACATCCTCCGATCGAGGTTTCCATGTATTCCGTCGATTCCACAAATGAGTTTTCGGTAGAAGAATCAGTGAGAAATCTTCTTGTGAAGGGTCGCGAAGAACTTCCGGACATAGTGGTATGCTTAAATGAGATCGATACCACGAGTACATATCAGGAAGTGGTCGATTACAATGAAGTAGGTCTTGTAAATATATTGGGATATTATGATTCCGAGACCATTTTAAAGGGTATAGACAGAAACGTTATCTATGCTACTGTTTCGGTTGATACTGATCAGATGGGGCAGTTCAGCATCGATGCGCTTTCGGAATATTTTGAATACGGTTACACAAGCCAGTATTTTACGACCGACATTTCACTTATAAACAAGCGAAATGTCACCGAATACATGGAGGACAGAGAAGAAGATGAAGAATAAAATCAAAAATCTGTCCGTTCAGGTTAAGATGACCGTTATGTCGCTTGTGGTCAACCTTTTTGTATTCTCGATCAATATAGTTCTTTTGGCCGGCATAAACAACATGTCCGCAAAGATCGATACCGTTTATCAGGCCAATATCCAGTTAAACGAGCTTTCCGCATCGCTTAAGTCGGTGCAGGACAGTATGACGGAATACTTAAATGCAAAGACGAGCGATTCGCTTGAAAATTATTATAAGATCGCTCAGGAATATTCGGAACTGACCGCCGGTCTTTCCGAGACCGTTACCGGCAAGACGCTTGACAGGATGGAGTTCTCCATAAGGAACATGTCGGAAGTTTACTTAGACGAAGTAGGCCAGACCATTGAAGCCAAGCGAGGCAGAAATGTCGAAAAATACAGGACGCGTTATGAGGAGGCCACAAAGCTCTACGGCTATATAAATACCTATATCTACAGTCTTAACAATGAGCAGTTCAAAGAAAATTCCGAGAACTATCGTGAAATGGTATCTGCATTAAGGACTTTTGAGACCATAGGAAATATCATCCTTATTGCCGTTATCGTGGTAAATGTCTTGCTTATATTAAGACTTACCGCGGGAATAATAAGGCCGTTACGATCGCTTACCGGCATGGCCGACGAGGTTGCAAAGGGTAATTTTGATATCGAACCCCTTACGGTCTGGTCGCGTGATGAGATCGGAGTCGTTACGACCGCATTTAACCAGATGGTCGTAAGTATCCAGAATTATATCAGGCAGGTTCGCGAAAATGCGGAGACAGAGCAGAAGTTAAAAGAAAAAGAACTCATGATGGAGACTCACTTAAAGGACGCTCAGCTTAAGTATCTTCAGGCACAGATCAATCCTCATTTTCTTTTTAACACCTTAAATGCCGGAGCTCAGCTTGCAATGATGGAGGGAGCCGACAGGACCTACGAATACGTGCAGGTCATGGCCGAGTTTTTCAGATATAATGTCAAAAAAGGTTCTGAGACTGTTACCATAGGCGAAGAACTTGAACTTGTGGATTATTATATTTACATATTGAATGTACGTTTTTCGGGTGAGATCCACTACGAGAAGTCGATAGACAGTTCGCTTCTGGATGTTAAGATGCCCAGTATGATACTTCAGCCAATTGTCGAAAACTGTGTCAACCACGGTATACGCGATATGATGGGCAAGGGAGTCATAAAGATGCGTGTATACGGCATAGACGACTATGCATGTATAAGTATAGAAGATAACGGCGCGGGTATGGACGAAGAGACGATCGATGCTCTGCTTAACGGAAGATCTTTAAAGGGCGAAAAGAAGGATTCAAACGGTATCGGAATGGATAACGTTATGGCTCGTCTTAAACTCTTTGTGGGAAGCGATGACGTACTTAGTATCGAAAGCGAAGGCCCTGGCAAGGGCTCAAGGTTTGTCATTTACCTTAACAATGACGTGAGGGAGACTTACGATGTATAAAGTGATGCTTGCTGACGACGAAGGCATAGTGATCGATTCACTAAAGTTCATAATCCAGAAGGAGTTCGGCGATGAATGCCGTATTGAATACGCAAAGACCGGCAGGAGCGTTATCGAGCTTGCGGAAACTTTCCATCCGGATATCGCGATAATGGACATTCAGATGCCCGGAATAAACGGTATCGATGCCATGCGCGAGATAAGGAAGAGCAACGATAATATCATCTTTATCGTTATGTCCGCTTACGATAAGTTCGATTACGCCAAAGAAGCGATCACGCTGGGTGCCATTGAATATATCACCAAGCCCATGGAAAAGAACAAGATGATCAATGCCATCAAAAATGCCATGGCCATCGTGGACGAGGAAAAACTGAGAAGATCCAACGATCTTATGGTAAAAGAAAAACTCGAGACCGTAGTTCCGATCCTCGAAAACGGTCTTATCTACAATATCCTTTTCCATGAATATTTCGATGAAGATATAGAAAACTACAAGACCATGCTCGATATCCGCGACGATTACGGGTATATGATGGTACTTGTTTCGGGTGATGCAAAAGAAGGAAACCATATGACCAATGCGGTGGGGTCGGGTGTAAGACTTCAGCAGCATTACCGGGAGATAAGAGACTATATAAAGGACTATTTTAACGGTATAGTCGGCTCCGTAATGGGCAATAAGATAGCCGTCTTAATACCGTTAAAAGACGGAGAATTCGACTACAACGAGCGTGTGGAAGCGATCACCAAGGCCAGGGAGCTTGCACACAGGTTAAAGGCCAAGACCGATATCGTGTTCAGGATAGGAATGGGAAAGGCCGGCGAGATCTACAATATGGAAAAGTCATACAGGGATGCGCTTAACGCACTTGTCATGACCACCAATACCGTTGCCCATGCCGACGACCTTCCGATCGGCTGCGAATACTCCGATAACTACCCGATCGATCTTGAGAACAAGCTCTTTGAAGAGGTCGAAAAGGGCAGAACCGATGCGGCAGTCAGTGCGGCAAAGGATTATTTTGAATTCATACGAACAAAGGATATCATGGACGTAAGACTTAAGGTCCTTGAGTTTGCTCTTTGGGCCGAACATATATCCTATGAAAGCGGCGGTATGACGTACAACATATCGGACAGACGCGATTACCTGCCCACACTCATGGGTCTTTCCGATATGGACGGATTATGGGAATGGTTTGCCGACAGGATAATCTTTTCGTGCAGGAATATTTCCAATAAGAAGGAAGAAAGTTCAAACGATGCGATACAGGCTTCAAAAGCATATATTGAAGCCAATTACACAAAGAACATAACTCTTGAGGATGTATCCAGAGAGGTTAATATAAGTTCTTACTATTTAAGCAGGATATTCAAAGAAGGTACGGGGGAGAACTTCATCGATTATCTTACGAGGTTAAGGATCGAGAAGGCAAAGGAGTTACTGAGCACCACGCAGTATTCCATGAAGGAGATCTGCTCAATGTCCGGGTATTCCGATCCCAATTATTTCAGTAAGTCCTTTAAAAAGAATGTGGGAGTCACTCCAACGGAGTACAGAGAGGGTAAATAGGTGAAAAGAAAGTTAGCTGCTCTTGTTTTGTCGGCTTTTCTTGTTTTGTCGGCCTGTGGAAAGCCTCAGGATATAACGGCAAAACCCGGACAGGAAAGCGAAGACAAAATAGAGATAGGAATGAGTTTTGATTCGTTTGTTATCGAAAGATGGCAGAGAGACAGGGATGTATTCGTATCTACGGCAAAAGAACTCGGCGCGACCGTAAATGTACAGAACGCAAACGGCGATGTCGACAAGCAAAAGGAACAGATAGAATATTTTGTCAAAAAAGGCGTGGATGTGATCGTTATCATATGTATCGATTCGGATTCGCTTAAAGAGACCGTAGCAAAGGCAAAGGATGCAGGCATAAAGATAATTGCCTACGACCGGCTGGTCACAAATTCGGATGCCGATCTATACATTACGTTCGATAATGTGATGGTAGGCACGCTTATGGCGGAAGCTCTTTCAAAAAACGGCGCCGCAGGCGGAAAGGTTCTTATGCTGGGAGGGTCACCCACCGACAACAATGTACCGCTTGTCGAATCGGGTTTTAAGTCGGTCTGCGAAAAGAACGATATGGAAATAGTCGATTCGATCCATTGCGACGGCTGGAGAGCGGAGCTTGCGGGTGAATACATATATGAGCATGAAGATATCGTATCAGAAGTCAATGCGATAATGTGCGGAAACGATAACCTTGCCGGACAGGTCATAAGAGCCCTTTCCGAGAAGCGTCTTGCGGGAGAGATACCTGTCGTCGGCCAGGATGCGGATCTTGAAGCCTGTCAGAGGATAATTGAAGGCACACAGACAATGACGGTATACAAGCCCGTTGAAAAGCTTGCGAAGCGTGCAGCGGAATGTGCGATAAGCCTTGCCAAGGGTGAAGAGATAACCGGTGATGATGTCACGACAATAAATGACGGTACTTACGCAATATCTTACATCGGTCTGACTCCGATAGCCGTTACCGCGGAAAATATGGACGAAGTCATCGTAAACAGCGGATTTCACTTAAAGGAAGATGTGTATCTGTACGCACCGGAAAAATAGAAAATACCTGTCCCGACATGCGGGGCGGGTATTTTTTTGTACCTAAAAAAATACAATGACAATAATTTATTAGTCACAAATATTTTACCCATTAAGGTACAAAAAAATTTAAAGATTGATAAAAATTAATTCCCCGTTAATGATGTTACAGTGTATGTGTACCAAAAAACTATCCTAGAAAAAGGGAGGAAATATTATGAAAAAACTTTTAAGTTTATTACTTGCGGTTGCAATGGTAGCTACAATGCTTACCGGTTGCGGCGCAGGCGGAAGTGCCAACAAGGTCGGTGTATCAATGCCCACCAAGTCTCTTCAGAGATGGAACCAGGATGGTGAGAACATGAAGAAGCTTCTTGAAGCAGCAGGTTACACCGTAGACCTTCAGTACGCAGATAACATCGTAGAAACCCAGGTTTCTCAGATCGAGAACATGATCAACTCAGGTTGCAAGGTTCTTGTTATCGCAGCAGTTGAAGGCGACTCACTCGGAACAGTTCTTGCACAGGCAAAGGAAAAGAACATTCCCGTTATCGCTTATGACCGTCTTATCATGAACTCCGATGCAGTTTCTTACTATGCTACATTCGATAACTACATGGTAGGTACAAAGCAGGGTCAGTACATCGAGCAGGAACTCGGTCTTGCAAGCGGCGCAGGCCCCTTCAATATCGAATTGATCACAGGTGACCCCGGTGACAACAACGCAAGATTCTTCTTCGGCGGCGCTATGGATGTTCTTCAGAAGTACATCGACAATGGTCAGCTCGTTGTTAAGTCAGGCCAGGTTGATTTCGATACCGTTGCTACACAGAGCTGGTCAACAGAGAACGCTCAGAACAGATTCGATGCTATCATCTCCGCTAACTATGCTGACGGTACAAAGCTTGACGCTGTTCTTGCATCGAACGACTCAACCGCTATGGGTGTTACAAACTCTCTTGAAGCTAACTATGCAGGAAATCACGACAACTGGCCCATCATCACCGGTCAGGACTGCGATATCGCTAACGTAAAGAACATGATCGCAGGTAAGCAGGCAATGTCTATCTTTAAGGATACCCGTACTCTTGCAGCTAAGACCGTAGAAATGGTTGATGCTCTTATGAAGGGTGGCGAGGCTCCCGTTAACGATAAGGAGACATATGACAATGGTACAGGTATCATTCCTTCATACCTTTGCGAGCCCGTATTTGCTGATGTTAACAATTACAAGGAATTATTGATCGACTCCGGTTACTATACCGCAGATCAGCTTCAGTAAGATTTAAAAACAAGACGCAGGCGGGGCAAAACCCGCCTGTGTTTAAGTAAAGGTATATATGAGAGTATATACAAGGGAGGAATAAAGTTGGCTGGTAATATACTGGAAATGAGAAATATAACCAAAACATTCCCCGGCGTCAAGGCACTCGATAATGTGTGCCTGGAAGTGGAAGACGGCGAGATCCACGCTCTTGTAGGTGAGAACGGAGCCGGAAAGTCCACTTTGATGAATGTATTAAGCGGTATCTATCCTTACGGGACCTACGAAGGTGACATAGTATACAGGGATGAAGTGTGTAAATTCAACACCATTAAGGATAGCGAACATAAGGGTATAGTAATTATCCACCAGGAACTTGCACTCGTACCTTATATGACTATCGCCGAGAATATGTTTCTGGGTAATGAACGTGGTACAAATTTAAAGATCAATTGGAATGAAACGAATGAACTTGCAAAGAAATACCTTGATATGGTAGGTCTTAATGAATCCCCGCAGGTTCTGATTAAAGATATAGGCGTCGGCAAGCAGCAGCTTGTCGAAATAGCGAAAGCTCTCGCAAAGAACGCAAAACTTCTTATTCTTGATGAGCCCACAGCTTCTCTTAACGAAGAAGATTCAAGAGCACTCTTAAATCTGCTTCTTAAATTCAAAGAAAACGGAATGACTTCCATTATCATTTCACATAAGCTTAACGAAGTTTCTTATGTAGCGGACAAGATTACCGTCATACGTGACGGCTGTACGATCGAGACACTCGACAAGAGAACGGATGATATTTCGGAAGGTCGTATCATAAAGGGTATGGTAGGTCGTGAGATATCCGATCGTTTCCCTAAGAGAACATCCAACATCGGCGATGTGAAGATGGAGATCAAAAACTGGAGCGCTTATCATCCGCTTTATTCGGAGAGAAAAGTTGTCGATGACGTAAGCATGTATGTAAGAAAAGGTGAGATAGTGGGTATCTCCGGTCTTATGGGTGCAGGACGCACCGAGCTTGCGATGAGCGTATTCGGAAAGAGCTACGGCGAGAATATAACCGGTGAGATCTATATCGACGGACAGCAGGTACATCTCGACACTGTCGAAGCGGCGATCAAACATAAACTTGCATATGTAACCGAGGACAGAAAGGGTAACGGTCTTATTCTTTCAAATCCCATAAAGATCAATACGACTCTTTCAAATCTCAACGCCGTAAGTAAAAAAGGTATCATAGACAAGGACAGGGAATATCAGGCAGCTGTCGAATACAGACAGAAACTGAATATCAAATGTCCTACCGTTGAACAGAATGTAGGTAACTTATCGGGTGGTAACCAGCAGAAAGTATTGCTTGCAAAATGGATGTTTGCGGATCCCGATATTCTTATACTCGATGAGCCCACAAGAGGTATCGATGTAGGTGCCAAATACGAGATATACTGCATAATGAACGATCTTGTAAGCATGGGCAAATCCGTAATAATGATATCTTCGGAAATGCCGGAGATTTTAGGTATGTGCGACAGAATTTACGTCATGAACGAAGGTAAGATGGTAGCGGAACTTGACGGCAAAGAAGCTACGCAGGAAGCTATAATGTCACACATTATAAGAACCGCGTAGGACTAGGAAGGAGTGATAGATATGGACAGAACAAAAGCGCTTGATTTTGCCAAAAAGTATACGATGATAATCGTACTTATTCTTGTACTGGGATTCTTTGCTGTATGTACCGGCGGAAGCATATTACTTCCAATGAACGTATCGAGTTTGATCTCCCAGAACGCATATGTGTTTATTCTTGCAACAGGTATGTTGCTTTGTATTTTAACAGGTGGTAACATCGATCTTTCCGTCGGATCGGTCGTATGTTTCACCGGTGCAGTGGGAGCTGTCTTAATGACAAAGTTCCATGTTCCCTTTATCGTGACCGTGCTTTGCATGTTTGCACTCGGTACCGCGATCGGTGCTTTCCAGGCATTCTGGATCGCATTTGTAAGAATACCTCCTTTCATCGTAACTTTGGCAGGTATGCTTATATTCAGAGGTTTAAGTAACGTAGTTCTTGACGGCCTTACGGTTTCCATCAAGGAATGCACAACATTCGTAAACGTATTCGGCGGCGGAGCAAACTGCTATATCCCCGATATATTCGGTATCCCCGGATTTAACGGAACATGTATGCTGGTTGGTGCCATCGGCGCTGCGATTTTCCTTGGAATGCAGATCAAAACAAGAGCCGAAAGGACCAAAAAGAATTTTGAAGTTGAAGGTGCAGCGATATTCTGGACAAAGACGATCCTGATCGCGGCAGTTATACTCGCTTTCTTCTTCAGACTTTCACAGCACAAGGGTATCCCGACAGTGCTCATCTGGGTACTTATCGTAGTACTCGTATACGGATATATTACATCCAATACAAAGACCGGTCGTTACTTCTACGCAGTGGGCGGTAACGAAAAGGCTACAAAGCTTTCCGGTATCAATACCAACAAGGTTTACTTCCTTGCATACACCAACATGGGACTTCTTTCAGCCCTTGCAGGTATGGTCACGATCGCAAGACTTACATCCGCTCAGCCCACATACGGCCAGAACTATGAGATGGATGCGATCGGTTCCTGTTTCATCGGTGGTGCTTCGGCATACGGCGGTATCGGAACGGTTCCCGGAGTTATCGTAGGTGCGGTTCTCATGGGTATCATCAACCTTGGTATGTCTCTTATGGGTGTTGACCAGAACATGCAGAAGGTTGTTAAAGGTCTTGTATTACTTGCAGCCGTAATCTTCGACGTTGTTTCGAAGCGTGGCGGTAAGATGATCTCCAAAGGCTGATACAAAATCGTAAAATAAATCTCTTTTTCATCATAAGCCGGGATAACCCCGGAAGCCACACACAAAAGGGAAGGGACCGTTCGGTCCCTTCCTCTTTTTTATCTTACCAATTCGTTATATTGTTCGTTGAGCCAGTCGACGGCTTCGCACACGCCTTCTTCGGAAAAAGGAAAATCCTTAAAGACTTTATCTTTTGAAGTGTTGAAATTAAAAGGCTCGGGCCAGGCATAGGCACGTATCAGATAACCTTCTCTTTCTTCCGGTTTTTTGTAAAAAACGTTATCCAAGGGCTCGATCCCTATCCGGTATCTTAATCCCTTATGACTTCCGTAAAATGCCTCACCGTACAGAAAATATGTAAAATGATGAATGTCGCTTCGTTCAATGGCCATGTTTTTTTACCTCGGCGATAATTGTATCATAGCTTTGGTACTTTCGTATAGATTTATCATGACGATTTTGGTACAATCTATTTTGGATTGTTATGCAGAAAGGTATGGATATGCGTGAACTTGAATATCCGTTTGATGCGGACCTTATTTTATCCAAGAAAAAAAGTTTAAAAAGGCGCCTTTTGGAGGAGTCCGGTTCTTTTACGGAAAAAAGGATCGCGATCTTAGGCGGCGGTACCACTTCGGATATAAAGCAGATCCTTGAATTGTTTCTTTTAAATTACGGGATCGCGGCTAAATTTTACGAAAGCGAATACAATGCTTTTTATCGCGATGCGGTATTTGACAATGAAGAGCTTATAAAGTTTAAGCCCGACATTATATATGTGTGCACTTCAAACAGAAATATAGATGCATATCCTTCTTTAAACGATGACTCCGATACGGTCGACATGCTCTTAAAGCGTGAGACGGACAAGTATATGGCTGTATGGAGATCGTTAAAAGAACGCTATAACTGCCCGATAATACAGAATAATTTTGAAATGCCGTATTTTAGGCTTCTCGGTAACCGTGATGCGTACGATATCCACGGGAGGGTTAATTTTTTATCAAGACTTAATGCAAATCTTTACGAATACGCAAGAGAGCATGAAGATTTTCATATCTGCGACATAAACTATATTTCCGCGGATTACGGACTTAAAGAATGGTCGGATCCTTTTTACTGGCATATGTACAAATATGCGCTTAACGTTAAGGCTGTCCCGTATCTTTCTTTTAACGTTGCAAATATCATAAAGTCGATATTCGGAAAAAACAAAAAAGGATTTGTGCTCGATCTTGACAATACACTGTGGGGCGGGGTCATCGGAGACGACGGAGCGGAGAATATAGTGATCGGCCCGGAAGAATCCGAAGGGCAGGCATATACCGAGTTTCAAAAGTATTTAAAAGCCCATGAAGACCTTGGGATAATATTGAACATCGATTCAAAGAACGATGAAGAAAATGCGCTGTTAGGGCTTGATCATCCCGACAGTGTGCTTAAAAAAGACGATTTTATAGTGATAAAGGCCAACTGGGAGCCCAAAGACAAAAACTTTAAGGAGATAGCGGATTCGCTCAGCCTTCTTCCCGAAAGTCTTGTATTCGTGGATGATAACCCGGCTGAACGCCATATAGTAAGATCGTCTTTCGGAAACGTCTCCGCACCCGAGATAGAAACCGATGACATCTCGCATTTTGTGACAGCCATAGACCGCGCGGGTTATTTCGAGGCAACCTCGATCTCGGAAGATGATAAAAAGAGGAAAAAGATGTATGAGGATAATGCCAAAAGGGCGCAGGAAGCCGCTTCTTTTACCGATTATCACGACTATCTTATTTCGCTTTCGATGAAAGCCGATATAAAGGCTTTTGAACCGGTTTATATGGCCAGGATCGCGCAGCTTACAAATAAGAGTAATCAGTTCAACTTAACAACAAAGCGTATGACACAGGACGAGATCGAAAAGGTCTCGGCAGACGATACGTATATTACCCTTTACGGTAAGCTTACGGACAAGTTCGGAGACAACGGTGTCGTATCGGTAGTCATAGGGCATATCATCGGGGATGCGCTTGATATAGAGTTATGGCTAATGAGCTGCAGGGTGTTAAAGCGTGATATGGAATACGCTATGCTTGATACTCTTGTAAAAAGGGCAAAAGAAAAAGGCATAGATAAGTTTTTGGGGCATTATTATCCTACGGCTAAGAACGCAATGGTCAAAGATTTTTACGCCACCCTAGGATTTAAAAAGATCAAAGAGGAATCCGATATGAGCACCTCTTGGGAACTATCCGTAAAAGATCACAAGGATAAGAACACCGTTATCTGTGTGGAGGAATAAATGACAAGAGAAAAGTTATACGAAGAACTTAACGAGGTTTTTAAGGATGTTTTCGACGATGAGAGCATCTGTGTGGACGATCATACAACAGCAGACGATATAGAGGATTGGGACAGTCTTGAACACATAAACCTTATCGTGGCGATCGAAAAGAAGTTTTCGATCAAGTTCAATATGGGCGAAGTCAACAAGTTTAAAAACGTGGGAGAAATGGCGGACAATATCCTTGCCAAACTGTAATTACCGATGGGCGTAACATCTGTGGGATTTCTGGCGTTTACCGCCGTAAGCATAGTCATATACTATATTGTGCCGAGGCGTTTTCAGTGGTGGGTGCTGTTAGCGGACAGCCTTATATTCTATTTTCTGAATTCGGTTGCCTATACGTTCGCATACCTACTTGTTTCCGTAATTTCGGTATACTTTGCCACTTTGTATTTTGAAAAGCGCGATAAGGGCAAAAAACCGGTCCTTGTACTTACGATAGTATTGAATGCGGGCCTTCTGGCTGTTTTAAAGTACACAAATCTTGCCATTAACACGGTAAGTTTCATAAGGGAAAGAAGCGGCGGTGAAGCTTTAAAAAACGTTAAGTGGTATGCATCGCTTGCGATAAGTTTCTATACACTCCAGATCATAGCTTATCTGCTGGACAATTACTGGGGGGTGACGGAAAGGGAAAAGAACCCGCTTAAGCTTCTTTTGTTTACCTCATATTTTCCGCAGATGATCTCCGGTCCCATAAGCAGGCATTCCGAGCTTGCCCCGCAGTTTTTTAGGGAGCATTCTTTTGATTACGAAAAAGTAACAAGAGGTATGCGAAGATGTGCTTTCGGTATAGCAAAAAAGGTGATCGTTGCAGACAGGCTGGCGGTTTTTGTATCGGTGCTCTTTTCGGATCCCGACACTTATTCGGGAATCTGGGTAGTTATTGCCGCAGTCTTGTTTATCATACAGCTTTACTTTGATTTCAGCGGCTGCATGGACATAGTGCTGGGTGTTTCGCTTTCATTCGGCATAGAGCTTACTGAGAATTTCAAAGCTCCTTTTCTTTCAAGAAGCATACAGGAATTCTGGCAGCGCTGGCACATAACACTCGGTGCCTGGCTTAAATCATACATAATGTATCCGATCCTTAAAACAGATGTTTTTTCCGACATGGCGGTAAAATGCAAAAAGCGACTCGGCAAGCAGGGTAAGAAGATTCCTTCTTACATCGCAATGCTCGCGGTTTGGTTTTTGATGGGCTTATGGCATGGAAATTCATGGAAATATGTGATCGGCGAAGGGCTTTGGTTCTGGCTTATCATCGTGCTCGGACAGGTATTTGAGCCTTTGTTCAAAAAGTTAAAGAATACACTTCACATAAAAGAGGAAAGCGTTCTTTTCAACATATTCAGGGTTGTAAGGACGGTTCTTTTGTACAGCTTCGGTATGATATTCTTTAACGCAAAGAGCCTTAACGCATCGTTTTATATGATAAGCAGAATGTTTGTGCAAAGCTCATTTATCGGGGGTCTTAAATCGCTTTATGACGAAGCGTTTGCAAGTTTCGGCGGATTTGATGCCCTTTTGGCAGTCCTTTTGATGTTCGCGCTTCAGATATATGCCGATTTTAAGATCTATGCGGGAAAAGACGTTCAAAAGGCGGTTACAAAAAGATCCCTTGTACAGAGGTGGATATTGTATTTTGCATTTGTATTGTTGATCATAACGGAAGGCGCTTTCGGACAAAGCTCCTTTATCTATTTCGGATTTTAGCATATGAGTAAAAAAAGCACGGTTTTTGTCCTTATCCTTATTTTTCTTACCGTAGCGGCAACCCTTATCTATGCGTTTGCCCCGCGCGGAGAAAAGTTATCGTTAAGGACAAAGGATCAAAGTGATCTTGAAAAAATAATCGAAGACAGGGAAGAAGATCCAAATCTTTCGGCGACGATCGTATTTAACGGTGAGCGTCTTTTGTTTGATTCGGTCAATTCGGTCTATTATTATTCGCTGAACGAAGACGATAAAAAAGCGTTTGATCCGCGCACCAAGGTTCTTGAAGAAGGAATAAGATTTCTGATCGCCGGGGATATCAAAGAGGATATGATCGCGAAGGCGGAGACTTTGCCGATGATCATATACAGCGACTTATCGTATAAAAGAGTAGATCTTGCATTAACAACACTTCCACTCATAAATATCACTTACGACGGAGATCTTGACGGCGACGGCGCCAAAATGCATCTTTATCTTTACGATAACCGGAAAGGTGTTGAGAACAGGATCACAGAGTCCGATGGCACGATCAGATATCGCGGCGCATCCACGCTTTTTTATCCCAAAAAGTCGCTTAAGATAAACCTTCTTGACAGAAACGGCGACAAGAACCATACTTCGCTTCTTGGAATGCGTGTTGATGAGGACTGGATACTTTATGCACTTTATAACGATCAGGATAAGGTAAGGGACGTTTTTTCGCAAAAGCTTTGGTATGAAGGCTGTGCAAAAGACAATTCCTGGGGCGTGACCGCGGGAATGGAGTATAAATACACCGAGGTGCTTTTAAACGGTGAATACATGGGAATGTATGCGCTCGGTTATCCCATCGATGAAAAGCAGTTAAACCTTTCGGGCGACTTTAGGAAGGAAGCTTTATACAAAAAGCAGGGATGGGACAGCGAAGAACTGCTTGGCATGAATGTCTGGGGAGGATTTCCGGGATACGAGTGCAAGACCGATAACAGACTTGTTTCACAGGGTTATACAGGTGAGTTCGGCGTATGGACAAACGGCAAGGGCGATACTAAGACAGATATGTCCGAGTGGCAGCTTCTTTATAAGTATTACTTTTATCTTTCGGATAATGCGCATGATTCCGATAAGATGATCGATCTTATCGATGTAAACAATGCGATCGACATATACATTTTTTACAATCTCATCCAGGGCTATGACAGTGTAAGGGACGATCTTATAAAAAACACCTATATTGCTGTCAGGGAAAAAGAAAAAAAGCTTTCCGTACTCTATGTACCGTGGGATATGGATATCACCTGGGGCAACACCTGGATAGCGGACGGCGACATTAATTTTATTGTCCCGGATCATTACTCACCGACGGATAATTTTATATCCTTATACGGTCCGCTTGAGCAGATCATTTTAAACGGCGATACGGATATATTCGAAAAAGTTTCAAAACGCTATTTTGAGTTAAGGGATACCGCATGGTCGGATGAAAATGTAAATCTTATCCTCGATGAATACGAGGCAGATATTTTCTATTCGGGTGCATATATCCGAGAAGCGCAAAGATGGCCCGACGCAACGCTTCGTGATCCTTCGGAGGATCTTTCAAGATTCAGATCGTATGTTCTTGAAAGATTTAAGGCTACGGACTTATATTATTCGGGCATGAAGGACTTTAACGGCCTTTCAAAGTATGTTTTAAGGACAAAGGCTTTTTCCGATTTTTCCACATCGTGGATATTTATCGAACTTAACGATCATTCTCTTATGGAAGACCCGGCTTTTCTCGATCTTTTGAATGAAGCATATGTGGACGGAAGCAAAATAACGGAAAATACACATTTTATCGTAGGAAACATTGCGGACGGATACAGTTATCATGACGATGAGCCGAATAACAGTTACGATCTCGGTACGGGACTTGGGAATTTTGTGCTCAAAAGGCTTGAGACAGGGGAATATTTATATGATGACAGTTATACCGTATGCTTGAATGATCTTCCCGCATATGATATAAGAATTTCGGAGCGGGAACCTGTATATTTAGGTATCTTCAAAGACGGACGCATCAGTATGTTTAGTTTTTCGGGCTATTATGAGCCCACGGTCGACATTGATTCGTTAAAAGATGAGACGCTTATCAAACTTGCGGAAGACTATTTAAACGGTAAGGGCGAATGATCCTTTCCGTGTGGGAGAGTTATGACAGCGGATTTATATACGTTTTCTTTATCAATTTTCATAATCACTTTGGCCATTTTGTTAAGGCAGCATCTGTCGCTTAAGGTTGCGGACAAGTTATCGCGGTATTTTAATGCGGTGCTTGTGATCTCAATACTGTTCTGTATGATCGATCTTTTGTGGGGCCTGTGCTACTTTCGCCTGATGCCGGCGAACAGTGTTGCTTTGAGCGTATTTACATATATATATCACATCTTTGCACTTGCCATGGCAATAGGCTGGTATATGTATACTTCGGCATATCTTGAATTTAAAGATTCCCTTTTTATGAAGCTGCTGGTCTTCATTCCGGTTGTTGCGGGTGTGGCTTTATTGTATATAAATTATACGACGGGATTACTGTTTTATATATCGGGCGATATGGAGTTTCATGTCGGCCCCGTTCGAATGGCTCTGTTTGCCATGGAACTATTCTATGTGCTTGCAGCTTTGGCAAGAACACTGGTAAGGCTTTCGGCCGAAAACGATGCTTTCAAAAAGAGCCGTTATAAAGTTGTGCTTACTTATCTTATCGTGCTTTTGGGCTTCGGCATCGCTCAGCTGTTTTTTGTGATAGCACCGATCTATTCGGCAAGCCTTATGATAAGCGCGCTTATCGTTTTTATAGGAAATATCACGACAGAGAGAGAAAAAAGGCTTTCGGACAAGTCCGATTATTACATGACGGAGTCGAGGGAATCATTCAGGGCACTGTCAGCGCTTGCGGAAGCATATGTATCCATTCACGTTATCGATCTTGTAAACAATACGGTTACGGAAATCCGTTCACCTCACTATGTGGAACGGTTTGTATTGCAGGATGAAGGTGCGGATATGCAGATAAGACGTGCGATGGAAGCGGTTGCCATTCCGGAAATGGAAGAAGAGATACTGGAATTTGTGGATCTTGGTACATTACGTGAACGCCTTAAAGACAAAACCAGTATAAGCCACGAATTTATAAGCCGTTACGAAGGCTGGAGCCTTTCAACTTTTACCAGGATGGAAGAGGATACCGTGGGTGAACCCACCAAGGTTTTGCACGCAGTTTTGGATATAGATGAAGGTAAAAGAAAAGAAATTGAATATCAGGAGGCATTAAAAGTCGCCCTTGAAAACAAAAACGAAATATATGCCGAAATGCTCAGAATGCAGGCGGGCGGTATCGTGGCATCCGATGATAAGGGTCAGCTCATATTTATAAACGATGCGGCTGCAAAGATGTTCGGTTATATGACATATAAAGAGGTTGGCGGTTCATATACCGCTATCCTTGAGAGAATGGAATCGGATCAGAAAGAGGAATTGCCGGAGCTGTTGAGACGCGTGGTAAAAGAAGGCATGAAGCTGGTATTCTATTTTTCCACAGCGGATTACAAGAGCAGGCAGATATATGCGAGAGCCGACGTAAGGCGGCTTCAGCTTAAGAACGGAAGCAACATTGTAATAACATCTCTTACCGATATGACAGCCAATAAGGAAATAGAAGATAAGCTTACGGTCCTTTCGGAGACTGATGCGCTTACGGGTATCAGGAACAGAGGAAGCGGCGAGAGTCTTACGATCAGAGAACTTAAAAGCGGGGTGCAGGGCATGTTCTGCCTTGTGGATGCCAATAACTTCAAGAATATAAACGATACATACGGACATCAGGCAGGCGATAAAGCGCTTATAGCGATAGCCGAAACATTAAAGGCATCATTCAGGGATGACGATATCGTCATGAGACTCGGCGGCGATGAGTTTGCCGTATTTGCCAAGTCGATCATGGACAAACAGCTCGCTCAGACGGTCATAAGAAGATTTTTCGACCGACTGTCATCCGTAATAATAGAAGAGTTAAACGGAGAAAAACTCACGGTAAGCCTTGGGGCTGTGTTTACCGAAGGCGACGGGCAGGATACGTTCGAGCAATTGTACAGCAGAGCGGACTCTGTGATGTACCTTTGCAAGCACGAAAAAAATACAAGCAATATGGCATTTTACGAAGTGCATTAATTGTGGCGGGATCCGCGCAAATCTGATACAATTAAATTGTTGTTTACAAGGGGAGTTTAAACTTTTGAGGAGGGTTATCCATGAAAAGAAAACATGCAGGCAAATTTAAATTTGCCGTCCCCGGGGTTAGTATCCGCACCAAGATGATATTCAGCATTTTGATACCGGTCATCTTTATGATGATCATCGGTATGGCTGCATACAGTACGGCGGAGAGAGGCATGCGTGAAAAGTACGAGGCCTCCACGATGGAATCCGTCAACATGGCTTCCGCACATGTGGAGCTTGTATCGTCGTTTATACGAGGCGAGACCACAAAATATGCTTTCGATGAGAACTTAAGAAAACTCACATCGGGTTTTTATAAAGACGATCTTTTGGCAAGAAAGTACGCCATTGATGCGGTGGGTTCGAGCCTTATGTCCAGCCAGTCCACCAATTCTTTTATTGAGAATATACATATCATCACTGATCCGTCCGATAAGATGTTTTCCACCAAATCCAATTCAATAGACGGAATATTTCCCGCATATAGGGATTCGATGCTGGCAGACGACAGCGGGAAAAAGATAGTAAACTGGATAGATTCACATCCGCTTGTCGATGAAGCTTTTTCTTTGTCGCCTACGGAATCATATATTCTTTCTTATCAGATGATGGGTTCAAGCAATAAGTGCATTGTGGTCATTGATATTTCCAAGAAAGCAATGCAGGAGTTTCTTGACGAGGTTGACTTGGGTCCGGGTTCCGTTATAGCAATGGTTACAATGAACGGTCGTGAGATATACCACGAAAGCGGCACGAAGAATTATCCGGAAGGCGATGTGATCTTTTACGGAAGGGATTTTTACGATAAGGCCGTAAAAGCGGTTGCTGCGGGTGAGACCGCAGGACACAGTGAAGTAAAGATTGAAGGAAAGAGTTATCTTTTCTTTTACTCATCGTGTGCACTTTCCGGTTCCATGATATGTGCGCTCGTACCCTTAAAGACGGTTACCGAACAAGCCAATTCGATAAGGTCGCTTACGATAGTTCTGGTCCTTATCGCGATCGTTGTGGTAATGACCATAGGGATGCTCATATCCAACAGCATAAGAGCAAACGTTAAACGTATATCGGGCAGACTTGATGAAGTTGCCAAGGGAGATCTTACCGTTTCCGTTACCGCAAAAGGCAATGATGAATTTAAAGGACTTGCGGCTTCTGCAAGCGATATGGTGGTAAATACAAAGAATCTTGTTAAGAAAGTCGATGATGCAACTGTTCAGCTCGAATCGTCTTCCGTAAATGTTAAGGAGGCAACCGATGCTTTGGGCGACTGCTCAAACGATATTTCCTATGCGGTTTCGGATATAGCAAAGGGCATGGAACGCCAGTCAAGACATGCCGAAGAGTGTGTCAGGACAACTGACAGTTTATCGGAAGAGATCAGGAACGTTGCCGAAATGGTCGAAAAGGTAAGAGTTCTTATCAAAGAAACCGGCGCCATGATCGAGGAGGGAGTTAAACTTATCAAAAACCTCGGCAATAAGGCGGATGAGACTACCAAGGTAACCGAAGAAGTAAGCATTAGTATAGACGGACTTCGTGCGGAGTCCGAGAATATCAGTAACTTTGCGGGAGTTATTACCGATATTTCTTCTCAGACAAACCTTCTTTCACTAAACGCATCGATCGAGGCCGCCCGTGCCGGAGATGCGGGACGCGGTTTTGCCGTTGTGGCGGAAGAGATACGCAAGCTTGCCGATGAATCGGCCGAAGCTGCCGGAGAGATCGCAAAGCAGGTTGAAAAGATTAATGTTCAGACCGTCAATACGGTTACAAATTCAGCACGTGCTCAGGAGATCGTTAACGAACAATCCGGCCTTGTAATGGAAGGTGTACAGGTTTTCAATAAGATGCATGAGAGAATGGAAGCTCTTACAGAAGGCCTTGAAGATATCATTGAGGCATCACGTTCTGCGGATGCAATGAGAAGCGAGGCGGTCGGAGCCGTAAGAAATATTTCCGATATCATAGGAGAAACGGCCGAGAATGCGGAAACCGTTATGAAGGCAGCCGACAGACTAAAAGACAGCGTGGCTAACCTTGATGCAACAGCCAATGAGTTAAGTGACAGTATGGCGGGACTCAAGACGGAGATCGAGGTATTTAAGATTTAAAGAGGCAGAGAATGCGCGAAAAGCTTTTACTTAACATATACAGAGTATTACTGCTCATTTGTATTGTTGCCCTTATATTTGCATATAGGGGCAACATTGCTCGTTTGATAAATGGCAATGAAGAGGTGGCGGCAGAGGAACCCGAAAGTTCCGTGAGCTTCGGAGTCGTTGAGGGTTTTGAAGGCTCTACGGAGCAGACACCCCCATATAAGCCCGATACATCACTTTCATCGAAGTACACGGATGAAAGAAAGCCGGATTACAGTATCGTGAACACATGTATCAACGATCCCGTATCAAACGAGTTTACATGGACTTCATTCGAAGGGCTTTATTATGCCACGATCTGTTATTCGATCGACGAAAAACTGTATGAGTATTATAAAGGCCTCGCAAGATATTACGGCAACGATGAGTATATAAATTACATTACCGATCCAATCAATTCGGAATATATCGACATGATAGTCGAGAACTTAAATGAGATCGGCGACAGAAGAGAATATACCGAAGGAGAGCGGGTGAGAGAAGCGGTAAGCTTCTGCCAGAGCTTTGAATATGTGGAAGACGATTCGTCCACGACCCATACCGAATGGCCCAAATATCCGATCGAACTTCTGTATGAGCGTAAGGGTGACTGCGAAGACACAAGCATTCTTCTTGCGGGCATACTTAAAAAGATGGGCTACGGAGTGGCTTTGATTAAATTCGATGACCATATGGCCGTCGGGATAAAAGGCGATGAAACAATCTACGGAACTTCATATAATTACGAGGGAAACGACTATTACTATGTGGAGACCACCAACAAAGGCTGGTATATAGGCGAGATACCCGAGGAGTATAAGGAGCTTCCCGCGACTGTTATAGTATTAAATTAGAGGTAAATGCCATGAAATATGATGTTATTGTTATAGGAGCAGGGCCGGGAGGTATTTTTTCCTCATACGAGCTTATGAAAAAACGCCCCGACCTTAAAGTGGCCGTATATGATTCGGGCTATCCTTTGGAAAAAAGAAAATGTCCGATAGACGGTGATAAGGTCAAATCCTGCATAAAATGCAAGACCTGTGCGATCATGTCGGGCTTTGGCGGTGCAGGAGCTTTTTCCGACGGAAAGTATAATATCACAAACGATTTCGGCGGAACTTTATATGAATATATCGGCAAGGAAAAAGCGCTTAAGTTGATGCGTTATGTCGATGAGATAAACGTTTCCCACGGCGGTGAAGGCACAAAGATGTATTCGACAGCCGGTTCCGAATTCAAAAAGCTGTGTATGCAGAATAAGCTTACACTTCTGGATGCTTCGGTAAGACATCTGGGGACGGATATCAATTACATCGTGCTTAAAAATCTCTATGACGAGATGAAGGATCATATAACCTTCAATTTCCTTACTCCGATAAGGACTATCGAGAAGCTCGAAGACGGTTATAAGGTTAAGTATGATAACGGTGAAGCCGAGTGCAGGAATCTTATAGTTTCCGCAGGCCGAAGCGGCAGTAAGTGGATGGAACAGGTATGCAACGATCTTGAGATCCCCACAAGCTCAAACCGTGTGGATATAGGTGTAAGAGTGGAACTTCCCGCAGTTATCTTTTCACATCTTACCGATAAACTTTATGAAAGCAAGATCGTATACAGAACATCGAAGTTTGAAGACAGTGTCCGTACTTTCTGCATGAACCCCAACGGAATAGTGGTCAACGAAAACACAAACGGTATTGTAACGGTTAACGGCCACAGTTTTGAGGATGCCGATAAGAAGACCGAAAATACAAATTTTGCGCTTTTGGTCGCAAAGCACTTCTCGGAGCCGTTTAAGGACAGCAACGGATACGGTGAAAGTATAGCAAGGCTTTCCAATATGCTCGGAGGCGGTGTGATAGTACAGCGTTTCGGAGATCTTGAAAGAGGTCGGAGAAGTAACTGGAAACGTATAGACAAGGGAACGGTAAGGCCCACATTAATGGCCACACCGGGCGACTTAAGCCTTGTACTTCCCAAACGTATCCTTGACGGTATTATCGAGATGATATATGCTCTTGATAAAATCGCACCCGGAACAGCAAATGACGATACATTGCTTTACGGAGTGGAAGTAAAGTTTTACAATATGGAAGTAAAGCTCGATGAAAATCTCGAGTCGATTCATAAAGGACTTTATATAATAGGCGACGGAAGCGGTGTTACACATTCGCTTTCTCACGCATCGGCAAGCGGAGTTTATGTCGCAGGAAGAATAGCCGAAACACTATAAATATATCTTTGAGGAGGAATGTAAATGAATTGTCCTTATTGCGGTACCGTATTAGCTGACGGTACAAAGTTTTGTCCGGCATGCGGAGCTAATTTAACTCAGGCAGCACAGCCCGCACCCGCACCTCAGCCTGCACCTGCTCCGGTTCCCGAACCCCAGCCCGCACCTGTACCTCAGCCTGCTCCTGCCCCGGTTCCCGAACCTCAGCCTGCACCGGCTCCTGCGCCGCAGCCTCAGCCTGCAGCACAGCCCAATGCTTTCCAGCAGTCAGTTCAGCAGAATCCATATGTACAACAGCAGGTTCAGCAGCCGGTACAGCCCAATCCTTATATACAGCAGCCCGCACAGCAGGCACCATACGGTCAGCAGCAGTTTGCACAGGCACCTTACGGTCAGCAGCCCGCACAGCAGGCACCCAAAAAGAAGAGTAAGGCTCCTCTCATCATCGTCCTCGTGATCGTCGCTGTATTGATCTTAGGCGCGGTCGGCGGTGTCGTATGGTATCTTAACTCTCCCGCACAGAAGGTTTCAAAAGCCATTGTCGCAGAGGATTATTTAACCGTAGGCAAGTATTACGATAAGCTTTCGGAAGACGACAAGAAACTTGTTTTTGATGCTATGGAAGTGATATTCAACAATACACTTATCGAGTATCAGAACGGCGATAAGACGATCGAAGAGTTTAACAAACTTGCTACCGAACTTCAGGGAGTATTGAGCTCAAGTACAGTATACAAGAGCGGCATCACTACAGCTTCAAATGTCAAGGCTTCAAAGGAAGCTTATGCTCAGGCAGAGAAGTCATTTGCTTCGGAAGATTATGAGACCGCTTATGATTATTATTCAAAGGTAATCTTCGATGATTATCAGAATTACAACAATGCACTTTCAAAGATGGCTGTCTGCGAAGAGAACATGACTGTCGATCTTACAGGTGAGTGGGTCGGAAGTGTTGATGTGACGGATGCATTAAGCGATGAGATGGGAGTGGAATTCGAAGATCCCATCATGATGGAGTTCGTTCTTTCATTTGAGCCGAGCGGTTCGGGTACTATGACCGTAAACTCGGATTTACTGGTAGAATCCATGAAAGCACCCATGATCACATATATGTATGAACTTCTTGAAGACGAAGGCTATTCAAAGGAAGAAGCCGATGAACTCGTATCATACATGGGCTATTCGGATGTGGCGGAATATGTGGACGAACTGCTCGGTTCCGAATTTGATTCCGATGATTTTATTGAGGAATATGACTACGAATTCGACGGCAAGGTTCTTTTCATCGACGGCGACGGCCCCATCAATGTAGAGGGCAAATCGGATACCGTTACATTTACGATGGAAGATCCCGAAGATATTTATCTCTTCATGGATTATAATATGCCCAATACTTTGGAACTTAAAAGAAAATAAACGTTAATACATAGAATGAGCAAAAGAAGCTTCTTCGGAAGCTTCTTTTACGTAGGTGAAATTTTGGTTTTCGGAAAACATATCAACAAATATTACATAAAGTACGGATGGATGCTTTTGATAGGCATACTGGCCCTCATCGTTGTGGATGTGGGCCAGCTTAAAGTTCCGGAATTTTACAGACTGATCGTCAACGGTATGAATACCGGAAAGGTTGATCTTTCCGGAACGGTTTATGCTTTTGATATGGATTTTCTGCTTACAAATATCTGCAGACCGCTTATTATCGTGGTCTTTATGATGATAAGCGGACGCTTTGCATGGAGAGTGTGCTTTTTCGGTGCGGGAGTAAGGGTTGAACGGGATTTAAGGCAGGAAATGTTCGAACGTTCAAAAGAACTTTCGCAGTCTTACTACCAGATCAACAAGGTAGGCGACCTTATGAGTCTTTTCACAAACGATCTTGAGACCGTTCAGGACTGTTACGGAAACGGTGTCTTAAGCTTTTGCGACGCACTTTTTTTGGGTGGGCTGGCTCTTTATAAGATGATCGCAATGAACCCAAAACTTACGCTTCTTGCTATCCTTCCGATGATCTTTCTTTTCTTTTCGGGCAGAACGATAGGGAAGTATATGACCAAAAAGTGGGACGAAAGGCAGGAAAAATTCTCGCTTCTTTCGGATTTTTCCCAGGAAAGTTTTTCCGGAATAGCCGTGATAAAAGCGTTTGCAAAAGAAGGAAAAGAACTTCTTGCTTTTAAGAAGCTCAATAAAGAGAATGAAAAAGTCAATGTGGCATATACAAAGCTTTCCACTCTTTTAAATATATTTGTGGTCCTGTTTGTGGAATCCGTTGTATGTGTGATATTGGGTTATGGCGGATATCTTGTACACAACGGCGTGTTCAATGCCGGTGAAATGGTTGAATTTATCGGCTATTTTACGGCAATAGTATGGCCCATTGAAGCCGTTGCGATACTGATCGAGATGACATCAAGGGCAAAAGCATCGCTTAACAGGATATCCGAACTTCTGGATGCGGATATAGATGTAAAGGATAAAGAGGGAGTAAAGCATATCGACAGTGTAAGGGGCGAAATAGAGTTTAAGCACTTAAACTTTACTCATCCTCATGCACCGCTCGAAGCGCTTCACGATATTTCTTTCCACATAAAGGCAGGCGAAAACATAGGTATAATAGGTCCCACCGGTTCGGGTAAGACCACGATCTCGGATCTTATAACACGTACATACAATGTTCCCGACAATACGCTTTTTATAGACGGAAACGATGTTAACGATATTTCGATCAAGGACTTAAGAAAACATATAGCATATGTACCGCAGGATAATTTTCTTTTCAGTGAATCCATAGCCGACAACATTACCTTTGCGCAAGAAGGCCGGATATCGAAAGAACGCCTTGAAGAGGTGTCAAAATATGCGGATATATATGAAAATATAATGGAATTTCCGGATAAGTTTGATACTGTTTTGGGCGAGCGCGGCGTTACCGTTTCGGGTGGCCAGAAACAGAGGATATCCATAGCAAGAGCTCTCATGAAAGATGCGGAGATCCTTATAATGGACGATTCCGTATCGGCCGTGGACACAAAGACCGAAAAACGTATAATCGACAGTTTAAAGGAAATACGAAAAGGCAAAACAACACTTCTTGTTGCTCACAGGATATCGACCGTTGAAAAGATGGACAGGATACTGTTTATCGATGACGGTAAAGTCCTTGATTTCGGAACTCACGAAGAACTGCTGAAAAGATGTGAAAAGTATGCCGAAACGGTTCGTCTTCAGGCACTTGAAGACGAAGAAAGGGGTGAAAAACGATGAATGAATTTTATCCCCTTATCGTAACCGGTGCTATGATACTTGTCATGACAGTCATATTTGTATTGGCTTTCATCCTTATGAAAGACAAAAAAGAAGCAATAGGCTTTGACAGGAATATGGCTGATTCGGAGATCGTAAAAAGGCTCCTTGGGTATGCAAAAAAGCATATAAAGGCCTTTGTATTTGTCATTTTTATAATGCTCGTTTCGATAGCGTATGACGTATACTCGCCCATTCTTGTGGGCAAGGCGGAGGAACTCGTTAAGGGTAATTTCGAGATGAAAGAACTTCTTAACGTAGTGTTTATATACTTTGGGGTACTTGCGGTATCCTTAGTCTGTACCTATATCCAGGCGATAGTGCTTCAGAAGACCGGGCAGAAGATCCTTTCCGAAATAAGGGAAGATGCGTTTACCCATATCGAAAGTCTTTCGCACGATCAATTGAATCATATACCCGTAGGTAAGCTCGTGACGCGTGTCACAAACGATACAAATGCCATATCCATGATGTTTACAAACATTCTGGTGACACTTCTTAAAAACGTATTTGTGATCGTGGGCGTATTGGTGGCAATGCTTTGTCTTAACTACCAGCTCACCCTTATGATCATGTGTTTTGTGCCGTTTATCGTTCTTTTTACCATCATATTCAGAAAGTTTTCAAGACGTGCCTACAGGCGCGTCAAGGACGGCACAACGGACATAAACACTTTCTTAAGCGAGAATCTTTCGGGCATGAAGGTGACTCAGGCTTTTAATGCCGAAGAAAAGAAGTTTAATGAGTTTAAGAAGCGTAACGATACCCTTAAAAAAGCAAAGCGCGATCAGATCTTTGTATTCGGGATATTCCGCCCCGTTGTGTACATGCTTTATATCACGTCCATTCTTTGCCTGTTCTATTTGGGCGGAAGAGGTTATATAAAGAATATAACGTTTCTGGGACAGGCCGTTACTTCGGGAACTCTTGTAAGCTTTTATATGTATATATCCAAGTTCTTTAACCCTATCCAGAGCCTTGCGGAACAGTTTAACTGGCTTCAGTCCGCATTTGCTTCGGCCGAGAAGATATTCTCGATAATGGATACAAGGCCTGAGATCGAGGACAGTCCCGACGCGATCGGGGTAAAACATCTTGAGGGTAAGATAGAGTTTAAGAATGTCTGGTTTGCCTATGAGGGCGAAGAATGGGTCCTTAAGGATGTTTCTTTTACCGTTGAACCAAAAGAAACGGTTGCATTTGTGGGCTCGACCGGTTCCGGAAAAACAACGATCCTATCGCTTGTGTGCAGAAATTATGACATACAGAAAGGGCAGATACTTATTGACGGCCGCGATATAAAGGAATATAAGATCGCTGATCTGAGGCGTTGCTTCGGGCAGATGCTTCAGGATGTATTTCTGTTTGCCGGCACGATCAGGAGCAATATTGTTTTAAGGGAGACGGGTTTTGACGATGAAACGGTCATGGAAGCCTGCCGTTACGTAAATGCGGATAAGTTTATAGAAAGACTTCCGGGCGGTCTTGATGAAGAAGTAAGAGAGCGCGGCAACAACTTTTCACAGGGGCAGCGGCAGCTTCTTTCTTTTGCAAGGACCATTATCCATAAGCCCGATGTAATGATACTTGATGAGGCAACCGCCAACATTGATACCGAGACTGAGATACTTATCCAGGATTCGCTTGAGAAGATGATGAATATCGGCACAATGCTCATGGTCGCTCACAGGCTTTCCACGATAAAGCATGCGGATAAGATATTTGTCATATCGCACGGAAAGATCGTCGAATCGGGAAGCCATAATGAGCTTATAAATGCCGGAGGAAAATATTACGAGCTTTATAAGCTTCAGTACGAGGACAAAAATGGAACCGAGTAAGCTTACGGAGAGAATTTCATATTTTTCGCAGGTAGAGGATCCGCTTTCGGCGGATGTGTTTATCATAAGAGGCGATAAAAGGCTTTTTGTGTATGACGCGGGTAACCGTCCCGATGCGGCATTGTGGCTTAATGCACAGGATGATCTTAAGACGGTCGTTATTTCACATTTTCATAAAGACCATACCGCAAATCTATCAAGCCTTAAGTACGATGAACTTTATGTCGGAAGTTATACTCTTAAGGCACTCGGAAAAGGGACAAAAGTTGATTCGCATATGACGATAACTGACGGCATAAAAGCCGACATTATCCCTGTTCCGTCCGGTCATGCAAAGGGATCGCTCTTATTGATGATCGACGACGAATATCTTTTTACAGGCGATGCCACCTATTCCATGCTGAAAGACGGAAGAAGGGTCCACAATGCACAGCTTTTAAAAGATCAGATAGATATCATCTCAGCCCTCCCGGCCGATAAGATAATACTGAGTCACGATCTTGGAAAAATACGCAAAAAGGCTGTCGTGTTACGTCTTCTTAAGACCATATACTCAAAGAGGACGCCCGACAGCCCATATATATACGTTGATTAAAGGTTGATCCTTAATCCTTTCGGATAATGATTTTTGACAACACCGTTTGAAGCTTTCCCGAAGCCTGCAGAGTAGTTGTTTATAAAAACGGGAACCCATCCTTTTATTGAGGGATCACAGTTTATCGTCTCGCCGGCTATAAACTTTGCCGCTTCGTCCAAGCCGACAGTAACCGAATCCGTCACTTCAAAAGGTCTTAATGATATCATGAGGGAATGAGCGGGTTCAAAGCGCTTTCCCTTATCGGTCAAAACGTTTAGCCCGGGTCTTACAACGGACAGACCTTTCAGATCCGGCATAAGTGACGGAGTTAAATAGATATTTTCACCGAACGCGGTCACGCGGGTATCTTTTAAGATATCTTCGGCCGCTTCTTCTTTTATCTTAAACTCGTCGGTGAGGATATTTTTTATATCTTCGGCAAAGATCAATGATACGTTGTTCTTTTTGCCCTTCAAGCGGGGGAATTCGTTTGTTTCATCAAAAACGTTTTTTTCAAGCGTTCCGGCTTTTACAAGTTTTGCGACAAAATGACCTTCACCCTTTATTCTGTGCGGATAAAAGTGTTCTTTTGAAACAAGCGAAAAATCGGGATGCCTGTTTATGAACGCTTCGATGTTTCCGTCGTTTTCGGCAAAAGAAAACGTACAGGTCGAATACACCATGACGCCGCCGGGTTTAAGCATGTCCGACGCACAGTCAAGGATCCCGGCCTGCCTTTTTGCACACATTGCTACATTTTCTTCGCTCCATTCGCCGATCGCGATCTCGTCTTTTCGGAACATTCCTTCGCCGGAACAGGGAGCATCGACCAATATCTTATCGAAGAACGCAGGAAAGAAGGATTTAAGCTTTTCGGGGTCTTCGTTTGTCACAACGGCATTTCTTACGCCCATTCTTTCGATATTTGACGAAAGGATCAAAGAACGGCTTTTTACGATCTCATTGGAAACAAGAAGGCCTGCACCGTTTAATCTTGCAGCAATCTGTGTGCTCTTTCCTCCGGGAGCCGCACAAAGATCGAGTACGATATCACCGGGGCGGGGATCGAGTAAAGCAACCGCGGACATTGCACTCGGCTCCTGAATATAATATGCGCCGGCTTCGTGAAGCGGATGTTTTCCCGGCCGGTCCTTTTCGTCATAATAAAAGCCTTCAAAAGCCCAAGGAACTTCGGAAAGGTCAATGGGCAGAGAAGACTTAAGTTCATCACATGTACCCTTAAGGGTATTGCACCTTAAACCATAGACGCGTTTATCGCCGTAAGAAGCCATAAACGCGTCATATTCGTCTTTAAGGTCATTTTTCATTCTGTCTTTAAAGGCTTTCGGAAGAAGATCGGGTGACATTAATTATCCTTTGTGGCTTCCTTTAAAGCCTTTTTGGCAACATTAATAAGTTTCTTTGTCTCGGGAGAATTTAAGATGCTTGAAAGTGTGCTTTCATCCTTTTTTTGCTCGGTCTTCTTTTTTCCCGAAGAAGAGGTTTTCTTTTTGGACGAGGAAGAAGTCGTCTTTTTCTTTCCCGATGTCGAAGACGAAGAAGTCTTTTTCTTCGAGGAGGAAGAAGACTTTCCCGTTGAGGATGAGCCTGTGATCGATTTAAAAGCAGTATATACTTTTGCGGACTTTGCGGCAAGTTTGGAAACCTTTGCCTTATCGGTTGCCACTATAAATGTATCGTGTCCTTTTGCATCATGATAAGCTGCGTAATATGCATATGCAGCCCCGATCTCCGATGCGGAATCCACTTTGCAATACTCGTATTCGCAGGCAAGTTCGTTTAAAGCCTCGGAAACTGCTTTGGGCATTTCGCTTTTGGCTTTTTGTGAAACCAAAATTATTAGATCGGATTTTGTAAGTTTGTCCGCACCTGCAAGTTCGGTCTTTTTGGCATCGTCAACTGTGATGATCACTGCTTTCATTTATTTTACCTCCTTCAAAAGATAATCAAGGAAAAGTTTTGCATTTTCGGGTCTTTTGGTATTAACAGCAACAGAATACAAAACTTTTTCGACCTCGGGATAACAGTAATTGTCGTTTAGGACCTTCGAATCCGTAACGTCTATGTATAACGGTGCGGTCTCTCCGGTAGGATTCTGATCCGAGTCATAGATATTGCCCCAGATGACTCTGTCGCCCAAGGCATTTAATTCTTCTTCGGAAAGAAAATCCCTCAGATCCATGTAAAAAGAAGATATTTCGTATTTATTGAGCGTTGGGGCATCGCCGAGCATAACATCGCAATCATTGGCCGCGATCACCGCGATCCACTTCTGAAGACTTACGTATGTGGCGTTGTCCATTGCATCTTCGATTATCTTGATGGTCTCATCATATGTTACCTGATATTTTTTTGTATCTATTCCGAGATAGGCTTCAAATTCCGCGGCGTCGGGCGCCTGGTAGGCATTGATGAAAAGAACGTTTGCCGCATTGTCTTTAGCCGTAACGACGGACCTTATTATCGAGAACAGCCCGATGGCAACGGCGATTATAACAATGGTGGGAATGAGATAGTATTGTTTGTAATAATCAAGCTTGTATTTAAAACTTTTTCCTTTAAGATATTCTTTCTGTTCGTTGATTATTTCTTTTTGTGTGGGATCCAATAGTTTCATATTTGTCAATTTCCTTCTCAAATCATTATCGTAAAAGCGCAAAAAGGTGTCAACAATTGTTTCTAAACTTTCTGTGAAATATTCAAAAGAGTTTACCATTTTTGAGATTTTCTGTTACACTAATACATACTAAGATATATAAGGAGTTTTAAAATGAGTGATTCGTATGTTGAATGCCTTGTGGCACAAAAATCTTCGCCGGTTAAGGCATTCTTTAAATATTTACTTATAGCGTTAACGGTGATCTCGGGACTTGCGGGTCTTGTATTCGGTTCGCCGATACTTGTGTTTGTGGCAGCCGCCTTCGGCGTGGGTGCGTATTTCGTATCGCTGTTTTCAAACGTAGAGTTTGAATATCTTTATCTTGACAAGGAGATAACAGTAGCCAAGATATACAACAAGCAAAGACGCAAGAAAGTCGGCACCTACGAACTTGACAAGATCGAGATAATGGCACCTTTAAACAGCTGGCATCTTGATTCTTTCAAGAACCGTACTTTCAAGGAAGTCGACTATTCAAGCGGTGTGGCCGGGCAGCCCGAGAAGAGGTATTTATTCTACTATAACGGTGAGCAGAAAGTCATATTCGAACCCAATGCCGAACTTGTCAAGCTTGCCAGGAACGCAGCCCCCAGAAAAGTCTTTATTGACTGAAAAAAACAACATTAAAAATAGGTGTTGACATATTCTTTTTACTTTGTTAAACTCACCAATAAATTTATCAGCGGATCGGACATTGTACATGTAAGGTCCGCTTTAAGTTTAAAGAAGTGCCCAAAGATCCCTTCCGGATCTTTTCATAAACACACAATAAAATAAAAAGGAGAAACGAGATGAGTCAGATAGTCGGCGAAGGTATTACATTTGACGATGTGCTCCTTGTTCCCAGCTATTCGGAGGTTGTTGGCAATCAGGTAGATGTCACCACGCATCTTACCAAGACCATTAAGCTTAATATTCCGATGATGAGCGCAGGCATGGACACAGTTACCGAGCATCGCATGGCAATAGCTATGGCGAGACAGGGTGGGATCGGTATTATCCACAAGAATATGTCTATTGAACAGCAGGCAGAAGAGGTAGACAAGGTTAAACGTTCCGAGAACGGTGTCATCACGGATCCGTTTTCGTTATCTCCCGAGCATACGTTGGCTGATGCCGATGAGCTCATGGCAAAATTCAAAATATCGGGTGTACCTGTTACGGAAGGCCGTAAACTCGTAGGTATCATCACGAATCGAGATTTAAAATTCGAAACAGATTTCTCCAAGAAAATAAAAGAACGCATGACAAGCGAAGGTCTTGTTACGGCAAAAGAAGGCATCACACTTGAAGAGGCAAAGAAAATCCTTGCAGGTGCCCGCAAAGAGAAGCTTCCGATAGTCGATGACGATTTCAATTTAAAGGGTCTTATTACCATTAAGGATATCGAGAAGACGATCAAATATCCGCTTGCCGCAAAGGATGCAATGGGAAGGCTCATATGCGGTGCAGGTATCGGCATCACCGCAAACTGTTTGGACAGAGTTGCTGCTCTGGTAGAGGCAAAGGTCGATGTTGTGGTTTTGGATTCCGCTCACGGTCACTCAGCCAATGTAATAAGATGCCTTAAGATGATCAAAGAAAATTATCCGGATCTTCCCGTGATCGCAGGTAACGTTGCAACGGGAGAAGGCACAAGGGCTCTTATAGAAGCCGGAGCCGATGCGGTCAAGGTAGGTATAGGACCGGGTTCCATTTGTACCACACGAGTTGTTGCAGGTATCGGTGTTCCTCAGGTTTCGGCCATTATGGATTGTTATGCGGTAGCCAAAGAATACGGTATTCCGATCATCGCCGACGGCGGTATTAAGTATTCGGGCGACATCACTAAAGCAATTGCCGCAGGCGGAAGCGTCTGCATGATGGGTTCAATGTTTGCGGGATGCGATGAGGCACCCGGCGAATTTGAACTTTTCCAGGGTCGTAAATATAAGGTTTATCGTGGTATGGGTTCCATCTCCGCCATGGAGGCCGGCAGTAAGGACAGATATTTCCAGACAAATGCCAAGAAGCTTGTTCCCGAAGGGGTTGAGGGCAGAGTGGCATATAAAGGATCGGTTGAAGATACGATCTTCCAGCTTATAGGCGGGCTTCGATCAGGTATGGGTTACTGTGGCTGTGCTACTATAGATGAGCTTAAGGAAAACGGCAGGTTTGTAAAGATTTCGGCAGCATCCTTAAAAGAATCTCATCCCCATGATATTCACATCACAAAAGAAGCTCCAAACTATTCATCGGGAGTTAATTAAACTTGTTTACATAAGCGCTTCGGTTCCGTATGGGATCGAAGCGCTTTTAAAAATAGTACGATAGTCTCAGAAAACGTGATAAATATCGGAAAAACGTGTAAATTAACCCCGTATTTTTTGTAAAATTCTTGCAAACGATCAATATATTATGGTAAACTGATTCTCGGGATGTGTATTTGGAAAACTATGTTCAGGGATGGGTATATTACAAGTGGAAAAGAATATGCTTGATTTGGTTATTGCCCGGCGTCTGGGCTCCCGTTTCAGTAACGTAGCGGGAGTATACATGTATGGGCTTAACCATGACGGGGAGGTAACGATCGATGTTACCGGTGACCCTACCGAGAGCAGCAGGCTTCTTGATATGATCGGCCGGGATGCTCTGGATGAACTGTATCACAGAGTTTCAGATTCGGATCTGGAAGTTCAGGCCATTGAGGAAACTGTTATTCCAAACGTTCGCGCAGCAGGTGTGTCATTTCGTGTAGATGATTCGCCGTTATTTACGTGGGTGATTCTTGGTGTGCTCGAAGACGAAGAATTAAAAGTTCCCGGAGCGCTCAACACTTCGGAATTTTCTTTCACGACAACACTGGACCGGTTTGTCGATGCCATAGATATTATCAGAGATGTAACTCAGCTTATTTTGTTTAATAAGGTTTCTCTTTTTAATGCGGAAGCGGAGAGCAGAAGAAGCAAATTCTCGGAAGAAGAGATGAAGGCTTCATTAAAGCATGCCGAAGCCATTTCCGAGGTTGTACAGCTTCTCGACAACGATGACGCTATCGAAGCCGTTATGCGCGAATGCATGGAACTCATCGGTGAGTATCTTGATATATCTTCGGCCATGGTCGTCCGCACAAGACCCAACAGAGATACAATGGACGTCGCAGCAGAATGGAATAATCGCGGCGTTATTTCGCTGTTCGATCAGTTCAGGGACAGAAAGATATTTTCTTTTGTGCGCGGAGATAAACCGCTCGTTGTTTCTTCGGATTCCGAGACCCCGCCTCAGATATCAAAGGATATGGCATTTCTTGCGATAAAGGCTTTGGTGGTGCTGCCTATCCATGTAAGTAACGGATATGGCATGTATGCATGTTTTATGGATTCGAATCCTTCAAAGGTATGGAAGGTCGAAGAAGTTAAATTTTTGTACGATGCATCGCATGTGCTTCATTCGGTGGTCACAAAGCGTATTCAGAAGAATTCGCTTGCAGGCTCTTATGCATCGCTTGAAGCCGTGCTTGATAATGTCGGAAGTGCGATCTATGTAAGGGATGTTGAATCGGGTAAACCGCTTTTTATGAACAGGATATTAAAGAGCACTTTTGCGACGGAACTTCAGACAGGTACTCTCGATAAGCTTTTTGACAGTGCCATTCCGGTCAATCGCGGAAGCGGTATATACGAGATCCACCATATAGACAGAAACCGCTGGTACGATCTTCATTACACCTACATCAACTGGGTGGACGGCCGCAAGGTTTCGCTCTGCGCCGCATATGATGTTACGGATAAAAAGACATATCAAAGACGTATCGAGCAGCAGGCCTGCACAGACTTCCTTACCGGTCTTTATAACCGTATGTGCTGTGAAAGAGATCTTGCGATGCACATCGATTCGTCCAAGCAAAACGGCATGACCGGTGCGCTTTTGTATCTCGACCTTGATGACTTTAAGCATATCAACGACGGTTTGGGCCATCAGTACGGCGATGTTCTTTTAAAGGCGATCTCGCATTCGCTCCAGCGTATCGACGGTATACAGAATACCTGTTACAGAATGGGCGGCGATGAATTTGTCATAATCATCCCTCCGGAAGCTTATAAGAACTTTGAAAGAATAGTTGAAAGGATCAGGGATATCTTCAGCAAGCCCTGGTATTTAAAGGATGCCGATTATTACTGTACCATGAGTATGGGTATAGTGGAGTTCCCCGAAGCAGGCGAAAGCGTTCAGGATCTTATCAAAAAGGCCGATGTTGCAATGTTCGAGGCCAAGAAGGAAGGCAAAAACCGTATTGCCAAGTATTCCGACAAGATCGTTATCTCGTCGAACAGACGTCTCGACATGGAAAAGAACATGCGTGACGCCATTACCAACGAGTTTAAGGAATTTCAGGTATATTATCAGCCTATAGTAGATATCCAGCAGAAAGGAAATCCATGTATAGGAGCAGAAGCCCTCATAAGATGGAATTCCGCGGAACTCGGGTTTATCTCACCGAGTGACTTTATCCCGCTTGCCGAGTACCTTGGGCTTATAAATCCGATAGGCAACAATGTTTTAAAAGAAGCCTGTCGTGAAGTTAAGTACTGGAATGAACACGGGCATGAAAATTTTAAAGTAAATGTTAATTTATCGGTGGTACAGTTGCTCCAGACCGATATTATTGATATAGTTAAGGAGACGATCGAAGAGACGGGAGCCAATCCCAACAACCTCACCCTTGAGGTTACGGAGAGTCTTGCTATCAACGATATGGACAGAATGAAAAAGATCCTTTCCAATATCAAGACCCTCGGGGTTAAGATCGCTCTTGATGATTTCGGAACGGGTTACAGTTCGCTTAATCATATACGCGAGATCCCGTTTGATGTTATCAAAGTCGATCAGAGCTTCGTTAGAGATCTTGCCGATGATGCTTACTCGCAGTCGTTTATCAAGATGGTTGCGGAGCTTGCGGAGACGATCGGTGTTAACATTTGTGTCGAAGGTATCGAGACCAAAGAGCAGTTCGATGCTCTTAACGGCATGAAGGTTAAGATGGTACAAGGTTTTTATTTCGACAGGCCTATGACAAGAGAAGATTTTGAGGCCAAATATATAGGGTAAATAATTATTTGAGGAGGCCTTTATGGCAGACGGTTTACTGTCCGGCCTTGAATCTTTCGGATTCAGCGGACTTGAAGGCGTGAGCCTGTTTGAAGAAGAGAAAAAAGAAGAAAAGAAAGATGCCGAAAAGGCACCGGTAATAACCGAGAAGGACTTTCTTTTGGACAGGACGATCGAGTGTCCGGTATGCGAATCAAAGTTTAAATATCGTTCGGTAAAGGCATCTTCCGCAAAACTTGTATCTACCGATAAAGATTTAAGACCGCGCCACGAGCATATCGATATATCGAAATATGATGTGATCATGTGCCCCATGTGCGGGTATACCGCTCTTTCAAGATACTTTCCGAATGTTTTGGATCTTCAGAAGAAGAGGATACGTGAAAAGATCTGTGCCAATTTCAAAATGCGTCCCGGTGCACCGGAAGAATATTCTTACGACGAAGCCATAGAATATTACAAAATGGCACTTTTAAATGCGGTCGTAAAGGGCGCGAAGGCCAGTGAAAAGGCTTATATCTGTCTTAAATCATCGTGGATGTACAGAGGAAAAGCCGAAGAAGTGGGTGAATCCGATCCCGAATACGCAAAGATCAAGGCCACCGAGCTTGAGTTCACCAAGAATGCATACGAAGGATTTTCACAGGCTGTCCAGGCCGAAGGTTTCCCCATGTGCGGAATGGACGAGACTACCGTTGATTATCTTATGGCCAACCTTGCGGATATGACTTCTCATTATGATGTGGCTTCAAAGCTTATAGCCAAGATACTCGCATCTCCTTCCGCGACTCCCCGTATAAAGGACAAGACCAGAGATCTTAAGGATGAGATAGTAAAGAAACTTAAAAAATAAATGAAAAATATGTGTAAAAATCACAATTGACACTTCGTTCTTTTGCCGATATTCTATTAACGTAACGAGTCTATATGACTGACGGATTATGTGGAATCGACCACAGGAAGTATAGATGATCAAAGCCGACCGTCTGGGCGCCGATGAGGATAGCCCTGCGTCGGCTTTTTTTAAACATTAAGGAGACCAGCCATGAAAACGTACGAACTTAAGAATCTGCTTATTTCAAACGCTTATCCGGGACGCGGTATCGTTATAGGTCGTTCCGAGGACGGAAAGAATGCCGTCATCGCTTATTTCATCATGGGCAGAAGCGTTAACTCAAGAAACCGTGTATTTGTGGAAGACGGTGAAGGCATAAGGACCGAAGCTTTCGATCCCGCAAAACTTTCGGATCCTTCGCTCATAATCTATGCACCCGTAAGAGTGTTCGGCGAGCACACGATAGTAACTAACGGCGATCAGACCGATACCGTTTATGACGGCTTAAGAGCCGGCAAGAGCTTTGAAGCATCATTAAGAAGCAGAAAGTATGAGCCCGATGAACCCAACTTCACACCCAGGATATCGGGTATCCTTAATTTCTCGGACGATACTTTTACATATGAAATGAATATTTTAAAAAGCAACAACGGTGACGGAAGCTGCTGCAACCGTTACAACTTCTTCTATGATAATCCAAAGATCGGCGAAGGACGTTTTATCCATACCTACATGAAGGACGATAACCCGCTTCCGAGTTTCGAAGGCGAGCCGGAAGTAGTCAGATTAAGCGGTAACATCGACGAGTTCGGTGAAATGTTATGGGAGAACTTAAACTTCGATAACAAGGTTTCTTTGTTTGTAAGATATACAGATCTTGAGACCGGAAAATGGGAACAGAGAATATACAATAAGAATAAATAAAGCACCGGAAAAACGGTCGATAATCCAATACATAAGGAGTAAATGATGAACGAGATTCAGTTAAAATACGGATGTAACCCCAATCAGAAGCCTTCAAGAATATTTATGGAGGACGGAAGCGACCTCCCTGTTACCGTTTTAAACGGACGCCCCGGATATATCAATTTCCTTGATGCATTTAACGGCTGGCAGCTTGTAAAAGAGTTAAAAGAAGCAACGGGTCTTCCCGCAGCAACAAGTTTTAAACATGTTTCTCCCGCAGGTGCGGCAGTCGGTCTTCCGCTTGACGATACGCTTGCAAAGATATACTGGGTGGACGATCTTGGTGAATTAAGCCCTCTTGCATCGGCTTACGCAAGAGCCAGAGGTGCAGACAGAATGTCTTCTTTCGGAGACTTTATCGCGCTTTCGGATGTCTGCGATGTCGATACCGCAAAGCTTATAAAAAGAGAAGTCTCGGACGGTGTCATCGCACCCGGTTATACCGATGAAGCACTTTCTATATTAAAAGCCAAGAAGAACGGAAATTATAATGTTATTCAGATAGACCCTTCATACGTACCCGCCGAGATCGAAAGAAAGCAGGTTTACGGTATTACTTTCGAGCAGGGCAGAAACGAACTTGATATAAACAAAGATCTTTTTGCGAATATCGTTACAAAGAATAAAGATATTCCGGAAAGTGCGCTTATCGACATGAAGATTGCCATGATCACATTAAAGTATACGCAGTCAAACTCAGTATGCTACGTTAAGGGCGGACAGGCCATCGGTATCGGTGCGGGACAGCAGTCGAGGATCCACTGCACACGTCTTGCGGGCCAGAAGGCGGATAACTGGTTTTTGCGTCAGAGCCCCCAGGTCATGGGTCTTGATTTTATCGACGGACTCGGCCGTGCCGACAGAGATAATGCGATCGACGTATATATGGGTGACGAGTATGAAGATGTATTGAGAGAAGGTGAATGGCAGAAGAGATTTAAGACAAAGCCCGAAGTATTTACCCGAGAAGCCAAGAAGGAATGGCTTTCCAAGAACACGAATGTAACACTCGGTTCCGATGCGTTCTTCCCGTTCTCCGACAATATCGAAAGAGCATTTAAGAGCGGTGTAAAATACATTGCCGAACCCGGTGGCTCCGTAAGGGACGACCTTGTAATCGAGTGTGCCGATCATTATAATATGGTAATGGCGTTTACAGGTATAAGATTATTTCATCATTAAGATTATGGATACTTTAAAGATCATTGCACACATACGGACGGATTTTCCGGAGAAGTTCGGAATACCGAGACAGAGCGGCCTTGTAAAGAGCGCTGTCGGACGTATTGTTTTCGAACCCGAATTCAGAAGCCCTGATGCCATTAAAGGCATCAGCGGCTTTTCGTATCTCTGGATATTGTGGAAATTTGAAGATGCGCACAGAAATGAATTTAATGCTACAGTAAGGCCTCCAAGGCTCGGAGGAAACGAAACGGTCGGAGTATTTGCTTCAAGATCGCCGTATCGGCCGAATCCGATCGGATTGTCTTCCGTAAAGCTTGAAGGAATCGAGGACACGCCCGAAGGAAAAGTTTTGGTTGTCAGCGGCGTCGATATGAGAGATAATACACCAATATATGACATCAAACCTTATCTTTCGTATGCCGATTCCCATCCGGATGCGACCGACGGTTTTGGCGGCGACCACTTAAAAGAGTCTTTGGTGGTTGAATGTGACGCCAAATTGTTGTATAAATTGGACGAGAAAAAAAGAGAAACCCTTCTTGATATCTTAAGACAGGATCCGAGGCCTCATTACCATGACGATCCGGCAAGAGTGTACGGGGTTTCGTTTGATAAATATAATGTAAAATTCAAAGTTGGTTCAGGAATACTTAAGGTTATTGAGATATCATAGTTATTGAATGCTTAAGGCTTGCCGCCGATTAAAGGCGCTATCGCGCGCGGCGGCAAGCAGGCAAGCCACTATCGTGGCTCACAAAAAACAGGAGGTTTTAAAAGTGATAGTAAAATCAACGATTACCGATGAAGAACTTAAAAGAGCCAAGGATATATCGGACAAGATCCTTAACTACTATAACAGCAAGGTTGTGGGCCAGCCGTTTCTCGGTGCGGCGATCCTGGTCGCAATGATGAATAACGGACACATCTTACTTGAATCCGTTCCCGGTCTTGCAAAGACAACGGCAGCAAAGGTTATGACCGATGCCGTACACGGTTCGTTTTCACGTATCCAGTGTACGCCCGACCTTATCCCGAGTGATATCGTCGGTACACAGATATTCAATATGGCCACCAACAGTTTTGAGACAAAGATCGGTCCCGTTTTTGCAAACTTCGTGCTCCTTGACGAGATCAACAGATCTTCCGCAAAGACACAGAGTGCCATGCTTGAGGCAATGGCCGAGCATGAAGTTACGATCGGCGGCGAGATATATAAGATGCCTGATGTTTTCGTGGTGATCGCAACCCAGAACCCTATCGAACAGGAAGGTACATACGAGCTTGCCGAAGCACAGATGGACAGATTCCTGTTAAAGGTAGAGTTAAACTATCCCGATCCCGCTTCGGAAGTTGAGATATTAAACAGGATAGAGGCCGACGTATTCTCAAAGAGAGAAGCGGTCTGCGACTTAAACGACATTCTTTTCCTCCAGGAAGCTTCAAGGAAAGTATACCTGGATCCTGCAGTAAAGCAGTATATCGTTGACATCGTACAGGCTTCGCGTAACACAAAGCAGCTTATCCATCCCAATCTTTCACAGTATGTGACAATGGGAGCAAGTACCCGTGCGGCGATCACATTTATGGCAGTTTCGAAGTCGATCGCTCTTTTGAACGGACGTAACTATGTAACACCCGATGATGTGCGTGCAATGCGTTATGAAGTGCTCCGTCACAGGATAATGCTCAATTTTGCCGCTGTAGCCGACGGAGTTCAGGAAGAAACCATCATTGACGCTATCATAGGAGCTGTAAGAACACCATGAGAATGAGATATATATCGCGGATTCAGGCGAATCTCAAACGATATCAGATCATTTATTCACGCAAAGCCACGGCCAATGTTCTGGACGGTTCATATAAGTCGGTATTTAAAGGCCGAAGCATGAACTTCGACGAATTAAGAGAGTACGTACCCGGCGATGAGATAAAAGACATGGACTGGAAAGCCAGTGCCAGAAACCGCAAGCTTTATGTGAGAGAATATGTTGCCGAGAAAAAACACAACGTTATGTTTGTGCTTGATACGAATGCCAGAATGCTGGGTGATTCGGAAAGGCTTGAGGAAAAGCGTGAGCTTGCCATCATGAGTGCGGGCACGCTTGCTTTCTATGTCGATAAGAACGGTGATTTTGTGGGCGCAACATACGGAACCTTCAGTTCCATCAATCATTTCCCGCTTAAAACAGGGCTCGGAAACATAGAGACCATACTCGAAAACTATCATAACGAGGTTGTGCCGGCAAATAATTCCGATATCAACAACACCCTTGACTATATAGTAAGAAATTTCAGACGTAAGACCATACTTATCATAGTGACCGATCTTGAAGGCGTATTAAGGATATCGGACGTCAATATCAAAAGACTTCTGGTCGCACATGATGTTTTGGTGGTAAACGTAAGCGATGCAGATATTGCCTACAACAAAATGTACAATATCGGTGAGGGATTATATATGCCCGATTTCTTCTTAAAAGATAAAAAACTTGTGGCAAAGGCCAAAGAAAACAAGTTAAATGCCATGAATGCAATGCATGAAAAACTTAAGAAGTTCGGCATCCCTTATGTAACGATAGACGATTTTAACGAGATCGAGCGCGAGCTCATGACACTTTTAAGTTCTCACAGAGGCGGAGGAAAGCAGTAATTGGATTCGGTTATAAATGTTCAGGAACCTTTTATGTATCATATGTGGCCCATTATCGTGGTGCTTCTTCTGCTTACGGTGCTCGGGATAATCATCCTGGCAAGTTATTACAGAAAGAAGACAAAGCCCGTTTTGCCGGTTGAAAAGCCAATCGAGCGAAAGTTCTATACGATGCAGGAAAGGTCGGTACTTAAAAATAAATATCTCGGTTTACTCAGTGCTCTTGAGGCGCGCTTTAGAAACGGAGAGATCGAACGCCGTCCGGCATACCAGGAATTGAGCGCTTTGGTGAGAAGCTTTCTTAAAGAGATATCCGGAGTGGATGTTACAAACTGTACGCTCGAACAGATAAAGGAAATGAACGTACCCGTTATCACTCCGCTCATAGCCAACTATTACGAGCCCGAATTTGCGCTCGAAACGGACGACGATCTTTTGGATTCGATAAATAATGCAAAGAGGATAATAGAAAGATGGAATTAAAATATCGCTTTGTATTGTATATAGGTTTTGCCGCAGCTGTTTTGATAAGCATTCTTTTGCTCATTAAGAAAAAGAAGCAGACAAAATACGCCGACGGCGTTAAGCTTGCCAACACCTATGTACTCGATAAAGATGATTATTATCTTGCAAAAATTAAATTATACAAGGCTTTTTCGGTGGGAATGGCTCTTTCGCTCATCGTGTCGATCCTTTGCACTACGATTTTGTGTGCAAGACCTTATGAACGGAAGAAGATAGTCGAAGACAAGTACTGCAGGGACATTATCTTATGTCTTGATGTATCGACTTCGGTCGATGAACTGAACGCAAAACTCATGGGGGAACTTATCGATATGGTGGGCGACCTTGAAAAAGAGCGCTTCGGCATTATTATCTTCAACACTTCACCGGTTTTGCTGACCCCTCTTACCGATGATTACGAGTATATACAGGAGACTCTCGGAAATATCGAAAAGGCTATGAAGAACCGCGTTAAGATGTATAACTCGTTCTTTTACCCCGACGACTGGTATTACTGGGAAAGTTATATCTCCGACGGTACTCTTGTGGGTAACGAAGAACGCGGAAGCTCGCTCATAGGCGACGGCCTTGCGGCAACGGTCAACAATTTCTCGACGGTCGATGACGACAGGACGAAGATAGTCATCTTTACAACCGATAACGACCCTTACGGCAAAGAGATAGTACCGCTTAAAACCGCTGCGGAAATATGCAAGCAGCGCGGTATCACGGTCTACGGTATCGGTACAAAGGAAATGACCAATCACAACATGAAGGCGATGAAAAACGCAATGGAAGTGACCGGCGGCGAATTCTTCCTTGAAGAGGAATCGGGAACCTTTGACGAGATAGTGAAGAGGATCGAGAGCCACAGCGAGAGCCTTGTGCCCGGCGATACTTACTATGTGGATCTGGACAGACCGCGCGGAATGTATATCTTAACGCTTATCTCGGTCATTTGTGTATTTTTGTTTGCAAGGCTTTTAAGGGAGTAACGGAGCTTAATATATGACGATAAATCCAATATTACCCATATGGCTGATGGCAATTATCTGCGTCGGACTTTTATTTCTCAAACGAAAAGGAGTCTGGGGCTTTATAAGGCAGATAATCATCGTCATACTGATATTTTTGATCAATTTAAGAATAATGATACCCGGCGAAGTCGAAAACGTCGGAAAACAGGAACGTGATCTCTATGTGCTTTTCGTCGTGGACGATACGATAAGCATGGTCGCCCGGGATTATAACGGCAGCGAAGAACGTCTTACCGGGGTAAAAGAAACTGTCTGCCATATAGCGGATGAGCTTGAGGGAGCGAAGTTCGGAATGATATCCTTCCACAACAGCGCAAACAGGCTTGCCCCTTTTACCGACAATACGGACCACATAAAGAACGTTGTGAACTCAATCTATCCTATAGGCGAGATATATGCTCACGGAAGTTCCTTAAACGTTCCGCATGATACGATGCTGACTGAACTCAATATGGCTTATCAGAAAGCAGACGGAGCCATAGCGGTGTTCTTTATAAGCGACGGCGAGATCACAAACGACGAAAAACTTCGCGACTTCTCTGATCTTAAGAAATACATAAACGGCGGAGCGGTGCTGGGCTTCGGTACCACACAGGGCGGCAACATGTATCTTAAAGAATACTATGAGGATGAGCCCAAAATGATACAGGACACCACGGTCTATCCGAATGTTCCGGCAGTTTCAAAGATCGATGAGTATAATCTTAATGCCATTTCGAAGGATTTCGGTATTGATTACATACATGTCACAAAGCCTTCGGATGTCGACAATGAGATAGAAGCCGTTAAAAGGATCGCTGACAGTTCTTTTGCCGAGTTTGACGACGATCATAAAAAGATCGTAAACGGTGCAACGGATATCTATTATTATTTTGCTATACCGCTTCTGGCAATGCTTATATTGGAAGGCGCATTGCTTGTTAAAAGGAAAAGAAAATGAAGAAATCTATGATAATCGTGTGGATCGCTTTGTTTCTTGTGTTTCTGGCCCTTACTTACAATTATGTACGCACCGGTAAGGCCATAGGACATTTTTATGAGGATTCAATGCGTTTGGAGGATCTGTCGGAGCTTGGCTTCATAAGTCCTTACATAAACCACTACAACCGCGGAATTACATATTATACGTCCAAGGATTATTTAAATGCCGAGAAGGAATTTCGCAAGGCACTTAAGGCGACTCATCCGTCCGATGAAGAGAGGGACTGCAAGATAAGGATCAACCTTGCGCTTTCCATGGTAAAGCCTTTGACTCCGGACAGCATTACTCTCGACAATGTCGATTATGCGATAAAGATCCTTGAAGAAGCCAGATCGATCCTCTGTGAAAGGGGCTGTGCCGACATGGAGGATAAGGAATGGCATAACGATGATGCACAGACCCTTAAGAAAGAGATAGATGCATACATAGAAATGCTTAAAAATTTCAGGGACAATCCTCCTCCTCCGCAGAATGACGATTCAAACGGAAACGGGGACGGAGGCGGCGGCAACGGCGGTGGCGACGATAGCCAAAACGGCGGTGGCGGCGGCAATGACGATTCAAACGGCGGCGGTGACAACGGCGGTCAGGATGGCGATCAGAACGGACAGGGCGACCAGAACAATAACGGTGGCGGTGATGATCAGAATAATGGCGGCGGAGACCAGGATCAGAACAACGGCGGTGGCGACGACAACCAAAACGGCGGTGGCGGCGGCCAGAGCAACGACCCCTATCAGGACATGCTTGATGAACTTCAGGGCCTTCAGGGTGATTCCACGCAGGATCGTCAGCATTCCCAGGATTTCGAAAACAACTCGGACTATTCTTATTACAGCGGAAAGCCCTGGTAAAACTTGACACAAAACAAAAAAGCGTCGCATTGAGGTGACCCCTCAATGCGACGCTTTAATTATTTTAACGGTCAATCGTTGTCCAAAGCTTCGAGACCCTTGGCGTTTGCAACCTTTTCGGCTTTGATGTTTTTAACAAGTGTTGTGAACATCGTACAGCTTAAGATCGTGAGGATGCACGCGTAAATGGGAAGCGCGCCCCATGCACCGGTTGCCTTAAACACAAGACCCAGCAAGATGGGTGTAACGGTCTGTGCGGACATGCTTGCAGTGTAGTAGTAGCCGGTGAATTTTCCGATCTTCTTTGAAGAGCAGAGTTCCACGACCATAGGGAATGAACAGTTGTGTACAAGAGCCATTCCGAAGCCTTTGATAACCCATACCACAAAGAGAAGAGCGGGGAAAGAAAACTCGCCGTTTGCTCCTGTCACGACTCCGGTGGGTTTTGCAAAGCACATTACTATGTAGGCAAGGACCGTAACGGTAAGACCTGAGGATATGGTCCATTTTCGCCCTATTTTATCGGCGATCGATCCTGCGGTCGCAAAACCGACAACGGAAGCAACACCTCCCAGTATGGTGAGGATCATGGTCTTCGATGATGAAGACTGAAGATGATAGATTACGTAGTTTCCTATATAAGTACCTATTGCGTTGTCCGCCATGAACCACAAGAATTCTGCCGCAAGGATTGCAAGAAGCATTCTTTTATTGGCCTTGCTCATAGGCTTGTCGTCATCGACCGGGGTTTCGATCGCTGCGAGTTTTTCGCCTTCTTCCATTTCATCTTTGAGTTCTTCGGCCAGTTTGTTTTCTTTTATCGTAAAGAAAAGTACCATAGCGGATATGACCATAAGAAGCGATGCTACCAGGAAGGGGATCTCGATCGTCCATACGTTGCGGGCTTCATCCCCCGAATTGATGTAATCGCTCAATTTAAGGAATATACCGAGAACCGTGGCAAATGCACCGCCGAGATAACCCATGATATTGATGATACCGTTGGCTTTTGCACGCAAAGGCTTGGGCGTTATATCGGGCATCAATGCAACCGCGGGGTTTCTGTACATCATCATGAACATGAGCACGATCGCCATCATAACGACCATTGCTGCGATATTATTCTTATGGAAGAAAAGAGGAATGAACGGGAATGCTACAGCGGCAACAAATGTGCCGGTCAGGATATAAGGCATTCTTTTTCCGATAGGACTCTTTGTCTTGTCGGACAGGCTTCCGAAAATGGGGAGCAGTATCAAAGCGGCCAGATTATCACAGGCCATTATTATCCCGACTATCCACTGAACCTGAAGGATCTTTGAGGGATCGCTTGCTTTAAGCCCTGCAGAAGACAGTCCGAACATTCTTCGAGCGAAGATGTCCGTTAAGAATGTGGGACACCAGGAATCGTATACCTGCCACAGAAGAAGTATCCCGAAAAACGCGAAACCGATAAGCGCGGTACGTTTTCCGTTCAATTTAAGCCCCACAGAATTGTTTTTTGTTTTCATGTATCAGTCTCCCTTTGTTTTCTGCCGCACCGTACGCATCTTACCGGCGGCAATTTGGTTATTTTTACTGCATTTATAATGTAGTATAATCTATAAGTAGATTATAAAATATGGGTAATAAAAGTCAAATACGGCTTTAAACAGAGGACAACGGATATGAAATATCTTGTGGACTGCGTCGCCATGAAGCGGGCGGACGAAAATACGTCAAAAGAGTTTTTGGTATCTCCGGAAGTTTTAATGGAAAGGGCTTCGCTTTCATTTGTGAGCGTGTTAAAAGAACGCGTTAAGCCGGACGATAAGATCCTGATCGTATGCTCAAACGGCAATAACGGCGGAGACGGTATATGCATAGCAAGACTTCTTAAACTTGAAGGATATAAAGTCTGTGTTCTTTTGCTCAAAGCGCCGGACCCCGGTACTCTTTGCAAACTTCAGTACAGGATCGCTTTAAAATACAAGGTCGATATAAAAGAATACGTTAAAGATATGAAGATCGCCGATCTTAATGCGGATGTATATGTGGATGCACTGTTTGGCACAGGCCTTAAGCGGGATATTGAAGGCAATCTTAAGACCGTAACGGAAGAGATCAATTCCCTTGACGGACTAAAGGTTTCGGTCGATATTCCGTCCGGCATCTGCGCGGACGACGGGAAACTTATGGGTACCGCTTTTAAGGCTGATCTGACTGTTACTTTCGGCTTTTACAAAACGGGTCAATTTCTTTATCCCGGAAAAGATTACGCGGGAGAGGTCATTCTTAAGGACATAGGCATTACAGAGGACAGTTTTCTGGGTAGTTTTCCTAATTGTTTTCTGCCCGAAAGCTCAGATCTGGCCAGACTTCTTCCCAAACGCTACGAAACATCGAATAAGGGAAGCTACGGCAAAGTTCTTGCGATAGCGGGGAGCGAAAAGATATACGGAGCGGCATTTCTTTGTGCAAAGGCCTCTTATATAAGCGGTGCGGGTCTTGTGAAGATATTTACCCACGAAGCCAACAGGATACCGCTTGAGCGTGAACTTCCCGAAGCTATGCTTGAGACTTATTCGGGTAAGGACGATATAGATGAAAAGTTAAGCGAATCCTTAATGTGGGCTGATGTCGTAGTTATCGGCCCGGGGCTTTCAACCGACGGTGCAGCACATAAGCTTTTGGAGCTTACCTTAAAACTTTCGGGAAAGAAACCGGTCGTCATGGATGCCGACGCGTTAAATGTTCTTTCGGAAGATCTGAGCCCGTTAAAAGAACACGACGGGGATATCATCCTCACACCTCACATGAAAGAGATGTCGAGGCTTTTATCTAAGCCGGTCGAAGAAATTAAAGAAAACAGGATCGAATACGCACTTAAGTTTTCGGATGAATACGGCGTAACGCTTGTAATGAAGGATGCCGATACGATCACGGTATCAAAAGGAAAAACATATATAAACAGTTACGGGAACAACGGTATGTCGACGGGCGGAAGCGGAGATGTGCTGGCGGGTCTTATAGCGGGACTTATGGCGCAGGGTGCAACGGCCGAAAATGCCGCGATCGCGGGTGTCATGATCCATGCTCTTTCGGGCGATCATTCTTCGTCCGAGCGAGGGGTCCGTTCCATGCTTGCGGGCGATCTGCTTTCGGCGATCATAAAGGTTTTGTTTGACACGGACAATGCATAAGAAAGGGGAAAGAAAATGAGGATAGGAGCACTTGAAGCGGGCGGCACGAAGATGGTTCTTGCGGTGGGCGACGAGAAAGGAAAAATATTCGACATAAAGAGTATTCCGACGGTCAGTCCGGAGGTTACGGTTCCGCTCATGATCGAATATTTTAATGACGAAAAGATCGAGGCTCTGGGGATCGGGTGTTTCGGACCGATCTGTCCCGACAAAAGTTCCGATAAATACGGTTATATAACTTCGACTCCGAAACTTGCATGGCGGGATTTTAATATCGTTAAGGCTTTTAAGGATGCCTTAAAGGTTCCGGTCGGATTTGACACCGACGTTAACGCTTCATGTTTGGGTGAAGCGACTTTCGGAAGCGCGAAAGGCCTTAAAAATGTGATATATCTTACCGTAGGAACGGGTATCGGTGCGGGAATACTGTCGGAAGGAAAACTTTTGCACGGAAATCTCCACCCCGAAGCCGGCCATATAATGATGAAAAGATATGAAGGCGATACATATAAAGGCAAGTGCCCTTACCATGCCGATTGTTTCGAAGGACTTGCGGCAGGTCCGGCGCTTGAGGAAAGATGCAAAATGTCCGCAAAAGAAATCCCCGCAGACAGCGAAGCTTTTAAGGCGGAAGCTTATTATATAGCACAGGCGCTTGTAAGTTATATCCTGATACTGGCTCCCGAAAGGATAATCCTGGGAGGCGGAGTGATGCACAGGCTTGAGCTGTTTCCTCTTATAAGAGAAAATGTCGTTAAAATGCTTAACGGTTATATCAACACAAAGGAACTTGAAGACATAGACAGCTACATAGTCCCCGCTTCTTTGAATGACGATCAGGGAATCATCGGCTGTCTTGTGCTCGGTGCGGATGCAACTTTATAATAAACGATGATCGGTAAGCCGCCTGCGGGCGGCTTATTTTTGCACCTTTAAGAAAACGATTAAGTTACAAACTTACAAAAAAGATAAAAACGTGTCAATTTACTTGTGTAAAAAGTCACAAAATTTCCATATTAAAAATATTTATTTTGACCAAAAGTGTAATTATTGCACATTAGAATGTTAAAAAAGTGTTGCATAAATGTAAAAAGTGTTATATTCTTAACTTGCGAAAACGATTAAGTAAACAGCAATAATTAAACACTCGCGTAGCAAAATTATCAAAGGGCGGAAAGAATGAAAGATTTTTTAAAGAATACGTGGAAGCACAGAGCACACATAGTCCTGGCGTTACCGGCATTTTTGGTATTGTTCTTTATCATGTACGTACCCATGACGGGTCTTGTGCTTGCCTTCAAAAAATTTGACTATACCAAGGGAATATACGGAAGTCCGTTCTGCGGTCTCGATAACTTTAAGTTTCTGATAGCGTCCAAGGCGACATTCATAACATTCACCAGAAACACGCTTTTATATTACGTGGTATTTACCGTACTGGGTACATTGTTAAATGTAACTCTTGCCATCGCGATAGATCAGTGTCTGTTTAAGAGAATGGCAAAGACGATGCAGACGCTTATGATCATACCGGTCTTCATTTCATATGCGGCCGTTCAGTTTATAGTATTTGCTTTCTTAAGCAGCGACACGGGTCTTATCAATAACGCACTCGGCACAAGCACAAGATTTTATACGACTGCGGGCCTTTGGCCTTATATACTTACGATAATAAAGATATGGAAAGACACAGGTTACGGTTCGGTCCTTTATATGTCGGTACTTGCGGGTATCGATACAGAACTTTACGAAGCGGCCGAGATAGACGGAGCCAATAAGTGGAGAAGGATCTGGCATATAACCCTTCCGAGTCTTATACCGATGATAACCGTCATGCTCCTTCTTTCCGTAGGTAGTGTAATGAGATCTGATACGGGTCTTTTCTATCAGGTAACCAGAGACAGCGGAATCCTTTATTCTACGACGCAGGTTATAGATTCGTATGTGCTCCATGCGATCTTTAAGAATTCAAACTTCGGATTCACCGCCGCGACTTCGTTCTTCCAGTCGATAGTGGGATTGTTACTTATGATATTTGCAAACTGGCTTGTCAAGAAGATCGAGCCTGACAACGCACTGTTTTAAGGGAGGGGGTCTAAGATGAGTAAGCATAAAGGGAACAAAGCTGATCTGGCACCTTCCAGACATGAAAGAAAAGGCTTGGGACAGATAATACTTCTGCTATTTTTGTTACTGTTCACGATATTCTGTTTTGCGCCGGTACTTTTGGTATTCATTTCCGCATTTACGGATGAGATATATATAGTACAGAACGGCTTCTCCTTCTTCCCGGAGAAGTGGTCGATGGCAGGAATGAAAGCTGTTTTGAAATACGGCAAACAGTTGTTTACATCATATGCGGTAACGATATTCATAACGGTTGCGGGAACATTCCTGGGACTTTTGATCATGAGTATGTACGCGTACTCGATAAGCCGTAAAGATTTCCGGCTTTCAAAATTTTTATCGATATTTTTGCTGATTCCCATGCTCTTTAACGGCGGACAGCTTTCGGGATACATAGTATTTACAAACCTGTACAATCTTAAAGACAGCCTGCTTCTTCTTATATTACCGCTTTGCGTAAGTACGATGAATGTTATTATCTTGAGAACGTACATAGCAAACAGCATTCCGGGCGAACTTATGGAAGCGGCCAAGATCGACGGAGCCGGAGAATACAGAACATTCTTCCAGATCACGCTACCGCTTCTTAAACCTTCGCTTGCGGCAGTCGGCTTCATGATGGCTACGGCTTATTGGAATGACTGGCAGAACGCATTGCTTTACATTGATTCAAACAATAAAAAGCCCTTACAGCTTCTGCTTGTAAGTATACAGAAGAATATAAGCTTCTTACTCAACAACAATAACGTTCCGGCAACGGTTCGTGCAGCCATGGGTGGCGCCATTCCTCAGTATTCCGCCACAATGGCAACGGTTATCATAGTAATCGGTCCCATCATGGTAGTATACCCCTTCTTCCAGAAATATTTTATCAAGGGTCTTACCGTTGGCTCCGTAAAGGGTTAAATCTTATTTCGATATTCGAGACTTTGCATAACGTAAGTCTTTGGATATACACACATTTTATACGGAGGTTTTATTATGAAAAAACTCAACAAAGTTGCTGCTCTTGTTCTTGCAGCTGCAATGAGTGTTTCCCTTCTCGCTTGTGGCGGAGACACTGCACCTGCATCAACAGATACCAGCAAACCCGCTGCTTCCACCGAAGTTACTCCTTCAGGTGATAATGGCGGATCGGGCCCTGTAGAGATCAGCCTCTACAGACGTACATTCAACCTTGCAGCAGTTGATGACGCTCAGGTTAAGAAAGTCGAAGACGCTATCAACGCTTACATCGCTGACAAGATCAATGTAAAGATCAGTTTACACGATATCGCTTCAGAATATGAAGACAAGGCTAACCTTGCTCTTTCAAACGGCGAGATCAACTTACTCTGGACAGCTTCATGGGAAAGCACGATCGGCACAAAGGATCTTTATGCAGCAAACGCTGTATATGATATCACAGATCTTATCGCAGGTACCGACCTTTACAACTCCATGGATGCAAACACATGGGAAGCTTCCAAGTACGGCGGAAGAAACTACTTCATCCCCGTTTACAAGGATAACGTAG
>JAEEGL012543940.1_pt1 | contig 107185 bp, 95 predicted proteins | sample 9134231 | NCBI WGS metagenome assembly JAEEGL01 (sample SAMN16246548, study PRJNA631951) | gut metagenome | biome: gut microbiome; feature: rumen; material: fiber-attached | host: Bos | place: Iran: Karaj | collected 2018-10
CTTGTATTTTTCATCGTATGCTTCGGGATAACTCATCGTGATGAGATGTCCCACGCACCATGTAACAACCGCTTCGTCGGATTCCATATAACCGTCTTTGGAAACGGTATTTAATTTCAAAGCCTTGGCGAATTCTTTGGCTACGCTGGGCTTCTCGGCTATATATAGACTCTTACCCATATTTATAATCTGTCCATTGAAACTAGATTGAGAGCCTTACTGATCTTGCCTTCGATAGTAAGCTTCTCGTCAAAACGGCCCGATGTGAATATATAGATCTCATCGGTCGGAAGAACTGCTTTATCTGCGCAGAACATAAACCATTCGTAATCGTCATAGGTAAACATCGGCTTGTCGAAATTACAAAAGCCCAGTGTTGCCTGTCCTTCTTCGTTGTAAAGAACAATGTCGATCGTACCGGGTTTGCCGACCCACGTACCGGTGGAATCGGCTTTTATGTGGAGTTTATTTTTGTCATTAAGTCTTAACATATATTCAAGACATATGTCGGGGAAATAACGCTGCGCATAGTTCTTTAAAGTGGGATGCACGAACTGTTTGTAAAAATCTTCAGCGGAAAGAAAGTCAAGAAGACTTAAATTCCTGTAAAGATACGAATACGAAAAATCAACAAAGTGATTCGAAACGGCATAAATACCTTTCTGGGCATAGTCACGGCCTTCCGTATCCACACTGAATACTTTCTTTACAAGTTCAAGCTCCATCAGGTTCTTGATATATACGCTTATCTTGGCTCTTGAAAATTCCGTGTGATCGTAAAGCTCGTTTAATTTGTGTTTCCCGTCCGAAAGCGCGGAAATGATGGTGTTGTATACACCGGTCTCTCTTAATTCATCGCTCACAAGCATAAAACCGACTTCGTGAAGAGGTCCGCTTTTGCGGATAATCTTGCGGATTATGTTTTCCTTGACCGAAAGTTTGGGCTCAAACATATTCCAAAGTCCCGGAAAACCTCCGAGAATAGCCCATACATATGCACAGTCTTCGTTGGAATACAAGGGGAAGAATTCTTTAAGATCGGCAAAAGAAAGTTCTTTCATCTTAACGAATCCGGACAACTCAAAAGCGGCTTCCCCTATCTTGGAAACCATTGAATTTTCAACAAATCCAACGGATGAACTCAACAGTATCACAAGATATTCCTGATCGTTCCAGGAATTGTGGATAAAGGAAATGAGTTCGTCCATGAAAGTCGGACATGTCTTTATGATATGCTGGAATTCGTCAAATACGATGACCTTCTTCTGTGAATGTTCTTTTCCGAGAGACTTAAACACTTCCGAAAATTCGGGGTATTTTAAAGAACGCACTCCCATGGATGCAAGCCAGACACCGAATCTGTACTTCTGTTCTCTTTCGGAAGCCGGAAAAGCACAGTAATAAAATCCGGGTTTGTCTTCCATAAATTCTTTTACGAGTGTGGTCTTTCCGATATATTTCTGACCGTAAAGAACGATTATCTGACTTTTGTCACGTTCATAATATGTGTTTAATTGCTTTAACTCGGCATTTCGTCCGATTATCATTTTTATCCCCTGTACATTATACTCTTAATAATATTTCTTCTATCTCGGTATCCGGTACCGGTTTTGAAAAATAGTAACCCTGAATGATATCGCATCCCAAAGATTTAAGAAGTTCCATCTGTTCTTCGGTTTCAACACCTTCTGCGACCGTTTCATATCCGAGTTTTCCGGCCATTTCGATCACAGCCTGCGTTATGATCCTTGTGGATTCGTCGTTTAATATGGAATCGATAAATGATTTGTCGACTTTTAACGTATCCACCGGAAGACCTTTAAGATAAGAAAGCGATGAAAATCCCGTACCGAAGTCATCGATGGAGATCTTTACACCGAAGTCTCTTAACTCTTCCATCTTTTCGACAACGGTCTTTATGTCGTCTATCAAAACGGATTCGGTGATCTCGAGCTCGAGTTCTTCGGGTTTCATGTCGTTTCTGTTGATCGTAGAGATGACTTTTGTAACGAAATCGGGCCGCTTATACTGAATGGATGAGATATTGACGGAAAGGATCATGTCATAATCATATCTTTTCTTCCATTCCATGAACTTTGAAACACTTGTTTCAAGTACCCAGTCACCTATCGATATGATGGATCCGCTTTTTTCGGCAAGCGGTATGAACATAGCCGGTGAAACAAGCTTGCCTTCGGCATCTTTCCATCGGATCAGTGCCTCGACACCTCTTAATCTTTTGTTTGAAGAATAGTACTGCGGCTGGAAATTGAGATAAAAATCCATATTGTTGACCGCAAATTTTAACTTGTTTTCGATGGCAACGGAATTCTTAAATTCGTTAAGAACAAGCGAATCGAAATATCTGATCGTATTTTTGCCGGCTTCCTTGGCTTTAAGCATTACTATCTCGGCACCGTTTACAAGTTCAAGGGCGCCGCTTCCGGCTTCGGGGTATTCGGCGATACCGAGACTTACGGTAAATGATATCTCGCTTCCGTTTGTGAGCTTAAAGGGTTTGGATGTGCGTTCTTTTATCTTTTCATAGATAGAATCTATTGAAGTCGCACCTGCGGGATCGTATATGGCAAAAGCATATATGTCGCCGTCAAAACGCGAGCCTATAACGGTGTCACATACAAAATCCCTTAAGAAAATACCGAAATCCTGCACGACTTCATCTCCGTAGATGATGCCGAGCCCGTCGTTTATCTTATGAAAATCGTCGATATCGATCATCATAACGGATACGATGGTTTTTTCTTTTTCGGCTTTATCAAGAAGTTCTTTTAATTTCTGAATGAAATAGTTTCTGTTGTAAAGACCTGTCACAAAATCATAATAAGCCATGAACATAAGCTCATCTTTGAGATTCTGCTTTTGTGTCACGTCATTGATGGATATAAGTTTTTCGCTGACTTCACCGGAAAGATCCGTGTTTACGATCGAATGAAGTTCCACAAATCTTTTCCCGTCTTTAAGCTTTGCGACATAAACCTGTTCGTGAACATCTTCCTTTTCGATAAAGAAAAGTGAACGAACCGTATCTTTGTCTTCATCGGCAAAGATGTCAAGGGTTCTGATAAGATCGGAATAATCGTTTAAAGGGAAATCAAAGTAATCATCCCAGTTTCCGTATGAATTTAAAACTCCCGTAGAGGGCTTATAGTAGATAAAAGCCCTCTTAAAGGAGTTACAGATCAGTTTATATATTTTATCGTTGGCATCCAGCGTTTTGTTGGCTACCTTTAACATATCAATCTGATATAAGAGATCGTCCATAGGATCCTCGTATAATGATTCTATTTACCGGTTACAGCCGGTGCTCATGCATTCTTAGGTCCGATATAGCCTTTGGCTTTTAAAAGCTCGGCACACAGGACTGCTCCGCCTGCGGCACCTCTTACGGTATTGTGTGAAAGACCTACGAATTTGTAATCATAGATAAAGTCTTCACGAAGTCTTCCTATCGATATGCCCATACCGTTTTCGAAATCAACATCGGCTTTAACCTGAGGCCTGTTATCTTCTTCGAGATACTGAATGAATGTTTTGGGTGCGGAAGGAAGGTTAAGTTCCTGAGGAGCACCTTTGGCATTTCTCAAAGCATCGATAAGCTGTTCTTTTGTGGGCTTTTTCTTAAACTTTACAAATACGGCGGCAGTATGACCGTTGAGTACGGGCACTCTTATGCACTGTGTTGAAATGAGAAGGCCTTCTTTTTTAACGATCTCTCCGTTTTGATAAGTTCCGAGGATCTTAAGGGGCTCCTGTTCACTCTTTTCTTCTTCGCCGGAAATGAAGGGGATAACATTCTCTATCATTTCGGGCCAGTCCTTAAAGGTCTTGCCGGCACCTGAAATTGCCTGATATGTCGTTGCTATAACTTCATAAGGCTCAAATTCCTGCCATGCCCAAAGTGCGGGAGTATATGACTGGATCGAACAGTTGGGTTTAACACATATAAAACCGCGCTTGGTTCCGAGTCTTTTCTTTTGATCCTCAATGAGTTTAACGTGATCGGCGTTGATCTCGGGGATGATCATCGGAACATCTTTGGTCCATCTGTGTGCGGAGTTGTTGGAAACAACGGGAGTTTCCGTCCTGGCGTAATCTTCTTCTATCTTACGGATCTCGTCCTTGCTCATATCAACGGCCGAGAAACAGAAATCAACTTCAGAAGCAACGGCATCAACTTCCGTAACGTCTTTAACGATTATCTTTTTAACGGCTTCGGGCATGGGCGTTGTCATCTTCCATCTGTCACCGACCGCATCTTCGTATGTCTTGCCGGCAGATCTGGGGCTTGCCGCTATAACCTTTACTTCAAACCAGGGATGATCTTCAAGAAGCGATATAAAACGCTGTCCTACCATTCCCGTACCACCGAGTATTGCAACTTTTAACTTTTCCATTTTCATATCCTCCGTTAACGCCACGGGATAAGATCCGGTGTGCGTGATTGTTTTGTTATTAATTTAGTTTAAAGCCCGGGATAATTCGCTATCCGCAGGTGTATTCATCAAGAAAGCTTTCTTCCGCTTTTATTGCGGCAAGAACTGCCTCGGGTGAACATGCGCCCGCTGTTTTACGTTTGTCGACACATGTCTTAAGCGATATCGCTTCATAGACATCTTCATCGAACATATCGGAAAACGCCTTTAATTCATCGATCGAAAGATCGTCTATCGAACAGCTTAAATCGATACATGCAAGAACCAGCTTTCCGATGACGGCGTGTGCATCTCTGAAAGGCATACCTTTCTTGACAAGATAATCGGCGGCGTCCGTAGCGTTTGTAAATCCGTTGACCGCGCTCTTAGCCATAATGTCTTTGTTGAATTTGGTGCATTTAAGCATTCCCGCAAACAGTGTAAGACTGTCATGTACGGTCTTAAATGCGTCAAAAGAAACCTCTTTGTCTTCCTGCATGTCTTTGTTGTATGCAAGAGGTATTCCCTTCATGGTCGTAAGAAGACTCATGAGCGCCCCGTATACACGGCCTGTTTTTCCTCTTACAAGTTCGCAGATGTCAGGATTTTTCTTTTGCGGCATTATGGACGATCCGGTCGAATAAGTGTCATCGATCTCGATAAATCTGTATTCGTTGGAATTAAAGATTATCATCTCTTCCGAAAGACGGCTTAAATGCATCATTATGAGCGATAAAGCACTTAAAAATTCGATAAGATAATCTCTGTCGGATACCGAATCCATCGAATTGAGCGTGGGGCCGGTAAAATCGAGCTCTTTGGCCACAAAATCACGATCGAGCGGATAAGTGGTACCTGCCAAAGCTCCCGCCCCGAGAGGCGAATAATTCATGCGCTTATAAATGTCGGAAAGCCTAAGCGCATCCCTTTTAAACATCTCAAAATATGCAAGGATATAATGAGAAAGCGTTACGGGCTGAGCTTTTTGAAGATGCGTGAACCCGGGCATATACGTATCCGTATTTTCACGTGCTATCTTTAATATGACATTTAAAAGTTCGGTAAGGTCTTCGCTTATCAGTTTAACGGTCTTGCGTGTATAAAGACGCATATCAAGCGCGACCTGATCGTTACGGCTTCGGCCGGTATGTAACTTTTTGCCGGCATCGCCGATCCTGTCTATTAAGTTAGCTTCCATAAATGAGTGAATATCTTCGTATTTGCTCGTGATCTGTAATTTACCGGACGATACGTCGTCAAGGATGGATTTAAGTCCCTTAACGATGGCATCGCCCTCCGTAGTGCTGATGATCCCGGTCTTTACAAGCATTTTGGCATGTGCAATGCTGCCGGCAGCATCTTCTTCTATCAGTTCTTTGTCGAATCCGATGGAAGCATTAAATTCATAAACGGCGTCATCGGTCTTTTTGGTAAACCTTCCGCCCCATAACTGAGCCATTGCAGTTTCCTTTCAATACCTTAAGATAACAAAATTGCCCACCGCATTTCAGGTGAGGCAAATATTTTTCCTTCGGAAATTAAATCTAATTTTAGCATAGGAGTTATGGTATTTCAACACAAAGCAAGGTTTAAAAAGTTACAAAAATTGAAGGTCCAAAACGGCAAATCCGTGCAGAATGCACATCTGTGCGCGCTACACGGACATAATGTGCAAATAGTACATGAAATACATACATTTTGCCACGCAAATATACAAAAAAAGAGAATCCCTAAAGGATTCTCTTTTAAAAGCTCCCGGCCGGACTCGAACCGGCGACCTACGCATTACGAATGCGTCGCTCTACCAACTGAGCCACGGAAGCCTAAGGAATCATAAATTTGCTTGCAAATTTTTGACCGCAATGCAACAAAACATATTATATATTGCCTTTCGCGTTTTGACAAGAATATTTTATTCGGCGCATTCAAAGATGGATGCGGAAAAAGGCGCCAACGCGATCTTTGTTATGAAGTGCTTGGCATTTTCTTTGTCTTTGACGGAATTTACGGTTTCTGCGACCTTCTTTACATCTCCGCCGTATTTTACGTCATTGGAATCAAAGATCCTGTTATACGTTTTCTTTTTATCGGATTTAAGTATCACGGTTTTGGACTCATCCGAAAAGTTGAAGGATACCATTACTTTTTTCTTGTGACCGATACGTAAAAATGTAACGGAAGATCTGCCGGGATCGGTGGTATCGAGCCATTCAAAGCCTTCTTCATCGTTATTGAGTTCATGAAGCGCGGGATTTTCTTTGTAAAGGTTCTGAAGATCCTTTAAAAATGCAACAAGCCCTTCGTCTTCAAAACTGTCAAAAGGAAGGCATTTACGACCGGGTACCGTATAAAGTGCGGTAAGCATAAGCCTGAAGTTCTTAAACTTATCTTTTTGGTCTCCTTCAAGCGAATCGATCAGGAACTTTTCATTGTTTCCGTATTCGTTGTAAGGAAGGAGCACGATAAAGTTTTCGGCAAAAGAATTTATCAAAACATTTGTAAGGTCGTTATAATGAAGAACTCTTTCTGCCGGGTTCTGTTTGAAGTATGTATACATGCTTTCATGCAGATGATTGTCAAATTTATAATCAAATCCGAATCCGCCGTCATCAAGCGAGGTCGTAAGCAGATTTGAGTTGAGCGAATCTCCCGCTATCGTAATGATGCCGGGATATTTTTTGTGAATAACGGAATTAAGATGCTTGATAAGCTCTTCGCCGCCGAGATCTTCGACACCGCCGTATATATTGGTGGTATGGTCGTTTTCGGCACGCTTGAAATTATGATAAAGGATCCTGTCCGTAGATCTTAATACAAGCCCGTCGAAGTGGAAGGTCTGAATGTAGTGGAAAGCCGCACTTATAAGATAATTTCTGACATATTTTTTGGAAAAATCAAAAGTAATGTTCTGATCTATCTCTCTGTCATCCGCGGCTTCGTAAAGTTTTCTGCCGTCAAAACCTTTAAGGCCTTCGTTGTCGTTGTAAAACGATGAAAGGTCCAATGTAAAGATCACGGGGATGCCTTCTTTATGAAGCCCGTTTACCAGAAACTTGATGTCGCTGCTTTCGTAACCGTTAAAAGCAAAAAGTGAATAAGAGAATATCTTGTTGTCTTCTTTGGTGATGTTATCAAGAATAACCGCGTCATAACCGTAGTCTTTAACGGTCTTTTTGATCAAATTAAGCGCATCTGCCGAAGAACTTTGGTCATTTAAATAGTTCTTCAGCATGATCTCTTTAAATGACAGGGGCGAATCGGTATTGCCAAGCACTGTATTTTCTTTTGCCATATACTCTTCGTCTGTCCATATAAAGAAATCACCGCCGGCAACACGGGAAGCCTTATTGGGGTTGTCTTCAACCGCTCTTGAGAAAGGATCGCGCTTAAGATATGTCATTCCGTCGCGCAGCTTGATCTCGTATTTGTAGATCGAGCCTGAAGTCACATTGGGAATAAATATGGCAAAGATACCGGTCTCGCCGAGCCGGCTCATCTGATTAAGCCTTCCGTCCCATCCGTTAAAATCGCCGACAACACTTACGCGAAGCGCCATCGGAGCATATACAAGAAAAGACGTTCCGCGGGTGTTTTTGTACATTTCTTCAAAAGCACCGAGATATGAATACATATCGTAAAGAATGCCCGCATAGAATTTGTCTATCAAGGCCTGCTCAAGTCTGGGAAGATACAGGTAACATTCGGGATAAGTTATTATCCTGCCGTCTTCGTATTTTACTTCATATTCGTAATCGGGGAAATTTTTGTCGGATGTCCAATAGGCAAAGAAACCTTCTTCGTCAACCTGAGTCATCTGTATATCGTTTTTAAGATCGGGACCTTTTAAAAATACCTTTGAAGCACCGTAAAAGAAACACTGTATAAGTGTTCCGCCCTGTATTGAGTGCCGTCCGAGTATTTCATGAGGATGATCGCATTCGGAATATATGATGCTCTCGATCTCGGGCCAATTCATCATTTTATATAATTTATTGTCCATTTTAATATCTCCCGATCATATGGATTGAGTTCCGATTTTTAAGTATATCAGACAGCTGTTAACCCATTATTCATTAAGTTCATGGATGAACAGTCCGCTTAACAACTTGGGCTCAAACCAAGTGGATTTGGGCGGCATAAGCATATGTGCATCCGCAACGGCAAATAATTCGCTCATTGCTGTCGGATACATGGCAAAAGCAACCGTACAGTCCTTATCAAGTCTTTCTTTAAGCCCTTTGATACCTCTGATTCCGCCCACAAAGTCGATACGGGGATCTTCTTTGGGATTTTTGATATTAAGTACGGGATCCAAGAGATTATCCTGAAGGACCGATACATCAAGTATTCCTATGGGATCGTCTTTCAGATACTCGCTTTTAAGGTTAAGAACATAACTTTTGCCCTCAAGGAACATATAAATATCACCTTTACGGGAGGGTTTTTCATCGTTATTGTCTCTTTCGGATATGTTAAAACGATCGCTGACGGCTTTTAGAAACGTTTCCGCGGTATATCCGTTAAGGTCTTTTACCACACGGTTATAATCCATGATCATGAGTTCGGAATCGGGGAAGATCACGCTTAAGAAAAAGTCTTTTTCTGTGCCTTTGTTATCCGTAAGCTCATGACATACCCTGCAGGCCGATGCACATCTGTGATGTCCGTCGGCTATATAAAGGTTATCAACGCCTTTAAAAACATTTTGGATAAAGGCTATATCATCGGCATCGGAAATTACCCAGAGTCTTTGCAAAACATCGTGATCCTTAAACGATGCATAGGGAAGATTGCTTTTTACCTTGTCAAAAAGCTCTTTTAACAGGCCACTATCTTTGTAAGCAAGGAATATCGGGCCGGTCTGGGCATTTAAAGCCTTTATATGATTGATGCGGTCCTGTTCTTTTTCCCTTAAAGTGTTTTCATGCTTAAGTATAATATTATCGTCGTATTCCCTGACCGATGCGGTACAAACAAGGCCGGTCTGCGTACGGCCGTCCATAGTCTGTTCGTAGAGGTAAAAGAACGCGTCCTTATCCCTTACAAATTCGCCCTTTTCAAGCATGCCGTCATATATTTCCCGGGCCTTTTGATAGACTCTTTCGTCATATGTATCGACATCATCGTCAAAATGAGTTTCCGCTCTGTCGATATTCAAAAAAGACAAAGGCTTATCTTTGACGTATTCACGGGCTTCATATCTTTTGAAAACATCATAGGGAAGTGCTGCGATGGAACTTTCCAAACCCTCGGCGGGTCTGACTGCCTTAAAAGGCCTGACTGTAGACATAAATATAACTCCTGAATTTTAGTACGGTCACGCGATCAAAATTATCGCTCCGACCATTGAAATTTTACCAAAATTTAAGGGCTATATCAATAAAGTTTTTAGCCGTCATTCCTCGGCGGGTTTATATTTGTGTTAATGACAATATGGCTGGTTTGTGATAATCTGAATGTACTAAGATCATGTAAAAAGAAAAGGATTTGTAAAAATGGAAAACAAAGAACAATATATTTATGAAAAAGTATCGGCTTATGCCGATGAAGTACTGGACGGGATCGATCCCCAGAAAGTACAGGTATCGTTTCAGCTTGAAAAGTTAAAACCCTGTATGGAAAGCCTTGCTGCGGAACTTGATATGAAAGTCGAGGATGTATTTATCTCCTATATGGACGCCGCATCCCTTAGATCTGTTGACAGTGAGAAGAAATTCCAAAGCACTATGGGCCACATGGATAAATACGGCGACTTCATGCAGTTCGAGCAGTTCTGATTCATTTAAGTATAAAAAAAAGAGACGATATATATCGTCTCTTTTTTATTATTTTAAAATTATTTTACTACACGTACTTTGAACACACCGTCAATTGCTTCGAGTTTGCTTACGATCTCATCGGTTGCGGGATCGTCAACATCGAGCATGGTGTATGCAACTTCGCCCTTGGATTTACTTAAGAGGTCCGATACATTGATGCCTGCATCACCGAAAGATGCAGTGAACTTGGTGATCATGTTGGCAACGTTTTTGTGGAATATAGCCACTCTTCCGTTCTTTTGGCAAATACCCATATCAACTGCGGGATAGTTAACGGAATTGGAGATGTTACCGTTTTCAAGGTAATCCATCATTTCCTTGACAGCCATCTTAGCACAGTTGTCTTCGGATTCTGCGGTCGAAGCTCCGAGGTGAGGGGTTACGATACATCCCTTGGTACCTACGGTAATGCTGTTGGGGAAGTCCGATACGTATCTTGCAAGCTTACCTGCGGTAAGAGCATCAACAACGGCTTCTTCGTCTACAAGAAGATCTCTTGCAAAGTTAAGAAGTATAGCGGTGGGCTTCATCATTGCGATGGCTTCGGCATTAATGGATTTCTTGGTGCTTTCAAGAAGCGGAACATGGATGGTGATATAATCACATTCTTTGTAGATCTCGGTAACGTCGGTCACATGCTTAACCTGACGGCTCAAGCCCCAGGCTGCATTGATCGAGATGTAAGGATCGTATCCGTATACTTCCATTCCGAGATTGACTGCTGCATTGGCAACAAGTCCGCCGATGGCACCGAGTCCGATGACACCGAGCTTTTTGCCGTAGATCTCGGTTCCTGCAAAGTTTTTCTTTTGCTTCTCAGCGGTTTTTGCGATGTTTTCGTCATCCTGGTTTTCGATACACCAGTTGATACCGCCTACAAGATCACGGGCCGCGTAAAGCATACCTGCGATAACAAGCTCTTTAACGCCGTTTGCGTTTGCGCCGGGAGTATTGAATACAACGATACCTTTCTCGGCACATTTATCAAGAGGGATATTGTTAACACCCGCACCTGCACGGGCAACGCACTTAAGGTTTGCGGGAAGATCCATCTCATGCATGTCTGCGGATCTGACTAAGATACCGTCTGCTTCATTAACATCATCGGTCTTTACAAAATCATCGCTGAATGCGGCAAGTCCCACATTCGAGATCGAATTAAGGCAATTATATTTAAACATTATGCATTCTCCTCTTCATACTTTTTAAGAAAATCAACGAGTGCTTTAACGCCTTCGATAGGCATAGCGTTGTAGATGGAAGCTCTTAAACCGCCGACACTCTTGTGACCTTTTAAGTTATCAAAACCTGCAGCCTTGGTAGCGGCAACAACTGCTGCATCTTTTTCGGCGGATTCGGTAACAAAAGGAACGTTCATTAAAGATCTGTACTGCTTTTCAACGGTACCCTTGAACATCTTGGATGCATCAAGGAAATCATAAAGAACTTTTGCTTTTTCTTTGTTGATCTCGTCCATCTTCTCAAGACCGCCAAGGTTAAGAAGGTATTTGAATACCTTACCGCATACATAGATAGCCCAGCAGTTGGGTGTGTTGTACATGGATCCGTTGTTGGCATGAGTGTCATAACGCAAATATGTGGGAATCGTTGAAGCAACGTCTTCTCTTATAAGGTCTTCTCTGATGATCACGATCGAAAGGCCTGCCGGTCCCACGTTCTTTTGCACACCACCGTAAATGATACCGTAATCGGAAACATTTACGGGCTTACTAAGAAACATTGATGACTGGTCGGCAACCAGAATCTTACCCTTTGTGTTGGGAAGAGACTGATAGGTAGTGCCGTGAATGGTCTCGTTCTCACAGATATATACATAATCTGCGTCATCGTCTATGGGAAGATCGGAAACATCGGGAATGTAGCTGTAGTTTTTGTCTTCCGATGTTGCGATAACGTTAACTTTTCCGTATTTCTTGGCTTCGTTGGCAGCTTTTTTACTCCATGCACCTGTTACGATGTAATCAAAAACGCCGTTCTTGCAAAGGTTCATGGGGATCATTGCAAACTGAAGTGTTGCACCGCCCTGGATAAACAGTACTTTGTAATTGTCGGGAATATTCATGAGTTTGCGAAGATCTGCCTCAGCTTCGTCTATGATCTGCTGATAAACTTTAGATCGATGGGACATCTCCATTACACTCATTCCGCTTCCCTTGTAATCAAGCAGCTCAGCCTGTATTTCTTCTAAGACAGGTAAGGGCATTGTAGCCGGTCCGGCTGAAAAATTGTAAACTCTGGACATATCGTCATCCTCCTAAAGTATATTGATTTATGCAACACTATAATATATTAAAGTGCTGAAGTCAAAGTGAATATTATACAAAAAAGATAGTGATGTATATCAATTTATACCGTAAATTGCACCCATCAGTAATAACATATTACGGGAATGCCCACTTCTACGGAATTGTAAAGATATTCCACATCTTTAAGTTTCATATTTATACAGCCGTGCGAACCGTGTGTTAAATATCTCGTACCGCCGTAAGCTCTCTGCCAGCTGGCATCATGCAGTCCTATAGCCTGATAAATGGCCATCCAGTAATCGACATAGCTTGAATATCCGGGACCGACAAGCGTTGCGGCTCTCGCTTTTTTGTAAACATAGCAGACCATCTGAGGCGTTAAGTAACCGTGAGGACTTCCGGATACGATATCGCAGCACAGGCTCACCATCCCGTCCTCAAAATAGTAAAGGACCTGTTCGTTCATATCGATCTCAATGTAGGTATTTCCTATATCGTCAAGCCCTCTTACATACCCCTGCCTTATATATTTGGGGATATGCGTTTCCGTTATTCCGGTCTTTATGGCGTTAACAAGATAATCACATTCGGCTTTATGATCGAGAAGCGTTCCGTAATAAATGTTCTTGATAACTTTCTCTTCGCCCTTTATGGTCGTGAATACGCGTTCTTTGTCATAAGTGTCATACATAGAACACAGATCGTCCATGTATTGTACGATCTTTTCTTCATCGATGTACAAAGAACCGTCTTCGTTTCTCTTAAAATTACAATCTCCGTCGGCTACCAGAAATTCGCTTAAAACAGCGGAATCTATGGGAATCTGTTCCGCTCCCATATCAAGTATGATCCTGGTTTTTAAGAAATCGCCGACATCTTTGTATTCGTTGATGAGTCTTAATTCTTCCTCGGTATAGACAGGATCTATGAGAAAAGAATCGTCAAAAACGACACTGTCTTCACTGTAAAGGGCCTTTCTTACGGTATCGTATACCATATCTTCGTTGAGTGTCTTAAAGTGATCGTCAAAGAGTTCGTATCCTCTCTCGGTCTTTTTGATCCTGACACCCGATACGGGACGCGCTTTGTGTTCTTTTACAAAACTCAAACGTTCGATCTGGTAGCACAAAGCTTCTTCGTCGTAAGAAAAATCGGGCTCAATATCCGCAAGCTTAACAGAATCCTTCATGTTCTTTATCCAAAGATAGGGATTCTGCTTTTCCATTATGTTGTTAAGATATGATGTGAAATCGATCCTGTAGTTGATCTCATCGGGAAAGATATATTCTATCTTACCTTCGGGCTCGTTTACTTCGATCGATCTTGTCTCATATCTTCCCTTTAGTTCGTCATTTACCTCTTCTACCGACCGACCGGTACAGTAAACACCGTTTATCCATGTGTTAAAAGAAAAACCGCCTTCATAATACTTGGCAAGCATTATATATGCCGCTCCGGTCAAAACGGTGAGGAAAATGACAAGTGAAAGGGTCACATTAAGGATCTTTCTTGCCATTCCTATATTTTTTACCCTTTATTGTAATCCTTTTCATCAAAAACATCGCTTAAAGGCTTTCCGCCGGGAACCATGGGGAATACCTTGTCGTCTTCGTCAATTATGCATTCTATAACTGCGGGACGATTGTTTTTGATGGCTTTCTTGAGTGCGGGAGCAAACTCTTCTTTTTTGGTGACTCTGTAGGCATCGCATCCGAGACCTTTTGCCACAACGGTAAAATCAACATTATCGTTTAAAACGGTCTGTGAATATCTTCCGCCGTAGAAAAGTGTCTGCCACTGGCGTACCATACCGAGAACATGGTTGTTGATAACGATCTCAATGATCGGGATATCAAATCTTGAAGCTGTTGCCAGTTCGTTTAAATTCATTCTGAAACAACCGTCTCCGGCAATATTGATACAAACTTTGTCGGGATTGCCGACTTTTGCACCAATGCATGCACCGAGTCCGTATCCCATGGTACCGAGACCGCCCGATGAAAGGAATGTACGGGGCTTGGTAAACTTATAATACTGGGATGCCCAGATCTGATGCTGTCCGACATCTGTTGTTATGATGGCACCGCCCTTGGTAACCTTGTCTGTTTCTTCGATAACGAAAGGACAGGTAAGTTTTGTGCGGTCATAATCAAGGGGATAATTCTTTTTAAGTTCTGCGATCTTTTTCATCCAATCGGGATGAGCTATCTTATCTTCTTTTTCAAGTTTTTTGTTAACGACTTTAAGTGCGTCTTTAAGATCTCCGATCACCGATGCCGTGGTCTTGATGTTTTTGTTGATCTCAGCGGCATCTATATCGAAATGTATAACTTTTGCACCTTTGGCAAAAGAAGCGACATTTCCTACCACACGATCCGAAAATCTTGCACCGAGTGCTATAAGCAGATCGCATTCACTTACACCAAGGTTTGAAGTCTTGGTGCCGTGCATACCGATCATTCCGGTATATCTGTCTGAGTAAGCATCAAACGCACCCTTACCCATTAAGGTATCGCATACGGGTGCATCGATAAGATCCGCAAATTTCCTGACTTCTTTGTCAGCGCCGCTTATGATAGCACCGCCACCGACATAGATATAGGGCTTTTTGGCCTTTTTGATGAGTTTGATAACGGTATCGATATCTTCTTCCGTAAATTTATTGATATTTTTTACGGAAGCGATCGTCTTTTTTTCATAGTTACACTTTGCTGCGGTAACATCCTTGGTAATATCCACAAGTACAGGACCGGGACGTCCGCTTTTAGCTATCTCAAACGCTCTTCTTAACGTATCCGCAAGTTTTGTAACGTCTTTTACGATAAATCCGTGCTTGGTGATTGGCATGGTTACACCTGCGATATCGACTTCCTGGAATGTATCTTTGCCAAGCCAGGGAAGAACAACGTTAGCGGTGATGGCTACCATGGGAACCGAATCCATATATGCCGTTGCGATACCTGTTACAAGGTTTGTTGCACCGGGACCGGATGTCGCAAGACATACTCCTACTTTTCCGGTAGAACGGGCATATCCGTCCGCTGCATGGGAAGCTCCCTGCTCATGACTTGTAAGAATATGCTTAATCTCGCTGTGAGAATAAAGAGCATCGTAAACATTGAGAATAGTTCCTCCGGGATAACCGAATACGGTATCGACTCCCTGTTCTTTTAAACATTCAACTACTATTTCGGAACCTGTAAGCTGCATGATCAATTCTCCTTTCCGGGAACCTGTAATACCGCACCTTTTGATGCACTTGTAACAAGTTCACGATATCTTAAGAGATATCCGGATTTAATATCGGTTTCCTTGGGAGTCCATCCCTGTTTGCGGGCATTTATCTCTTCGTCGGAAACAAGCATTTCGATCTTATTGTTATTTATGTCTATGTGGATCATATCGCCTTCGTGTACAAAAGCGATAGGTCCGCCCAGAGCCGCTTCGGGAGATACGTGACCGATGGAAGCTCCTCTTGAAGCGCCCGAAAATCTTCCGTCGGTAATAAGAGCAACTGAAGAACCGAGTCCCATTCCGGCAATTGCGGATGTGGGATTGAGCATTTCTCTCATGCCGGGTCCGCCTTTGGGACCTTCATATCTGATGACAACAACGTCACCGGGTACGATCTTGCCGCCTTTTATGGCTACAATTGCATCATCTTCACAGTCAAATACTCTTGCGGGACCGGTATGTTCGAGCATTTCGGCAACAACGGCAGAACGTTTTACGACAGAACCTTCGGGTGCAAGATTACCCTTAAGAACGGCAATACCGCCTGTCTTGGAATAAGGATTGTCGACAGGTCTTATAACCTCGGGATCGAGATCTATGCAGTTCTTTATGTTCTCACCGACTGTTTTACCGGTTGCGGTAATGATGTCAAGATTAAGAAGTCCAAGTTTTGAAAGCTCATTCATTACGGCATAAACACCGCCGGCTTCATTGAGATCTTCCATGTATGTGGGACCCGCAGGTGCCAGATGACAAAGATTGGGTGTCTTGGCGGAAAGCTCATTGGCGATCTCTAAGTTTATATCAACACCTGCTTCATGTGCGATGGCAGGAAGATGAAGCATTGTATTTGTAGAACATCCGAGTGCCATATCAACGGTAAGGGCATTGATAAATGCTTCTTTTGTCATGATATCACGAGGACGGATATTCTTTTCGACAAGTTCCATTATCTTATTGCCGGCATGCTTGGCAAGACGTATACGTTCGCTGTATACAGCGGGTATCGTTCCGTTACCTTTAAGTCCCATACCGATCGCTTCGGTTAAGCAGTTCATGGAATTGGCGGTATACATACCGGAACACGATCCGCAGGTGGGACATACATGTTCTTCCATATATGTAAGATCGTCAAGTGTTATCTTGTCGGCGGCATATTCTCCGACTGCTTCAAACATTGCGGAAAGGCTTCTCTTCTTACCTTTAACACGGCCTGCGAGCATGGGGCCTCCGGATACGAACACTGTGGGAATATTTACTCTTGCGGCTGCCATCAAAAGACCGGGTACGTTTTTATCGCAGTTGGGGATCATTACAAGACCGTCAAACTGATGGGCAAGTGCCATACATTCCGTAGAATCGGCGATAAGATCTCTTGTAACAAGAGAATATTTCATACCGATATGTCCCATCGCGATACCGTCACAAACGGCTATCGCAGGAAATACCACGGGCATACCGCCCGCTTCCGCAACACCGAGTTTTACGGCTTCCGTGATCTTATCAAGATTCATATGACCGGGTACGATCTCATTGTATGAAGATACTATACCGATCATGGGCTTTTTCATTTCTTCTTCGGTAAATCCGAGTGCATTGAACAAACTTCTGTGGGGCGCCTGCTGGGTGCCGCATTTTACATTATCGCTTTTCATTTTTCTCCGTTCCGCGAGATCGTATTATTACGGTCTGCCGCTTTTTATTGAAATGATCTGTTAAATGTTATCACATATTATATCGCCCATTTGGGAGCATCCGACTTTTATAGTACCTTCCGTATAGATGTCGCCTGTACGATATCCGTCTTTTAAGGCTTTCTTTACAGCTGCCTCGATCGCATCGGCTTCTTTTGAAAGATCCAGACTGAATCTTAACATCATAGCCGCCGAGAGAATAGTTGCGATGGGGTTTGCAATATCTTTTCCGGCAATATCGGGAGCCGATCCGTGGCTGGGCTCGTACAACCCGAATTTGGTCTCGTTTAATGAAGCGCTGGCTAACATTCCTATGGATCCCGTTATCATACTGGCTTCATCCGATAAGATATCTCCGAACATGTTTTCGGTAAGTATAACGTCAAACTGTGCGGGGTCTTTAACAAGCTGCATGGCACAGTTATCGACAAGCATATGTTCCACTGTGATGTCGGGATAATCGGCAGCCACTTCATTGACGACCGCTCTCCAAAGTCTTGAAGAATCAAGTACATTTGCTTTATCGACGGAAGTTACTTTTTTACGGCGCTTTTTTGCGATCTCAAAAGCCTTTACAGCTACTCTTCTTATCTCATTTTCATCATATGTAAGAGTATCAACGGCTTTTCTGATACCGTTTTCTGTTACGGTCTTTCTTTCGCCGAAATACAGTCCGCCGGTAAGTTCTCTTACTATTATAAGATCGAATCCGGCATCGGAAGTTTCTTTTTTAAGAACACAGGCATCCGACAATTCACTGTACAGTAAAGCCGGGCGAAGGTTTGCAAACAGTCCGAGTTCTTTTCTTATCTTAAGAAGTCCTGCCTCGGGACGCTTTGAAGGCTCTAATTTATACCACGGACTTGTATTGGTATCTCCGCCTATCGATCCCATAAGCACGGCATCGGCAGCCTTGGCATCGGCGATCGCTTCATCGGTTAACGGTATTCCGTGAACATCAATGGAAGCCCCACCCATTAATATATCTTTGAATTCAAAGCGATGTCCGTAAGTATTTGCGGTTTTAACAAGCACTTTTTTGGCCGCAGCCACGATCTCCGGTCCGATACCGTCACCGGGAATACATGTAATGTTGTAATTCATTATCTACTCTCCGTTATGATTGTCTGTAATATACGATGTAATCATCGTCTTCTAACAGCGTGACGGTAAGTCCGCCGTCAATTTCAAGCGCATATATTTCTATCTTTTCATTGTCAACATATATAGCACCCTGAAGGGTATCATAATCGAATGTATAATCGAAATAATCATATTCTCCGTCCATATTAATGTAACCGGTACCATCGGAATTGAATACAATCGAATAATTGATGTCACCCAGGTCTTCCCATGTATATGCCATATCATCGACATTCATCTCAAAGAAATAGAATTCACCGACCAGGTCCAAAGAAACTGTAGAGGGTTGATCGTTGCCGGGATCCTTAACCGAATCGGGAAGAAGGGTACTTGGATCGACATCGGGTAAAGCAAATAAATATTCGGTAACGGAGTCTTCATATATATCAAGGAGATGCAACGCATTTTCATCCATATATCCGTTTAAAACATTGGAATATCCGGTAAAATAAACCGCTACATTTTCGCCGTCAAATTCAACCGAAACATCATATGACTGACCCTCGATAATAAACAGGCCCGTCATATCTTTATCAACTCTTAATTCAAAAGAAGAAAGATCGTAATATTCTGCACTGTCGGGGTCGGCGGCATCTTTTATGAAAACACCCGCAAAAGTTCCGAAAGGAAAATCATAATATATACCGTCTTTTTCGGGATCGTTACCTTTGTTGCCCTTTCCCGAAAGGCCTCTTTGGTATTTTTCGGACAGCAAACCTTTCTTGGAAGGATTTTCGGTCTTTTTAAGGGCCGAATCTTTTTCATTTTCCCTGGAATATGATGCTTTATTGCCGTCGGGATCGGTTACTTTCAAAGAATTCTTGCCACGCGATTTAACGGTATATTTGGAACCGTTTAATTTAAATGACATTCCGTCGTCCCTTAATTTCCAGGAAATGTCTGTTTCGTGACCGTTTAAGGTATAAATACCCTCGCCGTCTTCATAAAATTCAAGCCATATATCATCGGTATCGTCACCGCAATGCCATATCCCAATAAAATCATCTTCCGTTATTTCCTCAAGTTCTTCGATAGAAGCGCTCGATCTTGTCGATCTTCCGGGCATTTCGCATGCGATAAGACTCATCGTCATGGCAAAAGAAAATATTATCGCCGCTAATCTTTTTATCTTTAAATTCATAAATTGCTCCATTCCTAAATATATACTGTAATTCCCCGTTAAATAATAAATATACATTATTGCGTTATATTTGGCAATAATAAACCATTTGTGATAAAATGTTGAAGCGACGGCACGAAAACCAAACGGTTTTTCGGTCGATCAGTATTTCCGGAAAGGACTTAAAAGAATGAATCCCGAGATAAATACAATACTTTTCGATCTGGACGGAACTCTTCTTCCCATGGATATGGATGTATTTACAAATACATATTTTAAAGATCTTATCAAGTTTGCTCATGAGAAGGGATACGACAGATCGATAGATCTGGTAAGCACAATCTGGGCAGGTACCAAAGCAATGGCACTCAATGACGGATCAAAGACCAATGAGGAAGCTTTTTGGAATAAATATTCCGAGATCACAGGACATAAAACCGAAGAGGACAAACCGCTTTTTGATGAGTTTTATGCCACTCTTTTCGAGGATGCCAGGAATTATGTCGGTTTTAACGAAGAATCCGCAAGACTTGTCAAAGATCTGAAAGCGGCGGGATACAGAGTTGTACTTGCGACAAATCCGATATTTCCCGCGGTGGCGACAGATAAAAGAATTAATTGGGCCGGTCTTGAAAAAAATGATTTTTTAAAAGTTACGGTATATGAAAACTGTCATTATGCCAAGCCAAATCCCGAGTATTACAGGGAACTTCTTGATGAACTCGGTCTCAAACCCGAACAATGCCTTATGGTGGGAAATGATGCGATTGAAGATTCTTCGGCATTAAAACTCGGAATTGATTTTTATCTCTTAACCGATTGTCTTGTTAACACAACAGGAGTTGATATCGAAACGTTCAATAACGGAGATTTTGGTAAATTAAGATCCTATATCGGGATTTAAAGATTTTATCGATCATGTTTGATCGGTTTATTGGAAAAATAAAAGCAAGGTCGTCGACCTTGCTTTTTGATTCAGTATGGATTGTTTTATTCCGAAATGCTTACAAAGTTATGACTCAGCTTTTTCAACCTGAGCTATGGCACTCTTCTGCATGGGAATGCGGCAGTTTTTGTTGTTACCGAATTCGATGATAACGGTATCATCGGTAATATCGATAACATTTCCGTAAAATCCCGAATTTGTAAGTACAGCATCACCGACTTCAAGTGATGAAAGCATGGCAGCCGTTCTCTTCTGTTCTTTTTTCTGAGGCTTGATGATCATAAAGTAAAAGAAAAGTCCCAGTATGGCAAAAGGTATTACCATGGTAAGAAGTGAAGCCATGGGAGAAACTTCCTGAGTTGCCGCATCAAGTAATACATAATTTAACATATCTGTCTCCGTTCACGCCGATAAATGAGGATTCATCATTTATCACATATAACATCCGTTTGAATTTAGCCTTTGCTACGGATGCTGTTATCCGTCTGAAAAATAATAAACAATTTTCAGCCATTTATCAATAATATAAATGTAAAATATATAAAAATTTTATCCCCGGTAAAATAATTACCGGGGATGATTCACATATCCGATCATTTATCTTCGCCTGCGGCCATCGAGTCCAACTTGCTCTTTTTGTACTCTGAAAACTTTCCGTTGTCCAGGGCATCACGTATCTCTTCCATCATCTTATTGTAAAAATAAAGATTATGAAGAACACATAAGCGCATTCCGAGCATTTCTTTGGCTTTAAGAAGATGTCTTATGTAAGCCCTTGAATACATGCGGCATGCAGGACACTCACAGCCCTCCTCGATCGGTCTTAGATCGTCTTCGTATTGCTGGTTAAAGAGATTTATTTTTCCGTGATTCGTGCATAAATGACCGTGTCTTCCGTTTCTTGAAGGGTATACGCAATCAAAGAAATCTACGCCTCTTTCCACACCCTCCAAAATATTGGCAGGTGTTCCGACTCCCATAAGATATACGGGTTTATCCTTTGGAAGATGCGGAACGGTCACATCGAGTATATGATACATCTCTTCATGTGATTCACCTACGGCAAGACCGCCTACGGCATAGCCGGGAAGCTCAAGTTCCGAAATGCGTTTCGCATGATCGATCCTGATCTGATCGTAAACGCCTCCCTGATTGATACCGAAAAGGAGCTGCTGTTTATTGATGGTATCATCAAGCGAGTTAAGCCTGTTCATTTCATCCCTGCATCTTATAAGCCATCTGGTTGTCCTGTCGACGGAATCTTTGACATAACCTATATCTGCAACACTTGAAGGACATTCGTCAAATGCCATCGCAATGGTCGAAGCAAGATTTGACTGTATTCTCATACTTTCTTCGGGACCCATAAATATGATGCGGCCGTCAACATGCGAATGAAACGTGACACCTTCTTCTTTGATCTTTCTTAGTCCCGCAAGGGAAAACACCTGAAATCCGCCGGAGTCCGTTAGTATCGGTCTGTCCCAGTTCATAAATTTATGAAGTCCACCGAGTCTTTTGATAAGTTCATCTCCGGGCCTTACATGAAGATGATACGTATTTGAAAGTTCGACCTGAGTTCCTATCTCATAAAGATCCCTTGTGGCAACAGCCCCCTTAATGGCGGCTACTGTTCCCACGTTCATAAACACGGGAGTCTGTATGGTACCGTGAACCGTAGTCATTTCGGCTCTTTTGGCATTTCCTTCTGTTTTCAATACTTTATACATTCTATTTTCCTCTTAAAAGAAGCATACCCCACATCGGGATATGCTTCCATTATCATAAAAAACAATCTTCAAATCAATAAAGAAAATGTATTTTAAAGCCCGTCTATAAATTCCTCAAGCGTAAGCTCATGGTCCATTATATAGGTTGCGGCTTCGATACCTACATATCTGAAATGCCAGGGTTCAAACTCGATACTGGTGATATGCTCTTTGCCACGTGGATATCTTAAGATAAATCCGTACTCTTTGGAATGTTCTTTGAGCCATTTACCCGCTCTCGTATCGCCAAATTCATAATCGAGGGTTGTATGTCCTGCCGTTACGATATCAAATGCCATTCCGAGCTGATGCTCGCTGGCTCCGGGAACCGTAACTTTCTGGCTTGAGATCTTGTAAGCTTCAAGATACGAATAACCCATTCCCATATAAAGAGATATCTTTTTGTTAAAGAGTCTCGACTGGAGCTCATAATCTCTGTAAGGAGAACATACGATAAGGCTTACACCGTCATCCTGAGCCGCCTTTAACATTGTAGTCAAGGGTTCGAGCACTCTTTCGTCACATTTCATGGAGCCTGTAATGGTGGCAAGCTGGAATTCATAATCATCGGGGATCGGATGAGTTTTGTTGACAAGTATCAGATTCCAGGCATCCCTATCGAAAGCTTTCTCTCCGGAATCGGCTTTTGCCGTAGCGATATCGGAACTCTCAAGGAAATCTTCCAAAGTGAAGGTATCGATGTTATCCGTACTTGTAAGATCGGCCTGATCTATACTGTCCATAAGATCCGAATCTTCGATCCATTCGGCGGTTTCCGTATCGTCCTCTTTGACCGCATCGACCGTGGTGTCGGTAACCTCATCGGATTTATCAGCTTCATCGGTCGAGGCAAGATATATTTCGTTATCATCTGAATGCGTGATAAATGTGAAACTCGAACTCATGAAAAAGAAAATGAGTGCAAGCAAAACAGATATATATCTCTTGCCGTTTTTGTAAAAGTACTGGCTGATCATATAGCATCCGAGTACGACTGCGGCAATGACATATATCAAAGGAGTGAGAATTTTATGCTTTTGTGAAGCCCTGGCGGCTTTATATACCACTTCTTCTTTAAATGTGCGTTTCAATGCATAATTCTCCTTTTTACAAAATAATAATAGCACACCGCTTTTTATAGTAAAGAGAATTATTGAACAAAATTTATTAATTTTTCTTAATATTAAATGTCAGAGGTTACGGTTATTTTTATATCATTGAATCGAAAAATATGATAACATTAACCGAAAGTCCAATAACTAAATATTTCATACAGGAGAACAAAATGGGCGGATCGACATTTGGAAAGATTTTAAGCGTTACTACATGGGGTGAATCACACGGACCCGCGATAGGGTGCGTGGTTGAAGGTGTTCCCGCGGAGATCGATCTTTGTGAGGAAGATTTTGTTTATTATATGGATCTTAGAAAACCCTCAAGAAATACCGATACTCCCAGAAAAGAATCGGATACCGTAAAGATAATGTCGGGTGTATTTGAAGGTAAGACTACCGGTACTCCCGTTTCACTTATGATAGTCAATGAAAACACGCATTCACAGGACTATTCGAACATCAAAGATGTTTACAGACCCGGTCATGCGGATTATACATATGATGCAAAATACGGTTTCAGGGATTACAGAGGAGGCGGCAGATCGTCGGGCCGTGAAACCGCAATGAGAGTTGCCGCAGGCGTTATCGCACGTAAAATACTTGATACTGTCGGTGTTACCGTCAGTTCCGAATACTCTCCCGTTCCCGAGATCCCCGAACTTGATTCCATGGGCGGAACCGTCAAAGTAGTTGCCGGTAACGTTCCCGCAGGACTCGGAGATCCGGTATTTTCAAAGCTTGACGCGGAACTCTCCAAAGCCTTTATGTCCGTAGGCGCCGTAAAAGCCGTCGAATTCGGACTTGGCACAAAGGTAAGCGAAATGCTCGGCAGCGAAAACAATGACACTTTTATCAATAAAGAAGGCAGAATTTCAACTATAGATAATAACTGTGGCGGAATATTGGGAGGTATCTCAGACGGTGATGATATCGTGATCAAAGCCTATATCAAACCGGTTCCCTCAATACTTAAAGAACAAAAAACTGTAGACAAAAACGGAAACGAAACAACATTAACGATCAAGGGACGCCACGATAAATATCTTCCGCCCCGCATCGCTCCCGTTCTTGAAGCCATGACCGCACTGACACTCGCCGATGCACTTCTTATGAACATGACCTCACGCATCGAATACATCTTAAAAATCTACAAATAATAGAAAATATATTAAAAAAAGAGGCCGCGCCGGTATACCGGCACGGCCATATTTTTTCTATTTCTCGTCTTCAAGTTTGTGGAAAATGATGCAGTTGGGCTTTACGATCTTCATTTCGGGCCCGTTCATAACTATAGTTCCGTTTTCCATATCAACGTTAAAGAACGTCATGGTATCGGATTCATGATTGCAGGACACAAGATGCTTGTCATCGGGGAAAAGCGCCGCATCCTTGGGGTATTCGCCTGATACGGGAAGACAGAGTTTTTTCTCAAGCGTTCCGTCGGGAAGTATCTTGTACAGGGTTACAGAATTATCACCGGCATTGGATGAGGTGATATATTTAAAGTCATTTGATATGTTAAGGGCACTTGCTGCGGTGGAACTTGTGTGGTAATCATTTGTGGTCGATATACACTGGATCTTTTCGAATATGGGATTGTTGTTACCGCCGTCAGCATATGTATAAACATCTATGTAACATTTAAGTTCGTGAACGATATAAAGGATCTTGCCGTTCTTGGAAAACTTGATGTGCCGGGGTGCTGATTCCTGTTCGCTTCTGATGATATCAACAAGTTTAAGTTTACCGGTCACATGATCGAGACCGTATACATTTACGTGATCCATGCCAAGATCTGCAGCAAGCAGATATTTATCGTCTCTTGTCATCTTTACGCATGAAACGTGAGGATGGAAATTACGTTCCGCAACACTTCCCATACCTTTAAGATAGATCTCATCGGTAATATCTCCGGCCGAACCGTCTTTGTTGATCCTAAGAGCCGTTATCTTGCCGTCATGATATCCCGCAACAAAAAGAAACTTATCGTCATATGATGTGGACAGATAACATCCTCTCATACCGTTAATGGATGCGAGCGATAATTTTTTAAGCGATCCGTCTTTTAATACTTTATAAGATTCAACCCCGAGGTCGGTTATCGAATACAGGTATTTATGATCGTGGGAAATGGTTATATACGATGAATTTGAAACTTTTACATGATCTTTTTCGGTAAATCTTCCCTTTTTCATGTCAACATCATAGATCGAGATACCGAATTCCGTTCCCTGAGTATAACTTGATACATATGCAACATATTTATTCATAATACCGGTCTCCGTTCCTAAAATCTTTTATGATTATAACATAACGGAGCATTTATAGTAAATGCTCCGTAAAGTTCATATAAATGTGATCTGTAAGGTTCACAGCAATGTGAAGATTTCATCAGATATTTTCTGCAATGACTTTATATTCATGGGTTGCCACATATTTGCAATATTCGACCGATGTGACAATACCGGGTATGAATAACAGTAAGATCGTAAGCAGTGTTTCGACACCGACATAGCCGATGCAGTAAAAACACGCTTCCCGTAAGTTCCCTGCAAATGTAAGCTCCGGTCTTGAGTAGAAAATGACGAAATTTATGATACTGCTTATAAATCTGAGTGCCATTGCAAAAAGATATCCCAGTCTTAAGAACTTGTTTTCAACAGGCTTTCCAACGTTATAACGGGTAAGGTATTCTTTTCTGTTCTTAAAAGGACCCGCAAAGAATCCGCCGATACCAACAACGCCGTAACTGAAGATATAGTCAAATACTTCCGCGACAATATGATCCTTGGCAAGAATATTAAAGGCATAATCCGTCCCGAACTTTAACCCGCCGAACAAAAGCGCAAATATAAGGCCTTTAAATCCGCCGTAAAAATATCCGATGAGATAAAGGAAAAGCATGGAAAACCAGGTTACTTCACCGCCTTCGTTTAAAGGTATGAGTCTGAAGTACGAAAACGCCCAGGCGATAAAAATAAGTACTGCGATCCAGAAAGGCTTGTTATTCCATAATATGTGATTGTAATTTTTCATTCCCAAAGATTTATTCGATCTCATTTTTTCGGTTTCATTCCTCATCTTTTCGGGTATGGAGATTACGTTCCTGCTCAAATTTCTTGCGTCTTTCGTTTATAAACAGAGCCAGCGCAAATATGATAAGTCCGCCCCAGACACATACATCAAAGAAATTTGAAAGAAGCGTATCCGATACATTTACCAGCTCACCGTTTTCATTGATCGTTCCGATACTTTCGGGATGGCCGGTGAGTTCACCGAGCTTAATGTAAAATGCCGATATTTTTTCGAAAAGATAATCTCTTACCTGGAATATGGCAAGTATCGCGCCCAGGACACCGAGTATCCAGTTGGTTCTCTTCTCATTCTTGGCTGAGTTTACTTCTACGATATTTTCAAGATATTCCTGTTCTTTTTCGTATTTTTCTTTTAACTCGTCGTTTTCAAAAGCCTTACGTATCTGTTCGGCTTCCATCTGAGTGCCGTAATATTTGAAATTTCCCGTATCCCAGAGTTTAAGCGTACGTCCGTATTCTTTGTAGATATCGCTTATGTATTCGTTGGGAACGTCGCCCTCATGTTCGAGCGCAACGCCTACTTTACGGCTTAATTTTGTAAGAGATGTATTTTGCAAAAGAACAAGTTCGACGATAAATACATATGTGGCGGCATCTTCTATCTTCTGGTCGCCGTTGTCGAACGTATCAAGTATCATCACAAGACTTACGGGTGACATATAAGCTTCGTAATAGTCATATATTGCAAGATTGGTTGTGAGCTGTTCGCGAAGCTTTTCGTATTTCTTGATATAAAAATCCTGATGAACGCTGAAATATGTTTCACCCGTTAAGATGTTCATCAGTTCCTGATCTTTGTAATTTTTCTTTTTGATCGCGGAATCACCGGGATCATCGTCTTCAAGGTCGTATTGTCCGCCGTTTAAGGGCTTTTTGTTCATGCAATAAAAAGCTTTGCCTCGTCCGCAGACTACAAGATCGTATTTGGCTTTAAGATCTTCGGTTATGCTTATATAGTGGTAAAAACCGAATTCATCGACATATGAACGTTTTTCAAGTTTCATCTTGGAAAGCTGATCGCCCACCATCGATGAGGAATATTTGCAGTCCGGAAGATATATTACAAGGACGTACATATGGGCGCTTCTGTATGCAAGCAGTAAAAGATCCGCTTTTTCTTCGCCCACCGTTTCACCTATGGCGGTCCTGCCGTCTCTTGCGGCATCGTCTTCGATGTAACGGTCGGTCATATGCTTAAAAAGACATTCACCGAGATATATACGTTCAAGGTCGTTTTTGATAAAACCGCTGTACTCGTAATCCATGAAATAGTTAAGGTTTTCAAGGAGTTTGTACGTTTTCTTTTTGCCGGTCTCATCGTCGTCGCTTCCGGGGATTATGCCGTTGTAATAGCATTTTTCTTTCTTTTCGGCAGATGATAAATGACTGTTTTTAAGATCGAAATCCCGTATCAGTTTATCGATCTTGTTATTCTCGGTATTTTCGGCAAGCGGAACAAAGAGGTATATGTCGTCTTTGTGGGTTTTATGATATATACGCTTTTCTTTTAAGCAGTCAAGATAATAACCCCAGCAAAGATATACTCTTTCATGATAATCGGTATCGACATCACTGCCGGCCTCTTCGTCATATCGCTTTATTATCTCGTTGCCGGCTTCGCCTATTGCGTCAAAACCGTTTATATAATCGGATTCAACCGAAGTGTCGTAAGTATTTCCGGCAAGCTTAAATCTGTTTGCCTTGATCTCACGATGGCAATAGAAATTAAGCCCCCTTAAGAACTTTTCACCGCTCGGGGATATACATACGGCAGATATGGAATTTACGGGAGTAGCCGGAATGCCGCGTTCTTGGTCACCGTCAAGATCGTTTAAATAGTCAATGAAAGCATCCGTAAGCTGTGTGCTTGCGTTTTTGCTGCGGTGATCGGGATGAATGGCTACAGAGATTATAAAGATATTGTTTTTGGATTTATCGGGATAATATACGGGATTGATCTCGTCGGGCGTGATGTCGTCATCCCTGCATGTATTGTAGAAATCAAGGACATCGCTATATTCGGGAGTTCTTGTGCTGTCCGGTTTCTGAATGGATAAGAAATGTGATATTATCTCATCTTTATCGTAAGAAACAACGTTTTCCCGGCTTTTAACGGCTCCGACGGGTTCAAAATATGATTCGGGATCAAATCCGGTAAACTCATCTTCGGATTCCTCGGGCAATCTGACCGGTCCTGTTATCTGATCGAACAGTTTGTCGCAAACGGGGAAGAAATTGATGTAGCCCACTATCGTTGTAAGACCTGTTTGTTTGTCTGTATCTGTGATACAGACAAAAGATCTTCTGTTACGCTCAAATCTTACGATCATGTTTTCAAGCGTACCCACAAATCCTTCGTCAATTGCACCGTATACGATCTTATCGATAGCCATGACCTGTCTAAGGTGCGAGACATTCATGTTCTCGCCCCTTAGTATGCCATATGTTTTTGTTTCTTTTTTGTCGGATTTACCCATTTAAACACCTTAGTAAGGATATTATTTTGATTTAAATTCTTTCCAGAGATCGTTAAGGAGTGAAGTCGTCTCATCGTTGGCCTGGATACAAACTTCGCAGTTTACGATCGATGACTCGGGAGGAACGAGCGAAGGGTCTTCGCGTTCTTCTTTGGAAAGTTTTTCGATGACTTTATCGTTGGGTGTTGAATAATAGATATATTCAAAGTTCTTCATGCCGACATCGTCTCTGCACAGGAAATCGAGGAACTGAGCGGCGTATTCGGGATGCTCACAGTTTTTGGTGATGCCCCAGCAGTCGATCCAGATATTCGAACCTTCCTTGGGAACTACGTAAGCCAAGTCATTGTTGAATTCATGACCGAGATATGCTTCACCCGAATATACAACAGCCATTATTGCATTGCCCGCAACAACCTCATCTCTTGCTTCGTCAACAAGGTATGCCTGTACATCGGGTTTCTGATCGATAAGGAGCTGCTGGGCTTCTCTTAATTCATCGGGATTATCGGTGTTTAATGAATATCCGAGATACTTAAGCGTTATCATGAAGGTATCTCTCATACTGTTCTGCATGATGATCTCGCCCGAATATTCGCCGTTAAACAAAACATCCCAGCTGTCGACGGGTTCTTTTACTCTCGTTGTATCATAAAGGATGCCGATCGTTCCCCAGAAATAAGGGAGACTGTATTTGTTGTCGGGATCGAATGCTTTACAGAAATCATAATATTTCTGTCCGATATTGTCCTTGTACTTAAACTGATCCCACGGTATTTCCTGAAATTCTCCGTCATTGATCATCTTAAGCATCATGTAGTCTGCGGTACATACAAGATCGTATGAGATGGCGCCGGAGCTGTATTTGGTATACATTTCTTCGGGTGTGATGGCTTCTTCGTAATTGATCTTGATGCCGGTCTCTTTTGTAAATTTGTCGATCATATCGGGATCGAGATATTCACCGTAATTGATAACGGTAAGCTCGCCGATGATCGCCTTTTTGCCGCATCCCGAAACACTGAGCACTGCCGTCATCAGCAGAAGTACCGGGATGATCCTTTTTGTAAGGAATTTTAATGATCTCATTTTATATTCTCTCCTCTTTATTATTATACACGGATAATTTTTTGTTATTCTCCGAGATTTTGTTCACAACCATAAGTATCAGACTTACAACAATAAATATAAGTGTAGACAGCGCATACATCTCAGGCTTGATACCTTTTCGTATCTGCCCGTAGATCATGGTAGAAAGTGTATTTACTCCCGCGCCTTTCGTAAAATACGTTATCACGAAGTCATCCATCGACATGGTAAACGCCATAAAGAATCCCGATATTATACCGGGCATGATCTCAGGAAGCACAACCTTAAAGAACGAATATAAAGGTTTTCCGCCAAGATCTCTGGCCGCTTCGTATACGGAAATATTCATCTGCTCGATACGAGGCAGCACCGATAATATCACGTAAGGGATATTAAACGTTATATGGGCCAAAAGAACGCTTCCGAACCCAAGCGGTATAAAATGCACAAACCATAACATTAAAGCTATACCGGTCACGATATCGGCATTGAGCATCGGAATGTTGGTAAACGTCATCATGAGTTTATACTTTTTCTTTTTCATCGCATTTATGCCGATGGCTCCGGGGACCCCCACCAGGACTGCGATCATAGACGATGCAAGAGCCAGTACTACCGTTGCGCCGAGTGCATCAAGTATCTGTTTGTTGGAAAAAAGCGTGTAATACCAGTTTAATGTAAATCCGCCCCATGTTACCCTCGATCGTGAGTTGTTAAAAGAAAGCACGATCAGCATCAGTATCGGTGCATAGAGCAGCAAAGATATAAGTCCTATGTATATACCGCTTATAATGTCTTTTAATCTTTTCATATCACCATATTACGGACTCTCGTCCCTGAACGTCTTTTTTGCCTGTAAATACCATGCTTATCATTACAAAGAACATAAGTGCCACGGAAAGACCTGCGCCCATATGCCAGTTGTTGCCGGTTGTAAATTCCTGCTCGATGATATTACCTATGAGCTGGAGTTTTCCGCCGCCTAAGATATCCGAAACAACGAACGATGTCATGGACGGGATAAATACCATTACGGTACCGCTGACAAGTCCGGGAAAAGAAAGCGGGAGGATCACCTTGAAAAATACGGTAAAACTGTCTGCTCCGAGATCCTTGGCCGCTTCTATAAGGTCTTCGTTGATATCCATGATGGCCGTATATATCGGAAGCATCATGTAGGGAAGATAATCATATACGACACCTATCATGATCGCAGCCGAAGTATTGGCTATCTTTACCGGTTCAAAACCGAGCTTTGTTATGATCAGATTAAGGATACCGTTATTTGAAAGGATCATCTGCCAAGCAAGTATTCTTAATATAAAGTTCATCCACATCGGAAGGATGATTATATAAAGCGAGAAACTTTTCCTTCCGAGTCCCAGGTGTTTCATTGCAAGCACCATGGGATAAGAAAGTAGTATGCAGAATGCGGTGCATCCTACGGCTATCTTAAGTGAAAACCAAAGCGCCTTTATATGAACGGGGCTGAACATAGCAAGTATGTTTTCAAAAGTAAAATGTCCCGTCTGATCGGTAAGTGCATATCTTATGATCGCACCAAGAGGTAAAACGGTAAATACGATTATCCACAGTATGTAGGGCCCCGAAAACCATTGCCTTTTGTTGGTCACACGGATCTCATTTTCATTCATCCCTGACAACCTCCTCATCGGCGCTTGCGGGTTTATGCATGATCTGGATATTGTCGGGTAAAACCGTAAGTCCGACGGTTTCATTGATATTTGCGGGATTAACGCTCTGTATCATCCATTCATAACCGTCGACTTTGACTTTTATCTCGTAATATGCGCCTTTAAAGATTATGGATACGACTTTTCCTTGTAAAAGTCCTTCATCGGCTTTAACTATCTCAAGGTCTTCAGGTCTTATAACAACGTCAACGGGGGTATTGTTACCGAATCCCGTATCGACACACTCAAAATCAACACCCTGTATGTTTACAAGAAGGTCTTTTACCATAATTCCGTCTATAATGTTGCTTTCACCTATAAAATCGGCAACAAAAGCGTTCTGTGGCTCATCGTAAATGCTCTTTGAGTCTCCGGCCTGCTGGATGATGCCCTTATTCATGACGATGATACGATCGCTCATCATAAGAGCTTCTTCCTGGTCATGGGTGACATACAAAAAGGTTATTCCGACTTCTTTTTTGATCTTTATAAGCTCACGCTGCATCTCGTGCCTAAGCTTAAGATCGAGTGCACCCAGAGGCTCATCAAGCAGCAAAACTTCAGGCTCGTTTACTATCGCTCTTGCAATGGCAACCCGCTGCTGCTGACCGCCGCTTAACGAAAGCGTGTCTCTCGTCTCATATCCGTCAAGATTGACGAGTTTAAGCGCATAATCGATCTTATCTTTTATATAGGACTGGCTCTTTTTCTTGAGTTTAAGTCCGAAAGCGATATTTTCGGCAACATTCATGTGCGGAAATAAAGAGTATTTTTGAAATACCGTGTTTACGTTTCTTTTTTCCGGGGGCATATTGGTGATATCTTTGCCCTCAAAAAGCACTCTTCCGGTATCGGGATTTACAAAACCGCCGATTATACGAAGAATTGTTGATTTTCCGCATCCCGAAGGACCGAGAAGCGTCACGAATTCATTGCGTCCGATCTCTAAGTTAAAGTTGTTAAGTATCTCTTTACCGTCGAAAGATTTACTTATATTTTCCATCTGTAATATAACGTCAGACATGAAGAACAGTCTCCTTTAAGGTAAAAAAGTGGGGATTGTTAAAAACTCGGAGGTGTGCTTATCCATATAAATTCGGCTTCCGTCTTGCCGGCCGACTCAATGCAATGTTCTTTGTTGGCCTGATATATAAAGGAATCGCCTTTTTTGATCTTATATACCTTGTCACCGAGTTTAAGCCTTATCGCTCCTTTAAGTACAAAACCGAATTCCTCGCCTTCATGAGGTTTATCGGAACTCATCACGGAACCGGGTTTAAGCTTTACAAGGATGGGTTCGATGCTGTTGCTTTGAGCCGAAGTCACAAGCCATTCAACAATATTGCCGTTTTTATCTTCTTTTTCGAAATAATCTTCCTTGCTGTAGACGATCTTTGTTTCCTTGTCGTCTCCAAAAAAATCCGAAAGATTTGTACCGAGGCATTCCACTATATCTTCAAGGGTAGATACGCTCGGAGCCGTTATGCCTCTTTCAAGCTGTGATATGAAACCTTTGGTAAGTTCACATCTTGCGGCAAGCTCTTCCTGTGTAAGACCGTTTTTGTATCTTAAATTTTTGATCTTTTGTCCGATCTTCTCTTCTATCGGCATTTTTTAAACCCCTAACATTAAAATTCAGCTGCCCAAGGGCAACTGCCTTAAAATCTAAAATAATTATAATAATACTAAACAAAAAGTCAATTATTATTTTCATTTTTGCAAGCAAAAACCGCCACATCTCCGAATTCGGATCGTGGCGGTCATGTTAATTAATTTAAAACATTTATCTTATCTTTTCGGGGAAGCCGACTTTCTTCTGAACTTTTCTTAAAGTCTTCTGAGCGTAATAACCTGCTTTTTCAGCATTGTTTTTGATAATGCCGTCGATATAGGCTTTGTCTTTTTCAAGTTCGGCAAATCTTGTCTGCATGGGTGCAAGCATATCTGCAACAGCCTCGCCTACGGCTAACTTAAAGTCGCCGTAACCCTTGCCTTCAAATTCTTTAACCGTCTCTTCGGGAGTTTTGCCGGTTGCGACACTGTAGATATCTATAAGGTTATGGATACCCTTCTGTTCTTCGTTGTAGGCGATATTTGCTTCCGAATCGGTAACGGCACGCTTAAACTTACGGATGATGGTGTCTCTGTCGTCCATAAGGTAAATGCTTGCATTGGGATTTTCATCGGATTTTGACATCTTTTTGTCGGGATCCTGCAAGGACATTATCTTGGCACCGGTCTTGCCGATATAAGGTTCCGGAATAGTGAACACATCGCCGTAAATGGCATTGAAACGCTGTGCTATATCACGGGTGATCTCAAGATGCTGAAGCTGATCCTTACCTACGGGCACAACATCTGTCTGATAAAGCAAAATATCGGCAGCCATAAGTACGGGATAAGTGAAAAGTCCGGCATTGATATTGTCGGCATGCTTGGCTGATTTATCTTTAAACTGAGTCATTCTGTTGAGCTCACCCATATAGGTAAAGCAGTTGAGTATCCATGAAAGTTCCGCATGGCCGCTCACGTGTGACTGATAATAGATACAGTTTTTCTCGGGATCCAGTCCCGCTGCGATATAAAGAGTCAGAAGTTTACGTGCTCTGGTTCTTAATTCTGCGGGGTCCTGTCTTACCGTTATCGAATGAAGATCGACAACCGAATAGAATGTCTCATATTCATTCTGCAGGGTAAGCCAGTTCTTGAGCGCTCCTATATAATTTCCGAGCGTAAGATTGCCCGTAGCCTGCATTCCTGAAAACAATACTTTTTTACCGTCTAACATTTTTATTCTCCTTGCTGCCTTGTCGGCTTTTTTAAATATTCATTCTTAAGATAATCATATAATGCCGCTTCGCCTTTATCTTTAAGCAAAGTGAGCGCGTAGTCAAGTTCTTTGTAAGTATCGGGGTGAAACATCGATACGGGATCGCGTTTGTGAAGATACTCATAAGCACTCGCATCGGTATATTCGTTTTTCTTGTATACCTTACATGCGGCTATCCTGTCCATTATCATTTCGGCCACATATTTACGCGGCATCTTAACGGGAACCGCAAACTGATCCGTGCTTTCATTGTAATCGGTCCAGTATTCAAAATGATGTTTGTTGCGGCCTTTGTGATGAAGCCATGCAGGCGAATAACCGATCGTCCGGCGCTGTGCCACGTTGGGACTTCTGACACCCTGATAATATTTTACACCGGGCCAGAACTCAGCCGGTGAATATTTGGACAGATCGTGTGTCAGGCCCTGCATATAAAGTCCTATCTTAAAGCAGCCTTTTCTTACAAGGCGTCTGTGTCTTCCTACGGTCCTTAAATGTCCGAAAAATCCTTTTAACATTTTATATCCGTACTTTCTTATTATTTACTCTTATCACGGGATGTGTTTTTGGCGGAAGTTTTCTTTTTACGTAACAAAAAGATCGATATGCTTCGCTCGGGCGCAAAATAACAGTCTTCCCCACAGATCGTCATTGCGGATTCATCAAAAGTCTGATCCGTGGAACCGTCCGAACAGAACAATCTGTATATGCCGAACTCCCTGCCGTTTACGGGAAAAGCAAATTTAACGTCTTCCCAGTACATGTTGATTATGACATATATCGAATCTTCGGCTTTCCCGGTATACTGTTTGGCATAATCGCCGCATAACAGGAATGCAAAAGAACGCGAAACGGGATCCTGATTCATTTTAAAAGGGCTTTCCGAATGAAATGATATGTCGGGAAGTTTGCACGACATATAATCAAGCATCTTAAGTTCGGCGGGCTGATGCAGGACTTTATGCCGCATCCTGAAAGCATTGAGTCCTTTTACAAATTCAAAAAACTCTTTTGAGGACTTGGTCTTTGAATATTTGACCCATCCCGTCTCATTGTCCTGACACCAGGGGTTATTGTTGCCAAAACATGTATTAAGCCACTCGTCTCCGCCTCTTAAAACAGGGGTTCCCTGCGTGATCCAGGAAAGCAAAATGGCGTTTTTGGCCATCTTAAGTCTTAATTTGTTGATCGATAATTTCTTGGAAGGCCCTTCCGCACCGCAGTTCCAGCTGAAGTTATAGTTATTGCCGTCGAGATTGCCTTCATTGTTGGCTTCGTTATGTTTAAAATTGTATGAAACAAGATCGTTTACGGTAAATCCGCAATAATCCGAGATAAATCTTATGGGCTGGTAGGTCTTGTTGTTCTCTCTTACGAGATAACTGTAAAACGCCACTCTGTCTTCGTCACCCTTCAAGAAACTTCTGGCAATATCCTGAAATCCCGAATTGTAAAAAGAAAGGTTCTTGAATTTTAGCGGTTTTTCGCTGTAGAATCTGCCAAGATCGTTATCGTCGAGCATTATCTTGGTGTTCTTAAGAAAGGGATCGTTATAAATTCTTGCCGCATCGATATTATCTCCGAGTATCCTGAATCCGTCGATATGGTAATTGATGACATAATGCCTTAATACCGATATCATCAGGTCGTTTTTGACCTTCTCGGGAAAATATACCGTCATCAGTACTTCTATACCGGCTTTATGATATGCGCATATCATATCCTTAAACTCGGTCGAAGCATCGCAGGAATCAGCATAAGCGGATTTAACACTGAAATAATATGCATCTTTAAATCCCCAGAAATTTACGGTGGGAGCACTTAAAGGATCGATCCTGTAATTGGCATCGGGAGAAGGTAAAAGATCCGTAAATTCCGTTTCCGAAAATTCGTAGCACGGCATCAGAATAAGACCTGTAACACTAAGATCCTTAAAATACGAAACTTTTTCTTTTAACCCCGCAAAAGTACCTTTATGTTTAACGCTTGGATCCGCCTTGGTGAGGCCTCTTACGTGAGCAAGATAAAACAGAGAATCGGCGTAGGGGATATTGGGATTTTTATCATCACTGATATCAAACGCTTCTTCGTTAAGGACCGTTGAAAAAATATCGTCTGAAGACCTTTTATCACCGTATTCACCGTTTCTAAAGAAAACCGAGGAATACTCATCTGTATATTCTTTGGTTCCGTTAAAGTATCTGTATAAGACATCGCAGGAAAGTCCTTTAACGCTCACACAGTATACATTTCCGTAACTGTAGTTCTCGTCAAAGTATACACGGGCACACTCCGTAAAAGAGGTTTTGTCATAAAAGACAATACCTCCTTTATCATATATTTCCATCGTAGCCGCGAAATATATACCGTCTTTAGTTTTCCTGCTGCCAAAACCGATAAATCCGGCTCGCTTTACTTTAACATTCATAAACTACAGTATATCCGTTTCGATGCCTTATTTCAACGAATACTTAACAAAAGACTGACATCTTCATACAATTCTATTTCATGTTATCGAATTCGATATCATCCTGAAGCTCATCGTATTTATCTATAACAGCCTCATATTCGTCTTCATTGTCTATACAATCAAGTTCGGGCTCTTCGTTGGGGTCGTCGGGATTTTCGGAGTATCTGTAAAACCATACTTCTTCGGTTTCATTTTCATCTTCATCAAGCGGCAAAAGCGCTATATACGATCTGCCGTCTACGTCGAAAATGGCATCTATACCGCAAACTACTTCGCCGTCATCGGTAAATATGGATACAGTCATTTCTTCGTCATCGATCTCATCAAAATCTTCCGGTCTTAAGTCGCTCATTATTATCTCCTTTGGATTGTTTTTTTAGTATTATTTATCAATTATATCTTGGTAACCGTAATATGCGAGTCCCCGATCTGCGCACCCTTTGGCAGATTGTCGGTTATGTCGTTGAAACCTTCGCAAAAATGCGAGTGCCAGTTAAAACCACCGATCCTATCGACCGACATCATGGGCATTGAAATGTACTTTCGAGGCTGAGTCCTTCTAAAGTAATCGGCCCATGTCTGAACTCCCGCTTTTTCGGCAGCCCCGCAGAGCTGTTCGATCTGCTCATCACTCAGTTCTTTGTCTTCACCGGTCACCTCAACATAAATCTCATCGATTGTCTCGAGATTGTCTTTGTTGATCTTATAAAGATAAAACGTGAAAGCCTGATGTGTTTTTCCGTAAGTCCAGGATATGTCTTCCCATATTCCGAGGATCGGTCCGTATGCCGTCTTGTAGTTAAATACAACGAATGTACCGCTCTGTCCTCTTACCGCTTCGGTAAAAACCTTAAACTCATCATAAAGTTTGATCTCACCGGGTTCGTCCATGCCGTAATACTGTACTATTATCCCGGTATGATTCATGCTTCCGTCATCTGAAGGCTTTTTATCGACCAAAATGGCGATTCCTCTGTATTTTATATCATCGCTTGAATTATCCATATCACAATATTCGTTAAAGACACGGTAATCCAAAAGTCCCGCGGGCAGGGGATTTTCTCCCCAGTTAAAATAGCCCGGATCTCCGCAAACATAGGGAATAGTCGCGTAATAGTAACCCTGTGTGATATGACGATTGCTCTCACCGTACTTGGCAACAACGTCTTCTTCGAAAAATTTCCTGAAATCTCTTGAGTAGTCGGGGAACTTTTTGTAATACGCCTCTTCCATAACGCCCTTTATGACGTTGATAGCGCCTCCCAATCCTTCAGGCCATCTCATATAACCGTTAGCCGATATGCTTCTTCCTTTACCGTCATTATAGGAAAAAGAATACGAATCTCCGTCCATGACACCTTCGGCGTGACCGCTGAAACCGTCCCAGGAATCACCGTTAAATTCATTGATGACGTCAGTTATACGGTCAAATACCTCATCGGGAATCTCAAATTCACGCGTATTCGTATTAAAAAGATTGGGAAGGCGCATCTTTGCGTACAATTTTCCTTCTTTTTCGGATATGGAATAATCAAAGCCTGAATTAAAGGCCATTCCGTGAGTCGAATATGAGAAATGTCTTCCGCCCGACGTAAATGAACCCATCATCATAAATCCCGTCATTGGCATTCCCATAAAACCGGGTTTGGGTGGCTCGCTTATAAACATACCGGTAAGTAACGGATTGGGTTTAGGACACTGTTCGTCAGGTCCGGCAGTAATATTTTCGGTCCTTATAACAGTAAGATCATGGCCGCATTCACGGCAGAATTTATCTCCCTGTACAATTTTAACTCCGCAATTCGGGCAATACAGCATACTGTTGATTCCTCCCACAGATCATTATTTGAAAACACCGATTATATATTTTTATAAAAACTCACTTATAAAACGGGACGGAAGAAGTGACGAACTTCCTTCTTTTTTGACGGAAAAGACATAAAGATTTTCAAGCGCTCTTGTCATCGCAACATAAAAGAGTCTTCGCTCTTCTTCATCATCATCTTCGGCCATAAAAGAACGCGCCGGGATCTTTCCTTCATTTACATCCGGAATTATCACGGTCTTAAATTCAAGACCTTTGGACGCATGAAAAGTCATTATATTTACTATCGGCTTTACGACAGTCTTTACATCCGTATCTTTTTTTAGTATATCAAAAAAATCCTTTATTGAATCGGTTTTTTGAGAAGTTTTAAGAAGATCGTCAAGATATTTGCGGATTTCTTCGGAATCTTTTTGAGGAAATCTCGACTGTATGTACTTCTTGTATCCGACTATATTTAAGACATAGTTTAAATATCCGAACGGTTTTAAGTTTTCAAGTGTCTTTAAATGATTGATAAGGATGTTCAGGGAATTTTTGTGTACAGGACTTTTGACTTCCCTGTATATCTTTTTAAGATCGACATCTTCAGTGTCAAACAAGACCTGTGGTATGTAACTCTCCGGAGATCTGATCATTCTTAAAATATATTTTCTTTTGCCGTAAAGAGTAAAACCGATATAAGCACTGATATCCGCATTTATGATATTTCTTATATTTTCGGCAATCCGAGCGGGACCGTTTGAAAATATCCGCTCATATCCGGCCAGATCTTTGTTGGTACGGACAAGTATGCATATGTCATTTTTGTCGGGTTCCCCGGCGATCAGTTCCCGGATCCTTGATATTTCATCACTTTTATCATTAAAAACCTCAAAGGACATCAAACCGTCTTTATCATATGCGGAATTAAGCTTATAATCCTTTAATCTTCCGGTATTATGGACTATCACGGCATCAGATGCATCAATTACGCTTACGGGATTACGGTAATTGTTCTTAAGAGCTGTAACCGACATATCGTATTCTTTAATAAAATCGGACATTATCGAATACGAGGCACCTCTGAAACCGTATATGGACTGATCGTCATCTCCCACTATATAAAGAGAGGTTGTTTCTTTTTTGATAAGTCTTAAGACATCGGCCTGGATGGGATTTATATCCTGGAATTCGTCTATCAGTACAGCATCAAAGTAATGACGAGCCTTTTTAAGTATTGTGTCGTCGGATGCAAACATTCTTTTGCATATGAACAGTATGTCGTCGTAATCGATCTTATTAACGGCGTTTTTGGCCGATTCATACTCTTCGATCAGTTTTAAAAAACTGTTTTGCGGGTAAGGGATATTATCAAGGGAACCTTTATTTTTATAAAGTGATACGGCAGAAAGAATGCTTTCGGCATCATCGAATTGATAAACCGAAGGATCGTACAGGTTTTTCGATGAATCGAGGATCTTATTAACGATATGTGCTTTTTCAAAAGCGGAAAGTATTGGTGGGACGGGCCCTTTTGAAAATGTTTTGATGAACTGATAATAAACAGAATGGAATGTTCCGAAATTAACCGATTCTCCGCCGGGGATCTTAAGAGCCATAAATCTTTGGCGCATCTCGGCAGCGGCTTTTCTTGTAAATGTTATGACAAGGATATGCTTTGGGGGAATTTTAAGTGTTTCAATAAGATATTTGATCCGATGTATCAGTATGAATGTTTTGCCCGATCCCGGCCCCGCCAGTATACAGGCGGAACCGGAGGGCGATGTTATGGCTTTTAGCTGATATTCATCAGCCGAGTGATCTTTCAAGAAGTTCTATACCCTTTTTGATCCTTACGATCGATTCTGCTTTACCGAGTACTTCCAAGATTTCGGTAGCGCCCGCAGGAGTCATCTGCTTACCGGAAAGAGCCGTTCTTAAAGGCCACATTACAAAACCGGTCTTAACATCCTTCTTGGCAACATAATCGGACAGTACTTTGAAAAGCGAATCGTTTGAGAAGTCGTCCTGCGCCTCGATGATGGGAAGTGTTTCCTTTAAAACTTCAAGGCTTGACTCAAGAGTGGACTTCATCTTTTTGTGCTCATACATTGATACATCATATTCGGGAAGTGCTTCAAAGAAATCGATATGTTCCCTTATATCCGGGAAAACTTCGATCCTTGTCTTACACATCATGGCAATTTTTTCTTTGTCATAATCATGACTTATGACTTCATTGACGATCGGTATGGCCATATCAAGATACCGCTTATCGTCCATGGCTTTTATGTATTCACCGTTCATCCATTTAAGCTTGACTACGTCAAATACGGCAGGTGATTTGGATATCCTGGTATAGTCAAACTCTTTTATAAGTTCATCGAGCGTAAAGAGTTCCCTGTTATCCTCGGGACTCCAGCCGAGAAGCGCAATAAAGTTTACGATAGCCTCGGGCAGAAATCCCTGCTCGATAAGGTCTTCAAATGATGAATGACCGCTTCTTTTGGAAAGCTTTTTGTGCTCTTCGTTTGTGATGAGCGGCAGGTGAACATATGTGGGTATCTGCCAGCCGAAGGCATTGTATAAACGGTCATATTTGGGAGCCGATGAAAGATATTCGTTTCCCCTGACAACATGGGTGATGTTCATGGTATGATCGTCCACCACATTGGCAAAGTTGTAAGTGGGAAAACCGTCCGATTTGATGAGGATCATATCATCAAGTTCTTTGTTTTCAACCGTTATATCCCCGTAGAGCACATCATGAAATGTAGTGGTGCCTTCGGTGGGATTGTTCTGCCTTATGACATAAGGTTTACCTTCTGCAAGGTTCTTTTCAACCTCTTCCTTGGAAAGCGAAAGGCAATGCTTGTCGTAAACGGAAATCTCCTTGCCCTCAACTATCTCGGTCTTAAGAGTATCAAGCCTTTCTTTGGTGCAAAAACAATAATATGCCTCACCTTTTTCAACAAGTTCCTTGGCGTATTTAAGATAAATACCGGTTTTCATACGCTCGGACTGAACATAAGGACCGTAACCTTTATCCTTATCGGGGCCTTCATCGTGCTCAAGACCGGCCTGTTTTAAAGTATCGTTGATGATGTCAACGGCACCCTCGACAAAACGCTCCTGATCCGTATCCTCGATCCTTAATATGAAATCGCCGCCCTCGTGTTTGGCGATCAAAAACTCATAAAGAGCTGTTCTTAAATTTCCGACATGCATTCTTCCCGTAGGACTGGGTGCATATCTTGTTCTTATTTTCATTCATTACCTCCTGAAGTGTCTGCTACCTGGAGTCTCTTCTCGGCAGGCAGATACTTTCTTAATATACTGCTGACCCATACAAGATCGATGGGTTTGGGAACATAGTCATTAAAGCCTTCGGAAATGAACATGTCCCTGACACCGTTCATGACATTGGCGGTAAGTGCAACGATCGGAACACTTCTCATATATTCGTCCTGATCGGCTCTTATAAGGTTAAGTGTTTCGATACCGTCAAGTTCGGGCATCATGTGGTCCATAAATATGATATCGTATGTCTTGTTATGCTTAAGTATCTCAAGACATTCTCTTCCGCTCTTACATGTATCAACGGTAAGATTTAATGTCCTTAAGAGTCCCTGAGCTACCTTAAGATTAACGGCATTGTCATCAACAACAAGAACTTTTGCATCAAACTTGGTGATCTCACCGTTTTCGGAAGCTCCGGTAACCATGGGATCTTTCTTGTTGGAAATACGCTGGATAAGTGTAAAGGTAAATTTGGAACCGACACCGTAAGTGCTTTCGACAGTGATCGTACCGCCCATTAAAGATACGAGTTCTCTGCATATGGCAAGACCGAGACCTGTACCTTCTCTTGCATGTGACTTATGGGTATCAAGCTGCTGGAAAGAGATAAACAGCTTTTTGAGATCTTCCTTGCGTATTCCTATACCCGAGTCGGTAACGGAAACCGTAAGTTTTATCTTGTCACCCTTTTGCTTTTCACCTTTTACATCCAACAGTATATAACCGTTATCCGTGAATTTAATGGCATTTGACAAAAGGTTGAACAGTATCTGTCTGAATCTTAACTCGTCACCTATGTAATAATCCGGAATATCTTCGGCGATGCTGCTTTTTAGTTCGACATCCTTGTCCGAAAGTCGTAACTGCATCATATTGACCGTTTCCTTAATGAGATTGGAAAGGGAATATGTTACGGGAACTATTTCCATACGACCGGTTTCCATCTTGGAATAATCAAGAATATCGTTAACAACGGATAATAAAACTTTGCCGGAATTACGGATGTTTTCTATATTTTCACGAACCTGCGGAGACATCTCTTCCCTGAGGCTTAATTCCGCCATACCGCAGATGGCATTCATGGGAGTACGGATCTCATGCGACATATTGGCCAAAAACAGCATTTTCGACTCATTGGCCCTGTCAGCTTCAAGAGCTTTATCTTCCATACCCTTAAAGTATTCACGTCCGTATTTAACGATTATATAGAGATTGGCCGTAGCCGATATGTAGATTATGCAATATACGGCATAGATCAACAGAGAATCAACACCGGTCATCAGATATTTTCGGAAAAATATCATATAGATTATAAACGTAAATATGGAAATACCGCCGGCAATAAAGATATATTCCTTTTGCATAAATATGGTGAATCCGGCGGTAACGGCCAAAAAGATCAGAACGGAATGAGCAAGAGTCTGCTCGGCACAGCCTATGATCGTTGTGGAGATAACAATGGAAACATACAAAAAAACAACAACGAAAGTTCTGTTTTTGACCAGAAAAGATACAATGAAAGAAATGGCGGACATCATACATGTGACCACCAATACGATCAGACCTATATCGGAACCGAACTTTAAATACCCATAAACGACATGCGCAAGCATGGCGAGCAGATATTCCAAAAGAACAAGTCTTAATGTCTTCTGATATCCGTACATAGATTGCTTCCTTCCATAAAAGAGTCAGATATTATCTGTCATCTCCCATGAAGAAAAGCGCAACAGTGCCCGGGCCGGAATGTGCTCCGATGGTAGGACAGATATAATTTATTATAAACGCATTTATTCCAAAACGCAAAGAAACTTCATTTTTGACAAATTCCGCATCTTCAAGCGCATCGGCATGACTTATGAAGACAATATCGTTCTTGTCTTTATAAGAGCCGATCTTCTTTTCCATTTCATCAACCATTGCAACGAGGGCTTTTTTACGTCCGCGCACTTTGCTCATAGCAACAAGCTTTCCTTCGCTGTCAACATGAAGAACGGGCTTGATGTTAAGAACGGTACCCATGAAAGCCGAAGTTTTTGATAATCTTCCGCCCCTATAGAGATACTTAAGGTCGTCTACCGTAAAGATATGAACAAAATTCTGCGTATATTCCTTGATCCAGTCAACTACTTCGTTAAGACTCTTGCCTTCTTCACGAAGCATCAAAGCCTTATAAACCAAAAGTCCCTGACCCATTGATGCGGAAAGTGAATCAACACAGACTATGTTGGCTTCGGGATCCTCTTCCTTGATCTCATTGGCTGCGATAACACCGCTGTTATAGGTGCCCGAAAGGCCCGATGAAAATGCTATATAAAGGATGTTCTTATCTTTCTTTAATATTTCTTCGAAAAATTCCTTGGCTTCTTCGGGATTTACCTGAGAAGTACTTGTGGTGGAATCTTCGCGCATCTTACCGTAGAAAAACTTAAGATCGATCTGATTGTCCTTTGTATAAGTCGTATCATCGAGTGTATATGAAAGATTAACTATCGGTACTTCATATTTGGTAAGTACGTCAACAGGAAGATCTGCACAGCTGTCAGTGGCTATTATATAGGGATACATAAAAAACCTCTCAAAAATTTTAATTATTTTTCTTTGATATAATAACAAACAAAAATCACAATTTCAACCATATTGTCCAATAAAAAAAGGAAAGCAGTTAAGGCTGCTTTCCCGTCGTAGATCCAAATCCGCCGTTTCGTTGAGTATTTACATCATCATCGTAAGTAACGGCATACTGCATAAAGATCCCCTGCGCAAAACCTGTAAGCGCAGGCATTGTTACCGTTTTTCCTTCGTTGGAATCATTGGTAAGTTTTACAAAGATGTGTCCTTCGTTGTCCGATTCATAATAATCGGCATCGATAACACCTACGGTATTGTTAAGCTGTAACCTGTATTTAAACCCGAGACCGCTCCTGGGATAGATCATAAACACATATTCGGGTTCCATAAAGACTCTTATACCGGTAGGTATCTTAACCGTTTCACCGGGTTTAAGTTCATATGTTATCGGCATAAAGATGTCATAACCGGCGCTTTTGGCCGTAGCTCTTCTGGGTAACTTTATATCTTCGTAGATAAACTTGATGTCATCCGACGAATAATCCGGAAATGTATCTTTAAAATCCGCTTCAAATCTGGCATATGATACTTTTTCAAATCTTGCGATCCTGTTCATCGGTTTTTCCTTTCGCTGTATACACAATAAGAACAAATGAAGGGAATGCCTTTTTAAGGTTATCCCTTGTAGTAATCGGCACAATGAAGTATCGGAACCGCGGGATCCGTACTTGCAAGAGTTTTCTGAACATCGATCACGCGTTGATTGGAACTTCCCTTCCACATAAGAGTCGCATCGAGTTTGTCAAATTCAAACTCTCCGTCCACAACAACATCCAGATCTTTCATGAGGGGATAATGATAAATATTTTCCCAAACATCTCCGGTATAGAGCCAGATAGTCTTGTCGGGATATTTTTCCCTGATCTCTCTTGCCAGATTTCTGACATCGATCCGGTTTGCGGGATGCAGGGGATCTCCTCCCGAGAAAGTGATCCCGTTTATATAGGATTTATCAAGTTGTTCGAATATCTCGGCTTTGGCGGCATCGTCAAACAAAAGTCCGCCGTCGGGATCCCATGTGATGGGATTCTGGCAGTTCTTGCAGCAATGATTACAGCCCGCAACCCACAGTACAACGCGAAGACCGTCTCCGTTCTTCATGTCGTCTTTGGTTATATTATGATAACGCATATTACATGGACTTCCTTTCCGCTATTTCAGCCATCTTGGCATCATTGAGTCTGGTATCGCCATGTACACGCGAATAGCTTAAATATCCGTTCATTCTGTCGATCTTTGTAAGGTTACGGCTTCCGCACTTGGGACATACATCCATCTCAAGTTCCTGATGTCCGCAATCGTCACAATATGCAAGTGAAAGGTTTACGCCTTCGTAGAATCCCATTTCCATCGCACGGTGGATAAGAGTCTTAACGGCTTCGATATTGTAATCTATGGGATATTTTACATACTGTATCTTACCGCCGTTGGAAAGATTCCAGAAACGGTCTTCAAGATCCTGTTTCTGTATAGGTGTTATATCTTCGCTTACATGACAATGGAAAGAGTTGGAAACATATTCTCTGTCGCTGACACCTTCGATAATACCGTATTTCTTGCGGAACTGCTGAACCTGAAGTCCGCAAAGGTTTTCGGCCGGAGTACCGTAAATGGCATAGAGATTTCCGTCGGCTTCTTTGAATTCATTGACTCTTTTATTAATATATTCCATTACCTGAACGGCAAATTCACCGTCTTCAACAAGAGACTTTCCGTTATAGAGTTCCTGGAGTTCATTTAATGCGGTAATACCGAAACTTGCGGTTGCCGCTTTAAGAAGAGGTTTGATCTTGTCGGTAAGTTTTAAATGACCGCCCAGGAAACCGCCCTCACAATAGGCAAGCGGGTTGGTGGATGCACGCATTTCTCCAAGATAAGCGTAAGTACGGATATGAAGCTGTCTTATGAGTTCAAGATAATAATCAAGAACTTCATAGAAATCACGGCTTTCCTTACGTGCTTTTGCAAGTATCATGGGAAGGTGGAGCGAAACCGCACCGATATTGAATCTGCCCACAAATACGGGAACATCGTTGTCATCTGCGGGATGCATGCCGCCTCTTTCATACCAGGGACTTAAGAATGCTCTGCAACCCATGGGAGAAATGATCTTTCCGTATTGTTTGTAAATTGATGCCACATATCCCTTGCCCGTAAGTGACAGCCAGTCGGGATACATCGTCTTGGCTGAACAAAGAACACCTGCTTCGAATACATCTTCAAGTTCCTTACCCGGTCCGTGAAGGTTTTCATCATACAGAAATACGATCTTGGGGAAAAGAACAGGCTTCTTACATTCTTTCTTGCCCTGGCCTTTACGACGTACGTTTAACATCTGAATGGTAGCCATCTTGGCAAATCTTCCTGTACCGGTTCCTGCCGTAACGGTTATGAAGGGATAATCGCCTCTTGAAGATGCGACAGTATTGAATTTGTATTCCCAGCCCTGGAAGCCCTGTTCAAAATCACGGCTTACGTCTTTTAAAGCTTCGGCTTCGGAAGCTTCTTTGTCGACACCGAGTTTTTCGTATTTTTCGACATATTTTGCATATGATTTTTCGGCATAAGGTTCAAGTATCAGATCGACACTCGGAACCGTAAATCCGCCGTACTGCTGAGAAGCGGCGCTTAATACGATATCTCCTATAACATCGAATGCAACATCAAGTGTCTTGGGCTCGTTGTACCAGATATTACCCATTTCAAATCCGCCGGAAAGAACATGTTCCACATCAAACAGGCAACAGTTCATGGTATCACGTCTTGCGGACATATCATGAACATAGATATAACCGTCCCTGCAGGCCTGAATCTCTTCGGTGGTCATAAAGAATTTCTGATAAAGTTCTTTGTTGAGCTGGTTGAATATAAGGCTTCTCTTGGTAGATACGAGTGCCGAGTCGGTATTGGCATTTTCTTTGTCACCGATATACATGATGGACTGACTCTTTTTATATACATCATCAAGCATACGGACAAAGTCCTGCTTATAATTACGGTAATCCCTGTAAGACTTTGCAACGATGGGTTTAACGTCTTCAAGTGCGGTTTCGACAATATTATGCATAACGGGGATCGGGATCTCCGTAACATCCATGTCATTTATACGATCGACAACAAACTGACAGATCTTTTCGTTGTCTTCAACCGTGAATTTGGTAAGAGCTCTGTAGGCACTCTTGGCAACGGCATTAACGACTTTCTGAACGTTAAACGCTTCACGGCTTCCGTCCTTTTTGATGACCCAGACTTCTTTGTCGGGTTTGTACATTTCACCGTAATTTACTTCTTTGGTCTCTTCGGCAGTACTCATAAGTATTCCTTTCGATAGCCCTCCGGGCAGATTGTGATAATACTAATATTAGTTGGAATTAAAAAAGAAGGCACAATATCTTGTACCTTCTCCATTATAACAAATCATTCATATCTTTCAAGATTTTTCTTAAGAAAATCTTTATATTTTAAAACGGTGTCCTCCGGCGCTTTTATATATATATCACTCCCGAGTCCTGCGATCCATCCGAAAAACTGATCGCTTATTATTACCTTGACTCTTACTGAATATAAACCGTCGGCTTCTTTGCGAAGTGTGGGTTCTTTGCCGAATCTGTCGATCATGATACCGCATTTTGATTCGGGGAAAACAAGAGTAACACTTTCTTCGTCTCCGCCGTACATACCGAAAGTCTTGTTCTCGTATTTGACTATCTCCGTCCTGTTTATCCTGTATTTTTCGGGTATACCGTCTTTTGTGATATTTACGTTTTTGATCTTATCGCACCTGTAATGCCTGATCTCATCGGATTCTTCGTCAAATGCCACAAGATAGTATTTTTCTTCACTCCAGGTCAGAAAACATGGACTCACAAGATATATCCTGCCGTTATGACGGGGCACAAGTTCTTTTTCGATATTCCATTCACAATACTGGAATGTGATCTTTTTGTTATATCTGATCGCATTTGAGATCGAATCGACAACTATATATATACTTTCGTTATCGGTCTTGATGCGGTCGCTTACATATATGTTTCTGTCAAGTTCACCGGCTTCATAGTCGCTTAAGAAACTTTCCATCTTTTTGATGAGTTCTCTTGACTTCTTTTCCGTTATGAACCTTGAAGAAGAAACGGCATCGGCAAGAGGCAGTATCTCGCTCTTTTCAAGGCGCCTTGACAAAAGTGCATACCCGCCGTTCTTGGATCTGCTAATGACGATATCGTAACCCATATCCTGTAACACCTTGATATCATCATATATGCTTTTTCTTTCCGCTTCGATATCGTACTGTGCAAGTTCAGAAATGAGATCGGCCATCGAAACATAATGATCTTCATCGGACTTTTTTTCAAGTATCTGCAGGATCCTTAAGAGCTTTTCTTTTTGTCTTAATGACTTAGCCATTTATCTCCCCTCCCGGATCGTATCCGGTATCATCAAGAAGGTCGGTACCTTCGGCACTTTCGCACGCCATTTTGTCGCATCTTTCGTTTTCGGGATGACCCGCATGACCTTTTATCCATTCAAAAGTCACATTGTGGGGTTTGATCGCTTTTAAAAGCCTTTTCCAGAGATCGACATTTAAAACCGGAGATCTGTCGGCTTTTTTCCAGCCTTTTTTCTCCCATCCTTCGATCCAGTGCATATTAAACGCATCTACAAGATATTTGGAATCGGAAATGATCTTAACGTCACAGGGTTTTATAAGAGCTTCGAGTCCCGCGATCGCACCCATCAGTTCCATGCGGTTATTGGTGGTCATTTTAAACCCTTCGGTATATATACCTTCGTGAAGATTCCCGTTTTTATCGATATACTGGATTATTGTTCCGTAACCGCCCGGGCCGGGATTACCCTTACTGGAGCCGTCCGAAAATATGGTCACTTTCATTAAGTCCACACCCCGCTTTCGGCAAATTTAAGCGCTCTCTCCGAAGCCTTTTGTACGATCTCGGGATCGAATCCCATTACACTTAAGAGTTTTATGGCATTTCTTGAAGTTGCTCTTCCGGGTATAAGTCTGTAATTGAATCTGACATCATCATCGAGTATCTCTTCTTCAAAATGATAATTGTCATATTCGTTTTCAAGTAAAAATGTAAGTTCACCGTCATGAGTTGCCGCAAAGCATAAAAGTCCTTCGGAACCGAAATATTTGAGTATTTCGGTACTTGAAGATATCCTTTCAACGGTATTGGTGCCTCTTAATACTTCATCAACAAAACAAATGATGTTTTTGTCTGGATTTTCGCGTGAATAATTAAGTATCCTCTTGATCGCTTTAAGCTCCGCCATAAAGTAACTGTCACCTTCTAAATTGTCCTTTAAAGACATCGAAGAAAACAGTGCATAGAACGGGCCTTTATAATACGATGCAAGGCATGTGCACAATGTTTCGGCCATTAATACATTTATGGCAGTCGTCTTTAAAAATGTTGATTTACCCGATGCATTCGATCCGGTCAAAAGAACACCTTTGGAAGAAGAAATACTGTTTTTAACGGGATCTTCGATAAGCGGATGATATGCATCGTTGATCGTAAGAGTGGTTTTTCGCGATCCGTTGCCGGACATTTTATCTGTTTCATCTGTGATCACGGGCCTGCACCACTCTTTTAAAGAAGCTCTGTAAAGAGCGATGTTTAAATAGCTTTCCGTAATACCCAGGATTTCATAAAGCTCTTCGATCGTATCAATGTTTTCTTTTACAAAATCAAGCATTCCGTAAAATCTGATGATATCGATATGAAACAGCATCCTGCCGTAATCTGCCAGCATATCGAGAGGATTTCCGGCACCGGTATTTGATGATCTGTTGATGACAGATCTGGCCCTTTTGGTAAACGGACGCAGTTTGTCCGTAAGTTCTTTGATCTTTAAGATCTCCTCACTCAATATTTCGATATCATTGTTTTTAAGTAAGGAAGCTCTGTCTATAAAATTATAGATATAGGCAAATGTAAGTACATAAGGCTCGATCTTTCCGCGCTCCGAAAAATAAGTGACGATATTGTAGATAAAAAGACCCACAAGCATCAGCACTCCGAGAGGCGGCACAAAAAAGATAAACGCAATACTTGCGATCACCAGAACAATTGCTGCATACTCTTTTAAACAGCGACGGGTATCGATGGTATCAAAAAGATCCAGGCAGTCAAAAAAACTTGCCTTATTGCTGATCTTTCCGATCCTGAAAAACAGATATCTTAAATCCGCCGTAATGTCGGGATTTTTCATAAAATAATCCGCTTTTGCATCTCTTTGGGACCGAAAACCGTCATTATCACAGGGATTTCTTAAAAGGGTGTACAAATAAGAGTCTCCCATCGAACTTTGCGAATAGTTGACTCTTTTATAGATATCATCAAGATCAAGATCCGAAGCGGTAATGTCGTCGACAGAATCGGCTGTGGCGTTTCTTAAGAAATGCTTTTTGATATTGCTCATTTCATCCGCCGAATATTTTCTGTTCGGAGCATTACCGAATTCGTTTTTAAGTTTTTCTTTTACTTTTCGGAAATACTTTTTCTCATCGTAGTATCCCTTGGCCATAAAGCCGGCAAACAAAAGAACACATACGACAACGATCACGATATACTCCATTATTCAAGATTTTCCGGCCCGAAACTCTCAGGCAGGAGTTCCCCCAGTGTATATTCTTTGTAATCCTCAGGCGATGTCGCTACGATTATCTTAAACGTCTTGGGATTAACAAATTCTGCCATAACCTGTCTGCATACTCCACAGGGAAATGCATAAGAATCGGGTTTTTGCCCCTGTTTGCCGCCCACGATAGCTATGCGTAAAAATGATCTGTTCCCGTCACTTACGGCTCTGAAAATAGCTGTTCTTTCCGCACAGTTACCGGGCGTAAAAGCAGCATTTTCGATATTGCATCCGCCGTAAACAGTACCGTCAGCGCACAGTAACGCTGCACCGACGGCATATCCTGAATAAGGGCAGTATGCGTTTTCGCGTGATAATAATGCAGATCTTATAAGTTCGGAATTGTCCATATAATCTTCCATAAAAACCCACCCAATACAATAAATATGATATTGCTTTATACGATAACCTTTTTAAAATTCTTCTTACCGCGTCTTAAGATAAACTCTTTTCCTGCAAGTTCCTCTTTTGTGAAAGCGGTCTTAACATCGGTTATCTTTTCTTCGTTAAGTGTTACACCGCCCTGTTCAATGGCACGTCTTCCTTCACTTCTGGTAGGCACAAGACCTGCGGCTACGAGCATCTGTATAACATCTATCGATCCGTCCTTGAAATCAGCATCGCTTAATATTACGGAAGGCATGTTTTCCGTATCGTTTCCACCGAAAATACCTTTTGCGGCCGAAAGTGCCTTGTCGGCCTCTTCAGCTCCGTGTACGAGTTTTGTAAGTTCGTAAGCAAGTATCTCTTTAGCTTTATTAAGCTCGCTTCCTTCCCAGCTTTCCATTGCCTCTATCTCTTCGATAGGCAGGAATGTGAGCATCTTAAGGCATTTTATAACGTCTTCGTCGCCGACATTTCTCCAGTACTGGAAGAACTCGTAAGGAGAAGTCTTTTCGGCATCAAGCCAAACAGCGCCCTTCTGTGTCTTACCCATTTTTTTGCCTTCGGAATTGAGTAAAAGGGTGATCGTCATGGCATATGCGTCTTTACCGAGCTTTTTGCGGATGAGTTCGGTACCGCCAAGCATGTTGCTCCACTGATCGTCACCGCCGAACTGCATATTGCATCCGTATTTTCTGTATAACTCGTAAAAATCGAAACTCTGCATCAGCATGTAGTTGAACTCAAGGAAACTTAAGCCTTTTTCCATACGCTGTTTGTAGCATTCGGCTCTTAACATGTTGTTTACAGAAAAATGAGGACCTATATCTCTTATAAATTCAACATAATTAAGGTCAAGAAGCCAGTCCGCATTGTTTACAAGAAGTGCTTTTCCTTCCGAAAAATCGATAAAACGTGACATCTGCTTTTTAAAGCATTCAACGTTATGATCGATAGTTTCCCTTGTCATCATTGTACGCATATCGCTTCTGCCCGAAGGATCTCCGATCATCGCGGTACCGCCTCCGACAAGTGCGATAGGCTTGTTGCCCGCTTCCTGTAATCTCTTCATAAGACATAAAGCCATAAAGTGTCCGACATGAAGACTGTCCGCTGTGGGATCAAAGCCTATATAAAATGTTGCTTTACCGTTATTTATAAGTTCTTTGATCTCTTCCTCATCCGTAAGCTGAGCAAGAAGACCGCGTCTTTTAAGTTCATCAAAAACCGTCATTTCTCAAACCTCCTGATCATTTCGTTTATTTCTTCTTTTACAGTATGGAAATCAAATGATTCGTATGCTTTTCTGATCTTTGAAAGCGATCCGTTTATCTCTTTACCGAAATTTCTGCCGGATATCTTTTCCATGAAAGCATCACATTCCTTGAGATTCATGCGATCGATGCTTTGTTTAAAAGAAATTATGTCGTCCTGCGAAAGTGATTCAAGTTCTTCGTTGTCAAGATCGACAGAATCGCTTTCTTCGGTATAATTGAATCTTTCTTTTTTGATCAGGTAATCTTTTACATCATCAAGTATTTTGGAAAAGGCCTTCATGTAATCGTCAAATCTTTCCCCGATCACATCCGTCCTGTTTTCTTTGCCGGCAAATTCGAGTTCTTTGAACATCAAAGATACCGTTAGCGCTCCGATACTTGCACTCGACGATTTGATACCGTGAACATCCGTTGTAAACAAAGAGATATCACCGGCTTCAAGAATATCACCGAGAGTGTCTATCATTTTCATACCTTCGCTGTAATAAGTATTGAGTATAGCACAATATGATTCTTCGTTAAAGCCTATATTTGCAAGTCCTTTGGAAACATCAAGCTCGTTTTTGCGTGTAATAAGGTCGTTTTGATCGTTATCGGCGGGTTTTGCTTCGCTGTTTACGATCCTGAACACGCCTTTTGGCAGGAATTCTATAAGTATCCTTGTCAGATATTTTTGCTTGATGGGCTTTGAAAGATATTCTTCAAAACCGAGGGCGATTATCTCATCCCTTATGTTTCCTCCCGTATTTGCGGTAAGTGCTATGACGGGAATGTTTTTGTAATGATCGGATTCGTTTTCGCGTATCCTTATAAGCGTATCAGCACCGCTTAACTCGGGCATGACCATATCCATAAAGACAAGGTCGTATCTTGTAAGAGCCATTTTATTAAGACACTCTTCACCGGATCTTGCCACATCTATGTTGATCTTATACTGTTTGAAGATTCCTGCGGCAACTTTAAGATTGACGCCGTTATCATCTACAACCAGGATCTTTGCGGCACTGCCGTCATAAGTAGCCGTGTTGAGATTTGATAAGAAATCTTCCGCTTTCCATTCGTTGTTGAGTATTTCGGCAACACCGATACATGTCACGGGATGTCTGATTATGCGGCACTTGTCAAAATCACCGTAACACTGCGTAACATCGCTTATTATATATGTTATCTCTTCTACGCCGTATTCGGTCAGAATGCCGGAAACGTTTTGATAAACTTCCGAAGGAACAAAAATATAATCATATTTTTTGTTTTGAATGCACATATCGAACTTAAATATGGAATTGGCATAGTTGGGCCTTACTTCAAAGCCTTCCATTATCGATTTCCATACCGAAAGTTCACGATTGTCCGAAATATATATGAGCACATTGGGTTTTTGGTCCGATCTTAAACTGATCATCGGAGCCGCATCAACTATGTCGGCGACAAAAGAAAACTTTGTTTCAAGACCGACGTTTTCAATACTGCTCACTTCAATATCGCCGCCCATAAGTTTTAATATCTCACGGCTTACCGAATACTTAAGACCGATACCCTTAAGGTTCGGATTCTGCCTTGAATCGTATGTGTCGTAAGCACCGTAAATTGCATCGAGATCGGCGCTGTTTAAACCCATACCGGTATCGGATATCTTACATTCGATCCTTACCTTACCGTTTAAGACCTCTCCGCCCCTTATATCCAGCATTATTCGGCCGTTTTCGGTAAGAGACAGCGAAATGAACAAAAGTCTTGTAAACACCTGCCTTATATTAAACTCATCACCGCTTAAGACTTTAGGCATATTGTGGTCAAGCGTAATACGCATTTTAAGCTGTTTGTCGGTTACTATACCCGAAGCGATCTCAATGACGCCCTTTATCAAAGAATTCAGTTCAAACGGTTCGTTTACGATCTTAAGCTTTCCGTTATCCAGTTTTGAATAGATCAAAACATCATCAATGATACCCAAAAGATCGTATGCCGATTCTTTGATTATCATGACTTCCTGCTTGGTGGCATCACTCATGTTTTCTTTTAACATAAGTTCGGAAAGACCGATTATCGAATTCATGGGTGTACGGATCTCATGCGACATATTTGCAAGGAATCTCGATTTTGCGGCACCGGCCTTTCTTTCCCGCTCACGGCTTATCTCGATGATCAGTTTTTCACGTTTTATAAGTGATTCCTGATATCGAACTACCAGAATAAGTGCAACGGTCGAAGACAGAAAAGCTACCAAAACTCCCGCAAGGAACCTTGTGGGTTCGGGTTTATACGTAAAGGAATCATCCCACAAAAAACGTTTTGCAAAGAAATAAAGATCAACATATATGATGATCGGGATAAGTACCCAGTGCTTTTTGATATCTATCAGGAAAAATACCGTAATGATGGCGGCGGCAAACCATATTGACGATCCGGCGTTGATACGCGTACCGTGCATTATATATACAGGGACTAAGATCACGTTAAGATAAGCGATCATCGCAAGCGACAAATATTCATACCCTATCCCGGAAAGGTATAAAACAAATTCGACTAAAGAAAATGCCGTTGTCACAAGTGTGATGACATATATGCTTTTATCCGTTTTAAAGAAAAAAGTAAGCATCCCTGATGATACTAAAGAGATCAGAAAAACAAGATGAAGCACAAGAATAAAGGCATCTTTTCGGATGTCATAAAAATCGATATTGAGTTTTTCCTGTTTTTTAAAAGGATTGCTCATATTATTTACTCGGCTTTTATAATTATCTTTTCGGGATCGACATAGTTAAGTAATATCTTTTCAAGCTTTTCGACGACTATCGGTTTCGGAAGGTAATCGTCAAAGCCGGCTTCAAGAAACATTTCTTTGGCACCGCTTACCACGTTTGCGGTAAGCGCTATGACGGGAATGTTTCTTACATCAGGATCGTCCGATGCCTTAATAAGTTTAAGAGTGTCTATACCGTCCATATCGGGCATCATGTAATCTAAGAATATAAGATCTATCTTTTCCTGATCAAGACAGATAAGGCCCTCTCTTCCCGAAGCGGCTATAATGACCTCAGCATTGTATTTTTCAAGTATTTCCTTGGCAACGCCGAGATTTATGAGATTATCGTCAACAACAAGTATCCTGGTGTTTTTAAACGAGAATATCCCTTCAAAAGTCTTTTTGCGAACGGCAAATCCCGAGGTATGGTTAAACAGATCCGCAAGATTCAGACAGCTTACAGGTCTTGTAAGCACGTATTCAAAAGGTTCTCCGGCATACGAATAGTTACAGGGAGAAATAATGACAAGTTTTTTGAAGTTGATGTTAAGGTCATACAGTTTCTTTTTCAAGCGATCGTATGCGGTTGATGTGAGCATGTAATAAGTAAATGAATCATCTTTGAAGGAATCCAAAAACAACTCATCCCTTGTGCTTTCGAGATGATCGATATTCATACCTTTTAAGATATTACATATAGGGCAAAAACCTTCACAATGGTCGTCATGAAGATATGAAACCCTGATATCGCTTTCATTGACCTCACCGCAATAACCGCCGTCATAGGGGACTGAAATATTAAGTTCAACTTCAAAATTAAATGTGGAACCTTCGGTATATATACTTTCCGCCCATAATCGGCCGTTCATGGCGCTTGTAAGTTTACGGCAATATGCAAGACCGAGTCCGTTACCCTCGATCGTTCTGTCGGTCGAATCACTGCCGGACCTGAAATGCGGCTCGAATATCTTTTCAAGGTTTTCTTTTTTGATACCTATACCGGTATCGGAAACCGATGTTTTTAAAAGTATGGAATTATCCGATCTTTTATCAAAACCGACTCTGAATAAGATCTGACCGGAAGGTGTATATTTAATGGCATTTGACAACAGATTTACAAATATCTGCCTTATCTTATTGGAATCACCCACAAGTTTTTTGGGTAACATCGGACTTATATCGATATAAAAATCGGTTTCCGAATCCAGAAGTCTTACACTCATTAAGTTGATAACATCTTTTAAGAGACCGGAAATGTCAAATTCGGCATTATTGACGGATACCTCTTCGGTATTCATTTTGGAAAAGTCCAAAAGGTCGGAAGTTATCGAAAGAAGTGCATGGCTTGAGTTTGATATATTGTATGCCATTTCCTTGATATGTTCTGATTCATCGGAATCAAGCAGAATATCCGTTGTGCCGATTATCGCATTTAACGGGGTTATGATCTCATGGGAAACATTTACAAGAAACATATCTTTGGCAAAACTGACCTGCTCCGCCTGAAGATTGGCACGCATCCTTGCCTTCATCTCACGCTCAAGTATGTAATTTCTGAAAAGTATTACCGTACCGCATAAAAGACCCGTTGAAATGATGGCAAACGCAATCCTTAAATGGTCAACGCGATTAAGCGGGGCAAAATAAACCTCATAAGGGGTTCTCAGATAGTATGTATATACAATAGCTAAAATATCGATAAATACCTGGAAAAAAGTATATAAGATCCTTTTAAGACCTTTAAAAAGAACAAGTCCGTATGTGATACCTATCAGAAAATAAACCGGTACCTCAACGAAATTTTTTTCGGAAATGGCAAGAACAAGGGGAAATCCTATATAGTTCGTAGAAATCAGCAAAAACAGCGACAGAAAACCGTTTTCGGGATATTTCAATTTAAGAAAAAAAACCAGGGTGCAGATCACAAAATAGATAATGCAAATTACCGTAAGTGAAAAAGGCACCCTGAAAAGCAGACCGAAGAGCACAAAAATTAGACTGAAAATACTGCTTAATGATGAAACAAGATAAAACAGTTTTACAGTTTCCGAAAGTTCATCGTTAAATAATATCTTTTTGATCAGTTTAAACATTTCTTATCCTATGGATTAAGAGCCGCTATTTCTCTCTCACATGCAATAAACATGTCAACAAGCTGAGGATCGAACATCGTAAATTTAAGGAACTTGATCTTCATCATCGCTTCCTGGTGTGAAAGAAGTTTTCCGTCATTTTCAAAATATCTTAAATTATCATATGCATTAACAATTGCAAGTATCCTTGCTTCAAGCGGGATCTTTTCTCCCGCAAGTTTATCGGGATATCCCGAACCGTCCCAGTTTTCATGATGTGAACGACACATATTAAGCGCATAATTCATAAAATTGAAGTTGGCAAGCTGAGTGATCTGAGATATTGTATCGGCACCGAATACGGTATGATTTTTGACGGCTTCAACTTTAAATTTGCTTCCCGGGTTATAGGGATCGTCTTTTTCTTCAAGATATTTGTCTTTAATGCAGAGTTTTCCAAGATCGTGGATCCTGGCCGCAAAGCTCATGGTAGCGCAGTCGTCTGCCGTAAGATCGTATTTTTCGTTTCTTACGAGGTAGCTTAAGAATACATCCATATCCTTCTCGACTCTTCTTGCATGAAGTCCGGCATGGCTGTCGCGTTTATCAATGATATTTAAAAGCATTTCAACAACCGAATACTGCAGTTCCACGAAACGTTTTGTTTTTTCCTGTACGGAATTTGAAAGTCCGGAGTTGTATTCTTCGAGTTCCCGCTTTTGTCTTATGAGCTGGATCTGGATATCGACACGTTTCTTTAAAAGATTTGCGGTATACGGTTTCTTGATGTAATCGGCCGCCCCGAGATTATAGCCTTCAAGTTCCGTTATATCATCGTCCTGTGCAGTCAGAAAAATGGTCGGAATGTCGGCCAGTTTCTTTTTGTTCTTCATCTCGGATATGACCTGGAAACCGTTGACATTGGGCATATCTATATCTAGAAGCACAAGGTCGGGAAGATCGGGCATGTCATTTAAACATTCGAGTGCCGAAATACCCGAAGAAACGGGGATGACTTCGTAAACTTCTTCCAAAGTTTTTCGGGCCATGATGAGATTGGCCATGTTGTCATCAACGATCATTACTTTTTCCATAAAATAAACTCCGTAAGTCGGGAAGATATCCCGAAATATGTGCAGGATAAATTTGTATCAAAAAATATTTTTATAAAAATATCATTAAAGAGTTACCGAGCCATTAACTTGACCATTGCTTCATTAAGTCCGTCGATCGTCAGCTTGTACATCGGAAAAATTTCTTTTACACGTGTTTCCGCTTCTCTCCACGGTGCGTGACCGGGAGCCATTTTGGGATTTAACCAGACTATCTTTTTATAATGCTGTTTGAGCAACAAAAGCCATTGTTCTCCGGAAAGGCCTCCGTTGGGGCCCCTGTAATTACCCGTATCCGAATATAATTCTTCGGGCGCCATAGCGGCATCTCCGACGATTATTACCTTATAATCGCTGTCGAGATTTTTAAACATCCATTCCGTATCTATCCAGTCACCGTTTTCGCATTCGGGAGTTTTGTACAGTTTTGAATATATACAGTTATGGAAATAGTAGGTCTTTACGTCCTTATAATGATTTGATTTATGGATCGCCTGAAACAGTTCGTTTAAAAGACTTGAAAACGGGATCATGGTACCGCCGGAATCCATCAAAAGGAGGAGTTTTACCGCATTTTTGCGTGGCTTTTCCATTTCGATCCTTAAATATCCGCCGTTTTTACATGTGGAATCGATTGTTCCCGGAATATCAAGTTCGGTTTTGGGAATATCAAGTTTTGACGAAAACTGACGCAGTTTTCTGAAAGCCAGCTGAAACTGCCTGTTGTCAAGCATTCTGTCATCCCTGAAATCACGGTATTTGCGAGCACCGACAACACTGAAAGCGGACTGATATCCGGTTTTGCCTCCGACTCTCACACCGCCGACATTACCGCCCATATTACCGAAGCTGGTCTTGCCCATCGTACCGATCCAGTAACTTCCTCCGTTATGCTCGGAATCCTGGTCTTTTAAACGGTCCTTAAACTTCTGCTCGACATCATCACGATCGATCTGAAGTTCTTCCTGCTGGTTGAGCCAGAATTTTTCTTCATCGAATATCCGTTGCATTTCTTCGGATTTATCGAGCCATCTTAACATTGTATCCGTGATCTGATTTTCTGTTTTGATGCCTTTAAAGCATTCTTCGAAAGCCATGTCAAACTTGTCAAAATCCGTTTCGCTTTTAACAAGTATCGCTCTGGCGGTGTAATAGAATCCCGTAAGGGAAGAATTATTAAGATTACGATTCAGGGCGTTCATAAGGGCAAGCCATTCCGTAAGCGAAATATCAAGCCCTTTTGCCTTTAACGTGTAATAAAAGGTTGTAAACAATCAATCCACCCTTTTTCTTAAAACTTCAAGATCTTCATCCTTTTTGATAAGTACTCCGACAAAAGGAAGTTCACGCTTGATCTTATCGGGGTCGACACCGGCAATGATAAGCGCATTTAACCAGTCAATAAGTTCGGATGTTGCCGGTTTTTTGCGAAGCTGCGAATAAGTTCTTATCTCATAAAACGTATCCATGGCGTTTTTTAATAGGTTTTCCTCAATATCGGGAATATGAGTCTTTACTATCTCTTCCATCAGTTCCCTGTCGGGGAAGTCGATGTAATGGAATATGCATCTTCTTAAAAATGCATCGGGAAGCTCTTTTTCGGCATTGGAAGTTATTATTACTATCGGACGCTTTACGGCTTTTACCGTCCTTTTGGTCTCATAGATATAAAATTCCATCTGATCGAGTTCCCACAAAAGGTCGTTGGGGAATTCAAGATCTGCCTTATCGATCTCATCGATCAAAAGAACAACCTGCTCTTCGCTTTCAAACGCTTCACCGAGTTTTCCGAGTTTTATGTAATTGGCAATATTGTCAACGCCTTCGTTCCCAAACTGTGAATCGTAAAGTCTCTGGATAGTATCATAGGTATAAAGGCCTTCCTGGGCCTTTGTGGTTGACTTTATGTTCCATACGATGAGTCTTTTGCCAAGCGCCTCACTTACGGCTTTTGCAAGCATCGTTTTTCCGGTACCGGGTTCTCCTTTGATAAGCAAAGGCTTTTCAAGTGCCATTGCGATATTAACGCTCATCATAAGCTCTTCGGAAGCAATATACTGTCCTGTTGAAGTAAAATTATTTTGCACTGATCTCTCCTGTTTCAAACTTCTTGTCTCTAAGCATCAGATCGCCTACCGCTTCCGCCGCAGGCTTATCTTCAAATAAAATCCTGTTGACTTCTTCGATTATGGGAAGTTCAACATCATATCTTGCGGCAAGTCCCATGGCTGCCTTGGCCGAGTATACGCCTTCTACGGTCATCTTGACTTCATCCATAGCTTCTTTCATGGTCTTGCCCTGACCGATGAGTATTCCGGCTCTTCTGTTTCTGGAATGCATGGAAGCGCAGGTTACGATAAGATCTCCGATACCGGTAAGTCCCGAGAAAGTCTCCGCTTTACCGCCCATCTTGATACCGAGTCTGGTGATCTCCGCAATACCTCTTGTTATAAGTCCCGCTTTTGTATTGTCCCCGTATCCGAGTCCGTCGGCTATACCCGCAGCAAGAGCAACAACGTTTTTAAGTGCCGCGCCTATCTCCATTCCCAGCATGTCATTTGATTTATATACTCTGAATGTTTCATTCATGAATACATTCTGTACAAGCTCGGAAACCGCTGCATCTTCACTTCCCACAACAATGGCCGTAGGCATCATCCTGCCTACTTCTTCGGCATGGGTGGGACCGCACATTACGGCTACTTTTGCCTGCGGGATCTCCTGTTTGATAACTTCGGAAAGACGCATGAGCGTGTTTTCTTCGATACCCTTTGAAACATTGACGATGATCTGTCCGTCTTTAACGAATTCTTTCATTGATCTTGCGGTTGATCTGATAAAAGGTGACGGAACCGCAAGGATCAGCAATTCGTTTTCTTTTACCGTATTTTCAATATCTGTTGTAAACTTTATCTTATCGCTTAAAACAACACCCGGCAGTTTGGTCTTGTGCTCATGTTCGGTCTTGAGCATTTCGATCTCTTCGGGAATGATAGACCATACGGTTACCTCATGTCCGTTTTTATCAAGAAGTGCGGCAAGGGCAATGCCCCATGAACCCGCGCCTACAATACCTGTTTTCACTTATCGTCCGCTCCTTCTACACCTTTGTAATTTCGGGCATCACTGTTGGTCTCGATGTCCATTTTGTTCTTTTTAAAAAGATATGTCTTACGCTCGTTGCCTGCAAGAAGCCTTTTAATGTTTGCTCTGTGCATGTAAAAAGCAAGTATGGTCAACAAAAATACGATTATGTACATTTCTGTGAGGACCGGTGTTTCAAGTCCGAACATTCCGATCTGTCCCAATATTATGGTCTCAACAAAAAATGTTACATATAAAAGAAGCGAGCCTATCGAAACGATATGAGTCGTGAAAAATATGCCGAAAAATACCAGCAGTCCGAACGGGATATAAAGCCAATGCGTGGCGATCATCATACCGCCCGTTGTGGCAATACCTTTTCCGCCCTTAAACTTGAGATAAAACGGGAAATTATGGCCAAGAACACATCCCGCGCCCGTATATATCGCAAGCAATATACCGAGATCTTCATGCAATGGCATGATAAAGAACTTTACTATCAGTATCGCTATGATCGATTTTAGCATATCTCCGGCAAATACGATAAGACCGGCTTTTGTACCAAGAACTCTTAAAGTATTGGTGGTACCGGCATTGCCGCTTCCGTGTTCGCGGATATCGATCCCCTTGATCCTTCCCAGAATATATGCGGTCTGCAAAGATCCGAAAGCATAACCGATCAGAAGACAGATCAATCTAATCATTTCTTATCATCATCCTTTCTTTCACGGATTATAAATTTAAGAGGAGTTCCGGCAAATCCGAAAGTATCCCTTATCTGATTTTCGATATAACGGGTATACGAAAAATGCATCAGTTCAATATCGTTGACAAAAATGACAAAAGTCGGCGGTTTTACGCCTGTCTGTGTGATATAGAAAAGTTTAAGCCTCTTTCCTTTATCCGTAGGAGGCTGCTGCATGGAAACCGCACGGGCCATGATCTCATTTAAAACTCCCGTGCCTACGCGCATATTATGATTTGCATATACCAGATCGATATTTTCAAAAAGTTTGTTTATACGCTGTCCCGTAACCGCCGATATGAACAGTATCTGTGCATACGGCATAAAAGAAAGCACTTTCTTCACATCTTCGGTGAATTTATAAATGGTCTTGTCGTCTTTTTCGACGGCATCCCATTTATTGACGGCAACGATCACGGCTTTTCCGTTGTCATGTGCTATCCCGGCTATCTTGGCATCCTGTTCGGTAACACCTTCGGTAGCATCTATCATCACGATCACGACATCGGCTCTTTCGACGGCAGTAACGGTCCTGATGATCATATAGTGTTCAAGATCTTCATGGATACGGCTTTTGCGTCTTACACCGGCCGTATCGATAAACACATATTCTTTGCCGTTGTATTTGACATCGGTATCAACGGCATCCCTTGTGGTTCCGGCAATATCGGAAACGATAAGTCTGTCCGATCCTATTATCTTGTTGATCAAAGAGCTCTTACCGACATTTGGTTTGCCGACAACCGCAACTCTTATCCTGTCATCGTCTTCTTCGGCTTCGCTGCCTTCCGGGAAATGCTTGACAACTTCATCCAAAAGATCGCCTATTCCCAGCATATTGGCTGCGGATACGGGATAAGGTTCACCGATACCGAGATTGTAAAACTCATATGTATCGGCCATGAATTTATTGAAATCGTCTACCTTATTTACCACCAGTAAAACGGGCTTGTGCGAGCGCCTTAATATATCGCACACTTTGGAATCCGAATCCACCAGTCCCTGTCTTACATCAACCATGAAAAGAATAACATCGGCCGTATCAATGGCTATCTGCGCCTGTTCGCGCATCTGCTTTAATATCACATCCGAACTGTCGGGTTCGATACCGCCGGTATCTATAAGCGTAAAATTATGGTCAAGCCATGTGACATCGGCATAGATACGGTCTCTTGTGATCCCCGGTGTATCCTTGACTATTGATATTTTTTCACCTGCCAAAGCATTAAACAGGGTGGATTTACCTACATTAGGTCTACCCACCACAGCTACTGTCGGCTTGCGTTTTCTAACGTCCATTATAACCTCATATATCTACTGATTAAGCATCTTTAACAACAGATCACGTCCGCTTGATTTTACAATATCAACCTGTACTTGTAAAGTTTTTGAAAGTTCATCAAGCTTCATGTCATCCAGGAATATATTCTCATCCGCTCTTAACATATTCTGCGGAAGAAGTATCCTTTTTCCTTCAACTTTTCCCTTTAACTGTTTAACGATATCCTGTCCGGTAATAAGCCCCGATACCGTTATCGTCTCACCAAAGAATTCGTTTTTTATGCTTATTACGGACACATTTACCCTGGGGTATTCGTTGTTGACCATATCCGCAAACTTTTTAAGCATCGGATAAGCAAGTACTCCTGTAACAAGAACGCATTCGGATCTTTTCATGAATTTCTTTTTTAAACCCGTAATGGCATATTTATCGAAAGCCGCCACGAATTCATCGTTTAACAGTCTCATCATGCCGACACCGTTATCGAGCTGAAGATATCCGTCATATCTGTCTTCTTCGGGCATTTCACGGCCTGCGAGAATATACCATTCATCGCTTGCATGCACAAAATGAAGACCGAAAGATTCATAAAAGCGCCTCTGGAAGGACTCGATCATATCAATGACTTTAACGGCATCTTCTTTGGTAAAAGGTTTAAGAGGATAAAGACCTTCCCTGTATTTTGTAAGACCGACGGGGACTATGGAAACACTTTCAAGCACAGGAGCATATTTCCCGAGATCCTCGATCGTTCTTTTCAGTTCTTCGCCGTCATTAATATCTTTGCACAACACGATCTGACCGTTCATGGTGATGCCTTCCTCGTAAAACCTGTCTACGATCTTTAAGCATTCACCCGCAAAACGGTTGTTTAACATCTTGCATCTAAGTTCGGGATTTGTGGTCTGAAAAGAAATGTTGATCGGTGACATTCTGAACCTGATTATTCGCTCAACATCATTCTCGGAAAGATTTGTCAAAGTAACATAGTTTCCCTGCAGAAACGACAATCTTGAATCATCGTCTTTAAAGTAAAGAGTCTCTCTCATTCCGGGCGGCATCTGATCTATAAAGCAGAAAATACAGGCATTTCTGCATCTTCTGTATTCATCCATCAGACCTTCCGTAAATTCAAGGCCGAGATCGTCTTCTTCGTCTTTATCCATTGAAACGGTCATCTCATTACCGTCACGCCTTATAACAAGATCTACGTGACTGCATATGATATCGTATCTGTAATCAAAAATATCGACGATCCTCTCGCCGTTTATGGAAACAAGTTCGTCACCTTCCAGGATGCCGTTTTTTTCGGCTATTGAATTCGGGCATACCCTGGTCACGACATGATAATTTTTCTTTTGCTCTGACATTACAAATCCTTTATTGATGAAAGACTTAAATTGACCGCAAAAAGTTGTTCAAAAAACAAGCGGTCACAATCTGTATTTTAAACGAATTTTCTTGACGTGTCACTAACGCAATGTTAAAAATATACTGTATTTAATTATACTCTGTCTTAAGGAGATTTTATGCCTAACTTAAGAAAACTCGAAAACGCCATGCCCGTTGCTCCGCTTAAGATCGTTGCAATGGATTCCGCTGTCAAAGTCGGCAAAAGCGTCGATCATTATCTTGTTGATTTCCGCAAAAAAATGGATTCAAAGTTAAAAACCGATCCTGCTTTCAGAGGATATCTCGAACCTTCGTTTTTAATGAATGTTCAGTGTCCCAGATTCGGTACCGGTGAAGCCAAAGCGGTTTTCAAAGAATCCGTCAGAGGTGTCGACCTCTTTATCCTGGTCGATGTTTGCAACAATTCGATCACATATCGTATGAACGGCTATATCAACCATATGTCGCCCGACGATCATTATCAGGATCTTAAACGTATCATTTCCGCAGCTACCGGTAAGGCAAGAAGGATAAATGTCATCATGCCTTATCTTTACGAAGGAAGACAGCACAAAAGAAACACCAGGGAATCGCTTGACTGTGCTTATGCACTTGAAGAGCTTACTGCAATGGGTGTTTCCAATATAGTCACATTCGATGCTCACGATCCCCGTGTTCAAAATGCCACACCTCTTTGCGGTTTTGACAATTTCAGCGCTTATTATCAGTTCCTTAAAGCACTTCTTAACGGCGAAGACGATATGATAATCGATAAAGACCATACCGTAGTCATATCTCCCGACGAAGGTGCTCTCGACCGTGCGATATATTTTGCAAATGTCTTGGGAGTTGATGCCGGAATGTTTTATAAAAGGCGTGATTATTCAACGATCGTAAACGGCAAAAATCCTATTGTAGCCCATGAATTTTTGGGTGACGATATAGACGGCAAAGACGTCATTATAATAGATGACATCATCTCCTCCGGCGAAAGTATGCTGGATACAGCCAAACAGCTTAAAAAGATGAATGCCAAGCGTATATTCATACTGGCAACATTCGGACAGTTCAACAACGGTACCGAAGCTTTTGACAAAGCTTACGAACAATGCGTGTTTGACAAGATCATTACAACAAATCTTATCTACACTCCCGAAAGCATTAAAAGCAAACCGTACTATCTCGAGGCCGATGTATCAAAGTTCATAGCTCAGATAATCGATTTCATGAACCACGACATATCTGTTGCAAATGTAATGACTTCTACCGATAAGATACATGAAGTTGTTGATAAATACAATAAACGTATCGGATATGAAATAAACGAGTGAAAACAGATAAAAAAGTGCGCCGGAGCGCACTTTTTTATTGTCTTCTTCTATTGCTGTTTTAATTCTTATCTTCTGCGTCTGTTTCAGGAGTCGGAAGCGTTACCGTAGCCTTAAACAGATCTCCGTCGAGATAGATGTCAAAGGTTCCGTTATGGGCTTTAACAAGCGATTTAACGATCGAAAGCCCCAGACCGCTGCCCTCAGAGTTACGGGCCACATCTCCGCGGATGAATCTTTCCGTCAGTTCATCGGCATTGATGTTTAACTGCCTGTCGGAAATATTCTTAAGCGAAAGTGACATAGTGTTGTTTTCTTCGTTTATCGTAAGATCGAGATATACTCTTGTATCCTGAAGCGCATATTTATATGCGTTCTGCATGAGATTTTCTATCACTCTCCACAGGTATCTGGGATCGGCATCAACATAAACCGCCTTATCGGGAAGTGACAATATAAGCGTCAATCCTCTTGAATCGTATTTTTCTTCAAATTCTCCCTGCGCCTGATAGATCAGTTCCTGCATATTGATACGGCTGATCTCAAGTGTGATATTACCGGAAGTTATCTTCGAAGCTTCCACAAGATCGACCGTCAGCTGCTTTAAGCGTTGTGACTTCTCATCAAGTATACGGATATAATTGTTTACTCTCTCATTATCTATATTCTCACGCTTGATAAGATCTACATAGTTGATTATGCTTGTAAGCGGCGTTTTGATATCATGCGAAACATTGGTGATAAGGTCCGCTTTAAGCTTCTCGTCTTTAGAAGATGTTTCAACGGCCTTTCTGATCGAATCGCCGACATTGTTGACGGTTTCGGCAAAAGTCTTGTTGTCTCCGTGCATCTTCGAGGTTTCGACCTTGGCGTTGAATTCTCCCTCATTGATACGGTTTATGGTATCGAAAATGCGTTTTCTTTCTACATTTCTGTTAAAAAGAAGTATTCCGCAAGCTCCGTCGAACAACAGTAATACCAGAAACGATATTACGGTATATTTACTGAAAAACAGCATACATGCCCAGAAAGTATTGAATATCAGGAAACAAAGATACAATGCCCATGTTCTTATCGCTATTCCTGCGGAATCGTATGTTTTCCAGAAAAACTTTTTGATAAACGAGCAATGCGTATCAAACCATTTGGCAAAACCGACCAGGATACTTGATTCAAACAAAGTGTGAAGATATATACGTCTTAAAATATGGTAAAAGAACGAAAGAGCCACAAACGCATATAAAAAAACGGTCACACATTCATTGAACACGATGTCTTTTAACGGTTTTTCGTAGTCCCAGACTATATTTCCGAATATCGACATCGTCATGAAATAGATAACGACGCCAAAGAACAGTATGATCAGAATTTCCGTTTCTATAGGCATTCTGTCATAAAACTGTATCTTGATCCTGCTTCCGAGTTCTTTGATACGGTTCTTGCCGCGTATCGGAATGATCACAAATAAAGCGATAAACGAAAGAAGTCCTATAACGGCAAATGATATGATGAACGGGACTATCCGTACTGCCGTCGTTATGTTGGAATAATTGATCGAAAAGATATCCTTGACCGGATATGTGGTATCAAGTCCGACCCACAATACCGTATCATCCGGCAGATAATATGAATAATTGATTATCGCTTCTTTAACATCTTCGTATTCCACAAGAGTATCCGTAAGATATTCGATATCACCGGGACATGCAAACACATAACTTCCCATGGATTTGAACGTTTCATTAAGTTTTTCATCGTCAAGAAGCCTGTAATTTAAGAGGTTTGTATGTATATCCCCGCCGTTTTTTCCCGTGCGCAGATAAAATCTTATATTTGAATTGTCCGGATCGTATTTCTCGGTATATTCAAGATAATAGCGGTAATTGGTGTAAAGCTCTGTGGCAGACTTTTCAAGATTGGCAACCAGCTGCTCATAATCATCGGAATCCGCAGCATAATATTCCAGATTTTCACCGTCACATGAAAGATACCTGTTTGAAATGACATCAAGCATGGGAACGTCGATGTTTATCTGTGTATCGCTTCCTTCTTCGGCCATACCGGATATATCGTTGATTCCTTTGGATTCATCGGTTATTATGAAGGTTCCAGCTGTATATACACTGTTCTGTCCAAAGAAATCATTTAACTCTTCCCATGAATCAAAAACCTGATATGAGTGCGATATTCCGTTTGTGGATATACCGAACTGTCCCCAGGCAATAAGATCTTTAAGATAGTATGCCACATCGGGACCGTTATAAGGAGTATTGTCTGCTCTGTGTGCATACTGACCGATATATATTTTTTTGTTGGGATCGTAAGAACCTTCCGTTTCGAGCTGATGCTTTATGACCGCATACTTGGTGATGTTATAAACGGTATTCGTCATATTGTCGGTAAATATCGACGAATTGTAATAATCTGACCTGTATTGCTCGAGCGGAACATTTATTTCATAAGAATCGTCACCCTGCTCAATGGTAAGGGTTGAATAGAAATTATAAACACTGATACAGGCGACTATCAATACCAACGACAGCGCCTGTAATATGATGAAAAATATTCTTTTGAGATTATACTCTTTACCCATCAGACTTTATCAACCTTATATCCGACACCCCAAACTACCTTTAAATATCTGGGCTCTCTGGGATTGATCTCAATCTTTTCCCTAATATGCCTGATATGTACCGCAACGGTATTATCGGCACCTATCGCCTGCTCATTCCAGATCTTTTCGTATATCTGGTCTATCGAGAAAACTCTTCCCTGATTCTTTACAAGCAACAGAAGTATATTGTATTCAATGGGAGTTAATTTAACGGGTTCGTCGTCCACAAAAACTTCCTTGGTGTCATCGTGTATCACAAGACCGCCCACTCTGTATATTTCCGAAGAATCGGCTGAAAGATTCCCGAGTTTCGTATAACGTCTTAACTGACTTTTTACCCTGGCCACAAGTTCAAGCGGATTAAAGGGCTTGGGAAGGTAATCGTCTGCGCCTATATTAAGTCCCAGGATCTTGTCGGGATCTTCGGTCTTGGCAGATAAGATAATGATCGGAATACTTGATGATTCTCTTATCTTAAGTATCGCATGTATGCCGTCCATTCTGGGCATCATAACATCTATGATAAGAAGCTGAATATCGTTGTTTTTAAGCGCTTCTATGGCTTCAACGCCGTCATAGGCTTTTATTACTTCAAAACCTTCTTGCAAAAGATATATTTCGATCGCATCAACAATTTCATGATCGTCATCACATACCAGAATCTTTGCTCCCATAAACTATCCTCTCCGCTTAATGTATTTTTATGGTCAAAACTCAATGAACATGCAGATTTTATCAGAAAATCTTTAAGCACTGCGATGATATTTCTTAAAAGTTTTTTAACTTTATACGTAAAATTCAAATGCATTTCGAAAGTGATCTATCTTATCGCCGTTTATCGAGATAACATCGAATCTGACCGGTGTATCCTGTGAATAATGATTGGTATAAAGAAAATGCTTTGCGGCTTTTGAGATTTTGGCGATCTTTACGGCATCAACGGCTTCATATCCGTAACCGTGAAGAGCGGAATTTCTGTATTTTACCTCGGCAAAAACAAGATATTCCGAAATAAAGGAGACATCGTTTTCTTTTTCCTTGAATATGATATCTATCTCGCTGTCTCTTAATCTGTAATTTCTTGCAACGATCTCACATCCGATGTTTAAAAGATATCGGACCGCAAGATCTTCACCCCATTTACCCTTTTTCCGTGTATCCAAGTCATCCTCCACGATCCATCTTAGCCTTGATCTTATCCATTGCATCGACAAATACGAGTATTTCTGCCACAACTTCATAAAGTTCGGGCGGAATCGCCTCGCCTACTTCCAGTTTTGAAAGCGTTTTGGCAAGCTGCTCGTCCTGATGTATCGGGATATTCTCTTCGGATGCCTTTTCTATGATCTTGTCGGCAATAAGCCCCTGTCCGGTTGCAATAACACGGGGAGCGATGTCGGAAGGATCATATTCAAGTGCTATGGCCTGCTTGGGCTTGTATTTTTTGTTCTTATCTTCCATTTCTTAACCGTTCAAATATCAGACACGTGCATCAAACGATGTTTCGGTTAGGACGAGGTGTCTTTCGTTGTCCGATAACATCTTTTCAAGCGGTGATTTTTCATCTTTGCCCACTTTAAGCTCGGTTTCGAGTGAAAACCCTTTTTCCGCAAGTCTTCTTTCCAGAAAATCCATATGATGTTCCATAAAGATAAGCGTATCCTCATCTTTCATGGTAAAATTCGTGGTTATGTTCATGTCCCGCATCTTAACGTAAACATCGGTGGGGCCGAGATGTTCCATATCAAGATGAATAAAGGCACTCAGTTCATTGTCACCGGCGGCGAAATTTTTCTTGTTGGTAAAAACATAAAGTTCGGAATTGGCACTGTTCTCGTCGTTGTGAAACGGTATCTGAATATACGGAACATACTGATTCATATCATGCATGAATTCCATGTTTTCCCTAAGATTCATAAGTCCTTCGCGCGTAGCCGAAAACTTTTCGGAACTTTGCGAAAGGGCATCCATCATACTTTTTGTCTCGGAAAACAATTTGTCATACAAAGCCCTTACTTCTGCTTTATCCTTTAATTCATCGACATTTAAAGACCAGTTTGATGTTAAAGCTTTTTTAAACAACCCCTTAACGCTTTCTTTGTTCAAAAATTCGGCAAGGTCCGGACGGATCTCGGTATTTACGGGAGTTTCCGGCGTTAAGGGATTTTCTTTTGACAGATTAAAAAGAACAGGTTTTGATTCATTTTCGTGAGAGATTTCCGTTTCGGCAACGGTAGTCTCTGCGGGAACATAGGCCTGCGGTTCTTTGATGTCGGTCATAACCGATTTAAGAATAGTTAAATATGACTTTCCGCCTTCGTTTTCAGCGCCTTCAAGTCCCGGAAGCGAAATCCCCGCCTCATGAGCGTCATTTATCAATGTTTTTATATCGTCTTCCAAAGCGCCGTCAACAGATTTTCCCGACTCCGTCAGCCGGTCCAGGACGGCATTCAGTTCATCTATTACTTCGGTATTTTGCGACAAAGCGGCAACGGGATCTTCGGCAAACCTTTCGGAGCCTTCCAAAACAAGTGCATTGTTAAGATCCGAAAGCATTGAATCGGCAATGGTGGAAAATGCCGATGTTACGGAATTTTCCATATTAAGATATGCCTGATACTGCGAGATTGAAGTAGGATTTACATCGATATTCATTTTTTGAAGATCGACGATACATTTGACGGATGCCTCGGGATATAAAGCGGCATCTTTGTATGATTCGATAAGCGAATTGCGGTCTATCGGATTTCCGTATTCCATATTTCGTCCGGTAAGTTCAAGGCTTCTTTCGTTTATCGGAATACCTGCTTGTCTTAACGCGACCTCGGCGGTTCGCTGCATGTTGGTATTCTGATAAAGAGGTCTTATCGAAATGTCTCTTCCCGCAACTTTCTGAACTTCGAAAAGGATCGATGACCCCTTTTCGAAATTTATCATTGAACTGTTCTTTGCATTTATGGTTACGCCGTTTTGTGTAAGGATCGAAATTTCCTTGCCTGACTGGCTTGTAACTTTTCCGAGTATCGTATCGCCTGCCGACAGGGAATCGAGCATGTCGAGTACTGCCTGCTTGCCCGCATCGCTGACAGCCGCTGACATATCGGCGGCGGATGCGGTATTCTGATTGATATCAGACGATGTGAAATTGGTAAAAATATTCGGAATAAGCGGCATATATACTCTCCTGCGCCATGAATCCATACATGGCTTCAAACGGATTTATATAAAATGCGTTATAAAAGAATCTCTGTGAATGGGAGTTTTGCCATATTTTTTTAATGCGTCAATATGTGCTGCGCTTCCGTATCCTTTATTGTCTTTAAATCCGTATCCCGGATAAACGGCGTCATATTCAACCATCAAACGGTCTCTTGTAACTTTTGCTATTATGCTTGCGGCTGCGATCGATACGCTTTTGGCATCGCCTTTAATTATCGGAACCTGTTTGATACCGGGATCGACTCCCGGTATCGTCACCGCATCGTTTAATAAAACTGCGGGAACTGTACCGAGCTTTCCGATCGCCATTCTCATGGCTTCATAAGTTGCGTTTAATATATTGATCTCATCGATTCTTTCCGGTCCGATAAGTCCTATACCGGTCGCAACGGCATTTTCCATTATCACATCATAAAGTTCTTCGCGTTTTTTTTCGGATAATTTTTTGGAATCATTAAGATAAAGTATCTTTGAATCTTTGGGAAGTATGACCGCTCCGGCTACAACGGGACCCGCAAGGGGACCCCTTCCGACTTCATCTATGCCGCAGACAAGGCCAAGCGATTCATATTCTTTTTCATAGACTTTTAATGACTCGGTCCGTAATATCTCGGCTTCAAGGGCTTTTAATCTTTTATCCGCTTTTTCGATCAATGACCTTACCGCGGTCCTGTCATCACTTTCAAATTCGGCAATGAGACCCGGGAGCGCTTTGATATCCGCATTTTCAAACAGTTTTTTGATCTCTGAAATCGTCATTTTCAATCGTATCCGTTTCGAATGATAATCTTTATCGGACTTTACCGAACTTTTTGAACGGTAATATCCTTATCCACACTTTTCCGAGTATTTCCCGCCTGTGAACCGGGCCGACTGTATACCTGGAATCGTCCGAATCGTTACGGTTATCACCAAGCACATAATACTCGTCTTTGGCAAGAGTATACGGTTCAAGGCTTGAGCCGAACCGTTTTATCACTTCGCGGCCGTAGTTTTCTTCCAATACTTCACCGTTTATTAAGATGTCTCCGTTTTCTGTCAGTTGAACGGTTTCACCGGGAAGACCGATTATGCGCTTAACGTAATTTTTCCCGGAACCGTCACGGAAAGGAAATACAATAATATCAAATCTTTCGGGGTCATTGAATCTGTACGAGATCTTATTAAGTATGAGCCTGTCTCCGTCTATAAGCGTATCGTTCATTGAATCACCGATAACGACTGTCTTTTGACCTACATATTTGATAAAAAGAAGGGTTACGATAACAACACCAAGAAGATAAAGACTGGTAGACAAAAAATCTTTTAATTTCTCATTCATTTCAGGTCCTTTCGCATTGAATGCGATTCAATGCCGGTTATTTTCTGATTTAAGATCGAACACTCACATCTTATGCGGATGTTCGGACTGATGCGGACGTTCAAGGCTTATGTGCCCGATCTTTCCCGCTCTGAAATCATCGAGTATCCTTACGGATGCACGTTGTTCATCGGGAACACCGCCTTTTTTAAGACACTTTAAAGTCTCGGCCGCTCTGTCGATCATCAGTGACTGCCTTGTGGCAAACTGAATTTCCGAAATATCACGTTCAAGCAATTCTTCGTCGATACCGTACTTTAAAAGTGTGTTCGGATAATTATCCTTAAGATACATCAAAAGTTCACCGCACAGTTCTTCGGCAACCAGTATCTCGTCATTGATCGAGCCTATCATGGCAAGCCTTAAGCCGACATTTTTATCCTCAAATTTGGGCCATAAAATTCCCGGAGTATCCAAAAGTTCAAGATCCGAGTTTATCTTGATCCATTGGTTTGTACGGGTAACACCGGGTTTATCTGCGGCACGGGCAATATTTCTGCCGACAAAAGCATTGATAAACGTCGACTTTCCGACATTGGGTATACCGGCAACCATCGCACGGATAGACTGATTTTTGATACCCTTATTCAGATTCCGCTGTATCCTTTCCGCACAAACTTCTTTCACAGCCGGAAGGATCGCCTTTATGCCTTCTTTTTGCTTGGAATTAATAAGCAGCACTTTTATGCCGCGATCTTCAAAGTATGTTTTCCATGCCTTATTAATATTATTATCGGCAAGATCTGCTTTATTGAGTAGTATAAGTCTGAATTTACCTGCCGCCATTTTATCGATGTCCGGATTTCTTGAAGAAAGAGGACATCTTGCATCCAGCAGTTCGATAACAAGCTCAACGTTTCTAAGATCGGCCTGCATCTGTTTTCGGGCTTTGTTCATATGCCCGGGATACCATTGTACTTCCATGCAATACTCCGTGATATTTGTACGGCCCGAATGCTTAATTCATCTTACAAGGCCTAAGTTTTCAAGATTTTTGGATAGTTTAAACCAAACCTTCCCAACAAAAAACGAACTTTGGACAATACCTATGTTTCCTGATCTTGAATCTTCCGAAAAATTCCTGTTATCGCCAAGGACTATAAACTGATCGTCTTCCAAAGTCACTTCATTGAGTAGTAACCCCGGATCGGCGATCTTGTCGTAGGCTCCCTGTTCATCCAGTAATACACCGTCAATGTAAACATAGCCGTCCTTTATCTGTACCGTTTCGCCCGGAAGACCTATGATACGTTTGACCGAAATATGTGTATCTTCATTGCCGTTTGGAACAAATGCCACAACGTCTCCCCGTTTTGGCATTGAAATATTATAAACAAGCCTGTTTATCATTATATGCTGGCCCGAATACAGTCCGGGTTCCATTGAATTTCCTATGACATTTGTTCTGAATCCGAAAACATACATAAGAACAAATGCGATAACGGCCGAGATAACTATCCAGAATACCCAGCTTACCAGTTCACGTATATGTTCGGCACTTATCTTTTTGGCGGGCTTTCTGTTAAAATCAAGCCCTTTATATCTTCTGCTCATATAGTTAATTATACTTAGGAATCAAAAATTTGTGAAACAAATTTTTGACCGCAATGCAATCTTTAATGCATTGCGGGGCCGGAGGCATTCCGCCGATGATTGTGGTCCTGCCGAGATTTCGAGGCAGGTCCGGAATCATCGGTTGTTTAATCTTGCGAACATATCCTAGAATCAAAAATTTGTGAAACAAATTTTTAACAGACAAAAAACGCTTTCCGTAATCAAAAGACGGTAAAAAAAACGGAGCAGCATCGACTGCTCCGTTAAGTATTATCTTAATACTTCTTTAACCTTAGCTCTCTTACCAACACGATCTCTTAAGTAGAAAAGTTTAGCTCTGCGAACTTTACCTCTTCTTACAACTTCGATCTTGTCAACGTTGGGGCTGTGAAGAGGCCATGTCTTCTCAACACCGATACCGTTTGAAGTCTTTCTTACGGTAAATGTAGCTCTTGAACTTCCGCCCTGTCTCTTGATGCAGGTGCCTTCAAATACCTGAATTCTTTCTTTTTCGCCTTCCTTGATCTTGGCATATACCTTAATGGTATCACCTACGTTAAACTCTGTAACGGTTTCTTTGAGCTGAGCTTCTTCGATTGACTTGATAATGTCGTTCATTGTGTTCCTCCTTAAATCGTCAGATGTTCATAAAGCAATTCTGCCACAGAGGACCATCCCATTAATGCAACATTGGCATTTTATCACAGGTGTGATTTGAATGCAACTGTTTTTTCTTTTATTTTCAACTGCTTGTGTTTATTGTAAAAATGATGTTTAACGATGCCTTTCTCGCAGATCGTCCATATATTTTTCATACATATCCGGTCTGAACTTTTTGGTTTCTGCCAAAGACATGTCATAACGCCATTTTTCAACCTTGGCATGATCGCCGCTTAACAAAATTTCGGGAACCGCTTTTCCACGCCATACTTCAGGTCTGGTATATTGCGGATACTCAAGCAGACCGTCGGAAAATGACTCGATCTCTCCGGATTCGGAATTACTGAGTACACCCGGAATAAGTCTTGCAACGCAATCCGTAAGCACCATTGCAGGAAGTTCTCCGCCTGTAAGTACATAATCTCCGATGGAAACAAAATCGGTAACGGATTCTTCCAATACTCTTTCGTCTATGCCCTCGTAATGGCCGCACAGTATCAAAAGATCGTCTTCTTTTGAAAATTCTTTGGCCATTTTCTGGTTAAAGGTATATCCTCTGGGAGTCACATATATGACCCTCGACCGTTTACGGCCCTCGGAAACGATTCTTTCCTGTACCGCTTCGATACAGTCATATACCGGCTGAGCCTGCATAAGCATCCCGGCTCCGCCTCCGTAAGTATAATCATCAACGCGATTATGCTTATTTTCCGTATAATCTCTGATGTCCACACAGTCAAGCCCAATGATACCCGCTTCCATAGCGCGTTTTAAAATACTTGTATTGAGCCCGTCATACACCATTTGCGGAAACAAAGTCAGTATATGGAAATTCTTCATTACATCAACCCCTCAGTGATATGAACCGTCATTTTTCCGCCCTTTATATCCACATCCAGGATACAGTCGTGTATGGCGGGCAAAAGAACACTTTTCCCTTCATCGCTTATGACTTCATAGACATCATTGGCGCTTGAAGAAAAGACATCTTTTAAAATTCCGACTTTTTCGCCGCTGTCGGCAAATACTTCAAGACCTATAAGGTCGGCGATATAGTATTCATCTTCTTCACATGCTACGGCATCTTCTCTTGATACCCACAGCTCAACATTCTTAAGTTTTTCGGCCTCATCCATATTGTCAATGCCTTCAAGTTTGAGTATCACAAACTGTTTGAAGAATTTAACGGATTCGACTTTTTTCTTAACAAGTTCCGAAGAGATGCTTACAAATATCTTTTTCAGTTTTTTAAAACGGTTAACATCATCTGTTGTAGGGAAGACTTTGAATTCACCCCTGACTCCGTGAGTCTGTGTAACAACTCCGACTCTTAAGTAATCCTGCATTACGTTTCCCAAGATCATCGTTTGACGATGATCAGCTGATCTTTACATCTACTCTTGTATTGTCTTTTGATGAAGCTGCTTTAACCACAGCTCTGATAGCTTTGGCTATCCTTCCCTGTTTGCCGATAACCTTGCCCATATCGGAAGGGTCGACATGAAGTTCCAAAACTGTATCGCGGCCTTCTTTGGACTCGATAACAACCACTTCATCGGGATTTTCAACAAGAGCTTTTGCTATTACTTCTACAAGTTCTTTCATAAGCTCTCCTTTTCAACAAATACTATTTTTCGATTCCTGCATTTTTGAAAAGTCTGCTTACTACTTCTGTAGGCTGAGCACCGTTATCAAGCCACTTCTTGGCTGCATCGGCATCGATCTTAACATCTGCGGGCTCAACGTTGGGATTGTAGGTACCGATCTCCTCGATGAAACGTCCGTCACGGGGTGATCTTGAATCTGCTACGATGATCCTGTAAAAAGGAGCCTTCTTCTGACCCATTCTTCTTAATCTGATTTTTACTGCCATTTCTTTTTCCTCCGAAAATATAAAAATAATAATTTATATGTAACACCGTCAAACCATTACCGAAATAATAAAGTTTTGAATGCGTTTACATCAAAAGAAAGAACCGAAGCCTCCGCCGAATTTTCCGTGTTTTTTCATCATACCCGGCATCTGCTTCATCATTTTCTGAGCCTGTTCAAACTGTTTCATGAATCTGTTGACTTCCGAAATGTCAACTCCGGCTCCGTTTGCGATCCTGAATTTTCGTCTGGGATTCATGAGTTTTGGATTTGCTCGTTCTTCGGGCGTCATGGAATATACTATAGCTTCCGTACGCTTTAATTGTTTCTCACCCGCATCGGTATCGATATCCGAAGCCTTCACACCCATGCCCGGAAGCATGGACATAAGTGATGCAAGACCGCCCATTTTACGCATGGCTGTCATGCTTTCAAGGTAATCGTTGAAATCAAACTTTCCCTTTTTAAGCCGTGAGGCCATCTCTTTATCTTTTTCGGCGTCTCTGTCCTGATTGGCCTGTTCGGCCTTTTCGATGAGAGAAAGCACATCGCCCATTCCCAGAATCCTGTTTGCCATTCTGTCGGGATAAAAGGGTTCGATATTGTCAAGCTTTTCGCCGTTGGATACATATAAGATCGGTTTTCCGGTAACGGCTTTAACGGAAAGTGCCGCACCGCCTCTTGTATCACCGTCGGTCTTGGAAAGAATAACTCCGTCAATACCTATCTTATCGTTAAATTCACTTGCTACATTGACAGCGTCCTGACCGGTCATTGCATCGACAACAAGTATTGTCTCATGAACATCAACGTTATTTTTGATATCGACAAGCTCATCCATCATGTCCTCATCTATATGAAGACGTCCGGCAGTATCTATGATAAGTACATTAAATCCGTTCTTTACCGCATGATCGTATGCGGACTTTGCTATAACCGAAGGCTTTACATCGGTACCCATTTCAAAAACTTCGGTTCCGACTTTTTCGCCGTTGATCTTTAACTGTTCTATCGCCGCAGGTCTGTAAATATCACAGGCTGCAAGAAGCGATCTCTTGCCTTTCTTTTTTAATGCATTGGCAAGTTTTGCCGTTGCGGTTGTTTTACCTGCACCCTGAAGACCGCACATCATATATACGGTAACTTCCTTGCCGGGTCTGAATGAAAGTTCCGTGATCTCAGAACCCATGAGGGCGCACATTTCTTCGTTAACGATCTTTATGACCATCTGTGCCGGATTGATGCCTTCCATAACATCGACACCGACCGCACGTTCGGTAACACTGTTTATAAACTGCTTTACAACCTTAAAGTTAACATCCGCTTCCAAAAGAGCCATTTTTACATCTTTAAGTGCAAGCTTTACGTCTTCTTCACTTAAACGGCCTTTTCCGCGAAGCGCTTTAAATACTTTCTGAAGTTTTTCACTTAAGCTTTCAAAAGCCATCTGTTCACCTTATATCTATAAACAATCGATAATATCTTTAAGTTTTTCCCTGATCTTGGATGCATTTTCTTTTTCAAGACCGGAACACGAATCAAGAAGTGATTCAATATGATCGGCGTCTTTTCTTATCTTTTTAAATCTTTCGATAAGTTTGAGCTTATCTTCATAACCCTCAAGCTGCTTATCGCATCTTTTTATAAGATCGTGAATTCCCTGCCTCGATATTCCCTCTTCCTCGGACAGTTCCGAAAGCGACATATCGTTAAAAACCGCTTCGCTGTAGATCTTTTGCTGATGAGGTGTTAAAAGTTCGCCGTAAAAGTCAAACAAAAGACTTCTTTCAATTATTCTTTCCATACTTTAACCATGCTAAAGGTCAGTTCAACACATACAATCGCTATAATACAACCCGCGGAAAGTTGTGTCAAGTATTTTTACTTTACATCATTTAATTTTTCTGTATATTCCGCGATCTTGTCCCGGTCGCGTTTATCATTAAACTCAAGAAGACAGTCCGACATATTGTTTATAAGTTCTTCATGTCCGGTAAGTTCCGCACGCTTTAACAAAACATCAAATTTGGAATAAGTATTTCTTACCGGCGCACTTTTGGCATCACTTCCGAGATTGTCGCCTATCAATCTGATGCTTTCTAAGAAAAGATCGCACAACAGCGAATCATATACTTCATCATATTTATCGGGGTCCGTATCAAATCCCGTATATATTAGCTGTGTAGTATAGCCAAGACTTGCTGATGTGAATGTGTTTCCTTCAAAAAGACCCGAATTTTTGAGAGGATTTATAAGAGGTGAATGTATCTTGTTGGTAAGATATACGATCACCATGTCATTATCGGGATCGATGACGGTAAGTGTTCCCGTCCAGCCCTGATGACCGAAGGTGTTATTGGAAACACTTCCGAAATACCAGGGTCTTTGATCATCCGCATTTCGCCACCAGCCTATTCCCCACTCAGGGTTATCCGGATCGGACGGAGACGTAAAACAGTCGATCACATCTTCGGAAAAGAACGAAACGTCTTCATAGCCACCTGACAGCATTACATACGCAAGCTTTGCAAGATCGCTTGAATTTGCAAACAGTCCCGCATGGCCCGAAACACCTGCCATCGAATAATATGCCATTTCATCATGCACTTCACCCTGAAGGGTGTATCGTCTGATACCGTCAAAATCAACCAGACCGTCTCTTGTGTTGCCTATGAGTTCGGTGGCCGCGCAATCGTTTTTTGAAAAACCGTTATCAAGAGGTCTGAACGTAATATGATCAAGTGACAGCGGATCGTAAAATAACTCTTTAAGATAAGTCTGAAAATCGGTTCCGCTTACCTCTTCTACTATAAAACTTAAAAGCATGTAATCCACATCCGAATAAAGTACCTTTGACCCCGGTTCGTAAATAAGCGGTGTCATACAGATGCTTTCAAGAGTTTTCTCTCTGTTTGCAAATGTTGCATCGCAACCGGAAAAAAGAGGATTTTCATATTCATCCCCTATCTTCATATTGGAAAGATTAAGATGTTTTATCTCATATTTGGGGCATGCCGGGAAGCCGGCTTTATGACACAATATGTCGTTTACGGTAAGCTCCTTTTTCCATTCCTTAACGTCATCCTCATCAAGTTTTTTGCCCGAAATCTCAACGGATATTGTGTTTTCATAAAATCTTGATCCAAGAATATCGCTTATCCTGTCATCAAGGCGGAGTTTACCCTCGGAAACCAGATGCATGACCGCATAATTTGCCGAATACATTTTGGTGTTTGAAGCAAGATCGTACAATGTTTCATTGTCTGCTTTAACGGGATCGTCAATCTTTTTTAAATACTCATCATACAGTTTTTTGTAACCCCAGGTATTTTCGTATATAAGCTTCCCGTCTTTGATCACACTCATCTGGGCGGACGAAAAACCGTATTCCACATCACTTTCAACTATCGAATCGATGATCTCAAAAACTTCGGGATCGATACCGACCTCTTCGGGAGTTCCTTCAAGAAGTGTGGGATAAAGAATACAAATTTTAATAGCCGGATCAAGATCGGAGGGGAAAATGTCGGAAATCTGAATTGTATTGCTGCCGTCTACAGAAACTCCCGACAGATCGCAATAATATGTATGTCCGGGTAAAAGGTTGGAAACATCTGCCTTTTGAGAATTTATATATAAAGAAAAACTTTTTACATCTTCGTCTATTATGATATAAAAACCGCCCTGATCGCGATACGATTTAAAGCTCACACATGAATTAATGAAACCGGCATTATTGTGAAAGCCGAGTCTGTCGGGAAAAGTAACGGTCTTTTGAAAATCGCGTCCTTTAAATTCCGGATCGATGCATTCCGTAAAGATCGCTTCTTTAGATATGGTATCCGATATGGAATCGTCTTCGTTTGTATCCCCTGATGATGATGTATCGGTTTCATCTGATACGGATGATAATGTGTTGTCTGTTAAAGTAGATACAGTAGTCGTATCGTATAAACGGTCCTTACCTGAACCGCAGGAGCTTAATAAAATAACGCATATAATTAATAGTAAAATTTGTCTCTTCATTTTATTCCCCGGTAAAATTATGTAAATAAATTATATGAATAAAATACCTCTCTTTTTATAATATTTATGAAAAAGAGAGGAAAATCACGAAGAAAAATAATAATATTATGTAAATAACGAGGACTACGGATCATACATCATGTTGTATGAGACAGCGCTGTCGCAAACAACACTTATGAATAGCATGCGTAATTGTATATTTATGCGACTATTATGAATATTTATACATGCCTTATTTATCGTTATAAATCATACAATCAAATAAATATACACGAGTGTGAAATCGGTGCTTTATTTTGCGCTTATTAGCGAATAATTAAATTGTAAAAATCTATTCTGTTTAAGCCGGTAAATTTACTTATCGATCCACACAATTGCATAATCAGATATTTGTTCTTACCACCTTAGGTTTATAACCTTTTTCCTCAAGCCGGTCTATTATCTGTGATTTATGTTCGGTACCGAATGCCTCAAGAGTAATACGAAGTTCTACGGCGGAATTTCTGTTTATCGATACGAACTGATTGTGTTCCAGTTTGATGACATTTCCGTTTTCTTTTGCTATAACATCCGCAACCTTTGACAGTTCACCGGGCTTATCGGGCAAAAGTACCGAAACGGTAAATATCCTGTCTCTTAATATAAGGCCCTGTGAAACCACACTCGACATAGTGATCACATCCATATTACCGCCCGAAAGTATGGACACTATCTTCTTTCCTTTGACATCAAGCTGTCTTAATGCGGCTACTGTCAGAAGGCCGGAGTTTTCAACCACCATTTTATGGTTTTCGACCATGTCCAGGAAAGCAACCACAAGATCCTCGTCGGGAACTTTTATTATGCCGTCAAGATTCTTTTTAAGAAACGGGAAAATCAGGTCTCCCGGTGTTTTAACGGCTGTACCGTCGGCAATGGTATTTACCGCATCAAGCGTAACAACTTTGCCGGCTTTTAAAGAAGCATCAAGGCAGGCCGCATTCTCGGGTTCAACACCAAAAACCTTGATCTTTGGATTTAACAGTTTGGCAAGCGTTGAAACTCCGGTCGCAAGTCCGCCACCGCCTACGGGAACCAGAATGATGTCAACCAGCGGAAGTTCTTTGATGATCTCCATTGCGATCGTACCCTGTCCGGTTGCTACATCAAGGTCATTAAAGGGATGAATAAAAGTATATCCCTTTTCTTCGGCCAGTTCATACGCCTTTTTGCATGCTTCATCGTATACATCTCCGTGAAGGATGACCTTTGCGCCGTAGGATTTTGTGCGATTTACCTTAATAAGAGGTGTAGTCGTAGGCATAACGATAACAGCAGGTACTCCGTAGCATTTAGCCGCATAGGCTACGCCCTGGGCATGATTTCCGGCAGAAGCAGTTATTATACCTTTCTTGTGTTCCTCATCTGTCAGCGTCGACATCTTGTAATACGCTCCGCGAACCTTGTAAGCTCCCGTAAACTGCATGTTTTCGGGCTTTAAATATACTTTGTTGCCTGTTAAGGCACTGTAGTGATCGCTGTAGACGAGTTTTGTATCAAGAGTAACTTCTCTTACCTTTTCATATGCTGCTTCAAAATTTTCCAGTGTAAGTCCCATGTTGTTTCCTTCTTTTTAAACAGTCACCCGGCTGCATATACTATTGGATATCTGTTTTTTCTTCAGTTTCAAATAATGCGTTCATAAATTCCTCGGCGTTAAATCTGTCAAGATCTTCCATTCCCTCGCCGACACCTATAAATTTAACGGGAATGTTGAGTTCGGAACATACCGCGATCGCAATCCCGCCCTTGGCCGTACCGTCCATCTTGGTAAGGACTATTCCGGTAAGGTTGGCTACCTCATTGAATTCTCTGGCCTGATTAAGTGCATTCTGTCCGGTTGTAGCATCAAGAACAACCCATGTTTCTCTTACCGCATCAGGAAATTCCCTGTCGATAACTCGATTCATTTTTGCCAGTTCGTCCATAAGGTTTTTCTTGTTATGAAGTCTTCCCGCGGTATCGAGAATAAGTATATCCGTACCTCTTGCCTTGGCGGCATTTACGGCGTCAAACACAACACTCGCCGCATCGGTGCCTTCTCTTGAAGATATGATGGGAACATCCGCTCTTTTGGCCCATTCGGTGAGCTGAGCGTTTGCGGCAGCCCTGAAAGTATCGCATGCGGCAACAAGAGTCTTTTTCCCTTTGTTTTTATATATTCCCGCAATCTTTCCGACCGTCGTTGTCTTACCGACTCCGTTGACACCGACCATCATAATGACTGTTTTCTTATCCTCGAAACCATAAAGATCGTCGGATCTTAACAGTCTTTCCTTTATGTCTTCATAAAGAAGCTGTTTTAATTCGCCCGGAATCCTGGCCCTGTTTTCTTTTACCGACTTTTTAAGTTTTTCAATTATATCTTCGGCTGTGTTTACACCGACATCCCCCATTACAAGAACTTCTTCAAGCTCTTCGTAGAGATCGTCGTTAATCTTCTCGTGACCTAAAAATACGGCATCGAGATCGGATGCAAATCCGCTTCTCGATTTAGACAAACCGCGTTTAAGCCGCGCAAAAAATCCGAGTTTTTCCTCTTCCATCATTTCTCCTTAAACCCGATCAATCATCAAGATCTTTGTCTATCAGATTAACGCTTACAAGTGCGGAAACGCCCTTTTCCTGCATTGTGATACCGTAGAGTCTGTCGCACTTGTTCATGGTTCCGCGTCTGTGGGTGATCACGATAAACTGGGTATGTTTAGTAAGCTTATTGAGATACTTGGCAAAACGATCTACGTTGCTTTCGTCAAGCGCAGCCTCGATCTCGTCAAGAAGCGCAAACGGCGAAGGTTTAAGGTTCTGTATCGCAAAAAGAAGCGCTATGGCGGTAAGAGCCTTTTCACCACCCGATAACTGCATCATATTCTGAAGTTTCTTGCCCGGAGGCTGCGCAACTATCGATATGCCTGCTTCGAGAATATCTTCGCCTTCCACAAGTTCAAGGCTTCCGGTACCGCCTCCGAAGAGTTCTTTGAACACCTTGTCGAATTCTTTTTTGATATCTTTGAAGCTTTCCGTGAACTGCTTGCGCATCGCTTCGTCGAGTTCGCGGATTATATCTTTAAGCGTCTCGGTCGCTTCGATAAGATCGTCATGCTGAGTCTTAAGGAACGTATACCTTTCCATAAGATTTTTGTAATCTTCGATAGCGTTTACGTTGACATCACCTAGTTTCCTGATGGCATCCTTAACCTGTCCGATCTGCTTTTTCATGGCGGACAGATCGGTCATCTCTTCATCTCTTAACGAAGCCGCATCGATTATGGTTATCTCATACTCTTCCCACATATAATTGATCAGAGCATCTATGGCTTCTGTGTTCTTTTCTTTCTGAGTATTGAGACGATAGATTTCCTTATCCAGTGCCGTTATGCGCTGTGACAGCTCTTCACGGTCTGAAAAGAAATTCTTTTGTTTGTCATTAAGATCATCCCTTGATCTGACGCTGTTTTCAAGTTCGGTCTGCGTCTTGCTCTTATAGGTATGACTTTCGGCAATAGTCTTTTCTATGGAAGCTATGTTTTCTTCTTTTCTTGTGATCTCAGAGTTTCCTTCCGCGATCTTTTCATTCACTTCACCCGCATCGATCTCAAGACGTTTGAGTTCATCCTCGATACGCTGCAGATTCTGATTTACGAAATCCTGCTTTTGGAAACACTTATTGACTTCAAGTTCCCAGGCCGCGACATCTTTTGCAAATCCGCTTTCTTTATCGCGGGTTGCATCAAGTTCGGACTGCCACTTTTCTATATCCGAAGTCACATCTTTTTCGAGTTTTTCGGAATCTTTAAGTTCCTCGGAAATATTGGTCTTGCTTATCTCGATGTCTTTTAACTGTGTTGCGATCTCCGTCTCTTCATTTTCAAGATCGTGAGAGCCTTTTATAGTCTCGTTTTTCTTTTCCTGAGCCTGAATGACATTGAGTTTTGCTGTATTTTGATCGATATATTTGCGCTGTATGCGTACTTTGAGATCTTCGATGCCAATACGCATCTTGTTACGCTTATTCTTTAAAGCTTCTATCTCGTCAACAAGATCGTCTATCTTCTTAAGAGCTTCTTTACTCTGTTTGCTAAGTTCATCGGCTTCACGTTTACGTCCCAGGAAATTGGCATTGTTCTTAAACGATCCACCGGAAATGGAACCGCCCGGAGCAAGATGTTCACCCTCAAGTGTTACGATCCACATACCGAAATGATATTTCCGTGCGATCTTTAACGCATTGTCAACGGTATCCACAACAAGGATCCTTCCCAAAAGGTTTTTGGAAACATCCTCGTACTTTTTGTCAACACTTACAAGATCCTTGGCAAGCCCCAATGCACCGGGTTCGGAAAGTGCCTCGGTGTTTTTAAAAGGTGCCTGATCCTTGATGGTCGTAAGCGGCATGAATGTTGCACGGCCGTAACTGTTCTTTTTAAGAAACTCTACCATTTTCTTGGCCGTCTGTTCGTCTTCGGTAACTATGTTCTGGGCATTGGCACCGAGCGCGATCTCGATCGCCGTCTCATACTTCTTTTCAACGCTGAAGATATCCGCTACAACACCGATAATGCCTTTATTGGAAGACTTCTGTTCCATAACCTTTCTGACACTGTTACCGTAGCCTTCGTATCGTTCGGTAAGCGCCGTCAGAGTATCGAGTTTTGCCTTTACCTGGTTATAAAGAACCTGTGCGTCTCTTAAATCTTTATCTTTACCCGCAAGTGTTTCACGAACAGCTTCAACAGCCTCCTCCTGTTTGAGAAGGTCGTCGTTCATTTCCTCGATCTCTTTGTCGATCTTTGTGCAGGCTTCCTGGAGCTTAATTATCTCTTCATCCTGCTTTTCCTCATTGGATCTTGCTTCAACAAGCTTTGAGGTGAGTTCCGCACGTCTTATCTGGATCTGTTCCTTCATCGTATCGTAACGACCGATCTGCGCCTTGATCGTTGCACGATGATTGAGTTCTCCTATGATCGTATTTTTGCCGCTTTCAATCTTGTCATCCAGTTCTTTGATCTTTGAGCGCACTTCGTCAAGCAGTTTCTCGGCCTCTGCCTTGGACTCTTTGAGAGAGTCCATCTGCTCATCGTTTACTTTCTTTTCTTCTTTGACCGATTCAAGATCTGCGGTTTTTTTGTCGATATCCTGAGATATTGATCTTAAATGCTCGTTATGTGCGGATTCGCTGAGTCTTATGGAATTGATCTGTTCTCTTAATACCAGTATCTCGCCTTCAAGCTTTTCTCTCATAAGATCCGAGTTTGAAAGTTCGTCTTTGGCCTGATCGATCTTTTCGTTAAGGCCTTTCAATTCCTCTTCTATACGGGTATATTCTTCTTTGATACCCTCGTATTTGGCATTTGTTGCGTCGTATTCTTCTGTGGCTGTTGCCAGTTTTTCTTCAACGCTGTCGAGCTGGTCCTTTAACTTCTTGTTTTCCAGCAAAAATACGTTTACATCAAGAGATTTTAATTCTTCTTTCTTTTTAAGATATACTTTTGCGGTTTCGGCCTGTTTTTCCAACGGACCGACCTGCTTTTCAAGTTCGGCCAGAATATCCTTTACTCTGACAAGATTGCCTTCCTCGGATTCCAGTTTTTTGACCGAAGCATCTTTTCTTCTTTTAAACTTAACGATACCTGCGGCTTCATCAAACAGTTCACGTCTGTCTTCGGGCTTTCCGCTAAGGATCTTATCTATCTGACCCTGTCCGATGATAGAATAGCCTTCTTTACCGATACCGGTATCATAAAAGAGTTCGTTGACGTCTTTAAGTCTGCAGACCGTACCGTTTAGCAGATATTCGCTTTCACCGGATCTGTAAAGACGCCTTGTAACCGTAACTTCATCGTAATCTATAGGGAGTACGTGGTCTGAATTGTCAAGAGTGATAGCAACCGAAGCATAGCTTAAAGGTTTTCTTAACTCCGTACCCGAAAAGATAACATCCTGCATGGATGCGCCTCTTAACTGCTTGATACGCTGTTCACCGAGGACCCATCTCACGGCATCGGCAACATTACTCTTTCCCGAACCGTTCGGGCCCACAATACCGGTAATACCGTTTTCAAACTTGAAATCTATTTTATTGGCAAACGACTTGAAGCCGTGAATCTCTATATCTTTTAAATACATTATTCCTTGATCCTGTTCTTAAGTAATTTGATCGCTTTGGCAGCTGCGGACTGTTGGGATATTTTTTTGGATTTGCCCTCGCCTTCAGCCAGCATTTCATCACCCAGCATGACTCCGGTCAAAAACGTCTTGTCATGTTCGGGACCCGTTTCTGATAAAATCTCATAACTCAGGGATAGATCGTTGTAATATTTCTGGACTATTTCCTGAAGCATCGACTTGGCATCATAAAACAGCTCATCTTCCGTAAGGACACACAAAATATGATCCGTAACATATTTCTGAGCATTTACGATCCCGCCGTCAAGATAGATGGCGCCGAGAACCGACTCCGTAATATCGCATAAAACGGAATCTCTTTCCCGGCCTCCTGAAGATTCTTCGCCTTTTCCCATAAAAATGGCTTTTCCAAGCTCCATGCGTCTGGCACACAACGATAAACTCTTTTCGCATACCATTGATGCACGTTTCTTGGAAAGGCCGCCTTCGGGCACTTTCGGATATCTTTCGTATAAGAATTCGCTGATCACAAGTTCAAGCACCGCATCGCCCAAAAATTCAAGTCTTTCATAGTCGGGCCGTTTGTTTATCCGCATCTCATTGGTAAATGAACTGTGTGTCAGCGCTTCCAAAAGAAACTCTTTATCATTGAAAACATATCCGATCCGGTTTTCAACAAATTCCACAACTTCGTTACTGTTCATGATACTTTCACGATTTCCTGAGTTTTTCGATCTTATCGATCGCATCTTTAACTGTCAGTATGTCGCTTAAATCCTCTTCTTCGAATTTAATGTTAAAAGCTTCCTCGATTCCCATGGCTATCTGAAGAAGATCGAGAGAATCAGCGCCAAGATCATCCGCAAATGTTGTTTCCAAACCGATCTCTCTGGGATCTACATTAAGAACCTCGGAAATGATCTTTTTAAGTAATTCAAGTTCCATATGAATCTCCCTTAAGCATCGGCAGAACTTAACTGTTCTTTGATCTTGCCGTTAATATCCTGTTCCACAAACGTGATCACCTGAAGAACGGAGTTCTTGACTTCTACAGCCTTCGAACTTCCATGAGTTTTTATAACAAGTCCGTTAAGCCCAAGCAACGGTGCTCCGCCGTAGTCTTCAAGCGAAAAGCCTTTAAGTGTTTTCTTAAGCGCAGGCTTTATCATAAGCGCACCGAGCTTGCTGCGAAGAGTGGACATAAGGCCTTTTTTGATCACGTTTATCAATGAGGCCGCAACACCTTCGTACATCTTCAATATTACATTACCGGTGAAGGCCTCACAGACAATAACATCGGCTGCGCCCTGAGGAATGTCTCTCGCTTCTATACTTCCGATAAAATTGATATCGGGACAGTTTTTAAGTAACGGGAAGGTTTCTTTTACAAGAGCGTTTCCCTTTTCTTCTTCCATACCGATATTTACAATGGCCACTCTGGGATTTTTGATACCCATAACATGTTCCATATATACAGATCCCATCTTTGCAAACTGAACAAGATGAGAACTTCTTGCATCAACATTGGCTCCGCAGTCGATCAAAAGTGCGATACCGTTTTCAGTGGGAATAACGGGAGCAAGCGGAGGCCTTTCCACGCCTTTAAGACGACCGACAATGATCTGTCCGCCGACAAGAACTGCACCGGTACTGCCTGCCGAAAGGAATGCATCACACTTTTTGTTCTTGACGAGTTCAAGCCCTTTGACTATTGACGAATCTTTCTTTTTGCGGATTGCAAGAACAGGTGCTTCATTGGGATCGATCACCTCTTCCGCATTGATCACTTCGACTCTTGATGCGTCGTAAGTGTACTTTTTAAGTTCCGTATTTACGGCAGCTTCCTGACCGATCAGGAAAACCTTCACTTTGTCCGATTCATTGACAGCCATAACAGCCCCTTTAACAAGCTCTCCCGGGGCATTGTCACCACCCATGGCATCCACGCAGACATTTATCAGATCTGACATCAGAAGATAATCTCCTTTATAAAAATCTATCTATACTACTATAATTGTTTGGAGATGAAAAAACAAGTAAAATAACGCTTATTTCTTGACGTTTAAACCGAAAAAAAGCGCTTCGCACAAGCGAAACGCTCAAATTCAAAAGTATCGGAATTAAAGGATTTATCAGTCTACGCTGACGATTTCCTTTTTATTGTAAGAACCGCAAGCCTTACATACACGATGAGGCATCATAAGTGCACCACACTTTGAACACTTTACAAGTGTGGGAGCGCTCATCTTCCAGTTTGCACGTCTCTTATCTCTTCTGCCTTTTGAAGATTTATTTTTAGGACAAATAGACATCTTTACACCTCCTTATTATTCGCGTTAAAAATATCCTGAATTGCTGCCATTCTGGGATCCGGCACGAATGTATCGCATCCGCAATCGTATGTATTACGATCTCTGCCACACACGGGACACAATCCCTTGCAGTCGTCCTTACACAGAACCTTCATCGGCAGACCCATGATCAATTCATAATGGATAAGCTTATCCGTATCCAATTCGTATCCATCAACAAACTCATCGGTATCCGGATCGTCTTCGACGCCCTCTCCGGGTTCGATGATCGCATAATCGATATTGACGGGAATCTCAACATCGACATCTTTAAGGCATCTGTCACAAGGCATTTTTATCTTTATACTGCCCTGACCGTTTATGCGGACCTCAGATTTCGAAACCAGCGAAATATTAAGATCAAATCCGCCGTTATCCGTTACGGGATAACTTGTAATGCCGTCATCAAATACATCTTTGGAATACTCAAGCCTTACACAGCCCGATTTTTCACGGTTTTTATAATAATCCGTAAGATTAACAAGCATAGTACGGCTCCTATCCACACTTTATGGATTATACAAATTGAGTCTATGTTTGTCAATACACAATTTAATTCAGCTGACACTGTACCGCGGTAAGCGCAACGCCTCCCACGATATCCTCCCAGGAACAGCCTCTTGAAAGGTCGTTAACGGGTTTCGCTATGCCCTGAAGCATAGGTCCGTAAGCTTCCGCCTTACCAAGTCGCTGAACAAGTTTGTATCCGATATTGCCCGCATCGAGGTTGGGGAATATCAAAACATTTGCATGTCCCGCAACTTCCGAACCGGGAGCTTTTGCCTTGGCAACCTGAGGGATCAAAGCCGCATCTGTCTGAAGTTCTCCGTCAAGCATAAGACTCGGATACTGTTCATGTGCTATTCTGGTAGCTTCAACAACTTTATCCACAAGCGGATGCTTGGCGCTTCCCTTAGTGGAATGAGAAAGCATTGCTATAATGGGCTTGGCACCGACAAGTGTCTTAAAGCTCTTGGCACTTGTATCGGCTATGGCCGCAAGTTCTTCTGCTGTAGGATCCTGGTTAAGACCGCAATCGGCAAAAAGAAACGTTCCGTGTTCGCCGAGTTCGCAATCCGGTACATCAAGTATAAAGAATGCCGATACGAGTTTGACACCCGGTGCGGTTCTCAATATCTGAAGAGACGGTCTTAAAACATCGGCCGTAGGATGACAGCACCCTGCTACCATTCCGTCGGCATCATTGGCTTTAACCATGATAACACCGAAAGTAAGATAATCGCTTAACAGTATCTCGCGTGCTTTTTCTTCGGTCATACCCTTGTTTTTACGTGTTTCATACAGAAGATTTACATATTCATCAAATTTCTCGTAAGTTTCGGGATTTATGACTTTAACACCGGTAAGATCCACTTCAAGCCAGTTTGCACCGTCCATTATCTTTTCTTCATTACCGATCATTATGATATCGGCGATGTTTTCCTGAATGATATGAGAAGCGGCAATAAGAACTCTTTTGTCGTTTGTCTCGGGGAGAACGATGGTCTTCTTATCCTGTCTGGCTTTTTCTTTGATCGAATCAATATATGCCATAGCTTTATCTTCCTTTGTTAAGTATTTTTTATCAGTATATCCTATCATTTTTTCAAGCACAAGCACATGAAATGTACAAAATTAAAAACAATCCGATATTGAGAAAACCGCGTATTTGTGTTAATCTTTTAACACTATGAAGACAGCTGCGATAATTTGCGAATACAACCCGTTTCATAACGGCCATCTGTACCAGATAGACCGCATAAAAAGCGATCTTTCGGTTGATGCTGTCATCTGTATCATGAGCGGTGATTTTACCCAGAGAGGTGAACCCGCTGTATTTGACCGCCATACAAGAGCCGGTTTTGCTCTTGAAAACGGTGCCGATCTTGTGATCTCCCTTCCCGCTTTTGCATCTTTGGGTGCCGCCGACCTGTTTTCTTATACGGGCGTATCCCTTTTAAACCGATTGAATACCGTGGACTATCTCTGTTTCGGAGCCGAATGTGACGATCTTTCTCTGCTTACCGATATTGCAAAAGAAACCGGATCGTCATCCCTTCTAAGATCGGATGAATTCAGGTCTCTTATAAAAGAAGGAAAAACTTTTGCACGTGCAAGAGCCGTTATGTTCCCCGAATACTCGGAAATACTTGATAAACCCAACAACATTCTCGCGATCGGATATTTAAACGCTCTTGATACGCTTGGAAGTTCCATCAAACCATATCTTATAAAGCGTATCGGAAACGACCACAACGGCATATCCGTAAAACCCGGCAAATACTCTTCCGCTCTTTCGATCAGAAACAGCATAAAAAATAATGAGATATGCGATCTTACAGATTGCATACCGCCTGCCGAATACGAAACCGTAAAGTCCCTGACACCTGTTTTTGCCGACGATTTTTCTTCACTTTTAAAATACAAACTGCTTTCCTGTGACGATCTTTCAGATTACCTTGACGTAAACGGCGATCTTTCCAACAGGATCCTTAATAATGTAAACGGATTTAAGGATATGTGTTCTTTTGCCGCGAACATAAAGTCAAAGAACACAACCCATTCGGGAATCATGCGTGCATTATTTCATATCCTTTTGGATATAAAAGGCACAAGCGATCAAAGAAAAGATGTGGCCGATTCCTTAAATGCATTAAGATTACTGGGTTTTAAGCGCTCTGCGTCCGAATTGATGGATACTTTAAACGAAAGATCGGATATAAAGCTGATCACCAATGTTGCAAGATCCGAAAAAGAATTCAACAAGATCACAACAGATATCTTTAACGAGGATAAGTATGCATCGGATGTATACCATACCATCCTTGCCGAAAAGTCGGGGAATCTTCCGATCAATGACCTTTCAAAACCTGTAGTGATCGTCTGATCGTTTTCTTTTTGAATAAATAATCTCCAAATCTTTGCATATTTTGCATAAATACTTGAAACAGCGATTATATTGTAATAAAATCGCTATGTTAATAATGAAAAAATGCAAATGGGATCAAAAATGGCTCAATTACTGACTGTATCTGAAATACTGTATAAATGTTTTATCAAGGAAGACCGTTATAAGCTCATGATAAGCGGTATAGGGGTTACGCTCAAAGTATCTCTTGTTGCCGTTGTTTTGGGCGTTATCATCGGTTTTCTGATCGCTTTATGCAATCTCTCCAAAAATAAGATATTAAAGACGATCGGCGGTATATATACCGATGTTATCAGGGGAACTCCTTCAGTAACGCAGCTGATGCTCATCTACTTTGTTGTATTTGCAGCCATCAGATGGGAAAAGTGGATAATATGCGCTATCGCATTCGGCATTAATTCGGGCGGATATGTTGCCGAGATCATAAGAGCCGGCATCCTTTCGATAGACAGAGGTCAGACCGAAGCCGGAAGGTCGCTTGGTTTAAACGCCAAACAGACCATGGTCAAGATAGTTCTTCCTCAGGCTATCAAAAATATATTCCCGGCTCTTTGTAATGAATTTATCGTACTTATCAAAGAAACGGCGATCGTCGGATATGTAGGCCTTATGGACATACAAAAAGCCGGTGACTTTATAAAAAGTGCCACTTTTATCCCCTTCGCACCGTTGTTTGCCACAGCCATTATTTATTATGTTATCATCAAGGTCTTGAATATCGGCCTTAAATATATCGAAAAACGTTTACGCGCTTCCGAAATAAGGTAAATCATCTATGATAAAAGTTGTTGATCTAAAGAAAAACTTTGATAAACTCGAAGTCTTAAAAGGAATAAACGAACATATTGAAAAAGGTGAAGTCGTTGCCGTCATAGGACCTTCCGGTTCGGGCAAAAGCACATTTTTGCGCTGCCTTAATCTTTTGGAAGATGTGACCGAAGGCGAGATCTATGTCGATGACGAGCTTATAAACTCTCCCAAAGCCGATATCAACAAGATAAGACAGAAAATGGGGATGGTATTTCAGCAGTTTAACCTTTTCCCTCACCTAAAGATCATCGACAATATCACTCTCGCACCGACTCTTCTTAACAAAATGTCCAAAGAAGACGCCATAAAGAGAGCCTATGAGCTTCTTGAACGAGTAGGGCTTAAAGATAAAGCGGAATCATATCCCGCTTCTTTATCAGGCGGCCAGAAACAACGCGTTGCCATAGCAAGAGCGCTTGCAATGGACCCCGAGATCATGCTTTTTGACGAACCCACTTCCGCCCTCGACCCCGAAATGGTCGGCGAAGTTTTAGACGTTATCAAGGATCTGGCTAAATCCGGTATGACAATGGTTATCGTTACACATGAAATGGGATTTGCAAGAGAAGTTGCCACACGTGTTCTTTTTATGGACCAGGGTATAATAATGGAAAGCGGTACTCCCGCCGAAATATTCGACAACCCTCAAAATGAACGCACCAAGCTCTTCCTTAGCAAAGTTCTGAATCTTTGATCTGAATAATCGGTCTTAGTACCTTTTATTATATTTATACGGAGGATAAAAATATGAAAAAGTTAACAAAAATCATGGCTATGGCTATGGTATCGATCCTTGCCATGGCAGCACTTACAGGATGTGGCGGTGGATCGGGTTCCATTAAGTTCGGTACCAATGCGGAATTCCCGCCTTTTGAATTCATTGCCGCAAACGGTGTTATCGGCGAATACGACGGTATCGATATCGCCATCGCCAAAAAGATCGGTGAAGACAACAACATGGATGTAGCCATCGAAAACATGGAATTCGACTCATTACTCGTTGCACTTCAGAACGGTCAGGTCGACGCAGTCATCGCAGGTATGACGATCACCGAAGAAAGAGCCGAATCCGTTGATTTCTCGATCCCTTATTACAGAGCAACACAGGTCATCATTACAAAGCCCGAATCCGGTATCAAGAGCGCAGCCGATCTTTCCGATAAGTTTGTGGCTGTAGTTCAGGGTTATACCGGTGAGACCGTTATCATCGATCTCGGCCTTAACTATGAATCCTTTAAAAAGGGAACCGAATGTATCATGGAGCTTGTAAACGGCAAATGTGATGCCGTTGTTATCGACTCCGCAACCGCAGCCAAGTATGTTGCCGACAATCCTGGTCTTATCATTGTTGAAGACGAATCCGCATTCGAAAACGAAGAATACGGTATCGCAGTTAAGAAAGGAAACACCGAACTCTTAAACAAGATCAATGCTTCCATTCAGAAAATGCTTGACGATCAGACGATCGCAGAGCTCGGTGACAAGTACAGCGTTGCAGAATAACAGTAATTCTGTGTGACGTCAATGATCGATCGATAAAACAACAAAAGGTAACCGGTCTGCAGACATTATGATCTGCACCGGTTACCTTTTTAGTCTCTGATAAACCATCCGGTCTTATCCCAAAACGTTTCAGTCGTAATCTTCGGGATTAAGGATAAATCCTTCGTTATCGGGCTTATCGGCCTTTATATATACTCTCTTTGGAAGTTTAGCGGGACGATTCTTGCGTGAACCGATAAGTATCCCGGCTACAAGACCGAGCAGCAAACCGCACAATACCGATAAAATAAGTTCTCTTACGGAAAATCCGGCTTCTTCTTTAATTGATTCCAAAAAATCGTACATATCATAACCTCCGTGTGTGATATTCAGGTAATTATCTAAAAATATACTGAATTTCCTATGTTTTTTGTATTATATCATACATTGAAAAAAATAACAAAAACTGTTATTTTATCATAGGTGTACGTGGGAATCGGGTGAAACTCCCGAACGGGCCCGCCGCCGTGAAATGCACAACGTTTTTTCTTGCTTATGCCGCAACATAAGGACAAGCCATTGGGATTTTTCCTGAGAAGGTGAAAAAATGCATTGAGTCGAAATACCCGGCACCCTGCCTTGATGGATGCAGCAAATTTTTTAATACAGTGCGAGCACCGCTGAAAAAACGCCATCTTTTAAAATTCAATATAAAAGGAGAAAAACAATGAAAAACATTTCTTTAAAAAAATGTCTTTCCCTTCTTCTTGCGGGTGTGTTAATTGCGGCAATGACACTTTCCGCTGCAGGATGCGGAAAAGCTAAAAGATCCGAGGGTCCTTACTCTACGATCATTTGTAAAGACGGTGACACCATAGGAAAAGGTGCCGCTTCTTTCAAACTTGAGATCGTTCCCAAAGACGCAAGTGCGGTAAACATTACCGTTAAAACAGATGAGACAACTGTCGGTGCTGCTCTTCTTGCCAACGAGATCATTGCAGGTGATGACAGCGAATACGGTCTTTATGTTAAATGCGTAAACGGTGTTACAGCCGATTTCGATGTCGACGGAACCTACTGGGCATTCTATATCAACGGCGAATACGCCATGACAGGCGTTGATTCAACAGATATCGAAGAAGGCGCAGAATACGCATTAAAGGTAGAATAATGGCAAACAAAAAGCCGGTCCTCTCGATCCGGGAGATCGTAATATTCGGAATGCTCGGCGCTGTTATGTATATTTCCAAGCAATTTATGGAATTCATGCCAAACGTTCACCTGATCGGCGTTTTTATAGTCGCAATGACTGTTGTATACCGATTTAAAGCCCTGTTTCCGATGTATGTGTTCATATTTCTGACAGGTCTGTTTAACGGGTTCGGAATATGGTGGTATCCATATCTTTATATATGGGCTGTTTTATGGGGAATGACGATGTTGCTTCCCCGAAAAATGAATAAATTCGTCGAACCGATAGTATATATGGTCATTTGCTCTCTGCACGGATTTATGTACGGAACATTATATGCGCCGTATCAGGCCTTTGCATTTCATCTCGATCTTCAAAAAACGATAGCATGGATCATAGCAGGTCTGCCATGGGACGTCATACACGGAGTAAGCAATCTTTTGGTCGGTATATTGATAGTACCGCTCATTAAACTTTTAAGACTTTGTGAGGCACAATTTGACAGGCCTTAAATACATATCTGTGAGGGCAAAAGAAAAAGTCCGGATTCACTGTGGATCCGGACTTTATTTATATTCTGGTTGTCTATTCAGTTTTTGAAACTGTGTATCGGAGCGGGGATCCGTCCGATACGGTTTACAAATGCATCACACGAAAATCCGTTAACCGGCATTATCGGTGCATATCCCAACAGCCCGCCAAACTCAGCCTTCTCTCCCACGCCTTTACCGATAACGGGGATCAGTCTTACGGCAGTCGTCTTTTGATTGACCATTCCTATTGCCATCTCATCGGCAATAATACCGGAAATGGTTGTAGCCTTTGTATCTCCCGGTATGGCTATCATATCAAGACCTACGGAGCAAACACATGTCATGGCTTCAAGCTTTTCAAGAGTAAGCGCTCCCGCATTAACGGCATCGATCATTCCCTGGTCTTCACTCACGGGAATAAATGCACCGCTTAAACCGCCGACATAAGACGATGCCATAACACCGCCTTTCTTAACCTGATCGTTTAAAAGAGCCAGTGCCGCCGTAGTACCGGGCGCACCTGCATGTTCGAGTCCTATCTCACACAAAATATCGGCAACGGAATCACCGATCGCAGGAGTCGGAGCAAGCGAAAGATCTACGATCCCGAAAGGAACGCCGAGCATATTCGATGCTTCCCTTGCAACCAGCTGGCCGACTCTGGTAACTTTAAACGCAGTCTTTTTGATAGTCTCGCATAAAACTTCAAACGACTCTCCTCTTACTTTTTCAAGAGCATATTTGACAACTCCCGGACCGCTTACGCCGACATTGATAATTGAATCGGCTTCTGTCACACCGTGAAACGCACCGGCCATAAAGGGATTGTCATCCGGAGCATTGCAGAATACAACAAGTTTTGCGCATCCTATCGAATCGTTATCCCGTGTCTTTTCCGCGGTTTCTTTGATGATCTCTCCCATCAGCCTTACGGCGTCCATGTTTATGCCGGTTTTGGTAGATCCCAGATTTACCGATGAACATACAAGATTCGTGGTCGATAATGCTTCGGGGATCGATCTTATCAGCATTTCATCGGCAGAGGTCATACCTTTCGAAACAAGCGCAGAATATCCGCCCAAAAAATTTATGCCTACCGTGGAAGCAGCTCTGTCAAGCGTTTTTGCGATCTTAACAAAATCATCCGTCGACCGGCATGAAGAAGCTCCGATTAAGGAAACAGGTGTTACTGAAATACGTTTGTTCACTATCGGAATGCCGAATTCATGGGAAATATCTTCACCGACGGATACAAGTTTTTCAGCCTTGTGTGTGATCTTCTCATAGATCTTATCACAGGTCTTATCAACATCCTCACTGCAACAGTCAAGGAGACTTATGCCGAGCGTGATCGTTCTGACATCAAGATTCTCCTTTTCTATCATGTCATTTGTTTCGTTTACTTCAAATATATTGATCATTTCTCTTAATACCTATATCCTGTGCATTGAATTAAAAATGTCTTCCTGCTGACATTTGATAATAACGCCTATGCTTTTTCCGAGTTCTTCGAGTTCATCGGCTACCACCCCGAATTTCTTGGTGGCTTTGTTCATATCGACTATCATCATCATGTTAAAATAATCCGAAACTATCGTCTGGCTGATATCAAGTATATTGATATTGTTGTCAGCAAGATATGTACAGGTCTTTGCGATTATTCCGACCGTATCCTTACCTACAACGGTAATGATTGTTTTTTTCATTGATGTATTTCCTCCGTTACTATAATTCAATAACGCCAAGCGGTTCATTACGTTTGGCAACCGTTATCTCAAAATCATTTGAAGCATATTGATTGTCTGCGGCATCGATCTCAAGCCTAACCGTATTGTACGCTATCTCGGGCATATTATTTTCTTTGCTGAGATGTCCGAGTATTATATGCTCAATGTTGTCGTTTAAGATGCTTGAAATAAGTCTTCCGCCGGCTTCGTTGCAAAGATGTCCGCGATCGGACAGTATCCTTCTTTTAAGCGGATACGGATACGGACCGGTCTCCAACATTCTGATATCGTGATTTGCTTCACATAATATCATGTTAAGACCCATAAGCGACCCGACAGTATAATCGTCATAAGTACCAAGGTCAGTAACGATACCTATCTTTTTGCCGTCACACGATAATCTCATTGCGAGAGGTTCGAGTGCATCATGAGAGATCCTCATGGGATTCACACAGATATCTTTGATCATAACCTTATTGTCGGCACTTATCTCATTAAACAAAGCGACATCTATGTCTTTCCCGTAGGAGCCAGATTTTATGCCGCTTATGGTACCTTTTGATGCATAGATCGGTATCCCGTATTTTCTTGCAATAACACCCAGACCCCCTATATGATCCGAATGCTCGTGACTTATGAAAATGGCATCTATTTCCGATGTCTTAAGTCCGATCCCGTTAAGACCGGCTTCCGTTCTTTTTAAACTTATACCTGTATCGACAAGTATGTGTGTTGTATCCGAACCCACATACAGACAATTGCCTGACGATCCGCTGGCAATCGACAAAAATCTCATTTTACTATCAATCCTTCCAGCTTATCGTTAATTTATCTCCCTCTTTAAGAGGATCCACATATTGAGCGGGTTTTCCGTTATGAAGCGTGATCACCGCTTTTCCCTGCGGCTTTGAAAGATCAAAGTCTATAAAATCAAATACATCTACAAAGACATAATCGGGTTTTCCCGATAAAACCACAGGTTCATCGTTGACAAATATAGTCATGGTAAGACCGGGATTATTAGAAACGTGTGTTTTTTTATTATCGTCTTTGCTTTCATTCTCCGTTTCCGAAGACTCTTCGGACGATTGACGGGCAGCATATTCACCGTCATCTTCTGGAAGATCGTCATACGAATCCGGCTCTTCGTCGGACTCATACGAATAATCGCCCAGTATATCCTTTAACTGTTCCTCCGTGCAGGCATCGTGAATCTCTATACGATCGTCTTCTTTTATCTCATAATCGGGATTTACCGGTTTTCCGTTACAAAATACCGGTCTTGTAAGTTCTACGGTCTTTCCGTTAACTTTAAGGCTTAAACCTTCTTTGAATTCATTGAGATTTTCAACCCTTATACGTGCCCTTACACCCGCGGTAGACTCTTTGATAACTATCTTATCGTTCATCTTTACCGGCTCGGTAAGGTCTGCGGGCTTACCGTTAACGGTTATTTCGGCAGCTTCGCCAAGTTCGCCCTTTGCGATCTTTGACTTGCCGTTAACGCTGTATGTAAGCGCTTTGCCGCGTTTAGGAAACAGTCCGTCATGCGGGAATTCGGCCTGCATGGCAACATCAACAACGCTTACATGACCGTTGTCATACATCTTCATGCGCTTTCCGTTAAAGGAAACATATATAAGATTGTTATTATGTTCGTAGTAGTTAAGACATATACCTATAGGAGTTACCATCAAAGAGCTCTTATCGGCGTTGGGATCCTCAAATTCGATCCGTCCCATCACCTCACGGCCTCTTAATGCCACTCTTTCTTTGACAAGCCCGAGTTCTTTGGAAAGTCTTTCGGTATAACCTGTTATTATTCCGCCACCGCCTACCACAAATACCGCGCTGACGGGCTTATCGCCGTTAAGGCGTTTGATCTCCGCGGCAACCTTGGAAGCTTCTTCGTCTATTGTATCTTTAAGTATTTCCAGAACTTCGTCTTTTGAAATGATCTGGGGAATACCCATTATATCCACATAATCTATCTTTTCTTCCGTATCTGAATCGCGCTTTATCTTCTCCGCCATATCAAAATCGACAAGGCAGTGCTGAGCAATGACTTCAGTAAGTGCGTCACCGGCCATGGGGATCATTCCGTATGCCACGATACTTCCGTCGCGGGTTATTGAAATATCACTTGTACCTGCTCCAACATCAACAAGCGCAATGTTGAGCATTCTGTATTTTTCGGGAATCGCAACACTTATTGCCGCGATAGGCTCAAGTGTCAGATTTGCAACTTCAAGTCCTGCAAGTTCCACGGATCTGTAAAGGCCGTCAACAACATCATCGGGAAGGAATGTCGCAATAATATCAGCAGAGATCTGTCTGGCCTTATGTCCCAAGAGGTTGCTTATGGGATTTCCGTTCAGATAATACTTTATTACCGAATAGCCCACGCAGTAAAACTTGATATCGGAATGTTCTTTTTCGTTAAATTCTCTGTAGGCTTTTTCGATGCCCAGACTCATAAGATTGGCAATATCTTCGGATTTTGTCTCGCGTTCATCTTCAAAGATCATATCGATATGAGTATCGAGAGTTCTGAGTACACGACCGGCGGCGGCGATACAAACCCGGTTTAATTCAATCCCGAGATTCTTTTCGCAGGCTTCCTTAACTTCTTTGATGGTATTGGCAACCCTTCCTATATCGTGGATCTGTCCGTCAAGCATGGCACGCGTTTCATGTTCTTTGACATACTGGGTGCATACAGCAAACTTGTCGGCATTGATACGATAACCGACCGTACCTACCACGCTCCTGGTACCGATGTCCAGACCGAATACATATTGTTCATTTTCGGGTTTGGATTTCATGTCATTTTTCTCCTGCATTTTTATACATGTTTAAATGTTTATCGATTTGACGATAAGAATTCTCTAAACTCTCCGAATTGTATATAACAAAATCTGCATTTGCAATAAAACTTGCAGAATCCAGCTGACTTGCAAGAATTTTATCTATCTTTCCGTCAGAATAACCCCTGGATTTTTTGAGTCGATCTTTTCGAATTTCCACATCAGCATGAACATACCAGATCTCATCCAGTATGTTTTTGTAACCGCATTCGATCAAAAGAGCCGCTTCCAAAAAGAAAAAATCTATCTCATTCTCTTCACGGTATCTTGATATCATTTCAAGGATACCTTCTTTGACGGCAGGATGGACAATGTCATTAACGGCTTTTGTGATTTCGGGATCACCGAACATCTTAGCAGCCATCTCTTTGCGGTCTATTTCAAGATCTTCGCCGAGAATATCCGTACCCAGCAGTTTAACAAGCGGTTCATAACAAACGTTACCGCGTTTTTCAAGTTCTTCGGCATACCTGTCTGCAAGAAGAATCCTGCAATTTGTATTTTGCCTTAAATATTCGATTATTTCGGATTTTCCGGCACCGACGCCGCCCGTAATACCTACAGAGATCATTAATGAGCCTCAAACCAGTTATTGCCCGAATTAACATCGGCTTCAAGTTTTACCTTAAGAGATGCCGCATTGTTCATCTCTTCTTCCACAAGTTTCATGACGTTTTCTTTTTCATCCTCGTATACTTCCAGCAGAACTTCATCATGAACCTGTATTATAAGCTTTGATCTTAAATTTTCCCGCTTAAGACGATCAAATATGTTGATCATGGCGATCTTCATAATATCTGCCGCAGTACCCTGAATAGGCGCATTCATGGCCACTCGCTCTCCGAAAGATCTTCGCATGAAGTTTGAATCGTTAAGTTCGGGTATCGGTCTTAAGCGGTTGTAAAGCGTTTTTGAATACCCGGATTTCTTGGCGTTCTTTACGCAATCATCCAGAAACTCCTTGACTTTAGGATATGTTTTAAAATAATCGTCGATATATTTGGCCGCTTCCTTAACGGAAATGCTTAAATCTCGGCTGAGTCCGTAAGAACTTATACCGTATATGATACCGAAGTTGACCGCTTTTGCATTTCTTCTGTCAAGCGGAGTAACTTCCTCTATCGGCTTTTTGAATACAAGACTTGCCGTAGCGGCATGAATATCCTTATTTTCCCCGTATGCTTCGATAAGTTTTTCATCATCTGACATGTGGGCCATCAGCCTTAACTCGATCTGTGAATAATCGGCATCAACAAATACACAGCCCTTTCGGGGATAAAATACCTTTCTTAATTCCCTTCCGAGTTCAGTTCTTATTGGTATATTCTGAAGATTCGGTTCGGTCGAACTGATTCTGCCTGTTGCTGTAACGGTCTGATTAAAATGTGTATGGATCCTTCCGTCATCTCCGATAAATCCCGCAAGACCGTCGGCATAGGTACTCTTTAACTTGCTGAGCATCCTGTATTCCAAAATATCACTGACGATCGGATAATCGGGAGCCATCTTTTCAAGTACATCGGCAGCAGTCGAATAACCTGTCTTGGTCTTTTTGCCTCCGGGGAGTTTAAGTGTTTCAAAAAGCACTTCTCCGAGCTGTTTGGGCGAATTGATATTAAACTCGCATCCCGCGCTGTTATAAATGGACTGTTCGAGTTTTACTATCGATGTTTCAAGCTGTTTTCCATATTCTTTTAAGGCTTCTTTATCGCAGAGAACGCCTTCTTTTTCCATACTGTAAAGAACATATGAAAGAGGCATTTCTATATCATAAAACAGTTCTTCCATCCCGAGATCTTTGACTTTGCCAAGCAGTTCATCGCATAAAAGATATGCATTCTCTGCAGAAATGCAGGCATAAAAGATCTTATCTTTAAGTGCTTCCTTGTACGGACGGGTATATCTTGAAAGATATCTCTCGCCGGCATCCACGCTGTTATATTCACCCTTAAGAGGGTCGCAGAGATAATTGAGTATCTCAACATCCGTCATGCCGCGTCTGTATTCGCCAATATATTCATACGATCTTTTAATGTCAAATGTGGAAATTTTGCCTATCTTTTGGGAAACATCGGCCATTTTGCCAATTAAAAAATCATGCGTTATGAAAAATAACTCTGTAATAAAATATGTCTTTCCCCGGCCTTTGGAAACGGCGATACCTTCATCGCCGGCGGGATAAAAACCGATATGATCTTCTTTCGCAAGTCCGTCAAGAAATTCAACTGCCCTGTCGTAATCATTGATCGTTTCAAAAGAAAACTCTTCGACCGATCCGACCGTTCCCGCTTCACCTGTTGAGGAAGAGATTCCCTCAAACTTCTTGATCACACTGTTGAGTTCGTATTTTCTTAAAAGCAGTATCGAGTCGTCGTTAATAAAATCAAACATCGAACAGTCCTTAAGCTCAACTTTAACAGGGGCATCCGTAACGATGGTTGCAAGTGTTCTTGATAAAAACGCATTATCCCTGTCTTTTATAAGATTTTCTTTTAACGCCTTTTTGGTGATCTCGTCGATATGATCATAAAGGCCTTCAAGTGTTTTATATGTTGCTATAAGTTCTGTCGCAGTTTTGGGCCCGACTTTTGATACTCCGGGAATGTTATCGCTCGTATCTCCCTGAAGAGCTTTAACATCTATAAATTCAAGAGGGGTAACTCCATACTCGGATACAACATCTTTGGTATTATAATTGAATGTTTCGGTCTTTCCTCCGACCGTTTTGGGGATAGATACGGTAATATTGTCGCTTGCTATCTGAAGAAGGTCTCTGTCACCCGATAAAAGGGTAACCAGTAAGCCTTCTTTTTCAAACCTTTTGGCCAGAGTACCGAGAATATCATCAGCTTCATAACCTTCCAGTTCCAAAACCGGAATTCCCATGGATCTTAACAATTCCCTGATTATCGGAAGCTGTTCGACAAATTCGGGCATGGGTGCTTTTCTGGTACCTTTATACTCCGAAAACATCTTGTGCCTGAAAGTCGGCGCCTTCATATCAAACGCAACGCAAAGATAATCGGGTGTTGTATCATTGATCGTTTTTGAAAGAATATTAAAAAAGCCAAGAAGAGCATTCGTATGAATGCCGTCCTTGTTGGCCAAAAGAGGCAACCCGTAAAAGCCCCTGTTCATTATTGAATTACCGTCGATTAATAAGATTCTTTCCATTACTTATTCCGATTGATATATACCTTATCCTATATTTTAAAGATCACCTGTTTCTATAAAATAAGCATCATAAGCGCAGCAAAAAAAGCACTGGCATTAAAAAACAAAAATCCGAGAAATACCCGCTCGGCCCTGTCCTGTTTACGTCTTAAAGCCATGATCCTTTTCTTTTCGGCTTCCAGTTCATCGTCAACATTAAGACTGATGATCTGGTCAAGATCGTTCAAACCGACAGCCACCATATGTTGAACTGTAAGTTCCTCTTTGCAATTGGCACATGATCTGACATGCTCGATAAGATCAAGCGTATCGTCCTGAGACAAAGTACCGTTTAAATACTGAGGTATCTCACGTTCATACTTCTTACACTTTTGATATTCTTCATTCATAGATTTAGATTACACCAAATGAGCTTTTAAAAATTCGATCTGATCGTTATTGCATTTTTTGCCGAGTTCCGACCTTATATCGATAAAGAACACGTGATATGTATTCTCATCCCCGTATATCTCGGATTTGCATTCAACGCCTGCCGTTTCAAGAACCTTTTTCATGGGTTCAAGGTTTTTTACCAGAAAATCTCCGGGAGAACTGATAAGAAAAGAAGGCGGATAATATGCATCTATGTAATTCATTATCTTGATCTTTTCACCGTATATCTCAGGATTTTTCCCGATATATATCCGTTCAAGATCACGTGTATTGCTGCCAAGCTCGGAAAGGGAATAAATACCGCATCCAAGCGACAAAGCGCGAAGTTTAAACTCAGGAACTTCAATTCCCATGATAGAAGCATATTCGGCATTGGATACGCATACGGCATACTGGCTTGCGATCTGAGCTCCTGCGGAATCGCCTATCATAACAACATTGTTCAGGTCAAGATCGTACTCATCGGCATGTCTGCATACCCATTTAAGAACACCGTTTGTCTCTATTATGGGTCTTGGAAAATTCATATGGGGACAAAGCGTATAATTGAAATTTATTACCGCAAATCCCGCACTTGCAAACATCATGGTGTAAAAAGAATATAATTCTTTATCTCCGTAAATAAATCCGCCGCCGTGACAGCTTACCAGTACGGGAAGTTTACCCGAATATTCTTTGGGCCTGTAAAGATCGAGCAAATGATTCTTTGGATCTTTTCCGTATCTGAGATCCTTAAAAACATCTATATCTTCGGGGACCGTAAGCCCCGCATCACGCTTTGCATCGTTCTTTTTGCAGTTTTTGTTAAATGTTCTGATTATAAAATAATCCTTGAGATTCATACTGTTCCCTCATACAAAATATTGATTTTACACAAAATCACCCAAAGTTTATTCTACACCATTGACCTTCTTTTTGCTACATCAAATAATGTTGGACATATACCGATGAATATGTTAATATTTCCTTGTTTGAAAAAAGCCGGCATGTCGGAATGGCAGACGAGGCAGACTCAAAATCTGTTGTTGGCAACAACGTGTGGGTTCAAGTCCCACTGCCGGCATTAAAAAAAAGCGTATCGCTCTCTGATATGTACCCTCTTTACTGGACACCCAGTAAGGAGGGTTTTTTATGCGCTATTCATACGAATTTAAAAGAAAATGTGTCGAATTATATCGACAAGGTGTTTTTTCTGAC